>NPIE01002060.1_pt1 | contig 77852 bp, 64 predicted proteins | sample 8637661 | NCBI WGS metagenome assembly NPIE01 (sample SAMN07420842, study PRJNA396082) | bioreactor metagenome | isolation source: sample BA12 brine-fed electro-methanogenic bioreactor BA | place: Japan: Kochi | collected 2016-12-09
ACGGAAAGCGGGATAGCCAGGTTCCTGAAAGACTGGGAGGGTTACAGAAAAAATCATGGAAGATAACGGAATGACCGAGACCCGGCAACTGGAAGAGGCCCCTCCCGCGAACGATACCCCCGCCAACAACGGGAACGGAGACACAAAGAGGGTCCCGAGGCCCAAGCACTCCTTCGCCGATCTTTCCGGAAGGACCCTGGCGGATCTGCGCAAGTATGCCAAGGATCTGGGAGTGGCCGGAATATCTGCCCTCAGAAAGGATGATCTTGTAATAGCCATCCTGAAGGAGCAGACCGGACAGATGGGTTTTCGCTTCGGGGGAGGAACGCTGGAGGTTCTTGCCGAGGGGTACGGCTTCCTGAGACCCAGGGGCCTTTTGCCGAGCGATCACGATATTTACGTATCGGCCTCCCAGATAAGGCGTTTTGGTCTGCGCAACGGGGATGTCGTGTGGGGACTGATCCGTCCCCCCAAGGACCAGGAGCATTACGAGGCTCTTCTCAGGGTGGAAGTGGTCAACTACTCCGATCCGGAGGAGGCCAGGAAACGTCCTCACTTCGAGAAACTTACTCCCATTTTCCCCGACCAGAGGCTTGTCCTGGAGACTAAAAGAACGGAACTGACGGCAAGGGTCATAGACATCTTCTCGCCGATAGGGAAGGGGCAGCGGGCCCTTATTGTCTCTCCTCCCAAGGCGGGAAAGACCACAGTCCTGAAGAACATAGCCAACGCGGTTACCACCAACCAGCCGGACGTTATCCTGATGGTTCTTCTCGTGGATGAACGTCCCGAGGAAGTTACCGATATGGCTCGCTCCGTCGACGGGGAGGTCATCGCCTCCACCTTCGACCGCCCGGCAGAGGAGCACATGCGTGTCGCGAACCTCGCCCTGGAGAAGGCCAAGCGTCTCGTCGAGGTCGGTAAGGACGTGGTGCTTCTCCTGGATTCCATCACCCGCCTTGCCCGGGCCTCGAACCTTATCGTGCCCCCATCGGGGAAGACACTCTCGGGAGGCATGGATCCGGCCGCGCTTTATTTCCCGAAAAGGTTCTTTGGCGCAGCCCGCAATATCGAGGAGGGCGGAAGCCTGACGATAATCGGGACAGCACTTGTGGATACCGGAAGTCGCATGGATGAGGTAATATACGAGGAGTTCAAGGGAACGGGCAATATGGAGGTCCATCTTTCGAGGAAACTCTCCGAACAGAGGATCTTCCCTGCTATAGATATTACGCGCTCCGGCACCAGGAGAGAGGAACTTCTCATGGATGCCGAGGAGTTGCAGAGGGTCTGGGTGCTCAGAAGAAGGATCACGAACGTGGATGAGGCCGAGGTTCTGAACCTTATACTGGGCAAGTTGAGGAGTTCCGCCACCAACAGCGAATTTCTTGCGACCATAAAGGTGTCGCAGGGCAAAGAGTGAGGGGAGGCAACGACCTGATGAGAACCCCGAAGAAGAGGACCGCGAGGCTCTCGGGAAGAATAGGATTCTGGACCGCCATTATTACGATGATAAGCGCCGGGCTTTTCCTTTCGGCCTGCGCCTTTTTTGCCTCCGGGATGAATGATCCATCTATATCGGGAGGTGCAGCGAGGGCTTCCACGGTCTCCGATATGCCTTCTGGCTTTATAGTAGTGGATGTCTCGAGATCGCTGCTGGCGGATGCCGCCGCCTCAGGGGCAGTGGCAATGGGGATAGGCCCAATTCCGGAGGGGCCGTCCCTTTTTGAGGAAGATCTGGTTCTCGAAGGTCCTTCCGACGAGGAGGAACCCGTCGAAGCACCGAAGGAGTGGACCGAGTATTTTGTGAAGCCCGGAGAGACCCTTTCCGATATTGCAACCTCTTTCGGGGTTCCCGTAAAGGTGATCCAGGATGCCAACAGGCTCGAAAACCCCGACAGGCTCTCCGAGGGGCAGGAGTTGCTGATTCCCGTGGATGCCTCGGCAGTGAAGGCCGCGGCCGCCGAAATTGACAGGCGCAAGACGGCCGACGCCTCAAGCGTCAAGACGGATCGTGCGATCGGTGTCCAGAAATACACCGTTCGCGAGGGAGACAGCCTCTGGTCGATCGCCAACGCCTTCAACCTCGACATCAACACCCTCTTCGGCTGCAACACCATGAAGGATCCCAATTACCTGAGGGTAGGCACGGAACTCAGGATACCCAACCAGGACGGTATTTTCTACAAGATCGCCAAGGGCGATACTCTTGAATCTATCGCAAAGAAACACGGGAGCCAGGCGGGATCCATACAGAAAGCCAACGACATGGAGTCCGTCGCCCTCCAGGCGGGGGCGGAAATATTTATCCCCGGCGCCAAACCTGTTACTACAGTTTACGCGTTGCTTGGCGACCCTTCCTACAAGGGCACGCAGAAGTTCTCGAAATCCTTTGCCTGGCCTCTTGTCGGCGGGATAACCAGCGGTTACGGCTGGCGTCGCCATCCTTTTACCAAGCGCCGCGATTTCCATACCGGAATAGACATCAAGGGTCCGACGGGAAGGCTTATAAGGGCCGCCAAGGCGGGCAGGGTCGTTTATTCGGGCTGGATGGGCGGATACGGAAGGGTCGTTGTTATAGACCACGGCAAGGGCTACACTACCTTGTATGCCCACTGCAGAAGTCTCCTTGTCAGCAAGGGGCAGAGGGTCTCCGTAGGGCAGCCCGTAGGCAAGGTGGGTTCAAGCGGACAGGCTACCGGTCCCCACCTGCACTTTGAGGTAAGGCTCAACAACAAGCCCATAAATCCGATGCAGGTGTTGAAGTAGTTCCGAAAATCGTTGTTTTGCCCTATGACAAAATGCCTTCATTGCAATAAACTGGACCAGGACGAACCAGTGTCCTGGTTTTTCTTTTACTGTTCACCGTTCACTGTTCACTGTTCACTGTTCACTGTTCACTGTTTACTGTTCACTGTTCACTGTTTACTGTTTACTGTTCACTGTTTACGCTTTTATTGATTCTCATCTTCTGGAGGTTTTGCCAATATGCCCAAGTACGTTTTCGTTACAGGAGGGGTTGTTTCTTCGCTCGGTAAAGGGATCACAGCGGCTTCGCTGGGTGTCCTGCTCAAACGCCGGGGTTTCAGGGTCTCGATCATCAAGATGGATCCCTACATCAACGTCGACGCGGGGACGATGAATCCCTTCCAGCACGGGGAGGTTTTCGTCACCGACGACGGGGCCGAGACGGACCTCGACCTTGGTCACTACGAACGCTTTATCGACGAATCCCTGACACAGGACAACACTCTTACGACGGGGAAGATATACTCTTCGGTTATCTCCAGGGAGAGGGACGGCCAGTACCTGGGAGCCACCGTACAGGTCATTCCCCATATAACGAACGAGATACAGGAGAGCATTATGAAGATCAACGACGGCGTTGATGTCGTGATATCCGAGATAGGGGGAACCGTCGGGGACATCGAGGGGCAGCCCTTCCTCGAGGCCATCAGGCAGATGGCAAACCGCGTCGGGAGGGAGAATGTCCTTTACTGCCACGTTACCCTCGTGCCCTTTATTGCTGCGGCGGGAGAGCTGAAGACGAAGCCAACCCAGCATAGCGTACACGAACTGAGGCGCCTCGGGATCCAGCCGGACATCATTGTCTGCCGCTCCGTCAGCCCCCTTGGAAACGATATCCGCGACAAGATAGCGCTCTTTTGCAGCGTGCCGAGGGAAGCGGTGGTCGAGGCCACGGACGCTTCCTCCATATACGAGGTTCCACTCAGGCTCTATTCGCAGAAATTTGATACCCTGGTAATGAACCGCCTGGGGCTCAAGGCGGAGCGAGAGCCGGAACTCGATGACTGGAGAGAGTTCGTGGATTCCTGCAGGAACCCTGAAAGAGAGATAGAGATAGCCATGGTAGGCAAGTATGTCAGCCATAAGGACGCCTATCTCAGCGTCGTCGAGGCCCTCTCTCATGCCGGGACCGCAAACAGGGTCAGGGTCAGGATCCGGCACGTCGAGGCCGAGGATGTAGAGGCGGCCGGTGTGTCCCTGCTGGAAGGAGTTCGCGGGATCCTTGTCCCGGGTGGTTTCGGGTCCAGGGGCGTGAGCGGCAAGATCCTCGCTGCCAGGTATGCCAGGGAGAAGGGTGTTCCCTATTTCGGGCTATGCCTTGGAATGCAGATCGCCGTGGTTGAGTTCGCGCGGAATGTCTGCGGGATATCCGCAGCCCACAGCGTGGAGATGGACCCACATACGCCAGACCCGATCATACATCTTATGGAGGAGCAGCACAATGTTACCTGCATGGGAGGTACCATGCGCCTTGGAGAGTACCCCTGCGAACTTGATCTTTCTTCAGGGGCGTTCTCCGCGTACGGGGAAAAACAGGTCAGTGAGAGGCACAGGCATCGCTATGAGTTCAACAATGACTACAGGGAGATCCTGTCGAAGGCGGGTATGAAGATGGCTGGTATTTGCCCTGGACGGGATCTTGTTGAGATAATAGAGCTGGAGGGTCATCCGTGGTTTGTGGGTGTGCAGTTCCACCCGGAACTTAAATCCAGGCCAGTAAGGCCCCATCCTCTGTTCGTGGGTTTCATAGAGGCCGCAAGGAAGAGGGCCGAAAGTTCCGACAGGTAGGGAGGGATCCTGATGTTTTTCAAGAGATCCATTACCGTAATGCTCGTGTTTTTTCTGCTTGGCGCCGCGTCTCCGCTGTTGGCCCAGGAGGCGGAAACACCTTCCCAGGCCCAGGATGAGATCGACAGTATCCTTTACGGGGAAATCGGTGTAGGTGGATTGATCCAGAGGCTTGGAAAGGTGGAATCGGACCTTTTCGGAAGGGAACTTCCCGGCAGCATATCCGAGCGTCAACTTGGCCTTCTGAACTTCATCCGCAACGGGACCCTTGGACAGCCGTCGATGGTTTTCAAGACCGGCGTAGCAGAGTGGGCCGTCCTTCACGAGGTCAGGCCGGGCATGCCCCTTAACCGGAGAATATCCGAGGTTGAGAGGCAACTGGAGGGTGCTGCCGGCGAGGACAGGCCGCTGGCCATGAGGCTTGAGCGGATCCTTTCGCTCCTGATCCCCGGGCAGGTGACGTGGCAGGATGTAAGGATCCCCGCCAACATGGTTTTTCGAGCGTCCTTCATCGATCGTATTTCCCCGAAGAGCGCGGCAGCCGGAGACCTGGTCAGGTTGAAGATGGAAGACCACCTCTCCATCGAGGGTTACCTGGTGGCCCCCAGGGGATCCCGGATCATAGCCCGGGTGGACAAGGTAAAGCCCCCGAGGAGTTTCGGCAGACCGTCGGAGATTTCTTTTGTCTTTGACAGGCTGGAGCCTCTCGGGCCGGAGGAGATACCCGTATTCCTGGGTGACGCGGCCGTACTTGCCTCAAAATCCGACAAGACCGTTGCCGCGGCCGCGGGGACCAGCGCGCTTGGCTTCATCCTTCTGGGGCCAATAGGCCTGGCTGGAGGGTTCCTGGTCAAGGGTGATGCCCAGGAGATCCCTCCGGGGTCTGTTATCTATCTTGAGACTTCGGCCCTGTCCAACGTGAAGGGATACCCGGTTCCTCCGTCGCTGAAGGGGTTGCTGGAAAGATCCGAAGATAAGGGTTCCGGGGATAGCGAAGGTACCGAAACTGACACGAACCAGGAAGGAGGCGTTCAGAGTGAACAGGATTAAAAAGATCGTCGCGGTTCTTGTGGTATGCCTTACGATCGCCGGGGGGACGGCAATGGCTGTCGATCTGGGCGACCTTGTCGGAGTGGTCGGCGGAGGGCTTCTGGTAAGCGGGTTCGCGGAACAGATAAACGATTTTATCAACACCGTAACCCTCAACAAGGGTGTCGGGGTCAAGGACGAGACCAAGGTCGTTCCCATCGTATCGGTGGGCAGCGGTACGTCAGTTGGTGCCGCCCAGGTGGCGGGGATAAAGGCCGATGTAGACAAGGTCCAGGCGGTTGCCGAGGTGGCGGTAAGTTTCCTGGGCCGCATAGGCGTAAGGATACTGGTGCCGATTGATTCCAAGAACCCGCTCGAAAGGTTCAGGAGGGTCCAGAAGGTCGGAGTATCGGCCATCATAGACTACAAGCTCTAGTCAGGGCGGCCCGGAAGATCGGCCGAAAGCATGAGTAAACGGGGGGACTTCGATGAAAATTGAGACCAACAGGCGGTTCTATCTTGTTGCGGCCGCTGTTCTGGTGACCCTTTTTACCGCCGGTCTGGCCAGGGATCTTCTGCTGGAGAAGAAAGCGCCCGGCGCAAAAGTGGAGGAGATCCCCGTCGTGATAGAAGGGCTGGACCTGGTACGCGAGGTTGAGGGTGACAGGTGGTTCGTAAAATCCGACCGCGTGGTGAAGAGGGGAGAGGTCAGTGACGCCGAGTCCCTCGATGTTGTCATCGAATCCCCCGGCGGCACTGTGTGGAAGGTGATCTCCGGGAAGGGGAAGATCTTTGACGAGGCCGGAGACGTTTTTCTTGACGACGCCGTGGGCAGCGTAAAGAGCGAAAGCGGCGTGATCGACTGGACGGCTCCCAGGGCCGAGTGGAAGGAATCCGACTCACGGTGGTTCTTCCCCGAGGGTTTTGAAGCGTGGAATGACAGGATAAGGCTGGAAGGGGTCATCGGGACCATGCTGATGGATGGCACCCTCGATGTAAGGGAAGGAGCGGTGGTCATATGGGAAAAAACCGCCCGCTGAGATCGGGTTTCATAGCCCTTTCCGCTGTGCTGATGGCACTTTTGCTCGGCACGGCCTGGGGCGGAGGAGAGCAGGTCGTTCTTGACGCCGACCGGGTCGAGTATGACCAGGCAAGGGGTTTTGCCGTGGCCACCGGGAATGTTCGGATCACCAGGGGCATCCTGAGAGTTTACGCTCCCAAAGTGGAGTACTCCGCCGAGTCACAGATGATAGAGGCCTTCTCATCCCCCGGGGAGCGTGTCGTGCTTCTCCAGGGTGGGCAGAGGATGGATGGAGACCATCTCACCCTGGATATGGCAAGCGGAGAGGGAGTCCTGACCAGAGCAAAGGGGGCATTCCCGGCAGAGAAGGGGGAGATATATGCCTCCGGGGAGGATGTCAGCACCTACAGGTTCGAGACGGCCCGGACAGAAGGGCTTGTAAAGGGTCAGGTTCCTGAGGAGTTCCGTGACAGGGTCTACCAGTGGCAGGATGTTTCCTCCACTACCTGTCCCAGTGAAGGGACTCCCCACTATAACCTTGTTTCCAAAAAGATAATCATAATACCCGGATACAGGGTGGTGGCTTCAAAACCCAGGGTCTACATCGGGGGGAAATATATCTTCACCTATCCCTTTGATTACATGATAGACCTCCGGGAGAGCAGCAGGTCCCAGGTCATGCCCCAGGTCATATACGAAGGTGAAAAGGGCGTCGGGATAACCTATGGCGCGCCCTTCATGATCGGGGACATCAGCGGGCGGTGGAAGGGGTTCCTGTGGTCGAAGGTTGATTTCGAGGGGGCCCTTTCCCTGGATTACCGGTTCTCCGACAACGTTACCCTCTTTGCCGACGCGGTTTACTCGTGGAACTCCGACCAGAAGGAGAAAAGGTTCCGCCCCCAGTGGGGTGCCAACTATAACTTTGGAGGCTGGACGGGGCGTCTCTGGTGGTCCCAGGCCGAGAGCGTTACCGTCGAGAAGGCTTTGGGCGAGACCTTCACCGGGACTCTGTGGAGAAAACCGGAGTTCTCGATAAATTCTCCCGCGTGGGAACTTCCGGGCTCTGTCGGGTCTTTCCGGGTCCACGGTATCTGGGGTGAATACGAGACTTCCTCCAGCACAGGGACAAATACCGTCACTATAAACCGCACAGGTTTCGGCGGCTCCTATTCCGGTTCGGTGAGTATGGGCGATGTCACTCCCTCCTGGGGAATATCTTACTGGTGGTATGACTATGGTTCACGCAACAGGAACCAGGAAACCATTACCGCGAGGTTCGGCCTGCGCTGGCCCATAGGACCCGTATCGATGACAAGTACGTGGGTGAAGCGATGGGCCGATGGAGGATCGCCAATGTCATGGGACGATTACTCCGACAGCGAGGCTTTCTACCAGGGTATGCTGGTCCCCCTGGGGTCTTCGTGGAGCATTTATGCCAGGGCGGGCTACAACGTTATGAACAGCCGCCTTGACGAGATGTATTACAGGTTGACCTTCGCCAACAACTGCTGCTACAGGATAGATTTTTCCTATCGGGATGATCTTGTGGGTCTGGATGACTGGGCCGGAGTAGTTTTCGTCATCAACGCTTTCCCGAGTCACCCGTTCTTCTTCAATACGAAACAGATATCGGAGCCAGGTCAATGAAAAGGGGAAACCTCCCCTTAATAGCTGTACTTTTCGGCGGGGACAGCCCCGAACGTGAGGTCTCGCTGTCGAGCGGAAGGGCCATATGCAAGGCACTCACGGAAGGTGGCTCCGAAGTCGAGCCACTGGAAACCCGAACCGCTATGGAGATGCTGACCGCTGTGGAGAAGTCAAAGGCGGATGTTTTCTTCATCGCCCTTCACGGCGGGTGGGGGGAGGACGGCAGGCTTCAGGCCGCGATGGACCTGATGGGTCGGCCCTACACGGGGTCGGGACCCTCGGCCTGTGCCATAGCCATGGACAAGAAGGTCAGCAAGGCCCTCTTTGCCCTTGACGGGGTACCGACACCGGCGGCGGAGTACATATCTGTGGCCGGTTCCGTGGAAGAACTCCATGTAGAGAGATCCCTGGCAGTTCTCGAAAAATGGAAAAAGACCGTGGTGAAACCCTGTTGCTGCGGAAGCACTGTGGGTGTGACCATAGTCGATTCCCCCGGTGAGATGTGGCGGGCTCTTGATCTTGCGGCGAAATTCGATTCTTCCATTATAGTCGAGGAGTTCATTCCCGGCAGGGAGATAACCGTAACGGTGTGGGAAGAAAACGGGGAGACAATTGCCCTGCCCGTGATACAGATAGTACCCAGGAGCGGTTTTTACACCTACGAAGCAAAATATACCGCCGGAAAAACAGACTACCTTTGCCCGGCACCCATTTCCGCCGAGGAGACAGAAAGGGTCTGCGAAGCCTCCGTTGCGGCTCATCGGTCTCTGGGTTGTTCTGTCTACAGCAGGGTGGACCTTCGCCTTACCGATGACGGGATCCCCTTTGTGCTTGAGGTGAACACGGCTCCGGGGATGACCGCCACCAGCCTGGTCCCCAAATCGGCGGCGGCCAAAGGGTGGAGCTTCCCGGAACTGGCGATGAGGATAGCAAAATCTTCTCTCGCCATCAGGAGTGGCGGGAAATAGCCCGCGAGGTAACAATGAAAGGGCAGCCCTCGGGGCTGCCCTTTTTCGTTACCTGGGTGGGATCACGGTGATGTCAGTGATCCTGAATTTTCTCGTGCCTTTCGGGACCTTGACCACCAGTTCCTCGCCTACGCCTTTTCCAATAACGGCCTGTCCCACGGGGCTGTTGGCGGATATCCGGTTGGCGGCGGGATCGGACTCCTCGGACCCTACGATCGTGTAGTTGAGGTTGCTGTTCCCGTCCAGGTCCAGGAGTGTTACTGTCGTACCCAGTCCTGCCCTGGTCGGGTCGATATCGCTCGGGTCGACCACCCTGGCCTTGCTCAACTGGTACTCCAGCCACTGGATCCGGGTCTCCAGTTTCCCCTGGGCTTCCTTGGCGGAATGATATTCGGCGTTCTCGCTAAGGTCGCCGAAGCCCCTCGCTTCCTCGAGCATCCGGGCTATCTCCTGCCGTCCATCGCTGCGAAGTTGTACCAGTTCCGCCTTCAGTTTCTCGTGTCCCTCCCGAGTCATGACAATTTCATCGGAAATGGGGGTATCACCCATGTTCATCGTCCTCCCTTCGGGGGGTTTTACAATCTTGCTGATGGCGTATTTTAACAGAGCCTGAAGTTTTGGGCAATGGGGGGTGGGAAGGATCGTAAATCGTGAATCGTGAATCGGGAGTCGTGAATCGGACAGCCGTGAATCGTGGATCGTAAGCCGAATGGTCAAAACACAGGCCCAGATTCTTCGTCCCGCTGGTCCTCAGAATGACAGACCCTTTTGCCCCTTCCGTTCACTGTTCACCGTTGACCGTTGACCTTTTACGCCTTTGCCCTTGCTCTTCCAGTCTTCCTGCCTCCAGTCTCCGGTTTCCTGTCGTCTGGTTTATTGATTCACGATTCACTGAAACACGCCAGCAATAATAATTCCCGGGGAGGTTGCCCCGGGAATTATTATTGACACTGTAAGATCGATAATAATCCTTCCAAAGGTAATAAGTGCTTAAGGTCGAGTGAGGCCTGGCCTACCCGGTCTTTGTGGTCTTTGCGGGTCGCTATCGGAATCGCTCTGGGCGAGAACAAGGAAAGTGTGACCTGTTTCTTTCCAGTCCCAGGCATATTTCCCGGTCTCGGCGATGAGTTCTCCCTTGTCGTTGACCATGGCCATTTTTCTGGAAGAAGCATTTGCCATGGTGATGGGCTCCTTGTACTCACGGAGTTTTTTGAGGTTGAGCGGAAGGGTGCCATTAAGACGGTCGCCGAAGGGGAAGGGCCTTACACCGCTTGTCTCGATCATTTTTCTCGCCGATGATAGAGCCTCATTAAGCAGGGGCATCCCTTCGGGGTCCGAATCGATGGTGATCTTTTTGAAGTGCTGGTTGGCCTTAAGTCCATCGAAGATATCGTTTGCGATCCATGAAGCGCCATAATCCCCGGTTTCAGAGAGGGCGGATGCGGCCACGAGAGCGGCCTGGACCACGACGACCTGCTTGGGATAGGAGGGGGGGATGATCATGGTGCCTCCATCATACGTAGCCTCTACCAGGAAACCCTTTACCTCGGACAGTTTATGCAGGTCCCCCTCCGGGCACAATACTTCTATCAGTGCAAGTGATCTGGAGGCAAGCAAATTCGGTTCTGAATCTTCCCAAAGTGTCTCCCAGAGAACAAGGGGATCCCTTTCCTCGACGGAGTCGATCAGTTCCTGTTTGTAGGCTGGCCATCCGTCCTTGGCTGAATAAAGGGCACCGAGGTTCTTGAAGTCCTGGTTCGTGTTTCCTGAGGCCGTACCTGAAACAATAACAGCAAGAAAAATTGCCAGGATAATCCTTGATATCTTCATTACTCAACCCTCCCGGTTATAATCTGGCAACAGGTTCTATGGGTGCTATTTTATCTTTGTAAAGGGTTTGGCGCAAGAAGGATGTCAATTTTTCACGGAAGGGCAAGGGCCGGAGTGAAGGATTTACCGAAGGCTCAGGAGCCGGTGAGTTTCGCAGCCGTCGCGTAGGGGCAGGAAAAGCACACCTGCCGGAGGGTTCACTCCGGCACTGTGCGATCGCCCCGCAGCAGGCGGAGAAATGAACGCTTTCAGGCGAGTTGCCTTTCGGGAAAGACTCCACTCCGGACCCGTCAGTATCCAGATGGAAATTGAACCAGATCCTTCGCACCGTTTCCCGTTCACCGTTTACTGTTCCCTGTCTCCTGTCTTCAGTCTCCAGTTTCCCGTCTCCTTGTCCTTCCCGTTTACCGTTTCCCGTTCACCGTTTACGCCTTTGGTTCTGGTTTTTCCCCATCCAACTTGACAAATCCTTCCATCGGGTCTATAAAGTTCGGAAACCGCAGGGAACGAAGCGGCAATATTGCAGATGCGATGATGGAGAGAGTATCCGCAGCAGATCGCGTGACAGAGAGGGGGTCTCACAGGCTGAGAAGGTCCCCGGCGCAGGGTGTGGAGAAGACCACTCCGGAGCGGGATCCGAAGCCCTTTACGGGATAAGGTGACGGGGTCCGCCCCTTACAGCGGGTACGAGAGCCGGCCAAGGCCGGAACTGGAGTGGAACCGCGAAAAGCGCCCCTTTTCGTCTCCTGGAATGGAGATGGAAAGGGGCTTTTTATATGGGTTATTATCACTTTTTTTGGGGAGGGGTTGCGTTGAAAGGGGTTCTGGAGCGTTACAGGGATCTGCTTCCGCTTAACGGGTCGACCCCGATGGTTTCGCTGCGGGAGGGGAGCACGCCCCTTATCCCCCTTGATTCCATCGGCGGCGAACTCGGTGTGAAACTCTATGCCAAGTACGAGGGGGCGAACCCGACGGGGTCCTTCAAGGACAGGGGAATGGTGCTTGCGGTGGCGAAGGCTCTTGAGGCGGGGGCGAGAGGGCTTGTCTGCGCATCCACGGGCAATACTTCGGCATCGGCAGCGGCCTATGCGGCCAGGAGCGGGCTTCCCTGTGTCGTCCTTCTCCCAGCCGGAAACGTGGCGATGGGCAAACTTGCCCAGGCGATGATATACGGGGCCAAAGCGGTATCGGTGCGCGGGAATTTTGACGAGGCCCTGCAACTGGCCCTTCGGGTGGCGGAGGATTCCGGCTATGCCGTGGTCAATTCCGTCAATCGCTATCGACTGTGGGGACAGAGGAGCGGGGCCTGGGAGATCTGCGACGAACTTGGGCATGCCCCGGACAGGCTGATCCTCCCCGTGGGGAACGCGGGTAACATCACCGCCTACTGGGCGGGGTTCCTGCAGTATGACCGCATGGGGAAAAGCTGCGGAATTCCCGTGATGACGGGGGTACAGGCCGAGGGGGCTTCCCCCATGGTGAGTGGTGTGCCCTTTGACTCCCCCGAAACGGTGGCAACGGCTATACGCATAGGGCGACCGGTGAGCGCCCGAAGGGCTTCGTGGGCAGCACGGATGAGCGGGGGGAGTTTTCTTGCCGTGTCGGATGAAGAGATACTGAAGGCTCAGAAAGAACTCGCCTCCCGTGAGGGCGTCTTTGCAGAACCTGCCTCGTGCGCGGGCATAGCGGGACTTTACCGGCTTGTCGGGGAGGGCTCTCTTCCCGAAGGTGAAGAGATTGTTACTATCCTGACCGGCAACGGTCTGAAGGACCCTGACGCGGTCCTTGCCGGGCTGCCCATGCCCCTGGAGGCCGAAGCGGACGTTCGGTCCATAAGGGAGGTGCTGGTGTGAGATCAGATGGCCTCAGGATAAGGGTGCCCGCGACGACGGCAAACCTGGGCTCCGGTTTCGACACGATAGGCCTTTCCCTCTCCCTTTTCAACATCTACGACGTATTCGATATCGATGAGGAGGGGGCATACAGGATGGAGGTTATCGGTGAGGGGAGCGCCGAACTCTCGGACCCGGAGTCGAACATGATAATCCAGAGTTACGAGAGGGCCTGCCGCGAGTGGGGTATCCCCTGTCCCGGTTTCACCCTGAGGTGTCTCAATGCCATCCCTCTGTGCAGGGGGCTTGGGAGTTCCTCGGGAGCCGTGGCGGGAGGGGTCCTCATTGCCAACTCCTTCCGGGAGAAGCCGCTTCCCATGGAGGAACTGCTTCCCCTCATGGTCGAGATAGAGGGACATCCCGACAATATAGTGCCAGCATGTCTCGGGGGGCTGGTGATCAGTTGCCTGGAGGAAGGGATGCTTCGATATGTGAAACTTCCCTCTCCGCCAAAGGACATTTTCGCCGTCGTGGCCGTGCCCGATGTCAGGGTGCGGACGGAGGACGCCAGGAAGGCCCTGCCGCAGGAGGTTAGCCTGGGGGATGCCGTTTTCACGCTGAACAGGGCCGCGCTGCTCGCGGCTTCGTGGGCCTCGGGGAAGTGGGAGAATCTCTCATGGGCGATGGACGACAGACTGCACCAGAGGTTCCGGGCCAAACTTTTTCCCGGGGGAGAGGTGATCCTGGGAAAGGTGAAGGAGGTCCCGGATTGTCTCGGTGCCGCCATAAGCGGATCGGGGCCAAGCGTGCTTGCTTTCGCCCAGGGCTCTCCGAGAGGCGTCGCAGAGGCGATGTGCAGGGTTTTCCGGGAACACGGGGTAAGGTCCCGCTTTTTTGTTCTTGACGTAGACGAGGAGGGCGCAAGCATCGAAAGACGAATCGGGGAGGTCGATGCGGCGTGACCATCGAGGTCCTGAAATACGGCGGATCGTCCCTTGCCGGTGACGGGAGGCTTGACTCGGTCGCCGGAGACATCGCCGCTATAGTCGAAGGGGGCGTTTCCGTCGCTGTGGTGGTTTCCGCCGTGGGGCATACCACCGATTCTCTGCTGGAGACGGCGGGAAGGGTCAACGGAAGGACGAACCGCAGGGAGATAGATCAACTTCTGGCGACGGGGGAGCAGCAGAGCGTGGCCCTGCTGACAATGACCCTGGAAAAGCGGGGCATCAGGGCCCGCTCCTTCTCGGGATGGCAGGCGGGTATAAGAGGGCAGGGGGTTTTTACAGACGGGAGGATACGGGGCGTGGTCCCGTCGGCGGTTCAGAAAGCCCTTGAAAGGGGCGAGGTGGCCGTTGTCGCCGGTTTTCAGGCAGTTACCGACGACGGGGATGTTATCACCCTCGGAAGAGGCGGGTCTGATCTCTCGGCGGTGGCGTTGGCTGCCGCGCTGGAGGCGGACTGCTGCAGGATATTCACCGACGTGGACGGAATATATTCCGCCGATCCGGGCATGGTGCCGTCGGCGGTGAGGCTTGAGAGTGTTAGTTGCGGGGAGTGCATGGAGATGGCGGCCGCTGGAGCCAGGGTTATGCAGGCCAGGAGCGTTGAACTGGCCTGGAGGTACGATGTGCCGCTCTTCGTTGCCTCAAGTTCTGACAGGGAAAGGGGGACATGGATCGTGAGAGAGGACGTTTCGGAAAGATTCGCCGTAAGGGCTATCGCCCACGATACGGGGGTCGCCAAGGTAGCCGTTCTGGGAGTTCCGGATACGCCGGGTATAGCGGCAAGGGTTTTCGGACCCCTCAGCGATGCCGGGGTCGGCGTGGAGATGATAATACAGAGCATCATGAGGGGGCAGGTCAACGACATAGCGTTTCTTGTCCGTAAGGAGTTTTTAGGTGAGGCCATAGAGGTCTGTCGGGGCACCGCAAGAGATGTCGGGGCCCAGGGAGTGGCCTTCGATACGGAGATAGGAAAAATATCCCTTATCGGCGCCGGGCTCGCCAATCATCCGGAGGCCCCCGCAAGGATGTTCTCTATCCTTGCGGGAGAGTCGGTGAACATAGATATGATATCCTCCACCTCCATGGCAATAACCTGCGTGGTCTCCTCGGCCGACGTGGAGAGGGCCGTGGCGGCGCTCCACCGGTCGTTCATAGAGGAGAGCCCGTTATGAGGGTCGCTCTGCTGGGAGCGACTGGGCTGGTCGGGCGGGAGATGCTCCTGACCCTGGAACAGAGGAGATTCCCCATCAGTGACCTTGTGCCCCTGGCCTCGTCCCGTTCCGCCGGAAAGAAAGTCACCTTTGCCGGCAATGACCATGAGGTGCTGGAGGTCAGGGCAGATCTCTTTGACGGAGTGGATATAGCCCTTTTCTCGGCAGGGGGCAACGCGTCCCGCGAATGGGCTCCCGAGGCCGCGAAAAGGGGGGCCGTGGTGGTAGACAACAGTTCGGCATGGAGGATGGACCCGGAAGTCCCCCTGGTGGTGCCCGAGGTCAACCCCGAGGCGGCAGGTTTTCACAAAGGGATAATCGCCAACCCCAACTGCGCTACCATTCAGGCGGTGGTGGTACTGAAGCCGCTTCACGACGCGGCGGGACTGACAGGGTTCTCGGCGGTGACATTCCAGTCCGTCTCGGGGACGGGGAAGGCGGCCCTGGAGGAACTTTCGGCGAACTCACTTGCGAGGCTTGAGGGGGGGCGAAGCAAGACAACAGTGTACCCCCACGACATAGCCTTCAACGTCATTCCCCAGATCGGGGGTATTGACGGAGACGGTGTCAGCGAAGAGGAGTGGAAGATGGTGAGGGAGTCGAAGAAGATCCTCTCCCTGCCGGAGATCCAGGTGAACTGCACCGCGGCAAGGGTGCCGGTGTTCAGAGGGCACTCCGAGGCGGTTACGGCTATTTTCGAGAAGGACCTTTCTCCCTCGGACGCAAGAAGGATACTTGAAGGAGCCCCCGGTGTTATGGTTGTTGATGAACCGGGCAGTAACGCTTATCCCACGGCCCGTGACGCCGAGGGTAGTGACGGAGTGTACGTGGGGCGAATAAGAAGGTGCACCGGTGGGCCGGGTCTCATGATGTGGATAGTGTCGGACAACCTCAGGAAAGGTGCGGCGCTTAACGCCGTCCAGATAGCGGAACTTCTTGTATCCAGGGGCGAAAGGAACAAGATGGTCTGAACTCCCTATGGCCCCGCGGGAGAATTGGGGTAAAATAGCGGCGGCGCCTTTGAGGGCGCCGCTATTCTTTCGACAAGGACGGTGCAGGACACCATGAAAAAAACAGCGTCCCTTATCGGCGCGGCCATTTTGATGGTTGTCGCCTCGATGCCAGCCGCCGCGGATCAGATGAGGCTGACCTCCGATACTCTTGGTTATGATCCGGCCACCGCACTGGTGACCGCTTCCGGCAACGTAAGGGTTACCGGGAAGGGAATCGTCGCAACTTCGAGCCACGGGGAATTTGACGCGGCGGGAAATCGCTCCCACTTGTGGGACGATGTAGTGGCCAACTGGGGCGACGGCAAGATGACCATGGAGTGTGCCGACCTGGTCGTGGTCGAAGAGCCGGGGGGGCAGCAGATGAATGCCCGTACGGTGAAAAGGTTCCACGATACCCAGCGGAAACTGACGATGAGAAGCAACCTCATGGAAGGCAAACTCCGCGATGGCGAGTTCACGGACCTTACAGCCACGGGCAACGTCGTTGCCGATACCGTTGCCTCTGACGGCCAGCCGACGAGGCTGACGGGTGAAAAGGCAGTATACTCCCGCTCCGCCGACACCATGATCTTTACCGGAAATCCTGTGGCTACGCAGAAAAACAGGAAGATAACGGCCGACAAATTTATAGTACACATAGAAAGCGGCAGGCTCGAGGCCATAGGGAACCCGCAGATGGTGGTCGACCTTCCTGCCGGGGAGGGGAAATGAGCTCAAGATACCTCTGGGCCCGTTCCCTCAGCAAGGGATACAAGGGACGAACCGTTGTATCCTCCGTCAGTCTCAAGGTGAAACAGGGGGAGATCGTCGGTCTTCTGGGGCCCAACGGAGCCGGCAAGACGACCACCTTCTATATGGTTCTGGGGATAGTCAGGCCTGATTCCGGAAGGATACTGATCGATAACGAGGACCTGACGGGCCTTCCCATGTATCAGCGCGCGAGAAGGGGAATAGGCTACCTTCCTCAGGAAGCCTCGGTCTTCAGGAGCCTCAGCGCCAGAGAGAACATCGAGCTGGTCCTCCAGGAGAGGGGAAGGGACAAAAAAAGCAGGGACAGGATCACCTCGGACCTCATCGACGAGTTCGGCCTCGGCGACGTGGCCGATCTTCCGGGGTATGCCATGAGCGGCGGAGAAAGAAGGCGGGTTGAGATAGCCCGGAGCCTTGCCATGGAACCGTCATTCATACTGCTCGACGAACCCTTCAGCGGGATCGACCCTATAGCCGTCTACGACATACAGCAGATAATCCTTGGTCTCAGAACCAGGGGTTTCGGGATACTGCTTACAGACCACAGTGTCAGGGAGACCCTGGCGATAACCGACAGGACGTACCTTATCCACCGGGGGCAGATCCTCGTTGACGGGACGCCTTCGGAGATAGCCGACAGCGAAACCGCCAAGAAATACTACCTTGGAGAACGGTTCTGCCTTTGAAGGGCCGGTATCCTTCCCCAGTACCTTCCGCATACCGCGTCGGCGGCCATCCAGGCGGCGGAACGGACCCTGGGAGATATTCCTGCGCCGGGAACCGTCTCGAGGGGCTGAATGCCGATGATACGTATGCGTACGGAAGATTCATGGGGTTTCAGGAGAAGGTCCGCGGGGATGCCGTGTGTGGAGAAGGCGGTTCCCCCGATGTCGGAGAGGGACAGAAGGCGAACCTCTCCCGGTGGTATGCCCATGTCCGCCGCGTCCACGAGAAGAAGCGTTTCGGGACGGATCCTTTCGATGGTGCAGAGATAATTCTCGGGAAGGGTCCCGCAGATGAAGACTTTTATCCAGGGGATGTTTCTGTCCCTTATGAGTCCGGCGCAATAGATGCCTGCGGCGTCGTCTCCCATTATCTCGTTGCCCATTCCCCACACCAGTGTAGTTGCCGGCATTTTTCACCTTCCATTCCAGGCCGAAAGAAACGGCCCATGATCCTGTAGGAGCGGATATCCAATGACCTCAAGCGGGACGAGAATGGTTCGCCACTCTATGAGAATGATGGCAGGGACTTCCCTCAGCCGCGTGCTTGGACTGGTCAGGGAGGTTGTCACTGCCGCAATATTCGGTGCGACCCGCCAGATGGACGCTTTCCTTGTCGCCTACACTCTGGCCAACCTCTCAAGGAGACTTCTCGCCGAAGGAGCCCTCTCTGCCGCGTTCGTACCGGAATTCTCAAGGGTTCTGGAGAGCGGTGGACGAAGAGAGGCCTCGGAACTGGCGAGACAGACCCTGACGGTGCTTCTGATAGCGGCGGGAAGCGTCACCCTCTTCGGCATGCTCGCCGCGCCGATGCTGGTAAGGATCATGGCCCCCGGCTTCGATACCGAAGGAATGTCCACGGCCGTTACGCTGACTCGCCTGATGTTTCCTTTCCTCATTTTGATTTCGGTGGCGGCACTCGCGATGGGTGTGCTGAACAGCCTGGACTGCTTCTTTATACCTGCCATTGCCCCCGCGCTCAGCAACGTGGTCTATATCGCGCTCCTGGCGATTGTAGCATTACGGTGGGGAATATGGAGCCTGGGATACGCCGTTCTTCTGGGCGGTCTTGCGCAGATGATCCTGCAGTGGGCCTGGTCGGCAAGGCTGGGCATGCCCCTTCTGCCCGCTATCCCCAGGCGCGACAACGCCGCTCTGGCGAGGTCCATGAAGCTTTTCCTCCCCTATGCCGCTGGTCTGTCCCTCAACCAGCTGGTCCCCCTGGTGAGCAGAATGCTGGGCTCATTCCTGGACGAGGGGGCCATATCGGTGCTCAACTACGCCGACAGGGTCCTCCAGTTGCCCCTTGGGCTTTTCGTAATAGCCATATCACAGGCGATCCTTCCTATCCTGTCAAAGCAGGTCCTTGCCGGAGAGGAGGAGTTCTCCCTTGGAGTCAGGGATGCCATGAGGTTCGGAATGTTCATCGTTCTTCCCGTGACCCTGGGGATGGCCATGTTCTCCGGGGAGGTCGTTCACATTCTGTTTTTTCGGGGTGCCTTCGGTGAATGGGCGTGGAGGGGGACGGCGGGAGCCCTTGCGATGTTTTCTGTGGGGCTTCCCGGCATGGCATGCTCTACCATCCTTCTCAGGGCTCTCTACGCCAGGGGAATGCCGAGAGAGGCCATGATGGTGACCGGTTTCAGTGTCGTATCCTATGTCGCCTTCAGCCTTGTTCTCTTGCGCCCGATGGAGATAAACGGGTTGGCCCTGGCATCGTCGCTCTCTTTTACGGGGACGGCTTTCGTTGCCTGGAGGCTTCTTGAAACGGGTACCGAAGAAGGGATATTTGCTCCCGTGTGGAGTGTCCCCGCGGCTGCGGGACTCCTTTCCATGGGCCTGTTCCTTGCCCTGTTCAAGACCCTTTTTGTCTATCCCGTCCAGAGCGGTATCATGGTCAGGTCTCTATGGATGCTGCTCCCCGTGGTTTTCGGGGCCGCCGTTTACGGTTTCGTGACGTGGAAGGCCAAAAGCCCCGAGTGGGAGTGGATAAAAGAGGCGGTTAGTCGGGAACAGTGAATGGTGAACAGTGAACAGTGAACAGTGAACGGTGAAGGTCAAAAACAGATCCTTCGCTGCGCTCAGGATGACAGCAGGGTCAAAGGCGTGAACGGTGAAGAAAATGAAACAGACTTGAAGAAAGGGGGTTCCATTATGAGAAAGATCGTCCTTTTGTTGATGATGGCAATTTTCCTTATATCGGCGACATGTTCCTTCGCGGCCGATGTTCAGGGGCTTCTGGAGGAGCGCACGGTTATGCTTTATCCCGAGGGACAATTGCTGGGGAACATGGTGATTGGAGCGCGGGGAAAGATGCAGTTCATCTACGTGGACAGTGCTCTCGCGAAGGCGGTGCGCAACGATCCCTCGGTCCCGGAATGGCTTTCATGGCACGTGAGGCACTGGGGGACCGATCCCGTAAAGGGTAAAACCCTTTTTATTCTCAAATACGAGGCTTACAAACCCTGGGACTTCAGAATGTCCGATGTTTCTGTTGGCGGCAGGGCCATTGAAAGCGGAGACATTCTGACAAGAAAAGCCTTTGTCATTGAGGGCGAACTGCCCAGCGGGGCCGTGGCGATGCTTGCCTTCGCCGTGCCGGCGGAATACGCGTCTCCGGGCAAGCCCGCGGTTTTTTCATGGATGGAGGAGTCGCAGGAATGGATGGTGCCGAAAAAGTGACGGAAACGCATGTCTTTCGCTGTGCTTCCTGCGGGGAGCGTTTCTCCCGTGAATGTGGCCGTGGGAGTTGTCCCTACTGCGGGGGGAGGACCCTGATCCACGAATCCGGCCCTTCTCTTCGAAAGAATTCCAGGAGCTGTTCGGGCTCCTGCGCGGGGTGTTCCGGTTGCGGAGGGTAGACTGCCCGGCAAAGGGCGGCCTGGTACTGGGCATAGAGACAAGTTGCGACGATACCGGTGTAGCGTTGATGGATTTCGACGGAACCGTCGTATCGTCCCTTCTTTCCAGCCAGATAAGGGATCATGCGGAGTTCGGGGGAGTGGTGCCCGAACTTGCTTCCCGAAAGCACCAGGAGGTAATACTGCCCCTCCTGAAAAGGGTCATCACGGACGGAGGAGTCGAAAATACCCGCGAGGAGATCTCCCTTGTAGCCGTTACATCGGGTCCGGGCCTCATGGGTTCCCTTCTCGTCGGTGTGATGACAGCAAAAGGCCTGGCCCAGGCCTGGGGCTGCCCCCTGACGGGGGTAAACCATATCGAGGGGCACATATTCGCCAACCGGATAGCCCACCCTGAACTGGAGCCCCCTTTTCTGAGCCTCGTGGTGTCGGGGGGGCACACGGAGATTATCCATGTCCGCGGGTGGGGAAACTACCTGCTGGTCGGAAGGACCAGGGACGACGCCGCCGGCGAATGTTACGACAAGGTCGCGAGGATACTGGGACTTCCCTACCCCGGAGGTCCGGAGGTGGACAGGCTGGCGTCCGGGGGTGACCCCTTCTCGTGGCCTCTTCCCGTTCCGATGAAGGGAAGTCCGGATGTTGAGTTCAGTTTCAGCGGCCTCAAGACGGCGGTCCTCTGGACGGTGGAAAAAATTAAAAAAAACGGAGGAGAGGTCCCCGTGGCGGATATTTGCGCGTCCTTCCAGAGGGCCGCAGTATCATCCCTGCTCGGGAAGGTCTGCCTTGCGTCCGAACTTACGGGTGTCGGAAAAGTCTGTCTTTCCGGAGGAGTTTCGGCCAATTCCGCCCTCAGGGATGCCTTCAGGTCCCGTTTCGGCGACAGCGTGTTCATTCCCCCCGTCAGGTTGTGTACCGACAATGCCTCGATGATAGCGAGTGCGGGACTTGACAGGTTCCTGAGAGAGGGCCCTTCCGGTCTGGATCTTGCTCCGGATCCTTCCGCGAGCCTGTTTTCGCGCCCCGAAACCAAAAAGTGAAGTAAAAGACAGAAATAAAAAGAATTACCCTCGTTTCTGGCATTATTTCCCTCTGAATGACATTTCGCACCCTTGAGATTATAGCCCCTGGCGGATACTATCATTCGCGGTCCATTAGCACTCATCAACAGAGAGTGCTAACATAATATCAATAACGCCATGCAGGGAGGGGTAAGACAGATGAAACTGAAACCGCTTGGAGACAGGATAGTTGTCAAGGTTCTGAGTCAGGACGAAAAGACAAAGGGAGGAATACTGATCCCGGATACCGCGAAGGAGAAGCCCCAGGAGGGTGAAGTGCTTGCAGTTGGTTCTGGAAAGGTCCTCGATAACGGGCAGAAACTGCCTCTTGAGGTAAAGACCGGAGACAAGGTCCTTTTCAGCAAGTACGGCGGCACCGAGGTAAAGATCGACGGAGAAGAAGTGCTGATCCTCAGCGAGCGCGATGTGCTCGCTATTCTCGAGAAGTAGACCCTGCCGTCTTGTTCGGCTGCAGGATTCCTGGAAGGAGGACTAAATAATATGGCAAAGATTCTTGCTTTTGGAGAAGAGGCCCGCAGGGCACTTGAGCGCGGGATCAACAAGGTAGCGGATACGGTAGGCGGTACTCTCGGTCCCAAGGGCCGCAACGTGGTTCTGGAGAAGAAGTTCGGCTCACCTACGATCACCAACGACGGCGTGACCATAGCCAAGGAGATAGAACTGGAAGACCCCTTCGAGAACATGGGAGCCCAGTTGCTCAAGGAAGTCGCCTCCAAGACCAACGATATCGCCGGTGACGGGACGACTACCGCTACGGTGCTTGCCCGCGCGATAATCCTCGAGGGTATGAAGAACGTCGCAGCCGGTGCCAATGGCATGCTCATGCGCCACGGTATCGAGAAGGGTATCGATTTTGTCGTAGACCAGTTGAAGTCCATGGCGATCAACGTCAAGGAGAGGGAGAAGATCGCCCAGGTCGCGGCCATCTCCGCCAACAACAGGGCCGTAGGCGAACTGATCGCCGAGGCAATGGAGAAGGTCGGGGAAGAGGGAGTCATCACCGTCGAGGACAGCCAGACCGTTGGCACGACCCTCGAGATGGTCGAAGGTCTCCAGTTCGACAAGGGTTACGTAAGCCCCTACATGATGACCGATCCCGAGCGCATGGAAGCCCACCTCGACGATGCCTACATCCTGATCAACGATGGCAAGGTCAACAGCGTGAAGGACATGGTTCCCCTCCTCGAGAAGGTAGTCCAGACAGGCAAACCTCTCATGATCATAGCCGAGGACGTTGAGGGCGAGGCCCTCGCGACCCTGGTCGTCAACAAACTGCGCGGGACCATGCAGGTCGTCGCGGTGAAGGCTCCCGGATTCGGCGACAGGCGCAAGGCAATGCTTCAGGATATCGCCATTGTTACCGGTGGCCAGGTCATCTCCGAGGAGATCGGCCTCAAACTCGAGAACGCCGACCTTTCCATGCTCGGCCGGGCCAAGAAGGTTCGCGTAACCAAGGAAGAGACCACCATCGTCGAAGGCGCCGGTGAGCCCGACGCTATCAGGAAGCGCGCCGCACAGATCAAGGCCGAGCTCGAGGATTCCACCTCCGAGTACGACAAGGAAAAACTCCAGGAGCGTCTCGCCAAACTTGTCGGCGGAGTAGCCGTCATTCAGGTCGGGGCTGCTACAGAGACGGAGCAGAAGGAACTGAAGCACCGCATCGAGGATGCTCTCAACGCGACAAGGGCGGCCGTCGAGGAAGGTATCGTTGCCGGCGGCGGCGTGGCTCTCGTCAATTCAGTGGAAGCCCTCGACAAGTTCATCGATAAAATGGCCGGTGACGAGAAGACCGGCGCCACCATCGTCAGGAAGGCTCTCACGGCTCCCATCCATCTCATCGCCGACAACGCCGGTTACCAGGGCGACGTAGTTGTAGAGAAGGTCCGCGGCCTCAAGAAGGGCCAGGGATTCAACGCCATCAGCGGTGAGTACGAGGACCTGATCCAGGCCGGCATCATCGACCCTGTCAAGGTCACCAGGAGCGCTCTCCAGAACGCAGGATCGATCGCTTCGATGGTTCTTACCACCGAGACCCTTGTTGCCGACAAGCCAAAGAAGGAAAGCGACATGCCCGCCATGCCCGGAGGAATGGGCGGAATGGGCGGAATGGACTACTAGTCCGGACGCAAGGATTTCCAGGGGCCCCCTTTCGGGGGCCTTTTTTAATGATAGCCGGGGCGTAGAATTCTGATACACTTGTGGAACGGAGGTGACCTGGTTGACAAAAGAGAGAGAAAGGATCGTCATTATCGACTGCGGATCCCAGTACACCCAGCTGATAGCCAGGAGGATAAGGGAGGCCGGTGTTTACAGCGAGATACTTCCCTGGGATCTTGGTCTGGATGGAATAATGGCCCGGGACCCTTCAGGGGTCATTATTTCCGGCGGCCCGGGGACGGTGCTTGAGGAAGATTCCCCGACGGTCCCGGCCTCTCTTCTTGATGGACGGGTTCCGGTTCTGGGCATCTGTTACGGAATGCAGATTATCTCAAACCTTCTCGGTGGAGAGGTCCGAAAGGGACCCTTTGCCGAGTACGGGAGATCTTCCGTCAGGGTAAAGGAAAATGACAGCCTCCTTTTCAGGGGCATATCCGGGGACCTGGGGGTCTGGATGAGCCACTGGGACTATGTCGAAGTGCCCCCTCCCGGTTTCAGTGTGACCGCCCTGAGCGAGACTGGCATGATAGCGGCTTTCGAGGAGCCCGGCGGCAGGATATCGGCGCTCCAGTTTCATCCAGAGGTCGCCCATACCTCAAGGGGGAACGATATCATCGAGAACTTTCTTTACGGTATCTGCCGGTGCTCCAGATCATGGGACCTGGGGGACTGGGTACAGGAAGCCATAGACGATACGAGGGAAAAAACCCGTGGCGAACGCGTGGTCTGCGGCCTTTCGGGGGGAGTGGACTCGACGGTCGCGGCGGTTCTAACCTCAAGGGCGATCGGAGATCGACTCGAGTGCATTTTCGTCAACAACGGCTTGCTCCGGCTGAATGAGGCCGATGAGGTAATGGCGTCATACTCGAAGTCTCTCGGGCTTAAGGTCCACTACGTCGACGCGACGGAAGATTTCATGGAGGCTCTCAGGGGGGTAACGGAACCTGAGGCCAAGAGAAAAGCCATAGGGGAGACTTTCATCCGTGTATTCGAAAGAAAGGCCAGGGAGATCGGTGGGGCGGCATGGCTCCTGCAAGGGACCCTCTATCCCGATGTTATAGAGAGCGGACACAGGGGCAAGGATGCAGCCGTCATAAAGAGTCACCACAATGTGGGGGGTCTCCCGGAGAAGATGGATTTTCAGGTCCTTGAACCGCTCAGGGACCTTTTCAAGGATGAGGTCCGTAGCATAGGTCGCATGCTCGGCATTCCCGACGGGATACTTTCCCGTCACCCGTTCCCCGGGCCTGGACTGGCCGTCAGATGTCTTGGGGATGTTACCCCCGAAAGACTGGACACTCTTCGAAAGGCTGACGCCATATTCACTTCTGAGATACGCAGTGACGGCCTCTACGGAAAGATGTGGCAGGCTTTTTGCGTGCTGCTGCCGGTGAGGACCGTGGGGGTAATGGGAGACGTAAGGACCTATGCGGAGGTCATAGCTCTTCGTGCCGTTGAATCCCTCGATGGAATGACGGCCGACTGGGTAAGGCTTCCCGGGGATCTTCTGGACAGGGTATCAAGAAGGATCTGCAACGAGGTTCCGGGGGCGAACCGCGTGGTCTACGATATTTCAGGAAAGCCTCCTGCAACGATAGAGTGGGAATAACCGGAGTTGTTTACGGAGGTGTGGGGAAGTTTGGACAAGACTGATGAGTCAGTACCCCGCAGGCAATGGGGGAGCTATCTGCCGTTCATAGTGGCTTTTTCCATGTTGGCTACTCTTTCCTTCGTCATTTCGTTCCCCCTTTTCCGGCCCCTTGCATGGTCGGCCCTCCTTTCCTTTTTTGCCTATCCGCTTTACAAGATCCTTTACAGCAGGACCTTCTCCGGGAGATGGTCGAACCTCGCCGCCGGAATAACGACGGCTGCCATATTGCTCCTTCTTGTCGTTCCCGCGGGTCTTATGGGAACCCTGATCGCCCGGGAGGGGATAAAGGTCTACGGCAGGGTGGCTGACCTTCTGCTCCATCTGGAGGGCTCCGAGGTACCCACTATAATAGATTTTCTTCCAAAGGCTGTCTCCGTCAGGCTTGAACCCTTTGTGGAACACTTCAAGTTCATTGGCGACGCGATAAGGCAGGCCGGAAGATGGTTCGCCGTCTGGATCGCCTCGGTTTCCAGGGGATTTCTCGGAAACGCCTTCAGGATGATATACCAGCTTATCGTCATAGCCGTCGCCTCTTTCTACATGCTAAGGGACGGGCACAAGATACTTGGGTACGTCAAGGAGATACTCCCACTGCCGTCGGAGGAAAGGGACGACCTTTTCGGGAAAGCAAGCCAGATACTGCAGGCGGTAGTATACGGGATCACTTTTACGGCCGGTATCCAGGCAACCCTCGGGGGGCTTGGGTGGTGGCTGGCCGGTCTTCCGAGCGCCCCGCTTTTTGCGGGGGCAATGTTTGTTCTTGCAATGATCCCCTTCGTCGGCACTCCCATGGTGATGCTGCCTGGAGCGATCTATCTCGTCGCGACGGGTGATGTGAAGACCGGCCTGATCCTGGCGGCATGGGCGCTCCTGGTTGTGAGCACCATAGACAACTTCATGAGGCCCCTGTTCATTTCCGAGGGAAGCAAGGTCCATATTCTGATCATCTTCATAGGAGTCATCGGCGGACTTGCCGCCTGGGGGTTCCTGGGGCTGTTCTGCGGACCGCTGATAATATCCATGTTCTTCTTTTTTCTGGACAGTTACCGGAGAATCTGGCTGCGTCTCAGGGAAGACGGCTGAGAAGGGGGGATGAAAAAATGCCCTTCGTGATGTCAATATGCGGGTTCAGCAACAGCGGAAAGACAACCCTTTGCAGGGAGATCCTTGATCTCCTCGTCGAGGATGGTATAGATACGGTGTATGTGAAGCATACCCATGAAAAGGTTCTCTCGCCGGGAAACAGCGATACGGGGATCCTCTCTGCCACGTCGCAAGGAGTTGCCCTCTGGGGTCCCGACGGGATCAGGGTGGAGGAGAAACTGGATGAGACCGAACCGGTTGCCATGGCGGCACGGTTCTTTCCCGGGAGAAGGTTCGTCCTTCTTGAAGGGGGGAAAAATCTTCCCCTTCCCAAGATCTGGGTCGGCAGGGTCGAGGATATTCCCGGAGATATCAGGGGGATCATCGCCTTTTACGACAGGGATAACCCGTGCTCAAAAGAGAGGCATTTTTCCAGGGGGCAGGAGAAAGACCTTGCCGCCTTCGTTGCCGCGACGGTCCGCAATGCGGAGTCTTCGCCTTCGGAGGTCTACTGCGGAGGCAAGAGGGTTCCGGTAAAATTGTTCGTGGGTGATTTCATTGCAGGCGCAGTCAGGGGAATGCTTGGTGCACTCAAGGGGGACTTCGATATTCGGGAAAGCATATCGGTCCACCTCAGGCCCCGGGAGGGCGATAAATAATACTGTCTTGCGGGAAAAATCAGTGGTGACTATAATGATGTTCGCTTTTGTCCGGGGCTAACCCTTCGGGCTGGTTTTTTGTGTTTCGAGACTTCTTAATATACAGGGAGGTTCTTTGGATGGTCACACAGATATTTTTGATCGCCGGGGGCGCCGGGGTTCTGGCGCTCGCGTATGCTGTAATGGCCTCGGGCCGCATCAACGCTTTCGAGGTTACAAATGAAAGGGTAGCCGAACTTTCGGCGATCATACAGAAGGGCTCAATGGCTTTCCTCTCGAGGGAGTACCGGGCTCTCGTTCCCTTTGTAATCGTCGTGGGTGCTCTTCTCTGGTTCAAGATCAGTTCCTTCACGGCAATATCCTTCCTTCTAGGGGCTCTTTGCAGCGGGCTGGCGGGCTTTGTCGGAATGAGGGTCGCAACCAAGGCCAACGGAAAGACGGCCTTTGCCGCGGGGCAGGGGATGAACCAGGCCCTCAAGGTTGCCTTCACTGGCGGTACCGTCATGGGTATGTCTGTGGTAGGAATAGGCATTATCGGTATCCTTGTCTGCTACTGGTTCTTCAGGGACCCGAACGTAATCACGGGCTTCGGCTTCGGCGCCAGTTCGATAGCGCTCTTTGCCAGGGTCGGCGGCGGGATCTACACCAAGGCCGCTGATGTCGGCGCCGACCTGGTAGGAAAGGTAGAGGCGGGGATACCCGAGGACGATCCGAGGAACCCTGCCGTCATAGCAGACAACGTCGGGGACAATGTAGGCGATATAGCGGGCATGGGAGCCGATCTCTTTGAATCCTACGTCAACTCCATCATCGCCGCCATGGCCATAGGCCTTGTCATGTTCGGGGACACGGGTGTCATCTACCCACTCCTCCTTGCATCTCTCGGGATAGCTTCGGCCGTTCTGGGGACCTTTTTCGTGAGAGTAAAAGAGGGAGGAAACCCTCAACTGGCGCTCAGGATCGGGACCCTCGCCACAGGGGCGTTCATGATAGGGGGATCTTTCTTCATGACCAGGGCCCTGTTCGGTGACATAACCCTCTTCTGGGCCGTCATGTCAGGCGTCGCCGTAGGAGTTCTGATAGGTCTGGTGACCGAATACTACACGTCTGGCGGGTATGCCCCGGTACAAGGTATAGCCCAGGCGTCCGTGACCGGTTCTGCCACCAACATCCTTGCCGGGCTAGGAGTCGGCATGAAATCGACGGCGGTACCGGTCCTTTTGATCTGCGGTGCCATACTTGTAGGAGTCAGGTTCGGTGGACTCTACGGTATTGCCTGTGCGGCTGTGGGTATGCTTTCCATAACAGGGATGTCCCTCAGCGTCGATGCCTACGGTCCCATAGCGGACAACGCCGGAGGCATCGCCGAGATGAGCCACATGCCGCCTGAGGTCAGGAAGATCACGGACAAGCTCGATGCCGTGGGTAATACGACAGCAGCCATCGGGAAGGGTCTTGCCATAGGGTCGGCCGCCCTGACGGCCCTTGCCCTCTTTGCGGCCTACGCAACATCGGTGGGGCTCACCGTCATCGATATCAACAACCCCCGCGTCATGGTGGGCCTCTTCATAGGTGGAATGCTTCCCTTTGTTTTCAGCGCCATGACCATCCAGGCCGTGGGAAGGGCCGCATCGCAGATGATAGATGAGGTCCGAAGACAGTTCAGGGAGATCCCCGGGATAATGGAAGGCAAGGGGGAACCTGAGTACGAGCGCTGTGTTGACATCTCGACGAGGGCCTCCCTCAGGGAGATGGTAGTTCCAGGTTTCCTGGCAGTTCTGAGCCCCGTTGCCGTGGGTCTTGTCCTCGGGGCCGAGGCCCTGGGAGGCCTTCTGGGCGGTTCCATAGTGACCGGGGTAATGATGGCCATATTCATGTCCAACGCCGGCGGAGCCTGGGATAACGCAAAGAAATTCATCGAGGAGGGGAACCACGGCGGCAAGGGTTCCGAACCTCACGGCGCTGCCGTAGTGGGAGACACCGTCGGAGATCCTTTCAAGGATACCGCCGGGCCGAGCCTCAATATTCTCATAAAGCTGATGTCCGTCGTAGCGCTGGTCCTCGCGCCGCTGTTCACCTAGGTCTCTTCCCCCGGGGGGATTTTCCCCGGGGTCTTGACGGATACTATCCACCATACAAGCGGATAACGCGGCGGGGGAGGGCTTATTGTGGCTCTCCCCCAACGTGTCATTTATTGCGGCAAGGGAACCGGAGGTTAGCCATGTACAGGGATGCGGTGCGCGAGATCAAGGACAGGATCGACATCGTCGAATTCATCGGAGAGACCGTTCAGCTCCGGCGGGCCGGCAGAAATTTCAAGGGTCTCTGTCCGTTCCATTCGGAGAAGACCCCATCTTTCCACGTATCCAGCGAAAGGCAGACCTACCACTGTTTCGGCTGCGGCCGGGGGGGAGATGTCTTTTCCTTCGTCATGGAGAGGGAGGGACTCTCTTTTCCGGAAGTTCTCGAAATGCTTGCCTCAAGAGCCGGTGTAAGTCTCGAAAGGCAGCGGGGAGGGCGTTCCGAAAGAAAAAGTGGAGTCCTGGCGGCCATGGAATCGGCCCTTGTCTTCTTTACTGATTCCCTCTCGGGCTCCTCGGGAGAGCCGGCGCGAAAGTATCTGGAAAGAAGAGGAATAGGGGCTGAAGCCGTAAAGGCCTTCGAATTGGGTTGGGCTCCCTCTTCGTGGGACACCCTTAAAAAGAATATTGAGTCGCTGGGGATCAAAAACCCGGACGCCATGGCGGCCGGACTGCTTTCCGAAGGGGACAGAGGCAGTTACGACCGTTTCAGGGGGCGCATTATTTTTCCCATAAGGGATGTCCAGGGAAGGCTTGTGGCTTTTGGCGGAAGGATCATCGATGGCGAAGGGGCCAAATACATAAACAGCCCGGAGGGAGAACTCTACAGCAAGAGAAAGAATCTCTACCTTCTCAACGTGGCCAGGCAGGCTATCAGGGAGAAGGGGCGATCGATCCTGGTCGAGGGATACATGGATGCTATCAGGCTTCATGTTGCCGGATTCACCGAGACCGTGGCCTCCCTGGGAACGGCCCTGACATCAGAACAGGCCACGCTTCTGAAGCGCTTCTCGGACCAGTGCATGATCTGCTACGACTCGGACGCGGCAGGACAGGAAGCCGCCATCAGGGGGATGTATGTCCTGCAGCAGATCGGCCTGGACATAAGGGTTGTTGTCCTCCCGGCCGGAAAAGATCCCGACGATCTGGTAGGTGAGAAGGATGGATCAGAAAAATTCTCGTCTCTCCTCAAGAGGTCGGAGCCCCTTCCCCTCTTTCATATAAGGGTCAGGAGAAAGGAACTCGAAGATCCCGCCAAAAGGACCGCCGCGAGAAGGGAGATAATCAGGGGCCTTGCCGAGATGCCGGCTCTGGAGGCCAACAGGCATATTTCACAGGTCGCCCAGGGCCTCGGTATCCTTCTGCCCGAAATGCTTGATCTTCTACGTCAGGCAAGAGATGAAATATCGGGGAGCAAAAAAGGCATTACCGCCTCCGAAAGCGTATATATAGAGAGAACGGATCCTTCCGGGGAAGAGTCCAGCGTGGACCCGTGGGAATCGGCTCTTTGCTACATCCTCTGGGTGGACGCGAAACGGAGAAGATCCGAACCCGTTGGATCGGTTCTGGAACTTCTCTCCGACGACAGGGCCAAGGCCATTGCGGTTTCCCTTCTCTCGGGAGAGAGCCCGGAAGAATTGAGAACAAGGTGGGCGGAGACGGGTGATCCTTCCTCGATGAGGATGATATCCTCGGGCTGGGCCCACTGCGAGAAGAACGGTGAAGAGGGAGAGATATGGGACGTCGTGGTCTCGGCGCTGGAAAGGAAGCGCCTCAGGGACAGGTTCTCCATCCTGAAGGAGATGCACGCCCGCGGTGAGGCATCTCCACAGGAGATGAAGGAATATCTGGCACTTGCAAGAAGATTGAAAGGAGGAATCGGCAGTCAATGACCGATCCCGGAAAGCAAAAGGCCGACAACGGAAACGGGGATATGACCGTCACGACCGAAACCGGCACAAAAGAGGTCCTTCGATACATCGAAAGCTTCAAGGAACTTCTCCACATGGGGAGGGAGAAGGGTTTTGTGACCTATGACGACATTGAAAAACATCTTCCCGGCGAGTTGATGAACGAGGAAACCCTGGACAGCCTTTACTTCAATCTTCAGGAACTTGGCATCGATCTGGTGGAAACGGACAAACCCAGGCAGGATACCCATGATGCCGATGGACCGCCGGCGGCGGAGTATAACGAGGAAATGGGTGTACTCGAGGATCTGCCCCTTTCCGATCCCGTGAGAATGTATCTCAGGGAGATAGGCAAGATATCCCTTCTCAAGCCGGAGGAAGAGGTTGAACTGGCGAAACTTGTAGAGGCCGGGGATCCCGTCGGGAAGAGCAAGCTGGTCGAGGCCAACCTGAGACTTGTCGTCAGTATCGCAAAGAAATACATAGGCAGGGGAATGCTCTTTCTCGACCTTATACAGGAGGGCAACCTCGGGCTCATCAGGGCAGTCGAGAAGTTTGATTACCGCAAGGGTTTCAAATTCAGCACCTATGCGACATGGTGGATCCGCCAGGCCATTACGCGTGCCATCGCCGACCAGGCCAGGACGATAAGGATACCCGTTCACATGGTCGAGACGATAAACAAACTTATCAGAGTATCAAGACAGTTGGTCCAGAGGCTTGGACGGGAGCCGACCGCCGAGGAGATAGCGGCGGAACTTTCAATAGCGGCCAATCGTGTTGAGGAGATCCAGAGGATCGCCCAGGAGCCTGTCTCTCTTGAAACTCCGATAGGAGAGGAAGAGGACAGCCAGCTGAGCGATTTCCTCGAGGACAAGAATCTGCCCAGTCCCGACGACGCTGCGGCGGTGCAGCTTCTCCGGGAGCAGCTCGAAGGGATGCTCGAGGAACTGACGGAGCGGGAGAAAGAGGTCCTGAGGCTCAGATTCGGTCTTGAGGACGGCCACCCCTATACTCTGGAGGAGGTTGGAAGGAGATTTGGCGTGACAAGGGAAAGGATACGGCAGATAGAGGCAAAGGCGCTGAGGAAACTCAGACACCCCAGCAGGAGCAAGAAACTGCGTGACTACCTCGACTGATCGATATTTTCCCCGCTATTTGACAATGAAATGAGCAATGATGCAAATCATTTGTTATAATATTCACTGGGCTTGTGCCCGGAGGCACAAACTTGAGAATTGACCGATTCCTGAAGATGACTCACATCGTGAAAAGAAGGAGCACCGCCCGTGAAATGATATCTCTCGGCGCGGTCAGGGTGGGAGAGATGGCGGTCAGGCCCTCGCGGTTGCTGAAACCGGGAGATACCGTCGAGATCGCCTTTCCGAGAAAGATCCTGACCATAAAGGTGGTTTCCATAGAGGAGGCCGTCGTCAGAAGAAGGACGGAAGCATTTGAACTGGTGGGGGAACGAAATGTGACAGGCGACGAGAGGCCCTGGTAAACCTCCGTCGGCAATAATACCGAGGGGGCAGATTCGATGAGAATAGCCGAACCGACAGTTGAGCGCCTGGTCCTTTATTACCGTCTTCTGATGCAGTTGCATAACGAGGAGCGCAGGGTCGTCTCTTCGCAGGAGATAGGGGATATGCTCGGGCTCAAGGCGAGCCAGGTCAGGAAGGACCTCTCCTTTTTTGGTGAGATCGGCAAAAGGGGAGTCGGCTATCACGTGGAGCGTCTCTACCAGCATATCAGTGACATCCTGGCCCCGAAAAGGCTCTGGAAGATAGCCCTTGTGGGAGTCGGCAGGCTTGGCGAGGCCCTTCTCGGCCACAAAGCCCTCAGGAGTGAGAAATTCCGGATCGATGCCCTCTTCGATAATGACCCCGCCAAGATCGGGACCGATATATGCGGAGTGACCTGTTATGATTCTGCTGACATGGCAGAAGTCATCAGACAAAAGGGTATAGAGGTCCTTGTTCTGACAGTTCCCCCTGCAGCCGCGCAGTCCAGCGTGGACAAGGGAATAGCCGCCGGTACGATAAGAGGGATACTGACCTTTGCCACATCTGCCATATCCGTTCCAGAGAATGTCCTCGTCTACAGGGTCGACATATCGGTGGAACTGGAAAAAATGCTGTTTTTCCTCAAGGGGAACTCCGACTAGGGGCTACGGGACACTTCTTGCTGTTCCGATTGTCCCTGTCTCATGGTAAAATGTTCATTGCGAAAAAAATCGAGTACCTGATACCACAAGAGGGAGGAGTATCTTTTGGAAGCACAGGGTAATCTTATGGGCATGCTGTTGCCTTTGGGTGTTTTCGTCGTTATCTTCTATTTCCTGATCATAAGGCCTCAGAAGAAACGCCAGCGCAAGCAGGAGGAAATGATCGCCTCTATACGCAGGGGGGATCAGGTCGTCACTGCGGGTGGCTTCTTCGGGATCGTCAGGGAAGTCAAGGAGGACAGCTTCATTCTCGAAATAGCCGATGGAGTGAAGGCCAGGGTTCTTAAGGCTTCTGTTCAGATGAAAAAATATGAGGGAGAAGCCGAGACTCCGGCAGAGACCGGCAAGGCGGGAGCCTGAGGATCCTACAGGAGTTCCCGCAGGCGGCGCGTCAGCGCAAGGCTTCCTTCGGAGTGGATGCCGTGCATCCGCTCCGTTTTTTATGAGATTGTTTTGTTGAAATCACTATCGGCGTCGTGTTTGCCCGGCGCGAGAAGGTTCCAGTAGGGGAGGAAGTAAAATGATCAAGAAGGATCGATGGCGGCTGGTACTGGTGGTGATAGTGGTCGCGGCCGCTTTGTTATCCGTCTTCCCGATCGATGGCCGTATCAAGCTTGGTCTCGATCTCAAGGGGGGCGCCCATATTCTCCTCCAGGCCAAGGGGACTCCCGAGAATCCCCTGACCGAGGACAGCGTGGAAAGGCTTCTGGCCGTTCTGAGGAACAGGATAGACCAGTATGGTGTTTCCGAACCCCTCATTCAGAGGGAGGGAAGCGACCGGGTCATCATAGACCTGCCCGGTGTTGCCGACCCTGAAGCCGCTCTGGAGCTTATCGGAAAGACGGCCCTTCTGGAGTTCCGACATGTCTTTGAGTCCACCGGTTCGGCTCCACCGGGACCGCAGAGGGAGAATTACGAATCCCAGGCGGAATTCCTCGCAGCCCAGGCGAGATGGGAACAGGCAGTGAAACAGCTCGACGAACTCGCCGAGGAGATGAAGATCAGGGCCGAGGAGGACCCCGGGGTGGTAATGGCGCGGGGTCAGGATGGAGAGGTCTACCTGCTCGGGAAAACCTACGTCGGTGGAAGGGATCTTGAAGATGCCAGGACCAGTTATGACAACCTTGGGCGTCCTGTTGTAACCCTGAAGTTCACCAGCGAGGGGGCACGTCTTTTTGACGAGGCCACCGCTGCGAATGTGGGACGGCAGATAGCCATAACCCTTGACGGAAAGGTCATATCCTCTCCGGTGGTCCAGGAACGTATCAGCGCCGGCAGCGCCCAGATATCGGGGCGTTTCTCCGCGGCGGAGGCACAGAGACTCTCCATAATGCTCAGGGCAGGAGCTCTGCCAGTATCGGTGGAGATCCTGGAGAACCGCTCCGTAGGACCTACCCTCGGTACTGACTCGATCAGGTCGGGTATAAGGGCCGGTCTTGTGGGAGGTCTTCTGGTCCTGTTATTTGTCCTGATCTATTACAGGACCCTGGGGATATCGGCAAACCTGGCGCTTTGCGTCTGCATGCTTCTTGTATTCGCCGGCCTGATAAGCCTCAAGGCCACACTGACCCTTCCCGGTATCGCGGGTATCATACTTACACTGGGAATGGCCGTGGACGGCAACATCCTGATATTCGAGAGGATGAAAGAGGAAGTCGCGTCGGGCAAAACCCCCTATGCGGCGGTCGATGCGGGTTTCCGCAAGGCCCTCAGTGCCATCCTTGATGCCAACATCACTACCCTTATAGCGGCGGCGGTCCTCTTCTACTTTGGGAGTGGCCCCATCAGGGGATTTGCCGTAACCCTTTCGATCGGGATAATTTCGAGCGTATTCAGCGCGATAGTGGTGACGAGGACCCTTCTTCATGTCTTCCAGTCGGGCAGTCGCGGCAGGATAAAGATTGCCACGTCCGGCAAAGGGGGGAAAAGCTGATGTTCTTCAGGCTCAAAAGATACTTCGACTTCATGGGTTTCAGAAAGACCGCCATTTCCATGAGCCTGGCACTGATAATCCTGAGTTTGGCACTTCTCCTCTTCAGGGGGCTTAATCTCGGCATCGATTTCACCGGTGGCAACCTGGCGCAGATCGAGTTCGACACCCCTGTCAGCGTGGGGGAGGTCCGTGAGGCAATAGCCGAAGCCGGACAGTCCAACGCGGTTATTCAGGCCTACAGTGATAATGGTGTGCTCGTAAGGGTCAATTCTTACGATGACGAGGTCGCCCGGCAGACACTGGCCGCACTTCGCGCCAGTTTCGGGGAGGTTACAGTTCTCAGGCTGGAGAAGGTTGGCCCCGTGGTGGGAGAACTGCTCAGGCGGCAGGCCTTCATCGCCATGGCTGTAGCCCTCACCGGCATACTTGCCTATATTACCTTGAGGTTCCGTTTCCGGTTTGCCGTTGTCAGTGTTCTGGCCCTCCTTCATGATACGATCATTACTCTGGGGGTCTTCAGTCTCACCGGAAGGGAGATATCCCTGCCGTTCATCGCGGCGATACTTACCATCGTAGGATATTCACTGAACGATACGATCGTGGTTCTGGACCGCGTAAGAGAGAACTGGAAGGGGCTCAGGCAGAAGGGCATAACTACGGTGATCAACGAGTCCATAAACCAGACCCTCTCGAGGACGATCAACACGTCCCTTACCACGTTCCTTCCTGTCCTGACGCTCTTTATCTGGGGAGGACCGGTCATCGCCAACTTTGCTTTGGCCCTGCTGGTGGGAATAGTGATCGGAACTTTCAGTTCTATCTATATTTCAGGAGCTCTCCTTGCTGAGTGGTATCAAAGGTCACCGGAGAAAGGCTAGAGGTCCGGGCCGAGTTTTAAAGGCCATAGTAGATTTCAGGGGGCGTCGGGGTAAACCCGAACGCCCCTTTTTTTGACGAAGAGTGATAAAGGGTATAGTATTTTCATGTAATTTACATTACGGTGAATCAGCGCATGGACACAGATTATAAAAAGGGGGGGATTCCTGTGTCTGTGGCCGCGTTTGACAAGGTGAAAGCCTTCGTTTCCGTGAAAATGCTTGAAAAGGTGGCGGAAGCCGCGACGGATAAGGATGAGGGAAAGCTTGCCGACTTTTTCGTGCTGCTTTCGAGGCTCTCTCCAGTCAAGTACTACCGGGAAGGTTTTCTGGAACTGGCCGATCAGGTTCGACGTGGAACTCCTTTTGCTCAACTTTTCCGGAAACTGTTCACCGATCTCGGGGATAACTGCAGGAAAAAAGCCATCACAAACTTCTTTGTAAATTTTCTTGTACTTGGAAGAGGGATCAGGGACAGGAAAGAGGCGGCACTTGGCATACATATTCCCAATTTTCTGGTCATAAGCCCTACGATGCAATGCAATCTCAGATGCCGGGGGTGTTACGCCGGGGACTACGACAGGGAGGATGAACTGACCTTCGAGGAGCTTGATCGTCTGCTCTTCGAGGCCAAGGATCTTGGAATGTACTTCTTCACTTTCTCCGGCGGGGAGTGTTTTACAAGACCGGACCTTCTCCGGCTCTGGGAAAAACATGACGACTGTTTCTTTCATGTCTACACCAACGGGACCCTTCTGGATGACGATATGACGTCGAGGCTGGCAGGCCTTGGCAATGTGGCCCCGATGGTTTCCGTGGAAGGGTCGAGGGAGGAGACGGATCAACGGAGGGGTTCCGGGGTCTATGACAGGGTCATGGAAGCTTTCTCGTGGCTTCGGTCCAAGGGCATCCTTTTCGGATTCAGTTCCACTTTCACACGAAGCAGTGCCACGTACCTGCTTTCGGATGAATTTATGGAAAGGATGATGGACCTGGGCTGCAAGGTTGGATGGTTTTTCCAGTATATCCCGACAGGAAACGCTCCTGACCTGGATTATATGGCTACCCCCGGGCAGAGACGCGACCTTCACATCAAGATCATGGAGTGGCGGGAGAAATACCCCGTTTTTTTGGGTGATTTCTGGAACGATGGTCCCTACGTCGATGGCTGCATGGCCGCGGGAGAGAGATTCATGCACATTATTTCCAATGGTGACGTGGAACCATGCGTGTTCGCGCATTTTGCAGTGGACAGCATAAGGAAAAAAAACCTCACTGACATAATCCGGAGTCCGTTCTTCAAGCATATCAGGGACAAGCAGCCCTATGACGATGACAACCTTCTTCGCCCGTGCATGATCATAGATCATCCTCATATACTGAGGGAGGCTGTGGAACGTTTTGGAGCCAGGGCCACCCATCCGGGGTCGGAGAGCATCATCAGGGAGCTGGCAGAGGGCCTCGATATTTATGCCTCTGGTGTCAGGACGGAGATGGACCCTCTGTGGTATGGCGGCGAGAGGGATCGTTACCTTGCGAGTCTCAGGAAGGAAGACAAGCCCCGGTCCAGGGAGAGAATAAACAAAAGATTGCCAACGGGGCAGAGAACAGGATAATCTTGACATGGTCACTGCTAGAACTCCAAAAGAGGGGTGAGGGGAATGAAGAGTTACGCTCTTGCTGTTGCTGTAGCCATGCTTGTGGCGGCAGTTTATGCTTTTCAGAACACTACGGAGATACTGGTTCAGTTTGTCATCTGGAAGATAGCTGTTCCCCAGGGAATATGGGAAGTAATGCTCTTCGCCGCGGGCGGAGTTCTGATGTGGCTTGTCTCGATCTTCGCCATGATGGAAAGCAGGTCGGGGTACAGTAAAAAAATCAAGGAAAAAGAAGCCAGGCTAAAGGAACTCGAGGAAGAGCGCGCTTCCCTGATGGGAGCTCTTCGAAACAGTGGGTCCGGATCCGGAGGGGTAGCTGGACATCCTCAGGTTGACCCCACAGAGGCGGTAACTGACGGAGACAGCAAAAACGCGTGACAGGCAAGATCCCGATATCCCGGATCCGTATTTTCAGGGTCGACGAGAGGGCTTTTGCCATTGCCGGAAAGACCGGTGTCACCCCCTTGACGGCCCTCCTGCTGGTCATGAGGGGGATATCCGGAGATAGCATAGACGAGGCCCGGACATGGCTGCGTCCGGGCCTCTCTGATTCGCTGGATTCAGTCTCCATGGGGGAGGGCGCAAGGGATGCCGCCCTCCTTTGGAAAGAGATGAAAGGTGCCAGAAGAGTGGTCATCTATGGTGACTACGATGTCGATGGCGCTTCGGCCACGGCCCTTGCGCTGGAGATGGCTCTGGAGTCGTTTCACGAGGTTCGGTATTTCATCCCCCACCGTCACAAGGAGGGCTACGGAGTCCACGAGAAGGTTGTCAGAGCCCTGGCAGGGAACGGGTGTGACCTGCTGGTGACTGTTGACTGTGGTACCAGGGATATATCTGCCCTGAGAGCAGCAAGAGATGCGGGTATTCCTGTGATAGTTTTCGATCACCATGCCCCCGGCGAAGATCTTCCAGAGGGGGCAATTGTGGTAAACCCCCATTTCGATGGTGATGATGAAGCCAGGACCCTCTGTGCCGCGGGTGTTCTCTGGGTATGGGCCATGAAGGAGGGTATAATGCCTCTGAAATGGCTTGAAGAAAGGCTGGACCTTGCGACCCTGGCAACTCTGGCGGATCATGTTCCCCTGGGAAGGCTTAACAGGGCACTGGTCCGTAAGGGAATGGATGTTATCAGGCATTCCAGAAGAAGGGGGCTGCGGCGCCTTCTGGACGAGACCGGAGTGCAGTCGGCTTGTGTCGACGAGGAAACGATCGTAATGAAGATCATTCCCTGCCTTAATGCTGCCGGGAGGCTTGGTCTGGCGGATATATCGGTGGATGTGCTTCTGGGTGGTGAAGGGCTTGAAAAAAACGTCAGGGAACTTGTCGGCCTTAACAGGAAGAGACAGTTGCTCTCTGCCGGGATACTGGAGGAAGTCCTCCCGAAGGTTGCCAGAGGGGAGTCTTTGGTGCTTAGTGATCTGTCCTGGCCCGTAGGGGTTCTTAGCGGTGTTGCAAGCCGCGTATGTTCAGAAACGGGTCTTCCGGTCGCTCTGGCTTCTGTTTCCGGGGATCATGTGCGGGGCACTTTGCGTGTTCCCCCCGGTGCCGATGCCATGGATGTTCTGGAGACAGTCTCCCCGGGGCTTATTTCCTGGGGGGGGCACCGCTTTGCAGCGGGTTTTTCCGTATCGAACGACAACTGGGTTGATGTTGCCAGGGAGATGGAGAAGGCCCTGTTTTCCATAAAAACAATGCCGGAGAACGTCATGGCTATCGAGATGCTTCCGAATGAACTGGGCGAAGAAGAGATCAGGGCCATGGCTGACCTGGGCCCCTTCGGTTCGGCGAATCCCTGCCCCCTGTTCTTCTATCGTTCGAGGGGTGGAGTATCGCTCAAGCCCCTGGGCAGGGACGGGAAGCATCTAAGGGTAGCCACAAAAGACGGTGAATTTCTGGCCTTCGGGGGGGGCTCTTTTCCGGAATGCATAAAAGATTCCCTGGGCTGGACCTTCCGTCCAAGGATAAATACCTGGAGGGGAAAAAGCAGGGTTGACATGATCATGGAATCCGTCGTTTTCGACGACGGTGGCACTGAGAAAGGGTGCGGCCATTGAACGACGAAAAGAGAATCATCAGGGAGATAGTTGGTGTGCACGGATCAACCTCGATGGGGACGACGGAGACCAAAAACCTTCGTCTCCTCCGGGACAGTTTTGTTGGCCGCTTCCCCGAATGTTCGAGGGTAATGTCCGTCAAAATGGCCTGGCACGAGTTTTGGGGCAAGGCCTCCAGATACCTTGCGAGAGAAGACCTTGTTAAATGCGGAGAGGCGGTGGTATTTGCCTCCGAGGCTCACGGCGGCCAGACCAGGCTCACGGGAGACCCCTATATCATACATACCATAGGGGTCGCGTCTGTCCTGGCCGACATGGAACTTGACACTGATACCCTGAGCGCAGCGCTGCTGCACGATGTACTGGAAGATACCGGTGCGGACGCGGCGGTCATCAGGGAGAGATTCGGGGAATCGGTCCTTGTCATGGTCGACGGGGTCACAAAGCTGGGAAAACTCCCTTTCAAGACCTTTGAGGACTACCAGGCCGAGAACCTGCGGAAGATGTTCCTTGTCATGGCCAAGGATATCAGGGTCGTTCTCATAAAGCTTGCTGATCGCCTTCACAACATGCGAACCATCCAGGCGTTAAGGAGAGAGAAGCAGGAAAGGATAGCCAGGGAGACTCTCGAGATATACGCTCCACTGGCTCACAGGCTGGGGATATACCAGATAAAAAGGGACCTGGAAGACCTTTCTTTCAAGGTCGTAGACCCGGAAGCCTATTTTGATATCAGGAGAAGGGTTCGCAGGAAACTGCCCGAGAGGGAAGAAATTATCAAGAAGGCCATGGGGATCCTTCAGGAGCGTTTCAAGGAAGAGGGCATAGCCGCCTTCATAACGGGGAGGGCCAAACACTTCTTCAGTATCTACGAAAAAATGAAAAGGAAGAACCTGTCCCTGGAGGAACTCTTCGATCTTCTTGCCCTTCGGGTTATGGTCAAGGATGTGGCAGAGTGTTACACGGCCCTGGGTATAGTTCACACCATCTGGAAACCACTTCCAGGTCAGTTCGATGATTACATAGCCAACCCGAAAAACAATCTCTACCAGTCGCTCCACACAGCGGTTATGGGGCCCAGTGGTGAGCCCCTGGAAATACAGATAAGGACCAGCGAGATGCACTGGATAGCCGAGTATGGTATCGCCGCCCACTGGCGGTACAAAGAGAGACCACAAAAACTGGACGAACTTGACGAAAAACTTTCATGGATCCGTCAGGCACTTGAAACCCAGGCAGACGGAGGAGATTCTTCCGATTTTCTGGAGCACGTAAAGGCCGATGTGCTCTCCTCGGAGGTTTTCGTGTTCACCCCCAAGGGGGATGTGGTATCCATGCCCGGAGGATCGACGCCCCTTGATTTTGCCTACGCTATACACACCGAGGTGGGACACAAGTACGTCGGGGCCATGGTAAACAACAGGATCGTCCCCATCGACTACCAGATCCAGAACGGAGACATAATCAAGGTCCTTACATCTCCACAGGGACACCCGTCCAGGGACTGGATGAAGGTGGTCAGGAGCGGGAAAGCGAGAAGCAAGATAAAGTCGTGGCTTCGCCAGGTAGAAAGAACCGAGCGGGAGGAAAAGATCGACCGGGGAAGGGATCTCCTTATGAGGGAGATCTTCAGGCGCGACAAAGGCAGGGACGAGGATCGTCCCCTTGCGGGGTCGACCCTCAACAAGATAGCAAGCGACCTGGGGTATGGTCACGGGGACGACCTCCTCGCTTCCCTCGGAGGGGGGGGTCAGAGCCCTTCCGCGATAGCGTCGAAATTTATCGAGATAGAGAACTCCCAGGCTCAGCCCGCGCCCCTCGAGGTTGAGGAGACCTGTGCCCCCGTTCCGGAACCCAAACGAGAGTATGATTCGGAGATAATCGTGGAGGGCTCAAAGGGAGTCATGGTCTCTCTCGCAAATTGCTGCAAACCCGTTCCCGGAGACGGGATAGTTGGCTATGTTACAAAGACGAGGGGAATAACCATCCACAGGACCGATTGTCCCAACGTGGCGACAAACCCGGATGAACGAAGGATAGACGTATCATGGGGAGAGCGGAGGTCCCTGTGCTACCAGGCAAGGCTGAAACTTGAAGGGGCTGACAGGCCCGGTCTTTTCGCAGATGTTGCACAGGGTATTAGCAGCATGGAAGGGATCATTACCCAGGTCAGGGCTTTTGTCGCGGGAGGGGACAGGGGAAGGATGATCATCGATCTGCACGTAAAGGATCTTGAACACCTTTACAGGATAATAGCCAAATTGAACTCGATAAAGGGAGTAATTGAAGTTCTCAGGGGGTGAGGGGCCAGAGTGCGTGCATTGATACAGAGGGTTTCCAGTGCAAAGGTAACGATAAAAGGCGAGATTGCCGGTGAGATCGGGAACGGATTGTGTGTTTTTCTCGGAGTGGCCCCTGAAGACGGGGAAGATGAAGTAAAATGGATGGCTGAAAAAACAGCAAACCTGAGGATCTTTGAGGACGGGTCGGGAAAGATGAACCTTTCGTTGCTCGAGACAGGGGGCAGTATGCTCATTGTCTCGCAGTTCACCCTTTACGGCGACTGCAGGCGGGGAAGGCGCCCTTCCTTTGCGGGGGCCTGCGAACCGGTCAGGGCCAACAAAATCTACGAAAAATTCAAGAGCGAGGTCACAAGATTGGGAGTAAGGGTTGAGAGCGGCTGTTTTCAGGAGTACATGGTCGTTGATATTCGTAATGACGGTCCGGTCACACTTTTAGTCGATACTGATGGAGGTAGGGGATGAAGATCGAAAGGTTCGCCCTTGGAGCTCTCTGGACCAATGCCTACCTGGTTTACGAATCGGGAGGCAACGGTTTTTTCGTTGACCCCGGGGGGGACCCGGAGGAGGCACTGGGGCTCATCGAAGACGAAAATATTGCTCTGGAGTACGTGTTGCTCACCCACGGACACGCCGATCACATAGCCGGGCTTGAAAAGATAAGGGATCTGGCGGCCTCCGGAGTACTGATCCATGAGGATGACGCCACCATGCTGGAAAACCCGGAGTCAAATCTTTCCGCTTTCGTCGGAGAAAAAATATCTCTCCATCCGGCTGAGACCCTCTTCAGGGACGGCGATATTTTTCGCGTGGGATCACTTTCAATAAAGGTTATCCATACGCCAGGTCATACACGGGGAAGTTCCTGTTTTTTTGTGGAGGAGCCGGGGCAAAAGGGGGTCCTTCTTTCCGGCGATACCCTTTTTGCGGGAAGCGTAGGCAGGACCGATCTTCCGGGGGGTGACATGGCCCTTCTCGAGAGTTCCATCGGCAGGCTTTCCTTCCTGGCTGACGACATTGATGTGCTACCGGGACATGGCCCAGCGACGACCATCGGAGCGGAACGCGCAGGAAACCCCTTCTGGCCGGAGGGTAAATCTTGAGGGCTGCGTTGGCTCCCCCATCGGATCTTCCGAGGGAGAGGCTTGAGAGGGTGGGTGCCCACGCTCTCTCTCTCGGAGAGCTTTTGGCCATCCTTCTGAGGACAGGTGACAGGAACCGCAACGTTCTGGAGGTGTCCACGGGACTTCTGGGGGATTTTGGTGGTCTGAGGGGACTGTCGAGGACTTCCTTCAGGGAATTGCTTGATGTTGGAGGACTGGGAAGGGCCAAGGCCTGTTCATTGCTGGCTGCCCTTGAACTCGGCAGGAGACTGTGTGCCGAGGAGAGATCAGAAAATGAAAACCTCCAGAGAGAGACTCCCAGAGCATGTCTGACCAGATGGAGCGTGGAACTTTCTTCCGAACTGAGAGAATTCATCGTAGCGGCCTTTACGGATGGACGGGACCGGGTGATGGAAGAGGAGCGGATATCCTGGGGAGGACTGGACGGAGCGGTCCTTGATATGAAGTATCTCCTTCGGAAAGCGGTCAGGCTTGATGCGCGGAGCATTCTCCTGCTCCATAACCACCCTGACGGCAGCCTGGAGCCCAGTGTCGAGGACAGGCTCCTTACCGCCCATGTTGAAAGAAAACTTGAGGCTCTGGGGATAGATTTCCTGGGTCATTACATCGTCGCGGGAGGTCGCTTTTCCGAGGTTTTGAAAAGCGCGCCGACCAGCGGCGGCATTTATTGAAAGTTGGTGAGGTGCAGGTGTTTGGTTGGGTCTCCGGTCTTTTCGGGAAGGATATCGGTATCGATCTTGGTACGGCAAACATAGTTGTCTACGTCAAGGGGAAGGGAGTAGTGATCGACGAGCCGTCGGTTATTGCCTACCGCAAGCCCAACAGGCGAAGTGCCAGGGAGATCATCGCTTATGGCAGCGAGGCCAAGACCATGGCCGGAAAGACCCCTGTAGGGGTTGAGACGGTCAGGCCCCTTCACAGCGGGGTGATCGCGGATTTTGAAATGACCGGGGCGCTGATAAGGCACTTCCTGGCGAAGGCCAATAACGGGATCAGGCCTTTCGGACATCCGCGGGTGGTAGTCTGCGCTCCCGTGGAAGTTACGGAGGTGGAACGAAAGGCTTTCATAGATGCCACTCTCGATGGAGGAGCGAGGGAAGCCTACGTGGTGGAGGAACCCGTTGCGGCGGCCTTCGGGGTGGGTCTTCCCATCGATGAGCCCAGGGGCAATATGATCCTGGATATAGGTGGCGGGACCAGCGAGATAGCTGTGCTGTCTCTCAGCGGAGTGGTGGTGAGCAACTCCCTCAGAGTCGCCGGGGACGAGATGGACAACGCGATAATCGGAATGATGAGGCAGAATTACACTCTTTCCATAGGCTCCGCTACGGCGGAAGAGGTCAAGAACACCATCGGTTCGGCCTACAGGCTGTCCGCCGAGAAGGAGATAGAGGTCAGGGGTCGCAACCTCAAGGATGGTCTTCCGCGAGCCATCAGGATCTCCAGCGCCGAAGTGAGGGAGGCGCTTAATCCGGTCATAAGCCAGATAGTGGAGATGGTGCGCGAGACAATGGAAAGGACTCCTCCGGAACTGGCCAGGGACATCGCCGATCAGGGTCTTGTTCTCAGCGGCGGCGCGGCGCTTCTGGAGGGGCTTGACAGGAGGCTTTCGGAAGAGCTCAATGTTCCGGTTCTTCGGGCCGAGCGCCCCCTTTACTCCGTGGCCGACGGCATCGGGAAACTGCTGGAGCAGTTCGATTCAATGAAGAAGATCCTGGTTTCAGCGGGGCACGGTGTCCGTTAGATCAACCCGGGAAAGTTGAGGTGCGGATTTGCCGAAACGAATGGCTTCCGCCTGCCTGCACGGCCTGGCGGCGACCGCGGCAGGGCTTCTTATACTGGCCGTCTCTCCCGGTTCGCCGGGTATGATAAGGGCTGTGGAACTTGCGGCCGTCGTTCTTGATATTCCCGAACGACCGGCCCATATGTTGCGCGGTCTGGTGTCCGAGGGGGCCCTTTGGTTCTCTGGAATGAGAGACTTGAAGGAGAGACTCCGCGAACTGGAGTTCGATAACGTCAGGCTAAGGTCCACCCTGCAGGAAAGGCCCGACCTTCGAGTTCCAGACAGGGACGGGCTGGTCTCCTGCCGTGTGGACCTGAGGCCCCCTTCGTCGTGGTGGAGGGAACTCAGAGTGGACATTGGTTCCGCTGACGGTGTCAGAGAGGGCATGCCAGCGCTTCAGGACGGCTTCCTGGCGGGAAGGGTTTTCAGGGTCCACGGGGGACATTCCTGGGTGGAACTTATAACATCGCCATCCCTCCTGGTGCCAGTGGTCGTAGATGAGACCCGGGACCTGGGTGTCCTTTCCGGAGACGGTTCGGGCAGGGTTAACCTCCTCTATATCCCGGAAGAAAAAGCCATTGCCGAGGGAAGCACCATAAGAACGGCTCTGGCGAGCGACAGTTTCCCCGCGGGGCTGCCGGTGGGAAAGGTGGCGCCGGAAGAACCCCTTAGAGAGAGTGGTTTCAAGGTCTACAGGGTAATTCCTGGAGCAGACCTGTCCAAGATGTATTCTCTCTATCTGCTCGCCGGGGGAGGTGGGGCAGAGTGATGCTGCCCGTTGTCGCCTGGTACTTCCAAGACCTTCTGCAGGTTCTTTTTCCTGGGAGTCTCGTTGTTCCGGACATTTTTTTCATGGTTCTGGTCTACCGGGTGGCTTTTCCTGCCAGGGGAGTTCACGAGATAATCTGGCCTGCCTTTACGGGGGGGCTTCTCTGGGATCTCAGGTGGACAGCGTTGCCGGGAATGACGGCGGCAATATATGCTTTCTCCCTTACCCTCTGTGTCCTGGGATGGAACAGGATCCCCGATTCTGGAAGGAACCCGAGGCTGTTCTTTCTGATCGCGGCGGTGGGCCATATACTCATCGGGATAGCAAGGCTCATCGCAACCGGCGAAAACGCCGGATCATTTGCGGTGTCTTTGGCGATACAACAGGTTATAGCCCTGCCCCTGCTTCTTGTGGCCGCAATGATCCTCTCTTCCAGGATGACTGATTCTGATGTCCGGCGATAGGATATCCTTCAATGCCCGCCTCCATCTGTGGAGGGGCCTGATGATCTTCTCAATGTTGATACTTCTGGTCGCAATATTCAGGCTCCAGGTGCTGCAGTCGGACCAGTACGTCAGCCTTGCGGCAAAAAACAGGCTGAGGCTGGTTCGAATGCCCCCCGCGAGGGGAAGGATACTCGATTCGAACGGGACAGTCCTTGCGACCAATGTGCAGACCTTCGACCTGATGGTCTACCCCCTCGATGTCCAGAAGCCGGAAACCGCGGAGGAGATAAGGTCATTCCTCAACAGCAAGGGAATCCCCCTTACAGGGGAGGATATCCTTGCCCGCGTAAGGCGGGACTACACTGTTCCCTACAGGGCAGTTGACCTGATCCAGAACCTTACCCTTACCCAGTTGGCGTCCCTTGCCGGGGATCCGGAATTCCCGCGGCAACTTTTCCCCGTGCCGGTCTGGAAAAGAGTTTACCCCGCCGGGCCGTTGGTTGCCCATGTTCTGGGGTATGTCGGGGAGATCACTCGGGAGGAGCTCGAAAGGCTCTCCGGCGACTATCGCGGGGGGGATTTTGTGGGGAAGAGTGGAGTGGAGGAGTATTACGAGGAAGTATTAAAGGGTTTCCCGGGAGAGGAGGCCCTGGAGGTCGACGCCAGGGGCAGAAAGGTTCAGCGTATAGGATATACAGAACCGAAACAGGGCGGGGACCTCCGACTCGCCCTCGACCTGGGAGCCCAGAAACTCGCGTCGGACCTTATGGGGGGAAGGCGGGGAGCCGTTTTCGCCATGGACGTACATAACGGAAATGTGAAGGTCCTGTTCTCCTCTCCCGGCTATGATGCCAATCCAATGGCATGGGGTGTTTCTTCGAAAGAGTGGAATGCCCTGATGCGAGATCCCGTCCGGCCAATGCTCAACAGGGTCATAGCCGGCACGTACCCGCCCGCGTCCACCTATAAGGTGATACCGGCTTTCGCTGCCCTGGCCGAGGGTTCTATTAACAGAAGGACCACCTTCACATGCACCGGTGCCATGAGGGTCGGGAACAGGATATTCAGGTGCTGGAAGAGGGATGGAGGACACGGGTCCGAGAACGTCGTAACTGGTCTGAGGGATTCCTGCGATGTCTTTTTTTACCAGACCGGTCTCAGGACCGGGATCGACAACCTCGTCAAGTGGGGAGCCAGGTTTGGCGTAGGAGAACCCACAGGGATCGATCTTCCCGGAGAGGTGAGAGGGAACATTGCCGGGCCGGCATGGAAACTCGAAAGGTTTCGTGACCGATGGTATCCCGGTGATACTGCCAATTATTCAATTGGGCAGGGTTTCCTGCTTCTTACCCCGATACAGTTGGCCAGGATATACGCTGCTATAGCCAACGGAGGAAAACTCGTGACTCCCCATCTTTTTGAGGGAGCACAGGAAAGCACTCCGATGCAGTTGCCGGAAGGCCCCCTGGCCATTGTCCGTGAGGGCATAGAAGAAGTTGTTCGAAGGGGTACCGGACGCAGGGCGGGTCAGTACGGCGTTCCCGTTGCCGGGAAAACGGGAACGGCAGAAAATCCCCACGGTGAAGATCATGCCTGGTTTGTTGGCTATGCTCCCGTGGAAGATCCGAGGTTTGTTGCAGTAGCACTTGTGGAGGGAGGCAAGGCCGGAAGCTCCACGGCCGGGCCGATAGTAGGGGAACTCCTCGGATACCTTCACAGATTTTGCGAAAAAGGGGGGTCAAGGTAGGGTGGCTGCCTTTTTGAAGAGGGTGAAAGAACCGAGACTGCGCGGTGAGGGTGGTCATCTGAAACTCGTATTGCCCCAGGGTTTTATGAGAGGCGGAAATTCTCCGGAAGTCGAAAAATTCCTGGAAAAGTCATCGGCGATAATGAAGGACGCGGAAGTAGCGGTGGAACTCCAGGGGGATGGGTGGAACGTAAAAGAGATCACCTCCGTTTTTGAGAGTCTCATAGAACCGGCAAAAGCCTCTGTAATATACTGGTCCTCCGAAGATCCGGAGACCAGTGCCCTTTTGAGACGCACCGGTTTTTGCCGGGAAAATCTTGTGAGTGAGCCAGGAAAATCGGCGAAAATCCGCCGTAACCCCTCGGGGTCCCTTGTAATTGAGGGTTCTCTCAGATCTGGAGCCAGGCATGAACATTCCGGAGACATTGTTGTCCTCGGCAACGTCAATGAGGGTGCGGAACTTGTCTCGGAAGGCTCGATCATAATATTCGGACGGCTCAGGGGAGTTGTCCATGCGGGAACAGGGAAAATTAAAGGAGCCGTGGTGTGCGCCGGGAAATTCGAAGCCAGCCAGGTCCGGATTGGAGACCACCTGGGCAGGATCGAAGAGACTTCCCCGTGGTGGGGCAGGCCCCTGATCATACGTGTCGAGGGTGGGGAGATCGTTGTGAAGGGCAGGAAAAACCGTGAATAGGGAACAGTAAACAGTAAACAGTGAACAGTGAACAGGGAACAGTGAACGGTAAACGGTGAACGGTGAACGGAAAACAAAGGCGGCAGGAAACTGGAGACTGGAGACAGGGCCGGGTCCTGAGGGAGGCTTTACCGAAGGCTCGGGAGCCGGTGAGTTTCGCAGCCGTTGCGGAGGGGCAGGGAAAGCACACCTGCCGGTGTTTTTTCCCGGCACTGTGCGATCGCCCCGCAGCAGGCGGAGAAACGAACGATTTCAGGCGAGTTGCCTTCCGGGAAAGACCTCCTGAAGAGCGGAAAGGCAGGGGCTTTGTCATTCTGAGCTAAGCGAAGAATCTGTTTCTTGTTGAAAACCATTCAAGCCCAGATCCTTCGGTCGCTACCGCTCCTCAGGATGACAGCAGGGTCAAAAGCGTAAAGGGTCAACGGTAAACGGTGAACCAGTAAACGGGACGGAGGGGTTTTTGTGGAAACGCGGATAATAGTCGTAACATCGGGCAAGGGAGGGGTCGGGAAAACGACCGTAACGGCAAATCTCTCCGCCCGCCTGGCAATGGAAGGTTTCAGGGTCCTGGCCATAGACTCCGATATAGGCCTCCGCAACCTTGATGTGGTCATGGGTCTGGAGAACAGGATCGTCTTCAACCTGGTGGACGTCATAGAGGGTACATGCAGGCTTCAACAGGCTCTTGTCCGTGACAAGAGGGTCGAAAATCTCAGTCTTTTGCCGGCAGCCCAGACCAGAACAAAAGAAGCGGTCGAACCTGGCCAGATGAAAGCTCTTTGTGAAACCCTCAGAGGGGATTTCGATTTTGTCCTTATAGACAGCCCGGCGGGAATAGAATCCGGATTCCGTAACGCGGCCGAGGGAGCGGATGAAGCCCTGGTGGTCGTTACGCCTGAGGTATCCTCTGTGAGGGACGCTGACCGGATAATCGGGCTTCTGGAGTCGGGGGGGAGCAGGGGTATCAGCCTTATAGTCAACCGGGTCCGGCCTGATATGATAAGAAGCGGCAAGATGCTGGGCGTCTCCGATGTCGGAGAGATCCTGGCGGTGCCCCTTATCGGCATCATCCCGGAGGACGACAATGTCGTCGTATCCACTAACACCGGGGAACCTCTGGCGCTAAAGGCGGGCGCGCCTGCGTCGAGGGCTTTCGAGAACATTGCCGGAAGGCTGACTGGTCGTGATGTTCCCATTCCGGATCCGGGATCCCTCGACGAAAAGGGATTCTTCTCGAGCCTTAAAAAAATATTCGCCAAACAGGGAGGGAGGGTCTAGCCCATGAGTTTTCTTGACAGGTTCTTCCCCGGGGAAAGCCCTAAGAGGTCGGCCAGGGAGAGGCTTCAACTGGTTTTGATACATGACAGGACCGACATCTCGCCGGCGACCCTTGAGAGGCTGCGGGAAGACCTGATACATGTGATCAGCGATTACATGGTCATTTCCGAGGAAGGTATAGATCTTGACCTTGAACGTGACGGCAACTCCGTGGCGCTTGTGGCGAGCATACCGGTTCTCGAGGTCAAGAGAAAGAGTTCCAGGGATATCGAAAGATGACACCTCCGGGAAGCCTGCGAGCAGAACTGCAAAGACTGGTTGATGTCGACAGGCTGTCCCTTTACTGTGTTCTGCTTCTTCTCGCAGTGGGAGTTGTCTCCATTTACAGCGCTCTGGCGGGAAAAGGAGACGCGGCTCTGCATTTTGCCATCAGGCAGGTTGCCTGGGCGGTCCTGGGAGGGTTGGCCTTCGTGGCAGCATTTGTTGCTGGTCATGAAAGGCTTCTGAAATATTCCTACTGGATATATTTTATATCCATACTCCTCCTCTCGGCGGTTCTTGTTGCCGGGATAACCGCCAAGGGAGCGACGAGCTGGTTCGATCTGGGTGCCTTCCGTTTTCAGCCCGCCGAGCCTGCGAAGGTTGCCCTGGCTCTTGTTCTCGCGTCATTTTTGACACGCTACCCTCCCCGGGGGTTGGTAAATATCGCCGGAGCCGTGGGTCTTTCATCGATCGTATGTGCCCTTGTTCTGCTTCAGCCGGATCTTGGAACGGTTGCGGTCTATGCCGTAATGATATTCGCTGCCCTCGTAATGGCCGGAACGCCGAAAAAATATCTGTTCATCATGGTCGGCACCGTCATGGGAGCTATGCCGGTAGGGTGGTCCATGCTGAAGGAGTACCAGAAACTCAGAATGCTGGTCTTCATAAACCCCTCCCTGGACCCCCTCGGGGCGGGATATAACGTGATCCAGTCCAGGATTGCCGTTGGGGCTGGAGGGCTCTTGGGGAAAGGGTTCCTTGAGGGCTCCCAGAGCAAACTTCATTTTCTTCCTGAACCCCACACCGATTTCATCTTCAGTGTTTTTTCAGAAGAGTTCGGTTTTCTGGGGGCTTCAATAGTTCTCCTGCTATTTGGTTTGCTGCTCTGGAGGATGATACGTACGGCTTTAAGATCGGAGGATCCAAGGAGCAAGATCCTCGTCGGAAGCCTTTCCGCCTGGCTCTGGGCCCAGATATTCGAGAATGTGGCCATGAGTGTCGGAATAGCGCCGGTAACGGGCCTTGCTCTTCCTCTCGTCAGCTATGGGGGCAGTTCTCTGGTCTCCCTCGGGCTTGCCCTTGGCCTGGTGCAGAGCGTCCACGTGGCCTCACGCAAACAGTACGAATGAACCAGGAATGGAGGATATGAATGCCTTTTTTCTTTGAGGAACTGGAAGACCCGATGTGGCGCTTCCTTTGTTCGGCAAAAAAACCGTCCCGCTATGCGGGGGGTGAATGGGGCGCGATCGGGGGAGAGACTCCGGGTAAGGAGAGAGTATCCCTCTGTCTTTCTTTTCCCGATGTCTACGAGGTGGGGATGAGCTATCTCGGTTTCCAGATCCTCTACGAAATGGCTTCCGGAATAGAAGGCACCAGGGTCGAGAGGTCTTACTGTCCCTGGACCGACGCGGAGGCCCTTCTCAGAGAAGAAGGAGTTCCGCTCTGTTCGCTGGAGACGGGCAGTCCCCTTTCTTCCTTCGATATTCTGGGGTTTACGCTCCAGTACGAACTGACGGCAACCAATGTACTGACCATGCTGGACCTTGGAGGGGTTCCCCTGAGAACGTCCCTTCGGGGTGAAGGGGACCCTCTCGTGGTGGCCGGTGGACCGGGAGCCCTGGCTCCCGAACCGATTTCGCCCTTCATAGATGTTTTCTGTGTGGGTGACGGCGAACTGCTTCTCCCGGATCTTCTTGAAACCTTCGCTACAGTGAGGGGAAAGGGAAGAAAGGCAATTCTCGAGACCCTCGCGGGGATCGAGGGGTTTTACGTTCCATCCTTCCCGGGGACACTTCCGGTAAAAAGAAGGGTCCTGATGGATCTTGACGAGGGTTTTGCCCCGTCAAGGATGGTGGTCCCCTCCGCTGGAATAATTCACGATCGTGCCGGTGTGGAGGTCTTCCGGGGCTGCACCAGAGGGTGCAGGTTCTGCCAGGCCGGTATGGTTTCCAGGCCAGTGAGGGAAAGATCTCCAGAAAAGGTCGTCTCCATTGCCCGGGAACTTCTTGTGAACAGCGGTTACGAGGAGATAGGCCTCGTTTCGCTGGCATCCTGCGATTATACGGGGCTGGAAAAGGTAATAGACATGCTGGCTCCGGAACTGGAGGAAAAAAAGATTAAACTAACCCTTCCAAGCCTGAGGATGGATGCTTTTTCCGTGGAACTTGCCGACAGGCTGGAAAAACTGGGCAGGGGAGGACTGACCTTTGCGCCGGAGGCCGGGACCCAGAGGCTGAGAGATGTCATCAACAAGGGGATCAGTGCCTCCGATATAGAAACCACCTTCGATGAGGTGTTCTCCAGGGGTTGGGAAAAGATAAAACTGTATTTCATGATGGGTCTTCCAACCGAGACGGATAAGGACCTTGAGGCTATCATCGATCTCTCCCGGGCTGCGCGGACCAGGGCCAAATCCCATGGAACAAGAGCCAGGATCGGCGTTTCCGTCGCGGGTTTTGTTCCCAAACCTCACACGCCGTTCCAGTGGGATCCGCAGGACACCGTTGAGGAACTGGCCAGAAAGGGGAACCTCCTCAAGAGAATGTCGAGGCAGGCAGGCCTCTCCCTCAACTACCATGAGCCCGCACAGACTTTTCTGGAGGGGGTTTTCGCAAGAGGCGACAGAAGCCTTTCTTCTGTGATAGAGGAGGCCTGGCGAATGGGCGCGAGGTTCGACGGGTGGAGCGAGTGCTTCGATACGCAGGTGTGGATGAATGCTTTCTCTGCCTGCAAGATAGACCCTCTCTACTTCACGGCAAGGGAGAGAGGCAAGGATGAACAATTTCCCTGGGAGGTCATAGATACCGGGGTCTCCCGTTCATTTCTGTTTTCCGAAAGGGAAAAGGCCCTTGCCGGTGCTCTTTCTCCAGACTGCAGGGAAGGGGATTGTCTTGCCTGTGGCTGGCAGGGATGTGGCTGCCCCGCGGTGAGGCTTTGACATGGCGCGTATAAGGATGATCTTTTCGAAACGGGGAAGGGCATGTTTCGTCCCCCATGTCGAGATGCCTCCGCTCTTCTGCAGGTCCCTCAGGAGGATCGGAGCCTCCATTGAACAGACAGCGGGAATGGTGCCTCACGCCAGGATCAGCCTTGGTCCGGCTCTTCCTGTAGGGGTCCCCGCCATGGCCGAGCCTCTTGAGGTATGGATTGACAACTGGGATCCGGAAATGGTCGTCTTGCTCAACTCATCTCTTCCCGACGGGATCCGGGTGATCGCAGGCGGGGTCACTGAAGGACTACCAAAACTCAGCGATCAGTGCGAGGCCGCTCTTTACAGGATCTACCCGAGGGAAAAGGATGTGCTTCAGAGGTTATCGGAAATGACAGAACAGGGTTGGGAGCCCGTGCGAAATATTCGTTTTCTGTCTTTCTCACCCATGTGGTTCGATCTGGCAGTCGGGGATCCGGGCCAGGTTGGCGCCGGGACACTCGTAAAAAGCCTTGTAAAGGAGGGTGTCATCGATTCATGGAAGGATCTTCTCGTTGCCAGACTGGCCGTGGGTCTCTGGACCGGCAGGGGTGTCAGGACTTTGCCCTGCACGGGGAAGGGAACCTCTTGAACAGCGACAGGAAGATCTTCGCAAATGCCATTGATCCCGAGGAGACAAGGGTGGCCATCCTTGAGGGGGGGCGGCTTAACGAGATCCACGTGGAGCGTATGTGGGAGCGCCAGAGAAGCGGTGAGATATATAAGGCCAGGGTTGACAGCGTGATCCCCGGAACCAACTCGGCCTTTCTCAATCTGGGCGATGGAAGGAATGCCTTTCTGTTCCTTGAGGATGCGAAAGGACTTGAGATCAGGCAGAACGCCGAACTTCTTGTCCAGGTCACCAAGACTGCCAGGAAGGGTAAGGGAGCCCGGGTGACCCCGAGAATTTCTCTTCCCGGGAGATTTCTTGTGCTTGTACCCGGAGGCAGGGAGACGGGAGTATCAAGGCGCATATCTGAGGAAGAAAGAGAGCGGCTCAGGGTTTTCGCCAGAAGGATACGTCCCGAAGGCGCTGGAATAATCATCAGGACCGCCGCCGAGGGTGTGGAGCAGGATGTGCTGGAAGAGGACCTGGCATTCCTCCTCTCTCTCTGGGGGGATATTCAGAGGTTGTCTCTCGGGCAGGACGCGCCATGCCTGATCTACCAGGACCTCGGTCTGGTTGGAAGGATACTTCGGGACATGCCAGATGGCACCGTCGACGAGATAATTGTCGACGGTGAGGAAGAATATGAAAGCATAATTTCGGACCTCCGGAGATCTCCCCACAAGGGTGCTTTGCCAGAGGTCACATTGCACAAAAGCGCGATACCTCTTTTCGAGTTCTATGGAATAGAGAAGGAGCTTCAGACCGCCCTTGACAGAAAGGTTTGGCTGGGATCCGGCGCCTACCTGGTGATAGACCAGACGGAGGCGCTTACTGTCATAGACGTCAATACCGGTAAATTCACGGGTGACAATGATCCGAGGCGAACCATACTCCAGACCAACCTGGAGTCTGCACGTGAGATCGCCCGGCAGTTGAGGCTCAGGGCTCTGGGCGGGATCGTGGTGATCGATTTTATCGATATGGAGAGAGAAGAAGACCAGCAGAACCTGGTGGAGATCCTGAAAGAACTCTTCCGGGAGGACAGGTGCAAAGCAAAGGTGTTTGGAGTGACGGGACTGGGACTGGTCGAACTTACAAGAAAAAGAGCCAGATCGGACATCAGGTCCGTCTTTACCAGAAATTGCCCCTTCTGCGGCGGGACAGGGGTTGTCGCCCGGGAGGAAACAATGGCGATGGACCTGAAAAGATTTGTCAGGAAGGTTGTCCTGTCCGGGAGCCCGGAAGCGCTTCTTCTGGAGGCCCATCCCGCACTGGTTTCTTTTGTCTGTAAAAGCTTTCTTCCTCTGTGGGAGGAGGAGTTCGGGGTAAGGATATTCCTTCGGGAGTTGTCCGATTCCCCCTGGGACAAGTACAGGCTGGAGGCACAGGGCACACTGGACCAGGTTGAGCACAGGATCTTGCTCCTGGAGCAAAGGGGGGCAGAAGGCGTTGTACATCGATCGGGTAAACCTTAAAGGTTTCAAGAGTTTCGGAGGAAGCCACGAAATATCCCTCTCGAAAAAATTCACCGCTGTTGTAGGTCCTAACGGGAGCGGCAAGAGCAATATTCTGGATGCTCTCAGGTGGGTCCTGGGTGACAGTCATCCCGGAAGGCTCCGCATTGTAAGACAAGGGGACCTGCTATTCCAGGGAAGCATAAGCATGCCCCCGGCTACTTCTTCGGAGGTTCTGGTTCACCTTGCCGACGGGAACAGGTTATGTGCCCTCAAAAGAAGATATTCGGGAGAAGAAGGAAGCACCATCCTCGTGGACGGCAAGAGAATGCGCCTCTCGGACCTGGAACCGGTGAAGAGAGACTGGCGCCTTGAGGGCGATCGCTTTGCTTTCATCAGCCAGGGAGAAGTTTCGGAGATGATCCAGCAGAGGCCCTTGCAGAGACGGACTCACCTGGAATGCATCTTCGGAATAGACCTTTACAGAAGACAGCGCGAGGAGGCTGCCCAGCGTCTTGACACAGCCTCTTCTGAAATGAACAGGCTTCTCACGCTGAGGTCGGAGCTTCAGACCCGCAGGGAGACCATCGCCGATGCTGTGGTCAGGGCCAGGGAGGCCAAAGGGATAATGGATCTTCTGGAAAGAGAGAGAAGCCGTCTCTACTGGATCAGGAGGGCCAGGGGAGAAGCCCTCCTCGAAGCGTTGCGCTCCGAGGTAACGGAACTGGAAACAGGGAAGAGATCTTCTGTTTTCTGGGCCTCGGGATGGCGCAGGGCACTTGCGGCCGAAGGAGGCAGAATTCAGAAACTCTCCACGGACAGAAAAGACGCAAGGGACAGGCTGGCCTTGCTGGAGGCTGAAAGTGCCGATTCCGGAAAGGACATGTTTTCCGTCGGGACTACCCTTCGTGGAGCAATAGAGCGAACAAAAGTGGCCAAAAGCGATATCCGGAACGAGAAGGATCGCCTGGTCGGCACAGGATCCAGGCTTGAAAAGGCCGCAGTTGATCTCGCTAAAGCAGCGGAAGAAGAGAAAAAGGCCTCAGAAGAACTCATCGAGGAAAAGAAAAAATGGGAGTCCTACAAGAGATCCCTTGAAGAACACTCGGAGAGGATAAAGGACTTCAGGGAGAAGGAGGCCTCCCTGAAGGGAAAGCTCGATGATGAAAGAGCGAGGGGAAAGGCTCTCGGCAGATCCCTTGTCGATGTTTCCGCTGCTTGCTCGGCAAATCACGAGAATGAACTAAGGATAAGGGAATCTCTCGGCGAGAACGAATGTTTTCTTTCAGAAGCCAGAAAGAAGGAGGAAGATGCCGGAAGATCCCACCGGGACGCCTATGCGGCCTTTCAGCAGGCCGCGGCGAAGAAACAGGCCCTTTCCAGGGATCTGTCCGGAATTGAAAGAGATATCGAAACCATGAAGGAGAACGTCTTTTCCAGGGTATACCCCCAGCCGGTGCAGCATCTGCAGGCGGCAGCAAGGCTGGGAAGACTTGACGCGTCTCCGAAGCCGCTGGTGGACGTTATAGCCTGTCCGGAGAATCTTTCTGTTGCTTTAGAGGCTTACCTCGGGGCCAGGCAGTTTCTCCTCCTTGTCAGGGATATCGACGAGGCGGGTCGCTGTATAGATCACCTCAAATCCAGGAATGCCGGCAGGGCGACCTTTCTTCCCCTGGAAAAAGCCAGAAGGAGGGTGCCTGACAAAAGTTTCAGCACACCCGAAACAGGTGTGGTCGGCTGGGCTTCGGATCTGGTGAAGATGGAGAAAGAATGGGAGGACTGTGTCCTTCACGTTCTTGGAGATCTTCTGGTGACGGAGACGTTCGAGGTCGCGAGGAACCTTTCCCGTAAGGGATTCAGGGGGCCGATAGTCACAGTCGAGGGAGATGTTTTCCTTCCCGGGGGAACTGTCAGCGGCGGGAAAAGTTCCCGGGGGCCCGGTGCCATCGAGATAAAACGCCGGATCGCAGAAAAAGAAACTGCCGCTGCCGAAACCAGGAAAGAGATCCAGGGAATCGAAACAGAACTTGCGGGACTCGAGGCCGAAGAGGCCCGAGCTGCCGACAGGATCCGGTCACTGGCGGAAGAGCGCAAAAAACTGGAAGAAGAATCCCGAATACTTGCCGAAGAACTCGATTATTCCCTAAGGGAAGTTGACCATGCCAGCAAGCGTGTCGAAAAAATCAGGGAAGGTCTGAGGGATTGCGGCAGAAAACAGGTTGATATCCTTGAGGAACTTGTCGCCATAAGGGCAGGATCGGGTGAGGATTTTGATACATCCCGTGAGGTTGAAATGGTAAGACTTCTCGAGGAAAAGAGGTCAAGGGCCGACCTGGCCAGAGAACGTTCTGGTGCCACTGGAAGATTGCACTCCATGATAATGGAGGAGAAAGAGAGGTCGGAGGAAAGAATAGACCTTCTTGAAAAGACTCTGGCAGAATCTGCCGCGATGGCCGAAAAAGCTCTTCAAGGGCTTTCTGTGATGGGAAAAAAATATTATTCTCTCTGGAAAGACAAGGGACAGGCGGAGGCAAGACTGGATCTCCTGGAGAAGCGTTACTCCGCGGCTCTTTCCGTACAGAACAGGGTAATGGAAAGATCGGCCGGGGCGGCCGGGCGACTGGAATCGATGGAAGGCAGGATCAGCCAGGCCCGTCAGAGAATAGAGGCCGCAGAGGCGGAGATATCCGAATCGGCGGACATGTGGGAGGATCGTTTCCCCTATCCCGGCAACGGGAACGTGGACACCAGGGATCACGACCGTGTGAGAAGAAGCGTGAGAGATCTAGAAAAGCGTCTGCGCGAGACGGGAGATGTGGATACAGGAGTTCTGTCGGAAGATTCCTCCCTGGCAGAAAGAATTTCTTTCCTGGAGGACCAGTTGCGTGATGTGGGTGCCGGGATCGAAGAACTGGGGAAACTGATCGAGGAGACAGACAGGCAGGCAGGGGTTCTCTTTTCGACGTCTCTCAAAGAGATAGACCGGCGCTTTTGCGCATTGTTCCAGAGGCTTTTCGGCGGCGGTGAGGCTCACCTCAGGCTGTCCGATGAGGGGGCTGTATGGGATGCCGGTGTTGAGGTGATAGCAAGGCCGCCGGGAAAGAGGCCACAGAACCTGGCTCAGCTTTCCGGGGGGGAGCAGTCTCTCTCCGCGATCTCCCTTCTTTTTGCTTCCATGGAGGTGGCGGGAGTTCCCCTGGCGGTTCTTGACGAAGTTGATGCCTCCCTTGACGAGGTCAACCTGGGACGTTTCTCGGAACTTGCCAGGGAATATTCCAATAACATGCAGCTTATATGCATGACCCACCGAAGGGCTACGATGGAGAGGGCCGATCTTATGTACGGGGTCACCATGTCGGAGCCAGGACTGTCGCAGGTCGTGGGAGTCAGGCCGGAGGACTGGGACTGATGAAGACGACCCGGGACGCCATTCTCTACGGAGAACTGGTAATGGACCAGCCTGTGGATGGCCCGAGGGTCAGCGTTGACACTGTTCTCCTCTCGGCATGGGTCAAGATAAAAAGAAACGAAAGGGTTCTGGAACTTGGTTCTGCCCACGGGGCGGTATCCCTCCTCGTGGCCCGGCGTTTCGGGTACTCCTTTGTCGAAGGGCTGGAGATACAGAAAGAGCTTGTCGATATTGCAATAATCAATGCGGAGTCCAACGCTCTTGCGGAGAGGGTGTCCTTCAGGCAGGGAGATCTTCGCAGGGTCAGGGATATATACCCTGCCCAGTCATTCGACGTGATTTTCGTAAACCCCCCTTATGACGAGGCCCAGAGGAGCCGTCATAGCCCCAGTGTATCCGAGGCTGTGGCGAGACATGGTACGGAGTGCACCCTGGAGGACGTGGTAACGGCATCCAGGTATCTCCTGGCCAACAGGGGCAGGCTTTTCATGATCCTTAGGGCAAAAAGGTGTCCGGAACTGATATCCCTTCTTTCAAGGGAAAGGATAGAGGCCAAGAGAATGAGACCCGTATATCCTGTTCCCGGCAGGGAAGCGTCGGTGATACTTGTACAGGCGTCGAGGGCCTCCGGAAAAGGAATGACCCTGGAACCGCCGCTCTTCATCAAGGACGGGAATGGCAACTATACCCCGGAACTGCTGGACGCATACAGGATAGAGGGAACATCATGCCCCTGATCATCGTTCCGACCCCTGTTGGCAACATGGAGGATATTACCCTGAGGGCTCTCAGGGTCCTGCGGGAGGCCGACGTAATAGCCTGCGAGGATACAAGGAGGACAAAAAAGATCCTCTCCAGATACAACATCAGGACGCCGATGATCTCATGCCATGCCTTCAACGAGAAAGAGAGGGGCGAAATGCTCCTGGAAAGGCTTGAGAGGGGGGAGACGGTGGCCCTGGTGTCCGATGCAGGGACCCCCGCAATCTCGGACCCCGGTTTTGAGACCATAAGGAGAGCAACCGAAAAGGGGCAAAAAGTTGATGTCCTGCCCGGAGCGACGGCATTTGTACCTGCCCTTCTGCTCTCGGGGCTCCCGCCACAGCCTTTCTGGTTCGAGGGTTTTCTGCCGAGAAGGCAGGGAGAAAGAAGGCGCAGGTTGCAGCAGCTGTCATCTCTGGATGGGTGCGTCATCATATACCTTTCTCCCCATGGTGCGGAAAAAGTGCTTGGGGATATTAGCGATATAATGGGAGAAAGGGAAGCGGCGATCGTGAGGGAGATATCAAAGGTGTTTCAGGAGAGTATCAGGGGTACCGTCGCCGATCTGGCGGCAAGGGAGGCCAGAACCCCCCTGCGAGGAGAGATGGTCCTCGTTATTGGTCCTCCTGCCCTGGCGGTCGGTAAACCTTCGGAAAAGGAATGGGAAGACGAGGCGACCACCCTTCTCTCCGGGGGACTGTCACCCAGGGAGGTTGTCAAGAGACTCCATGAAGAGTATGGTATTGCGAAAAATAAGGTAAAGCGGTTCCTGCTTGGCAAGGGGCGCGACCAGGAGGTATCCGGATAATGCAGGGAAAGAATTTCTATATCACTACTCCGATCTATTACGTGAACGATGTTCCCCATATAGGCCATGCCTATACGACTATTGCTGCCGACGCCATGGCGAGATACAAGCGCATGAGGGGTTTCGACGTGATGTTTGCCACCGGGACCGATGAACATGGACAGAAGATCCAGCAGGCGGCGGACAAACGGGGAATCACTGCGCAGGAACTGGTTGATTCGGTAATGGTGAATTTCCGCAATCTCTGGGAAGTTCTCGGGATAACCAACACCGATTTTATTCGCACCACTGAACCCAGGCACGAGAAGGTGGTTCAGTATATTTTCAGGAAACTCATGGATCAGGGGGATATATACAAGGGGTCCTACGAAGGCTGGTATTGCGTTCCCTGCGAGACCTATTTCCCCGAGAGCCAGATCGGTGAGGGCGGGACCTGCCCTGACTGCGGACGACCGCTCCAGAAAATGACCGAGGAGAGCTACTTTTTCCGTATGTCCCGTTACGAGAAGCCCCTTCTTGAGTTCTACGAGAAGAACACCGACGCAATCCTCCCCCATTCGAGATACAACGAGGTTCTTTCATTCATCAGAAGCGGCCTCAAGGACCAGTCAATATCCCGCACCAGCGTATCATGGGGTGTGCCGCTGCCGGGTGACCAGTCTCATGTCATCTATGTCTGGTTCGATGCGCTTATCAACTACCTTACGGTCTGCGGTTACCCTGAAAACAGTGATCCCATGGAAAAGTTCTGGCCTACGGTAAACCACATAATGGCAAAGGATATAATCCGGTTCCACTGCGTGGTATGGCCGGCTATGCTCCTTGCTCTGGGGCTTACCCCTCCGGCCACTGTCTATTCACACGGATGGTGGACTGTCGAAGGGGAAAAGATGTCAAAATCGAGAGGGAACGTGGTCGATCCCTTCGAGATGGCCGAAATATACGGAACAGACGCCTTCAGGTATTTCCTTCTCAGGGAGATACCCTTCGGTTCCGACGGTGATTTCTCCGAGAGGGCCCTTGCCGGAAGGATAAACTCTGATCTTGCAAACGATCTGGGGAACCTCCTCAACAGGACCCTCCAGATGATTAACAGTTTTGCCGGAGGCGTTATCCCCGTCCCGTCATCTCCGGTATCCGGTCTCGACGCGGAAATGAAAGAGATGGTCCTTTCTACCCGGGATTCTTTCATGAGCAGGATGGATTCCTATCTTTTTGACGAGGCACTCAAGGAAGTCTGGGCCCTGGTAAGAAGGGGAAACAAGTTCATTGACGAGACAATGCCATGGAAACTGGGCAAGGAAAAGGACATGGAGAGACTCGAACCCGTGCTCCATACCCTGTGCGAAACCCTCAGAATGACCGCATCCATGGTAGCTCCCGTTATGCCCGGGACCGCAAGGGAGATATTTGCGCAACTCGGTCTAGAGGAAGATCCCTCCGATATTCAGTATGATTCCATGGACTGGGGTCAGATCCCGGCGGGAAGAAGGGTCGACAAGAGGGATGTACTCTTCCCCAGGATCGATATGAAGGAGTGGGAGGTTCTGAAGGGGGAAAGGGAAGCCAGAAAGAACGCCTCTCCGGATCCCGGAGATCACGAGGAAGAGATAGCCATAGATGATTTCAGGAAGGTCGAACTGAGAGTTGCCAGGGTACTCCGGGTGGAACCTGTTCCGAAGGCGGATAAACTATACAAACTGGAACTGGACCTTGGTTACGAGAGAAGGACCATAGTGTCGGGCATCAGGGAGTTTAGAACCCCTGAAGAACTTGAGGGAAGGTCCATAATAGTTATCTGCAACCTGAAACCCGCGAAACTTCGCGGCGTTACAAGCAACGGAATGCTCCTTGCCGCGGAGACATCCGATGGCAAGGAACTGGCCCTCCTCACGATCGATTCTGATATTGCTCCGGGGTCAAGGGTCCACTGAAAAAAGTCGTCTTTAAAGAAACTTTTGGGGCCGGGCGACTTCCGGCCCCTTTTGATTTGCAAGCAGGAGGATGCCGATGGAAAGACTTGTCGATACGCACTGTCACATTGCCATGGATGATTTTACCCCCGATCTGGAGGAGGTTCTCGAAAGAGCTCGTCTTTCCGGTGTCGAGAGGATGCTTGTGGTGGGGTCTGACGAACGGGGAGGGGAGGAGGCCCTGGGCCTTGTCAGACGTTACCCCGGCGCCGGGCTTTACGCCGCTGCCGGAATACATCCCCACGATTCGGCGGCTGTCCTCGGAAGGATACCGGAAAGAACCAGAGAAAGGGCCCGGGAGAAATCGGTGGTTGCCGTGGGGGAGACGGGACTGGATTACTACTATGACCATTCACCACGGGGTGTCCAGAGAGACCTCTTCGCTTTACACATCGCTCTTTCAAGGGACCTCAGGAAACCGCTCGTGGTTCATGTAAGGGATGCCTACGAAGACGCGCTGGACATTCTCAGGGCCGAAAAGGCCTCCGATGCGGGAGGGGTGATCCATTGCTTTTCAGGCGACAGAGAGCATGCTGAGGCGGCCCTTGAGATGGGGTTTTTCATCTCATTTGCCGGCCCCCTTACCTATCCTAAAAACTCCTCACTCAGAGAAACGGCTGCCCTTGTTCCGCTGGACATGGTTCTTTGCGAGACGGACTCTCCCTATCTTTCCCCTCAGCCGAGGAGAGGCAAAAGGAATGAACCGGCAAATGTGCGTCATGTTTACGAGACTCTGTCCGCCGTTCGCAAGATCCCCCTGGATGTCCTGGCTGAAGCGGTCAGGCTGAACGCGGAACGCCTTTTCGGCTGGAGTAGCCAAAAATGAAAGGTTTCAGGATAGAGGCGGTTTCGCGGGGTTGCGGGGCCAGAGCGGGGATCATTTCCACTGCCCGGGGGGATATTCTGACCCCGGTTTTCATGCCAGTGGGGACCAAGGCGACGGTAAAGGCAATGGCGCCTTTCGAACTTCAGCAGATAGGCGCGCAGATCATCCTTGCCAATACCTATCACCTGTATCTCCGTCCAGGGCGGGAAGTTGTCCGCGAGGCTGGGGGGCTGCACCGTTTCATGGCCTGGCCCGGACATATCCTTACGGACAGCGGTGGTTTCCAGGTCTTTTCGCTTTCCACCCTCAGGGAAATATCGGAGGAGGGGGTAAGGTTCAGATCCCATATTGACGGATCTGAGCACAACATGACGCCGGAACTCTCCATCAGGATCCAGGAGGATCTGGGAAGCGACATAGCCATGTGCTTCGACGAATGCGTCAGATATCCATGTACGAGAGAGGAGTCGGAGGCTGCCCTGGGTCGCACTCTCAGATGGGCGGAGAGATGCCGTGCCTCGCACTCCAGGGATGGACAGGCGCTTTTTGGGATAGTTCAGGGTTCGGTATTTGAGGATCAGAGGATCAGGTGTGCCAGGGAACTGAAAGGGATGGATTTTCCTGGCTACGCCATTGGAGGCCTTTCCGTCGGCGAACCTCACGAAGAGATGTACCGGACCCTCGACACCGTATGTCCCGAACTTCCCTCAGTAAAACCTCGCTACCTTATGGGTGTGGGCTACCCTTCGAACCTCGTGGAGGGTGTCGCCAGGGGAGTGGATATGTTCGACTGTGTTCTTCCCACCAGGGACGGACGAAACGGGACGCTTTTCACGTCATATGGAAGGATCAACATCAAGAGGCGGGAGTACGAGAAGGATTTCGGTCCGATAGATCCGGAATGCGGATGCTACGCATGCCGTAATTTTTCCAGGGCCTACATAAGGCACCTTTACCGGTCCAGGGAGATCCTCGCCTCCAGGCTATGCACCTGGCATAATCTCTTCTTTCTGACAGACCTCATGAAAAGGATCAGGTCGTCCATTATGGATGGTACTTTCCCGGAGTTCCGCAAAAGGTTTCACGAGGTTTTCAGGGATGGGGCTGATCCTGATGATGACTGAATTCATTAAGGTTACTCCCCTGGATCCTGAAAAAGAAGTGATGGAAAGAGCCGCGTCTATCATCAAAAGGGGAGGCCTTGTGGTTTTCCCTACAGAAACGGTCTACGGCCTGGGGGCGAACGCCCTTGATCCTGTAGCGGCGGGAAAGATATTCGCCGCAAAAGGAAGGCCTGCCGATAATCCGCTGATAGTCCATGTCCATGAACCTCAAGGGGCTGAACCCCTGGGAATGCTTGAACAGAGGACGCTGGACCTTATGAGTATTTTCTGGCCAGGCCCGCTGACCCTGGTAATACCTGCGGCCCCTGTCGTGCCGCTCCAGGTTACCGGTGGACTTGGGACTGTTGCCGTAAGAATGCCCGCTCACCCCGTAGCCCTGGACCTGATAAGGCGTTCGGGGGTTCCCGTTGCAGGGCCAAGCGCCAACAGGAGCGGCCGACCCAGCCCGACCAGGGCCGAGGACGTCATGGAGGATCTAGGGGGGAGGGTGGAGATGATACTGGATGCCGGTCCCACCGATGTGGGGGTAGAGTCGACGGTCCTGGATGTATCCGTTGAGGTTCCCATATTGCTTCGGCCGGGTGGGACATCCCTGGAGATGCTCGAGGAGGTCGTCGGGAAAGTTTTTGCGCCCTCTTCAGGGAACGAGCTTGCCCGTTCTCCCGGGACCAGGTACCGGCATTATGCTCCCTCCATTCCCGTCATCCTCGTGGAGCCGGGGCAGAGTCCGTCTGGCTGTGATGCTCCGACCCCCGGGATGGCTTACGTGGGGATATCACCGGCTCCTTTTCCCGCGGTAGCGGAGGTGTGTTTCGGTTCTGTGGAAAAATATGCAGCTGGTCTTTTTACTGCCCTGCGCGAACTTGAGCGCTCGGGAGCATCTGTGATCTGCGCTGAACTCCCTCCGGGAACCGGAATAGGCCGTGCCGTAAGGGACAGACTCGAAAGGGCGGCAGGAAAGGCAAGTGCGTAAACGGTGAACGGTGAACGGTGAACGGAAAAACCTTAAGAGCAAAACGCTTGTCATTCTGAGCGGAGCGAAGAATCCAGGTTTCTCGCGAATTGGAGGTCTGTCATTCTGACGACCAACGGGAGGACGTCCAGCTTCACCCTCCGGGTTCAGAATGACAGTCATTACAATTCACGGGGCTTCTGGTTTTGATCTCCAGTCTCCTGCCTCCTTGGCTCTTACCGTTTACCGTTTGCGCTCTTGAATCTGGTTTTTCGATTCACGATTCACGACTCACGACTCACGATTCACGTTTGCGATCTTCTCCTTGCCAAAAGAACCCGGCGTTGCTAAAATCAACGCCGTTGATCCGGAATATGAATGGGGAAGTGGCGGAACGGTAGACGCGCTGGCTTCAGGAGCCAGTGTCCGTGAGGGTGTGGGGGTTCGAATCCCCCCTTCCCCACCATAGTTGCGATCCAACCCGGAAAAGATATGGGGTGGAGCGATGGATACGGTGAAAGAAAACCGAAAGGGTTGTGCTGTGCCTATTGACACAGCGCGGCCCTTTCGTTATCCTTCTAGTTTGTCACGTCTTGTTCCACCAAATCCCCTAAAGACAGGGAGGGTGTGCTTCTCCCATGGCCGAATTAATCACAGTCAATAACCGGCGGCAGCGTCTAACCTTTGGTCGCGCCCGGGATCTTGTAGAGATCCCGGACATGGTGTCGATCCAGCGCGATTCATTCAGGTGGTTTTTCCAGTTCGACGACAATGGGGGTCTTGTAGATTCCGAGGAAAGGACCGTCCACGGGTTGCAGGAACTCTTCGACGAGATCTTTCCGATCGAGAGCTACGATGGCTCCTTTGCCCTCGAATTTGTCGATTACTTTATCGATCCGCCACAGATAACCCAGGAGGATTCCTGCCAGAGGGATCTTTCATGGTCCCGCTCTGTCAGGGCCACAATCAGGCTCGTCAACCGCAAGACCGAGGAGATCAAGGAAGAGGAGGTCTACCTCGGAGATTTCCCCATGATGACAGACAGGGGCACGTTTATTATCAATGGCACCGAAAGAGTAGTTGTCAGCCAGTTGGCCCGTTCCGCAGGGGTTTATTTCTCATCCGAGGAATCCGTGCCGGGTCAGGAAAAATACGCTGCCAAGGTAATCCCGGACAGGGGTGCCTGGCTCGAGTTTGACATGACTCCAGGTGAACTTTTGTCCGTCAACATCGATAACCGGAAAAAACTTCCGGTCACGATCCTTCTCAAAGCCTTCGGGATCGAGAACAACGATGGCATCCTGAAGATTTTCGGCGCCGTCGAGGAACAGGCCGATCTGGTCGAGGACGAGGTTCGGGGCAGACTTGTCGCCGAGACGATAAACGATGACTCAGGCAAACCTCTCATCAGAAAGAATGAAAGAATAACAAAGGAGATACTTGAAAAGCTCTGGGAAATGGGCAGGACGAGGGTCTGGATATGGCGGACAGATCCCTCGATCGAGGCGACACTGGACCGTGACGAGACAACTAACCGGGATGAAGCCGTAATGGAGTTGTTCCGGAAACTTCGACCCAACGAACCGGCCCGGATGGAGAATGCCAACGAATATGTCAACGGGCTCTTCTTCGATACCAGGAGGTATAACCTCGGCCGAGTGGGGCGCTACAAACTGAACCGGAGACTTCAGCTGGATATGCCCGAATCAAAGCGGCTTCTCACCATTGAGGACGTCGTCCAGATCGTCAGGAAACTCATGGCTCTCCGGGATGGCGATGAAAGGACCGACGACATTGACCATCTTGGCAACCGAAGGGTCAGGGCCGTAGGAGAACTGCTTCAGAATCAGGTGAGGGTAGGCCTTTTGAGAATGGAGAGGATAGCCAGGGAGAGAATGACCACCATCCCTGACCTCACCGGTGCAACGGCGAGAGACCTTATAAACGTCCGTCCCGTGTCTGCCGCCCTGAGAGAGTTTTTCGGCTCCGGGCAGTTGTCGCAGTTCATGGACCAGACAAACCCACTGGCAGAACTTACCCACCGCAGAAGGCTTTCCGCTCTGGGGCCGGGTGGTCTGAGCAGGGAGAGAGCCGGTTTTGAGGCCCGTGACGTTCATTACACCCACTATGGACGTGTTTGCCCCATAGAGACTCCGGAAGGCCCCAACATTGGTCTTGTTACATCTCTTTCGATCTACTCCAGGATTAACGAATACGGGTTCCTTCAGGCTCCAAAAAGAAGAGTGGTCGGGGGTCTGGTCACCGACGAAGTTGTTTACCTCGGAGCGGATGAAGAGGATGAAGTATACATTGGAAGGGCGAACACTCCCATCAACGAAGACGGGTCTTTTGCCGAAAAAGAGGTCTATGTCCGTTACAGGGGCGATATTGCCGAAGTCGTTCCGGAGGAGATAGATTACCTCGACCTTTCGCCGAAACAGATCGTCTCCGCCTCGACAGCTCTGATCCCGTTTCTCGAACACGATGACGCAAACCGTGCTCTCATGGGGTCAAACATGCAGAGGCAGGCCGTGCCTCTTATCCGTGCCGAGGCTCCGGTCATCGGGACCGGTATCGAAGCCAGGGTCGCAAGGGACTCGGGTTCATGCGTGGTGGCCCGTTCTTCCGGAACAGTTGTAAAAGTTGACGCAAGGCAGATAGAAATACTTCCAGAAGGCGGCCTGGAGCCACAAACCTATAGCCTTATCAAGTTCCGCAGATCGAACCAGGGAACGATAATTCACCAGAAACCACTGGTCGGCAAGGGTGATATTGTCAGGAAAGGTGACGTGATCGCCGATGGGCAGGCAGTGGAGAACGCGGAACTTGCCCTCGGCACCAACGTCCTGGTCGCGTTTGTATCCTGGGAGGGTTACAACTACGAGGATGCCATTCTACTCAGTGACAGGCTGGTAAAGGAGGACAAGTTCTCTTCGATCCATATCGAGGAGTATGAGGTCGAGGCGAGGGACACAAAGCTGGGTCCGGAGGAGATAACCAGGGACATTCCGAATGTCGGCGAGGATGCCCTCAAGGATCTGGACGATACTGGAATAGTCAGGGTCGGGGCCGAGGTTGTGGCCGGAGACATTCTTGTCGGAAAGGTCACGCCAAAGGGAGAATCGGACCAGTCTCCGGAAGAGAAACTCCTCAGGGCCATATTTGGCGAGAAGGCGAGAGAAGTCCGCGACACTTCCATGAGAATACCTCATGGCGAGGGAGGCAAGGTCGTTGCGGTCAAGGTCCTCAGTCGCTCCGAGAACGGTGATGAACTGAGCCCCGGGGTCAACGAGGTCGTCAAGGTCTACGTTGCCAGGATAAGAAAAATTACCGTTGGCGACAAGATGGCGGGAAGGCACGGAAACAAGGGTGTTGTCTCCAGGATCCTTCCTGTGGAGGATATGCCCTATCTTCCTGATGGAACCCCCATTGACGTTGTGCTCAACCCCATAGGTGTGCCAAGCCGCATGAACCTTGGACAGGTTCTGGAGACCATTCTGGGTTTCGTGGCCACCCAGAATGGAATGCATGTTTCCACGGCCGTCTTCGAGGGGGCCAAGGAGAATGAGATACTTGAACTGGTAGATGAGGTCAGGAAAGAGAAAGTCCCGGAACTGACCTGCGACGGAAGAATACTTCTCTATGATGGTCGTACCGGAGAGCCAATGAAACTTCCCGTCACGGTCGGAACGATGTACATGATGAAACTGATCCATCTCGTTGACGACAAGATCCACGCAAGGTCCATAGGACCATACAGCCTTATAACCCAGCAGCCGCTCGGAGGGAAGGCCCAGTTTGGCGGCCAGCGCTTCGGGGAGATGGAGGTCTGGGCCCTCGAAGGATACGGTGCATCCCACGTTTTGCAGGAGATGCTGACGGTCAAATCCGATGATATCAGGGGACGGCTCAAGACCTATGAAAGGATCGTGAAAGGTCTCAATCTTTCGGATCCGGGAGTGCCCGAGAGCTTCAGGGTGCTGGTCAAGGAACTTCAGGGTCTCGGTCTGGATGTGGAGATAGCCTACAAGGACGGTTCGGTAGGTGAACTTCTCCTTGAAGAGGATGATGAACCATCTCATTCACAGTCCAGGACCCGGCCCAGAGAAGAACCCAAAAAGCCAGGCGTAAAAAGCTTTGAGGATGTTTTCGAAGATCCCGGGGCCGACGATCCCGCATCGGTGAAAGAGGGCCCGGAGGGGATATTCGAATCTCCGGATGACACGGATGATGACCCGGAAGAGGGGGCTGATGAATAGATGAACCAGCACGAAATAACCGGTGTGAAGATCAAGCTGGCCAGTCCCGAGAGGATCAGGGGGATGTCCAGCGGTGAGGTAAAGAAACCGGAGACCATAAACTACCGGACCCTGCGTCCCGAGAAAGATGGCCTCTTCTGCGAAAGAATATTCGGGCCCACAAAGAGTTACGAATGTGCCTGCGGAAAATACAAGAGGAGCGGCCCCAAATTCAAGGGTGTCGTCTGCGACAGGTGTGGTGTTGAAGTGGCCGATAACCGTGTCCGCCGCGAGAGAATGGGACACATAGAGCTTGCGGCACCGGTGGTCCATATCTGGTACCTCAGGGGTATTCCCAGCAGACTGAGCCTTCTTCTGGGAACTGCCACCAAGGACCTGGAGAAGGTCGTCTACTTTGCGCCGACGCGAAGAAGGGATCCGGTGATGAAAGTTGTCATCGAGGGCAGGAGGACCGACCTCATAAAACGTGGGGACCTTGCGTCCGTATGCGAGGAGAGGATCCACAGGCACTACGATCACAAGTTCAAATCCGAGGAGGCCAACCGGGTAACCCATGTCAGTGACGTATCTGTCAATGCGGGTGACCTTGTCCCGGCTTCCCAGGTAGGTGCTTTCAAGAGAGATTTTGGCGACAAGGTCTGCAAGGTGGAGCCGGCCTTCCGTGTGGCAGAGACATCTTCAGATGGCGTTTTCCAGGAGGGGCAAATACTCTCGGTGACGGAGAGGGAAAAGATCCTGACCGAAAACGATTCTCTCGTGACCGAGAGAGCCATGGCCGGAGACGAAGAGGGGTTTGTCGTAACGGGAGTGGTGCATCTTCCCTTCAAAAAGGGGGACGTTATCTCCCAGAGTGAACGCCAGCTTTTCGAAGAGAAATATCCCGGACGTTTCAGCGTAACCGGTGAAACTGTGACAATAGAAGATCCCTGCTATATAGTCATCAACGGAGGATCCTCACCCTTTCAGCGTGGAGACATTATTCTCGAGAGGGAGCAAAGACTCTGCTCCGCCTACGACAAGGAGTTCGAGGCCGGAATAGGCGCGGAAGGCGTACTGGCGCTATTATCCAGGCTCAACCTGGGTGAACTGGTCGCTTCCCTGAGGGAAGAGATCGGTGAGACAACGGGACAGAAGAAACGCAAACTCGTGAAGCGACTTCAGGTCGCGGAGGATTTCCGCAAGAGCGAGGGTAATCCCGAGTGGATGGTGTTCCAGGTCCTCCCCGTCATTCCCCCCGACCTGAGGCCGATGGTTCAGCTGGACGGCGGCAGGTTCGCCACTTCCGATCTTAACGATCTTTACCGGCGGGTTATAAACCGCAACAACAGGCTGAGAAAACTGCAGGAACTGAGGGCACCCGAAATAATAATCCGCAACGAAAAGCGCATGCTTCAGGAGTCGGTAGATGCCCTGATAGACAACGGCAGAATGGGCAAGGCTGTTCTCGGTGCCGGCAACAGGCCTCTGAAAAGCCTTTCGGACCTTCTCAGGGGAAAGAAGGGAAGGTTCCGCCAGAACCTTCTCGGCAAACGTGTTGATTACTCCGGCAGATCGGTAATAGTCATCGGCCCGAACCTGAAACTTAACCAGTGCGGCCTGCCGAAGCAGATGGCTCTGGAACTTTTCAAGCCGTTTGTGATCAATAAACTTGTAGAGCAGGGATTGTCCCCCAACGTAAAGAGCGCGAAGCGAGCTATCGAAAGAGGAAGGGAAGATGTCTGGGGTATCCTCGAAGAGGTCATAAAGGGACATCCGGTAATGTTGAACAGGGCCCCGACCCTTCACCGACTGGGCATCCAGGCTTTCGAACCTGTTCTGATGGAGGGAAAGGCCCTTCGCCTGCACCCCCTTGTCTGCACGGCTTTCAACGCCGACTTTGACGGGGACCAGATGGCCGTTCATGTTCCCCTCTCGATAGAGGCGAGGGTGGAGGCAAAGACGATAATGCTCTCGGCGAAGAACCTCCTTTCCCCCGCAAGCGGGAAGCCGGTCGTTACACCGACCCAGGACATAGTCCTTGGAATATATTACGTCACTGGAATGATCGACGGTAAAAAAGGCGAGGGGAAAAGTTTCCTTGGCATCGAAGACGCGCTTTCGGCCCTGGATCACGAAGTTGTGGACGTCAACAGCAAGATAAGAGTCAAATACAGGAACGAATGGATCATCACTTCTCCTGGAAGAGCTCTTTTCAACAGTATCCTTCCCGAGGAACTAAGGTATATCAACAAGCAGATGGGGAAGAAGTCCCTCGGCGCCCTGATAGACGCGGCGTACGACAGGGTGGGACAGGATTCTCTCGTGTTGATGCTCGACGATATCAAATCCCTCGGCTACAGGTGGTCCACGATAAGCGGTATCAGTTTTGGTCTGGGCGACGTTCTCATCCCGCCGCAGAAGAAACAGATAGTGTCCGATGCACTGGAGAAGGAAGAGGTACTCTCGGCGCAGTATGGCATGGGAGTCCTGACGGAGGACGAATATCTGAGGCAGAAAGAGACCCTGTGGTCCGAGGCCTCAAAAGAAGCGGCGGATTCAATACTGGCAAACATGGACCAGTCGAACCCGATCAAGATGATGATGGAGTCCGGGGCCAGGGGAAGCAAGAGCCAGGTCGCCCAGATGGCGGGTATCAGGGGGCTGATGGCTGATCCTTCCGGAAAGATCATAGACTACCCGATAGTTTCCAACTTCCGTGAGGGGCTTAACATGCTCGAATACTTCATCTCGACCCACGGGGCAAGAAAGGGTCTTGCCGATACGGCGCTTCGTACAGCCAAGTCGGGCTATCTTACGAGAAGGCTCGTCGATGTTGCGCAGGATCTTATTATTACCGCTGACGACTGCGAAACAACCCAGGGGGTCTGCATCCACCCGTTGCTCCAGGATGGCAAAATGATGATATCCCTGAGCGAGAGGATCATCGGGAGAATCTCGCTGAAAGATATTACCGATCCCGAAAGCGGTGAACTGATAGTTGCTGGAGGTGAAATGATCGATCCTTCCAGGGCGGCAATGATAGAAAAGGCAGGCCTCGAAGAAGTCTGGGTAAGGAGCCCTCTTACCTGTGCTCTCCAGGATGGCATTTGCAAGAAATGCTACGGCATGGATCTATCGTCACGTCGTGAAGTACTTACCGGTGAGACCGTTGGTGTTGTTGCGGCCCAGTCTATAGGGGAGCCCGGTACCCAGCTTACGATGAGGACATTCCATACAGGTGGGGTCCGTATCACCGGTGAGGACATTACTCAGGGTCTCCCGCGAATAGAACAGCTTTTCGAGGTAAGACGTCCGAAAAAGGTTGCCTTCCTCTCGGACCGTGACGGAGTTGTTTCCGAAATAAGAGAGATGGAAGGAAAGCGCAAGGTGTTTATCTCTTCAGTCGAAGAAGGGGTTGAATCCAAGTCATCCTTCAACATTCCGGCATCGCAGCCCCTGCTTGTCGAGGAAGGGCAGACAGTCAAGAAGGCGCAGCCGCTAACCGAAGGCCATCTAGATCCACAGCAGCTTCTGGAAGTCGAAGGTCTCGAGGCTGTCCAAAATTACCTGGTCGACAACATTCAGTCTGTTTATCTCTCTCAGGGGGTATCTGTGAGCAACAAGCATATCGAGGTCATATTGCGGAAGGTCGCTCCCGTAAACAGGGTGAGGGTGATTGAAGAGGGGGACAGTTCCTTTGTGTCGATGGAACTGGCCTGGGTAATAGATCTGGAGAGGGAGATAGCCAAGATACGTGAGGACAACGAGCGCTTCCTTGTTGAGGCTTTCGAGGTCATGAATGGCCGGAAACTGGTTGACGTCGTCGGGCAGGGCAACATCGAAACAGCGATCTCCCTCAAGGGACAGGTCCTGGACGATAAGGCTGTCCGGCAGATACTGCGGCCAGGTTCGGGAGTTTCGGAACTTGTAGTCGAGGACAAGACAGGTCTTGCCCGTGTGATCGTTGGCGCAGCCTCTTTCAGGCGTGCCATAGCTGGTCTGGAACTTATCGAGAGCGTCGACCTGGATGAAGGGGAGACACTGGATGCCGGAACAACCCTCACTTCAGCACAGATGACGAAAGTTACCGATGCCAGGCCTTCCAGGTTGCTGGTCAGGGATATCGGGATACTCGACGAAATGAAGGACCGTGCATATCTCGCCGAGAACGTGATATCCGGTGATGAGATCGTTGCTCATGCGGACAGGGTCATCGATGCTGTTGCTGCCGAAAATATCAGGAACAGCAACGTGGAGACGGTGAAAGTGTGGCGCTCGCCCGAAACGGTGAGTATCTCTGACGCGATCCAGAAAATGCTTATTGACCAGTACTGGGCCAGGCCGATACTCCAGGCGATAGATTCCGAGGGCAATTCAATAAAGGATATTCCCCAATTCATCGATGGCAGTGTAGTCAAGGGTCTGGATGAGGGAGACATATCAGCCGTCGAAATGGACGGAGAGATCCTTTCCAGGGATGCTGTCGCAAGGAAGGTTCTAAGTGATGTCGCCTACGGCAAGGTTCTCCTGGAACCTGTAACCGGCAGACAGGGAGAGGAACTCGTCCCCGCAGGGAGCGAGGTCAACAATCAGGTCCTCGATGCTATGGTAGAGGCTAACCCGGAAGAGATAGTAATAAGACCAATATTGACCCAGACTGAGACAAAGAGGCTGCTCCAGGGAGTGACTTTTGTCAGGCGCCTTCGCGAGGAACCAACCTGGAAGCCGGTCATCCACGGAATAACCAAGGCCGCCCTTGCCACCGACAGTTTCCTGAGCGCTGCATCGTTCCAGCAGACTGCCCAGGTTCTTGCAGGAGCCGCGGTGAGAGGTGACATGGATAGCCTCAAGGGCCTCAAGGAAAACGTTATAATAGGGCACCTGATCCCTGCGGGAACATCTTTTGATTCATACAAGGATGTCGGGGTTATCGAGAATGAGACAGATCCGGAAGGAGAGCCAGGGAACGAGCCTCCGCTTGCTGTATGATCCTGACTCGTGGTTTTTTTCCTTGACACGCCCCTTTGCCGTTGTTATCATTCCTTGGTGTCCTTTTCAAGGGAGGGGTTTTCTGTGCCCTTGAACAAGTTGGCTGTGCCCAACAGGGTAGTCGGGGTGAAGGCTGTCAGAAAAAAACTCGACGCGGGAAAGTTGTCAGTGCTTTTCCTTGCGAGGGATGCTCGAGTCAGCCTTGTTTCAGGCCTTGCCAGGGATGCGCGTAGTGCGGGGATCCCCGTTGAATGGGTCGACAGTATGATCGTTCTCGGTCGTGCCTGCGCGATCAGCCGGGGAGCGGCTGCGGCCGGTGTGACGGACTTGCGGGAAACAGGATCTCCGGAAACCCGGGGATATTTTTAAAACGGCATACCTAAGAAGGAGGGAGTTTTTTGCCGACAATCAATCAGTTGATCCGAAAAGGGCGCGAGGAGAAAAAAGTACGTTCCAAGGCGCCTGCTCTTCAGGGCAATCCGGCCCGTAGAGGGGTTTGTACCAGGGTATATACTGTTACTCCCAAGAAGCCGAACTCGGCACTCAGAAAAGTTGCGAGGGTTCGTCTTACCAATGGTTTTGAGGTTACTTCCTATATTCCGGGAGTAGGGCACAACCTTCAGGAACACTCGGTCGTGCTGGTTCGCGGGGGGCGTGTAAAAGACCTTCCGGGCGTGCGTTATCATATCATCAGGGGAACGCTCGACTGCGGCGGCGTCGACGGCAGAAAGCAGAGCCGTTCGAGGTATGGCGCCAGGCGTCCCAAGTAACCATAATCTGTAAACGTCAGCAGGGAGAGTGTCGACGATATGCCAAGAAAGGGACACGTAAAAAACAGGGAGACAAAGAGCGATTCAAGATTTCAGAGTATTGAGATCGAGAAGTTCATCAATGCCATAATGCTTGACGGCAAGAAAAGCGTGGCGGAGAAGATAATGTACGGTGCGCTTGACCTGGCCGGTAAAAGGCTAGACATAGAACCCATGGAAGTTTTCAGAAAGGCCATGGAGAACGTCAGGCCTGTTGTGGAAGTGCGCCCGAGGCGAGTCGGGGGAGCCACGTACCAGGTTCCCGTCGAGGTTCAGCCCAGAAGGGCTCAGGCACTTGCGACGAGATGGATCCTTCAGTACTCGAGGGGGAAAAAGGGAATGCCCATGGTGGAGAGACTTGCCAGGGAATTCACCGACGCCTGCAAGGGCGAAGGAAGTTCGGTCAAAAAACGCGAAGATACCCACAGAATGGCCGAGGCCAACAGGGCATTCGCGCATTATCGCTGGTAACGGAAGGTTTTTCAGGGGTGAATCCGCGCAGGCGCTGGGAATGGTGAATAGGAAATGAGCGGTATTAGTCTGGAAAAGATCAGAAATATAGGTATTGCGGCTCATATTGATGCCGGAAAAACAACGACAACGGAGCGCATCCTTTTCTATACGGGGCGGAAGCATAAGCTTGGAGAAGTCCATGAAGGTGCTGCCACTATGGACTGGATGGAGCAGGAGCGCGAGCGCGGGATCACTATCACGTCTGCTGCTACAACGTGCCAATGGAGAGATTTCAGTGTCAATATAATTGATACGCCCGGGCACGTGGATTTTACCGTGGAGGTCGAGAGGTCCATGAGAGTTCTCGATGGAGCGGTGGCTGTATTCTGTGCGGTGGGCGGTGTAGAGCCCCAGTCCGAAACGGTCTGGCGTCAGGCTGACAGGTATCGTGTACCCAGGATAGCCTTTGTAAACAAGATGGACCGGGTCGGTGCCGATTTCAGTCTCGTTCTGTCACAGATGAAGGAAAGGCTCGGGGCAAAGGCCGTCGCACTCCAGATACCAATAGGGAGCGAGGACACCTTCGGTGGTGTAGTGGATCTTGTAAGTAACAAGGCCATTATCTACCATGAGGACCTTGGCGTTGAACCCAGGGTGGTCGACATACCGGCGGAACTTGTGGAGGAGGCGGCCCTGGGGAGGGATGCCATGATAGAATCGCTGGCCGATCTGGATGAAGAGATCATGGCTTTATATCTTGATGGAAAACCCGTTGACGAGGATCTGCTAAAAAAAGTTATCCGGAAGAATACCATAGAACTGGCAATTTTCCCGGTTCTTTGCGGTTCTGCCTTCAAGAACAAGGGTGTTCAGGCTCTTTTGAATTCAGTTGTGGATTACCTGCCGAGCCCCATGGATCTTCCTCCCATCAAGGGCGTTCACCCTTTGACGGGGGACGTTATCGAGAGGAAGGCTGACCCCGATGGTCCTCTGGCGGCTCTGGCGTTCAAGATCGTGGTGGACCCCTTCGTGGGCAGACTCGTTTATTGCAGGGTCTACTCAGGGACGATCAGGAGCGGAAACAGTATCCTGAATACCACGACAGGGAGCCGCGAAAGAGTAGGACGCATCCTCCGGATGCATGCCAACAAGAGGGAAGATATCGAAGAAGCCGGTGCGGGTGAGATCATAGCTCTTCCTGGACTTAAGGCAACCAAGACGGGAGACACGCTCACGGACGAAAAAAAACCGGTGGTTCTGGAGACAGTGGAGTTCCCCGATCCGGTCATTCATCTTTCGGTGGAACCGATGAGCAAGGCGGACCAGGCTAAACTGGGGAAGGGTCTGTCGGGCCTTTCCGAAGAGGATCCCACATTCATGGTTCACACAGATGAGGATACCGCCCAGACCATAATATCCGGGATGGGCGAGCTCCACCTGGAGATAATCGTGGACAGGCTGAAACGCGAATACGGGGTGGAAGTAAAGGTTGGGCGTCCCCAGGTTTCCTACAGGGAAACCGTCAGGAACCCCTCATCCGGGGAGTGCAAGTTTGTAAAACAGACCGGTGGAAGAGGGCAGTATGGACATGTGGTTCTCGAAATAGAACCGCTCCCTGATCACAAGGGGTTCGTCTTTGAGGACAAGATCGTCGGGGGAGCAATACCCAGAGAGTATATCCCGGCAGTCCAGAAAGGTATTAACGAAACGATAGGCAGCGGGGTCCTGGGAGGTTTCCCGGTAATAGGGATCAGGGTGGCCCTTGTTTACGGCAGTTACCACGAGGTAGACAGTTCTGAAATGGCTTTCAAGATGGCAGCTTCGATGGCCTTCAAGGATGCGATGAGATCAGCCAGCCCAGTGCTTATGGAGCCGATCATGGATGTCGAGGTAGTGACACCCGATGAATATGTCGGCGATATCATGGGTGATCTTTCCTCAAGAAGGGGCCACGTTGAGGGTATGGAGATGAGGGGCAACGCCAGGATAGTCAAATCCTTTGTGCCCCTCTCGGAAATGTTCGGTTACGCTACCGATCTCAGGAGCAAAACCTCCGGAAGGGCGTCCTATTCGATGCAGTTCTCGCATTACGAAGAGGTCCCGAGGGATGTTACGGAAAAAGTACTGAAGCACTAGAACTAGAAGCGGAAAAGAAAGCAAAAAATCAGGAAGAATCAATAAAGGGGAGGGTTTCAAAAAATGGCAAAAGAGCATTTTG
>NPIE01004448.1_pt1 | contig 77691 bp, 72 predicted proteins | sample 8637661 | NCBI WGS metagenome assembly NPIE01 (sample SAMN07420842, study PRJNA396082) | bioreactor metagenome | isolation source: sample BA12 brine-fed electro-methanogenic bioreactor BA | place: Japan: Kochi | collected 2016-12-09
ATAAAAAAGGGTGCGGGGTGTGCTTGGCGAGGATGTCGGCGGCAGGGCAGATTTTTGCTCCTCGGCAATTGTTCCTGCATTGCCCTAATACACGCCATCCATGGCGTAATGCAAAATCTGCATTCACCCAGCACCTAAATTCCATAGCCCAATGGCTATGGTCAACCATCTTGGATCATTTAGGTGCTGAGTTCACAGCGTCCCGTCAAGCGAGTGACCGAACCCTCAACAAAGCTCATAAATCCAGGACGTTATTGATCACGAAATCCTTAGTGCGTTTGGGGGCGTTCCATCATCTCGACGAAACGGTCGAATAGACTTTCGACATCCTGTGGACCGGGACTCGCCTCGGGATGCCCTTGAAAGCCGAAAGCCGGACAATCGGTTCGCTCTATTCCTTGCAGACTGCCATCGAAAAGCGAACGAAAAGTCGCTTTTAAATGCGTTGGCAAACTCGCTTCGTTGACCGCAAATCCGTGATTTTGACTACTAATCATAACCCGTCCGGTCGCAAGCTCTTGAACAGGATGATTCGCGCCATGATGCCCGAATTTCATTTTCTCGGTTTTTGCGCCGCTGGCTAAGGCCAATAATTGATGGCCTAGACAAATACCGAAAACAGGAACTTTGGTATCGAGAATCGTTTTTATCGCTTCGATCGCATAATCGCATGGCTCCGGATCGCCCGGGCCATTCGACAAAAACACGCCATCCGGATTCATTGCCAATACCTTCTCAGCAGGCGTCTGCGCTGAAACGACGGTTACTCGGCATCCGCGATTGGCAAGCAGCCTCAGGATATTGCGCTTAATACCGAAATCAAAAGCGACGACATGCTTAGTCAAATTAGCGGCTGTTTGATGGCCCTTGTCGAGATCCCAAACGTCCTCCGTCCATTCATAAGACTTCTCGACAGTCACGATTTTGGCTAAATCCATGCCTTTAAGGCCGGGAAAATCGGCTATCGCTTTCTTGGCAATCTCAATATCGGGGTTATCGCCGGCAACAACTGCACCTCGTTGAGCACCTTTATCGCGTAATAAGCGAGTCAGTTTACGCGTATCGATCTCGGCAATCGCGACCACATTCCGGTCGATCAAATATTCCTGCAAAGTTTTCTCACACCGCCAATTACTTGCCTGCAAGGGTAAATTTCGAATAACCAAACCGCTGGCAAAAACGCTCGGTGACTCGTCGTCCTCGGCATTGGTACCTACATTGCCGATATGCGGATATGTCAACGTTACGATTTGACGCGCGTAAGATGGATCACTCAATATTTCCTGATATCCAGTCAATGAAGTGTTAAAGACGACTTCTCCAACGGAACAACCGTCTACTCCGATGGATACGCCATTAAAAACCGATCCATCCTCCAATACCAGTAATGCGGGTTTACTCAAAATCTGCTACCTCAAATGTGCAAAACGGGAGGAGCCACACAAGACCCATCCCGTTACAGAAAAGACAAAACTGTGTTAATTCTACGAAATTATCGCTATTTGGTCATTAACAATTTTCACTTACTGCAAAGCTGTCACTATACTCTTCGATCAAAATACCTATCGAGCATTGAGATTATTTTAGCGCCCCCGGCAAAGCAACTGAACTTTCGATTAAAAAATGCCTCTTTGCATTAATTTAAAATTAATATAATGGTGAATAAAGGGTTTAAAATCATTTTTTGACAATTATACCCTCGTAGATCAAAATTCTGCGCAAGGGGGCATCAAAGGCCCAGCAGCATGCTGCCCCCTCAGCTAGCGTTATGCGAGGGACCGAGCATCCCGGTGCCTCCTCAGGCACTGCCGAAACTTGACGTGCGAAAGGTATATTTCCCCTAAAAAATCGACCTATCCCATACTTGGCTTGGACGACCCAAATTCAACAAGACCTGACTGAAGGTAACCACAGAATATGCGAAATGTTAAACTTAAAATTCGCCGGTTATTGGTATTGAGTTTTTGGACCGGCGCGGCGTGGTTAAGCTTTTCTTTTGTCATCTTAGTCAAGGAGGAAATAGAAACTTCCCGCTATCAAGCCCGCTATCTTTCGGAGATTACCAAACAGTTGAGTTTCAAACTCGAACCCGGCATCAGCTCGTCGATTCGCTTTCCTTCTGAAGGCCCTTATGATCGACGGCTCGGGTACACATCGTTACCCGACATGATATCCCGTCTGAAAAACAACGGTTTCAAGATATCGGCCCAGGCACACTCGTCCGATGCGATTTTGCAATTGAACGACTACGGGCTCAACCCCATCTATCAGGAAAAAATCCAAGCCGGGCTTCGCATCATCGATTACAAAGACCGCGAATTATTCAACACCCGGCATCCGACTTACGGATATGCACATTTTGATACGATTCCTCCGCTTATTCTCAACACTTTGTTATTTATTGAGAACCGCGAATTACTCAATGACAAATTCCCTACGGTAAATCCGGCTATCGAATGGAGTCGACTAGGATTCGCCGGTATGCAATTCATTGCCAAGCAATTCGGCTCAAACATCAACGTACCGGGCGGAAGCACCCTGGCGACCCAGTTAGAAAAATACCGTCATTCACCGGACGGCTATACTCACTCAATCAAAGACAAACTGCAACAAATGGTCAGCGCTTCGATACGCGCTTACTTATTGGGACCCGATACCCGGGAAATGAGGAAACAAATCGCGCTTTCATATCTAAACTCGATGCCGTTGGCTGCGACGCCTAAACTCGGTGAAATTCATGGTTTGGGCGATGGATTATCGGCCTGGTACGGAGCGAATTTTGAAGAAACCAATCGCCTACTCGCTTCAAGCGCCTTCGACCCTGAACAAGCAGTCAGCCCCGAACAAGGCAAAGCCTACCGGCAAGTACTCAGCTTGCTTCTATCGCAACGCAGACCCTCAGATCTACTTGGTTCTAAGACCGGCTTCAAAGCATTACAAAATCTTACCGACAGCTATTTAAGAGTCATGGCCGAACAAGGCCTCATTTCAACATCATTACGCGATGCTTCATTACAAGCTTCCATTGCCCGCCAAACCAGAGAAATTGCAGAGCCGGCCAAGTTTATGACCGAAAAAAAGACCCAAGCCGTACTCCGAACACGATTAGCTAGAGCACTGGGAGTTCATTCGATCTACGAATTAGACCGAATTGACTTAACCGCAAAGTCGACTATCGATTTCGATACTCAGCAAGCAGTTGGCCAATCCCTCAGGCGTTTGAGCGAAATAGAAGGCGCCCGAGCCGCGGGCGCTATCGGATTCAGATTATTAAATGAAACCAACGATCCCTCGCCTATTATTTACAGCTTGATGCTGTTCGAGCGAAGCCCAAAAGGGAACCTACTGCGCGTACAAACCGATAATTACGATCAACCGCTGGATATCAACGAAGGCATCAAGATCGATCTAGGTTCTACCGCTAAACTCAGAACGATGGTTCATTACCTTGAACTAGTTACCAACGTTTACGAACTTTACAAACACACCCCGGTTTCCGAATTCAATAAAATCGAACTGCATTCACGCGACTATATTTCCGCCTGGGTAATCCATCAACTTCGCGCCAACCCTAATATACAATTGGAAGATTTATTGAACCGGGCCCTCGACAGGCGTTTCTCGGCCAGCCCGGGAGAAAGTTTCTATACCGGGGGCGGCATTCATCGCTTTAGTAATTTCAGCCGGATAGACAACGAAAAAATCCTATCGGTTCGCGATGCCTTGCGCGATTCGGTCAATTTAGTCTTCATTCGCCTCATGCGCGAAGTCGTATATCATCATCTTTACAAACCTGGAGGTGTTGCACGGTGGCTGGAAATTCCGGACGACCCTCGCCGCCAGGAATATCTCCAACGTTTTGCCGACCGTGAAGGACGTATATATTTGCGCCGATTCTACGCAAAATATCAAGATAAGTCGCCCGAAGAGGCACTGGCTATGCTGACAAAACGCGTTTACGCCAAAGCATCCCGGCTTTCTATGCTATACCAATCGATTTATCCCGATGCTAGCATTGATGCGTTGGAACAGTTTCTGAAAAAAAACCTACCTGCCTCCACGCTCGGCAATGAAAAAATCGAAAAACTGCACGAAAAATACTCTCCAGCCAATTTCGACTTACAGGATCAAGGCTACATCACCAAAATCCATCCTCTCGAACTTTGGTTAGTCAGGTATTTAGCTCAACACCCTAACGCAACAAAAGAAGAAATGCTAGAAGCCAGCACGGTGCAACGCCAGGAGGTTTATCGCTGGTTATTTAGGAGCCGCCGTGCCAGCGCTCAACAACGGCGCATTATGACGCTGCTGGAAATCGAAGCATTTACCTCAATCCATCGTGCTTGGCAAAGAACGGGCTACCCTTTCAGTTATTTGACGCCTTCCTATGCTAGCGCAATCGGTGCGTCGGGAGACCGTCCAGCGGCATTAGCAGAGCTGATGGGTATTCTACAAAACAACGGCATCAGACAACCGCTAGTTCGTTTTGAAAAACTTCATTTCGCAAAAGACACGCCCTATGAAACCATCATGAGTCGACAACCCGCTCATGGCCAGCGAGTCTTTGCGCCCGAAATTGCAAAAGTGACCCGTGATGCTTTGATTGGCGTCGTCGAAGGGGGTACGGCAACGCGCTTAAGAAACGTTTACAAAGACTCCGATATCGAACCGATCGCAATAGGCGGAAAAACTGGCACCGGCGACCATCGGCGCCAAGTGTGGGGGGAACGTGGACGGTTGATCGAGTCGAAATTCATCAGCCGTGCCGCAACTTTTGCATTTTTCCTTGGGGATCGATTCTTTGGTGTCATTACCGCTTATGTTAAAGGACCCGATGCGGAAAACTACCGATTCACCAGTTCGCTACCGGTGCAAATTGTCAAATCGTTGGAGCCGACATTATCTCCTTTACTAAATCGAGAAACTGAGATGAAAGACGTTCGGCCGATTTCCGAAGTAACGATAGCTGGGGTCCCACAAAATAAATCTTAGGATCTAGCATGATGGCCAATAGCGTATCAAAGAGATGTGAATAACGGCGAGCGCAAAGCATGGGAACGATAAACTTGCGAAGGATGCTTGCAAAGCGTCAGATCCATTTAGGGAAGTTATTTTTACCGTATCCTTATGAAAATCGATTTATGAATATGCGGTTAAGAATCACTTTTCGCTATTCCGTAGATTTTAATTTTGCCAGTGTCCGAGCTAAATTAACGCCTAATTCGATGACAGCATCTTGTTGAGCGGTATCGACCAACGACCCGTCATCGTTGAATGCTTTTGCGGCATTGGCTATCGCTTGCTGACCGGCTTGAACGGTTACACCGATATTGGACAATAGCAACCTTAAAAACACCAACCCCCTCAAACCGCCCAAAGCACCAGGCGAAGCGGACATAATTGCCGCTAATTTTCCGCGATATGCTAGCAGAGGCAACTCATCGCCCTCCCGGCGCGACGCCCAGTCTATTGCATTTTTTAATAATGGACTAAATGCACTATTATATTCAGGCGATGCGATTAAAAAACCGTCATGTGCGATTAAAAGCGACTTAAAATCCCGTGCCGCTCCCGGCATTCCCTCTTTTTTTTCGAGATCCTCATTGAAAATGGGCATTTCAAAATCAGCTAAATTAATCAAAGTAACTTCCGCACCCGAACGTCTAGCTCCACCGGCAGCAATCTCAACCAATTTTTGGTTATAGGAATTTTTTCTAGCACTGCCGGAAAAGGCAAGAATTTTAACCATAGCCCTTATCTCCAAGTCGTTTCAGTTAAATCGCATCCGGTTCGATATATTCGTCGTTGAAATTGTTAAAATCAACATCGAGATCCCAATCGTTTTCGGGCACATTACCGTCTAGAATCAAATATTCTCGTTGTTGTATATAGGCATTTTTGAAGAATTCGTATCGATCCACAGCAGCTTCTGTCGCAATTCTCGTTGTGCTCAAATTGTCGGCGCGAGTATCGACCGCATTCAATACAAATAGACCGCCCCCAATAGCACCATAAGTTCCGGAAACGATACCGCCATCGATATAACTAATTGGATTCATAGCGGCATCGCCGACAAGGCCGAATACACCTCTGGACGAACTCGGGCCAAAAAGCGGCAATACCAAATACGGTCCTGACGGCACTCCCCAAACCGCTAAAGTTTGATCGAAATCCTCATTATGCTTCGGCAAATCGATTTCTGTCGCAACATCAAACAAACCTCCGATACCCGCCACCGTATTCACAAGAAAACGAGCGCCATCCGATCCGGTCTGGGCTAATTTAAATTGCAACAAATCGTTAATGGTAACACCTATATCATTGATATTACTAAAAATGTTTGTAATACCTCGATCGACAAAAGAAGGGGTAATCCATTGATACCCCTTGGCAAGAGGTTTCATGGCATACTCGTCCAAATTATCGTTAAAGACCTGCATATTCCGGTTAAAGCCTTCCCATGGATCGCTTTCATCGATCCTAGCTGCGGGCGCCGACGCGCATCCTATCACAGAGCCCAGCAATAACGGCATCGCCAATTGGACTACCATTGGTTTTAGATTCATATACGGCCTCGCAATACCTAAATTTTTATTATTCGGTGTTTTTCGCGTAACATAGCACAATATCCCTGCCCTTTCGAGCATTGGCAATAAACTTGCCGCTACTCCTTTTTTCAAATATTTCTCAATTTTTATGTATCGATGGAAAAAACCATAACTCCCCTGGGAAGTCGCTTCCGAGGTTACCTTCCAGTAATTATCGACATTGAAACCGGAGGCTTCAACCCCAAAAAAAATCCGTTACTGGAAATTGCAGCGGTCATCGTGGAACTAAATAAACACGGTAACCTTGAAGTCACCGAGCGTCACGCATGTCATATCATTCCTTTTCAAAACTCCGAATTAGACGAATCCGCTCTAAAATTCAACAAAATAGATCCATACCATCCTTTCCGCATGGCTATTCAAGAAAAAGATGCGCTGGATAAACTATTCAAACCCATCAAAAAGGCCGTAAAAAGAAATGACTGCACCCGAGCGATACTGGTTGGCCACAATCCCGCTTTCGATATTAGTTTTTTAAATGCCGCAATCCAAAGAACGCAAATCAAACGTAGTCCATTTCATCCTTTCAGCACTTTCGATACCGCAACATTAGGCGGTCTAGTCTATCAGCAAACGGTACTGGCAAAAATTGCCGCCGCAGCTGGATTAAATTGGGATAGCGACCAAGCGCATTCGGCTTTATACGATGCCGAACAAACAGCTACACTGTTTTGCACAATCGTCAACCGCTGGAAAAAACTGGAATCGTTAGAGTCTGACACCGAGACAAAATCAGGCTCGGGCATAGCCGAAAGCTAGAGGAAGCGATCAAGAAGTTACCCGGTACAAAAGACTATGCTTACGTTGGTAGTTGAAACGGCATCGAAAGCGACATTTGGGCAAGGATTGCCGGATCGCAAGAACATAAAAGCCACTCGCCATCCATGGCGAGCAAAAAAATTAAGCGCTAATGGCTTCAGCATCCTGCAACAACTTGACTAACTCACCCGTGTTATATAAATCGAGAATGATATCGCAACCGCCAACTAATTGACCTTTGATATACAGCTGAGGATAAGTCGGCCAACTGGAATATTCCTTCAACGCCTCCCTAAGTTCAGGGTCTTCGAAAATATTAACAAACGTGAAATCGGCCTTGCAGGCGCGCAATACTTGCACCGATCGGCCGGAAAATCCGCACTGAGGAAAATCGGGAGTACCTTTCATGTAGAGTACTACCGGATTATTTTCAATCTGATCTTTAATTCTGCTTATTACATCCATAGAAATTACTCGTTAATTATAAAAACCAAGTAATACTATCAAGATTTGCTTTGTTAAAAAAGCTTCTTTTTATAGCAATACTATTGATTAGCCCGGTTATCAAACATATAATCATCGGTTTTCTTGCAGGCGGCTTTTAGCCGCCTTTTTGCATTTTAGGTAAGGTATAATCTATGACCGGCCACATTATGCCAACTTACGGACGTTTAAGCATTTCCTTGGATAGGGGAGAAGGCGCTTGGCTTTGGGATCAACAAGGCAATTGTTATCTGGACGCTCTCTCCGGTATTGCGGTATGCAACCTGGGCCATGCCCATCCTTCCATACATAAAGCCATCTGTGAGCAAAGCGCGAAGTTGGTTCACACATCCAATTTATACCGCATCGATTTACAAGAACAACTCGCCGATCGGTTAACGGCTCTAAGCGGGATGGATAATGCCTTTTTCTGCAATTCGGGCGCCGAAGCCAATGAAGCGGCTATTAAAATAGCACGCCGATACGGTCATCAAAAAGGCATAGAAAATCCCGCCATCATCGTCATGGAAAAAAGCTTTCACGGCAGAACCTTGGCGACGCTTAGCGCTACCGGGAACACCAAGATCCAGCAAGGTTTCGCGCCACTAGTAGAGGGGTTCCTTCGCGTTCCATATAACGACATTACCGCGATTGAAAACGCCTTGCAACAACATAGCAATGTAGTTGCCATTCTTATAGAACCGATTCAAGGCGAAGGCGGGGTTAATATCCCCGCACCGGATTATCTCAATAAAATCCGCACACTATGCGACCGGCACGATTTATTGATGATGCTGGATGAAATCCAGACCGGCATTGGCCGTACCGGCAAGTTTTTAGCTTACCAGCATAACGGCATACTTCCCGATGTTTGCACACTCGCCAAGGCGCTCGCTAATGGCGTTCCAATCGGTGCCTGCTTAGCGAGAGGAAAAGCCGATAAAATTTTGACGCCGGGCACTCACGGTTCAACTTTTGGCGGCAATCCTTTAGCTTGTAGCGCAGCTCTAGCCGTATTGAACGAATTAAATGACGGCCATTTGATCGAACAAGCCGAAATCAAAGGACGAATGATCGCGTCCAAGCTCGATGAGCTATTGGTCGGCAACAATAAGATCGTAGAAATTCGTCATAAAGGTTTAATGATCGGCATCGAATTATCGGTACCTTGCGGCGAGCTCGTCAACAACGCCTTGTCAAAAGGATTGTTGATCAACGTGACTAATGAAAAAACCATAAGGTTATTACCCCCGTTGATTATCGACGCGCAACAAATCGAAAGACTGGTGGAAACACTAACCGCCGTTATCCACGAATTCACGGAAAAACATCAAGCCAATGAACCCTAGACACTTTATTAGCCTAAATGATCTAACTTCGACCGAATTTCGAACCTTAATCGATCGGGCAATCGAGCTAAAAAAATATCGTGACCCGAACTATCAACCGTTGAAGGGTAAGGTTCTTGCCATGATTTTTGAAAAATCCTCGACACGAACTCGTATCTCGTTCGAAACCGGCATGATTCATTTAGGCGGTTCGGCTTTATTTCTATCGCCGCGGGACACGCAACTCGGCCGCGGCGAACCTTTGCAAGACAGCGCAAAAGTCATTTCAAGCATGGTCGACGGCATGATGTTGAGAACGTTTAAACACGAAACGGTCACCACGATCGCAAGATATTCCAGCGTACCGGTCATCAACGGCCTTACCGATCTTCTACACCCTTGCCAACTACTTGCCGACATGCAAACTTATTTCGAATATCGCGGCGACATAGAAGGCAAAACCGTTACCTGGATTGGAGACGGCAATAATATGTGTCACTCCTATATAAACGCTGCAAAGTTATTGAATTTTAAATTACATATTGCCTGCCCACGGGGCTATGAGCCGAACCCGGCAATAGTAGAAACCGGACGGTCACACATTGAGTTTTTTAATTCTCCCGAAGAAGCGGCAGAAGCTTCTGACTTGATTGTTACCGACGTATGGGCCAGCATGGGCCACGAAGAAGAGCAAAAACAACGCGAAATAGCTTTCAAGGATTATCAAGTCAGCGAACGAGTCATGAATACTGCAAACCAAGACGCGCTTTTCATGCATTGCCTCCCCGCACATCGAAACGAGGAAGTCGCTGCCGAAGTCATCGACGGCCCTCAAAGCGTTGTCTTCCCCGAAGCGGAAAATCGTCTACACGCACAAAAGGCTTTGCTGGAATTATTAATGAGTGACAAGTAAAATTTGACCGACTCCTAATACAATAATGCAACCCTGCCTGCATCAAGGATACACGTGAAAAAATTAGTATACGCTATCATTCTCTCCGCAATCGTTATCAATGCTGCTCAAGCTAAAACCGTTTATGTCACCGACGACTTAGAATTAACTCTCAGAGTCGCCGAGAACGAACGCAGTAAAATTTTGCGAATGCTTCGCTCCGGCACGCCGTTGACACTGATCGAAGACCTCAGCTCCGGTTATTCTTATGTTAGAACAAATAAAGGTATCGAAGGCTACATTTTAACTCGTTTTTTAAAAACCTCGCCGCCCGACAGCCATCTACTTGAACAAGCAAATAAAAAAATCGAACAACTTCAAAATGATAATGCCGGACTGAAATCCGAGTTAACTTCATTGCAAGAGACCGTTAAATCTAGCGAGACATTAATGGCCGAACGCAACCAATTGATGATGGAACTTGCCGAAATAAAACAAATTTCGTCAAGCGCTATCGACATTAAAAACCAACGCGATCAATTTCAAGAACGCGTCGTTTCAGCCGAACGCGAGTTACAGCAACTTAAACGAGAAAACCAAGCCTTACGCGATAACGCTCATCAAGACTGGTTTCTCTATGGCGGAATACTCGCATTAGGAGGCGTTTTACTCGGTTTTATATTACCGAAACTAAGCCTAGGACGACGAACCAGTAGTTGGGATACGTTTTAAAGATTGGAGATGAAAGTAAGTGCGCGCACATAATGACTTGAGCAAATGCCCCTGGGATAGGACTGGGGCAAGTAACCGAATCTTCGAAAAAACTCATAACTTCCGGAAGTTATTTTTCGCGCAATCCTAAGGAACCGCTTCAACTTGATACCCCCAGTCTACTATTAACAATTGAACACATTAGGAATTCAGATGGCAAATTCAGGTGACAAATCCGCAAGACGCTTTTCATCACAAGTCGTTGACGGCATGGAACGCGCGCCAAGCCGCGCAATGCTGCATGCCGTTGGCTTTAAAAATGAAGACTTCAAAAAACCACAAATTGGCGTCGCTTCAACTTGGAGCATGGTAACTCCCTGCAACATGCATATTAATCGACTTGCCGACGATGCAGCTCGAGGCATCGATAATTCCGGCGGCAAAGCAGTTATTTTCAATACCATCACGATCTCCGACGGTATTTCGATGGGCACCGAAGGCATGAAATACTCGCTGGTTTCCCGTGAAGTCATTGCCGACTCGATTGAAACCGTGGTCGGCTGTCAAGGCTTCGACGGCGTCGTCGCGATCGGCGGCTGCGATAAAAACATGCCCGGCTGCATGATCGCATTATCGCGCCTAAACCGTCCGGCCATCTTCGTTTACGGCGGTACGATTCTGCCGGGATGCCATAAAGATAAAAAACTCGATGTCGTCTCAGTTTTCGAAGCGGTCGGTGCTCGCGCGAACAATAAAATCGACGACGAAGAACTTGCTCAAATCGAAGCGAAAGCGATACCCGGCGCGGGCTCCTGCGGCGGTATGTACACCGCGAACACGATGGCCTCGGCAATCGAAGCTCTGGGCATGAGCTTACCGAACAGCTCGGCGCAAGCCGCGGTTTCCGAAGACAAACGCCTCGACTGCGAACGCGCCGGCGCGGCTGTTCTCGAATTGCTCGCTAAAGACATCAAACCGCGCGACATCATGACCAAGGCTGCATTCGAAAATGCGATCACCGTCGTTATCGCACTCGGCGGCTCGACCAATTCGGTGCTACATTTGATTGCGATGGCTAATACAACCGGTGTCGACATCACGCTAGACGATTTCACTCGCATCGGCAAAAACGTTCCGATGCTGGCCGACCTGAAGCCGAGCGGAAAATATCAAATGGCCGAGCTGATTGAAATCGGCGGCATTCAGCCGTTGATGAAAGCCCTACTGGACCGCGGTTTACTGCACGGTGATTGCTTGACTGTCACAGGCAAAACGCTGGCCGAGAACCTTGCCAACGTACAACCGTATCCTGAAGGCCAGGACATGATCCACTCCTTCGACAACCCAATTAAAAAAGACAGTCACTTGGTCGTTTTATACGGCAATCTGGCTCCGGAAGGCTCGGTCGCGAAAATCACCGGTAAGGAAGGTTTATTGTTTACCGGCAAAGCGAAAGTATTCGATGCCGAAGAGCAGGCATTGCAAAGCATTTTGAACGGCGACATCATCAAAGGCGACGTCATCGTGATTCGTTACGAAGGCCCGAAAGGCGGCCCCGGTATGCGCGAAATGTTGTCGCCAACTTCGGCTGTCATGGGCAAAGGGCTAGGCAAAGACGTCGCATTGATCACCGACGGTCGCTTTTCAGGCGGCACGCACGGCTTCGTGGTCGGACATATTACCCCTGAAGCCTACACCGGCGGCCCGCTAGCCATCGTTCAAGACGGCGATTCCATTACTATCGATGCTGAAAACAACGAATTGACGCTGCACATCAACGAGCACGAAATGAACCGCCGCATGGAAAAATGGCAACAACCAGCCCCTAAATACACGCGCGGCGTATTGGCGAAATTTGCCAAATTGACCAGTTCGGCTTCGAAAGGTGCCGTCACCGACAATTTAGATTGATCGCGGAAAAAAATTGACCGAGTCAGCTTTTTGTGACCGATTCTAATTTACCGGCCTTGTCTCTGAACCACGATTTTGTCAACTGGTTCAGAGACTCCTCTCCTTATATACACGCCCATCGGAACCGCACCTTTGTCGTTTCATTCGGCGGCGAGGCAGTCTATGACTCGGGGTTCGCGCATCATGTGCATGATTTTGCGCTGCTCAATAGCCTAGGGATACGACTAGTTCTTGTCCATGGCATTCGCCCTCAAATCGATACCTGCCTACGCAAACAAAACATCACCCCCCGTTTTCATAAGAATCTCCGAGTCACCGACGAATTGGCTCTACAATGCGTAAAAGAAGCTGCCGGCCTCGTCCGGGTCGAAATCGAAGCTCTCTTATCGATGGGACTAGCCAACTCGCCGATGGCCGGCGCCAAAATACGCGTCGTATCGGGTAATTTCGTCATCGCAAAGCCAATCGGCGTAATCGACGGCGTCGATTACGGCCATACCGGCGAAGTACGCAGAATCGATAGCCAAGCCATCCATCAACAACTGGACATGAATTCCGTTGTTTTAATTTCGCCGGTCGGTTATTCACCGAGCGGCGAGGCATTCAATTTGTCGGCAGAAAAAGTAGCAACCGAAATTGCGATCGCCTTAAAAGCGGAAAAACTGTTATTGCTCACCGAACAAAGCATCAATCATCCTGAAAGCGGCGACAAGATTCAGCAAATGACAACCGTCGAAACCCAACAATTTATTGATCGCTTTCCAGGCATAGAACAATCAATTAGCCTGCCTTTACAAGCTGCGATCCATGGCTGCCAATCCGGCGTTGAACGTGTGCATCTTGTTAATCGCCATCAAGACGGCGGTCTGCTTTTGGAATTATTCAGCAGAGACGGCACGGGCACATTAATTAGCTCAACACCGTATGAAGAACTGCGCCAAGCAACATTAAACGATATCGGCGGCATCTTAGAACTCATCATACCTTTGGAAGAACAAGGTATCCTAGTTAAACGTTCGCGGGAAAAACTGGAAATGGAGATCGGAGACTATATTATTATCGAACGGGACGGTCTAATTATCGGCTGTACCGCACTGCATTCGATCGAAAACGAACTCGCCGGCATGATCGCCTGTCTGGCCGTACATCCCGATTACCGAGGCTCTGCCAGAGCCGGTCGATTATTGGAGCATTTGCAACGTAAGGCTAAAATGCTAGGCATGCAGCAAATTTTTGCGCTCACGACACAAACCAGCCATTGGTTCTTAGAGCGAGGATTTGCACCAACCGCAGTCGAAACGCTGCCTGAACAGCTGAAATCGTTCTACAATCCACAGCGTAACTCTAAAATATTGTGCAAATCCATCTGAATTAATATCCATGAGCACTCAAGGCACGTTATCGCTATTACAATTAACCGACCTGCATATTCTTCCGAGCCCCGGCGAAAAAATGCTAGGAGTCGACACCGAATTTTATTTCGAGGCCGTATTGCAACATGTGCGGCAAACGAACACACATTACGATTTGGTATTAGTTACCGGCGATTTAACTCAGGACCCCTGCCCTGAAGCTTATCAAAGAATTTTCGGTCAACTACACACATTAGCAGTCGACACACTATGCCTTCCGGGCAATCACGACGATTATCCTTTAATGCAGCAATGGCTAAACCAAGACAACATCAGCTGTAAGAAACATATCGAGTTCGAGAAATGGCAAGTGCTTTGCCTGAATAGCCAGATACCGGGGAAAGCCGAGGGAAGCCTCAGTGAAAACGAATTGAGGTTTATTGAAGATGCGCTAGAAACAAAACCAAATCTTTTTACGTTGATTGCGGTTCATCACCACTGTATTCCGACCCGAAGTAGCTGGATGGACACGATGATCATTAAAAACTGCGAAGAGTTTTTAGATATTATGGACCGATATCCGCAAATAAGAGGCATCACGTCCGGACATATTCATCAAGAAATGGATATTTACTTGAACTCGCTAAGAATATTGGGCACACCATCGACTTGCTTCCAATTCAAGCCGCTATGCTCGCGATTTACGTTAGACGACCTGATGCCGGGCTATCGAACCATTGAATTGCATTCGGACGGACGGATCACCACCCAAGTTCACCGCCTGCCGGGAATCTTGCAAGAAATCGATCGGAGCTGTACGGAATATTAAATTACCGAGATTTCTGTTGCTGCCATTTCTTAGCTAAGAAGCCGTCGGCCTTGACCGGCACCGAATCGGCCAACAAAATCTCGCCTAACTCAGACATTGCTCTGCGATAGACTTTTCGCTTGAAATACACAACATCCTTAAGCGGCTCCCAATAATCGACCCAACGCCAACCGTCGAATTCAGGTTTGGCCCCGCAATCGAATCGCACTTCCGAATCTTGTGTCAACAAACGAAGAATAAACCAAATTTGTTTTTGTCCTATGCATAACGGCCACGAGTTTTTGCGCATGTAACGTTCCGGCAATTGATAGCGTAACCAATATCGAGTCCTGCCCAGTAACTGAACGTGTTCGGAACGCAAACCCGTCTCCTCCCACAACTCCCGATACATCGCCTGCTCCGGGTCCTCGCCCTCATTGATGCCCCCTTGCGGAAACTGCCATGAATTAGCGCCCGTACGCTTAGCCCAAAACACGCGACCCTCGTCATTGCAAAGGATGATGCCGACATTGGGTCGGTATCCTTTTGAGTCAATCATGTTAAAACCTGTCAATATAAGCCTGATGCCCACGCCTTCTCTACTGAAACGATAAACTGCAAATCGCTAACGAACCCGTTTCGACCTTAGTGGGCAAAAACAAAAATTCGAAGCAGAACTACAGCGTCATTTTTCTAAGTGATAGAATGGCCCAGTGAACCAGGGATTTAAAATATTGCGATATTGTTCCACAAAACAATCAACAAGGCTATAGCGCGAAGCCCTTTAAAACTTTTCAATAGGTTACAGCAGTGAGTTTAGCGATCTTCGATTTAGATAACACCTTAATCGCCGATGACAGCGATTTTTTATGGGGGCAATTTTTAGTCGACCGAGGCATTGTCGACAAAGCCCAATATGAAGCGGCCAATGCCAAATTTTATGACGATTACAAACAAGGCTGTCTGGATATTGGGGAATTTCTTAACTTTTCATTAAAACCCTTATCTGAGCATACCCCTAGGCAACTGTTTGAATGGCGCGAACAATTTATCGAAGAAATCATCAAACCGTTAATGCTCAAACCGGCCCAAGCCTTGATCGACAAACATAAAACCAAAGGCGATACCTTGATGGTGATTACCGCAACCAATCGCTTCGTCACAGAACCTATCGTCAAGCTATACGGTATCGAACACTTGTTGGCAACAACCCCGGAATTCATCGACGGGCGATATACCGGCAATTTCAGCGGCACGCCTTGCTTCCAAGCCGGCAAGGTCACTTTACTGGAAGACTGGCTAACATCCTCGGGAGAAACCCTTGCAAACAGTTGGTTTTACAGCGATTCGCACAACGACTTGCCTTTGTTAAATCGAGTGCAAAACCCGGTTGCGGTCGACCCCGACGAAAAACTCAAAGCCTATGCGGAACAATCGAATTGGCCGATTATCAGCTTACGTAACGATCACTGCCCTACTCACCATTTTCAAAAGTAGACCTTCGTTTTTGCACCCTTCGCACTTCAAATTTCGGTAGTACCTAAGGAGGTGACGGGGTCTTAGGTGTCGATTTCTACTCCTCGGTAATTGCTCCTGCATCGCTGGTTTAAGGACGCCGTCGACAAAATGTATTATTCGAACGACAAAAAAAGTGAAACTACTTAAAAAACGCCAAACACACTATCTATTCGTGTACGGAACCTTGAGAAAAAATCACGGACACCCCATGTCGCGTTGGCTAAATCAACGCGCCGACTGGATTGGCCCTGGATATTTTCAGGGAAAATTATTTAATCTTGGGAAATATCCGGGGGTCGTAAAATCCAACAAAGCCAGTGACCGAGTGCTAGGCGATATCTACCGAACCGATCATCCGAAAATGATCTTAACCACACTCGACCGCTACGAGCAGTGCTCCATCGGCGACTCTCGACCCCACGAATATGCGAGGTCCATAGAACCGGTCATGTTTGGTCAAGACCAAATACTGAACGCTTGGGTTTATCTCTATAACCGCCCGATCGAGGGTCTCATTTGTATTACTTCCGGCGATTATCTTGCAACAAGCGCCAAACAGAGTAGCGGACAAACCCGCTAGCGTGGCTAATCTTGGCGTTATGATTAGAATTGTATCTCCTCTGTCGTCATGCGATACCACAAGTAATTTTCCTTGGTCGGTTAGATCAACAAGGTCCAAATGTTAAATGCAAAGTCTGCCTTGATTTTTTTGTACGCCCGAAATCAGTTGACCACTGGCAAGTTCAGGGGTATGTTCCGTAAGCAAACCACATTTCCATAACAAAAAAGAGGCTAAATCATGGGCTTATTCAATTTTGCAATGAATATGGGCAAAAAACTGTTCGGCTCCGAAACCGAGGCGCCTGCCGCGATACAAAAACTGATCGAAGAAGACAATCCTGGCGTCGAAAACCTGCAAGTTCAAGTCGAAGACGGGCGCGCGATTCTGAGCGGTAAGGCAAGCTCAGCCGAAGCATTGGAAAAAGCCGTGTTGATCGCTGGGAATGTGCAAGGCATCGAAGCCATCGATGCCGCAGGGGTGACGATCGCGGATGGCAGCACGGTCGCCGGAGACGATCAGTTTTACACGATCGAAAAAGGCGATACGCTTTGGAAAATCGCCGAGAAAGCCTACGACAACGGCTCGAAATATCAAAAAATATTCGAGGCCAACCGAGAAGTCATCAAAGATCCGGATAAAATTTATCCCGGCCAGAAAATCCGAATTCCCAAAAACCTTTGACCAGAGGCGGCGCCATCATGGACATCAATTCCCTACTTCAAAGCAGTGCACAAATATTCAAGAAGCAATTGGACACGGATCGTGACGGAGAAGTAGAAACCTCCGAAATCGTCGGAGCGCTGGCCAAATTGTTCGGTAACACTCAAGGCCAACTGAACATGGCTTCGATTATTTCAAGTATGCAGAACGGCAACAGTCAGGAATTAATGCAGCTTGCGTCTTCCTGGCTAGGCAAAGGCCAGAACGCACCGGTTTCCGGAAACCAGTTGGAACAAATATTCGGCCACGACAAAATCGCCGCATTCGCCAAACAACTGGGCATCAGCGAATCTACGGCGTTGAACGGACTGCAGGAAGCAGTACCCAACGTCATCGACAAGGCTTCTCCAAACGGCACGCTTGCCGATCTTGGAGAGCAGTTGTTGAATAGCGCCGGCGGCGTCTCCGGCGCCATCGATGCATTCGGAAAAATGTTCGGCCGAAAACCCTGACGTTTCGGATTGTTCGAAACGACTCAAATCATTAATCCTATTCTTTGGAGCAACGGCAATGACTAAAGATGAACTATTGAATAAAATCCAATCCACGATCGACGAACAACAAGCCAAATTGACCGAATTGAAAAACAAAGCCAAGGAAGAATCGCAAGAAACACTTGATGACATCCGCGAAGCAATCGACGACTTAGAACCCAAACTCGAGCAGGCCAAAGCGAAAGCCCTTGAAATCGCCGAAACCGCCGACGACAAATGGGATGACGTCAAAGACTCGTTGGAAGAAGGATGGGACGAGGTTTCCGCGAAATTAGAAAAAGGCTGGGACAATTTGACTTCTGCCGTGAAATCTATTTTTTCGTAAGTAAAATACCGCCGGCCGGTTCAGCAAGTAACCCGAATGCCGCTTGCTGAATCCGGGGTGAATTAAACTCGGATTATCTCGGATTCCGCTGTGTTTCGGGCTAATGGCAGCGAAATTGTTCGATCATGGCGTTTATATAGTCTTTTAAAGCCACTGCATTGTTGTATTTTGCCTCTTTCGATGAATACAAAAAGGTCACCCTGCCGCTTTTCGCATGCCCGATCAATTCCGTGACCGCGTCCGGATTCGAAGCCAACTCAGAGAAATACCGCTGTTTGAACTCCACCCACTTTTCGGGATCGTGTCCGTACCATTTTCTCAGTTCATTTGAAGGCGCCACCGACTTCAGCCACAAATCGATCTTCGCCTCCTCTTTCGGCAAGCTTCGTGGCCAGAGCCGGTCAACCAAAATCCTCATTCCGTCTTCGGCATCCGGCTGATCGTATACCCGCTTGATTGAAATATTCATGACCTGATTAATACAGCCATCCGGTCCGGAACGAAACGCCGACGATCACGAACAAAACAGACAAAACCGTGACCGCAACGATATGCCCTGCCATGACCTCGAGGTTGTCTTTTGACAATGCAGGGATAACGCGAAACCTGGCGTTGACGGCAAAACCCGCCGTCAACGCAAGAAGGATCAGTTTTGCCGCGATAGGATGAGAAACCGGATTCGCCATCGTGAACCATTCGCCTATATCCGGAACCAAGCGATAGGCCAGTAAAAGCCCGGTTAAAACTTGCACGATCAGCGCCGGCATACCGATTTTTTCATAAACGGACTCGAAGGCCAGCAGTAATTCCGGAGAGCGCTCCTCTAAAACTCTCGGTAAAACGACAACCGCCAAGACAATATGCCCTCCCGTCCAAACGGTGGCGCTCAACAGATGCAGCAACAACAGTATCCCGTACATGATTTTCGACCCATAAGTTTTAATTCCAGCACGACCGAGAACACCCCGCCGTAGCGAGTAGCCCGGATGGAGCTTGCGTAATCCGGGGCAAATGCTAAAGGGGCCGGAGGTTGCTTTCAGGCATGAGCAGCACCGATCGCGAACGATGCGGTTCACTTCGTTCACCGCATCCTACGAGCTGCTGAAATCGGACGGATCCCATTTCAGCTTTCGCGAAAAATCTTGGCGCGCTTGGATTTACGTTGATTTATGACCCCGTTGATCTTAGATTGCTTTACCACAACAATGTTTGTACCTTTGCCCGCTGCCACAAGGGCATGGGGCGTTTCTAGAAATAGGAGCCTGAGGAATAACGAAGGGATAATAATTCTCAGGCCTCATTGACTGTTCGACGGACTGATTAAGTATTACATTAACGTCTGGCACATCATCCTTACCAAGCTGGTTTATTGTCTGTATTGCAAGCAGTATAAATGTCAGCCATGCCACTAACTCCGACGCATTTTTAGGTATGTATTTAGCGATAAGCGAAAGATCCGGAACTTTATCCTCAATTTCCTTAGCAATCTCTTCAGGTGATTTTTTGCTACTGGCTGCTATTTTTAATATTTTAGATAGTACAGTAAGTTGTTCAATTGTTCGAGTCGGTGCTGACAATATTTCTATAACATTTCCAGTAATGTTAAAAACTCCATCCGGAACACTACCCATTCCGCCACATCTAGGGCATGGCCCAGATTTGTTACCCGACAAATGAACGTTGCTGCAGTTCTCAAAAGCAAAGCCGGACGGAAATGATGCACCGCATGTGTCACAAAATGCTGGGATGTTTACCATATTTATTCCTTGTGCAAGCTAACGATAAGGGTAACTTGACGGCAAATGCGTAGCGACGATAGGAGCGTAGCGTTTAACAGTCAAGTTGACCCGTTGGTTAGAAGTTAGCGTTAAAATTGCTGCAGTTCTTCCCACGATAATTCCCCTGAAATTGGTGGCTCTGAACTTGAATAGAAACGCCAAATTATTTTGGGTAATAGGGTCAAGGGTAATAGGGTCAAGTCTAGAATCATAGCTTTCTTTTTTGATCTTGCTGCTCTGATAATTTTACCGACGGTTGTAAAATGTAGTTCAAAAAAATCCGCTATTTGTTGATAGCTATATTCCCCTGCGGCATAGGCCGATACGATCGCCTCGTTCCGGCTGGCGGAGGTTTTTTGGTATTCGGCTAATGGCAATGCGGGCGATCGTCTTTGTGCTTTGGGAAAATTAACATCGTTGTTTTTCCCTTTAATTTTTTCCTGCATCTGCGATACGAATGTGTCGTCACCGAGGAATATTTGACGTTTCAGCTCTTGCCAGATAGATTCCTGATTCATCCCTTGTGTGACAAATTCTCTATAACGTTTTGTTGCCGTGTTGCGATGAGTTGGAAACTGAGCCAACATGCTATCGGTCGCCAACCATGACGATGCCGGTGCTTCACCGGCCATCGCCCGATAACTGCTCCATAACAAGTCTCCGGGCGATGTCACCATTCCGGGCCGGACCGGATTGAGTACGACATAACGCGTCAGCTCTAGAAGGTAACTTTCGCCATCAACCAGTATCGCCTTGTAGCGACCCTGAAATAAATGGCCGGTGCGGCCGTGTCGGCCGATTTGATGTTTGCGTAAAAACACCATTTAACTGCCGCATACCTTTCGAAAGATTGGCATCAGGCGTTTCTATAACCAAATGATAATGGTTGGTCATTAAACAATAGCATGACAAACCCAGTTAAAGTCCTCTATAACACGCTTCAAAACATCAAGGAATTGAACCCTGTCTTCATCATCTTCATAAATGTTTTCACGGCGGACACCACGGGAAATCACATAATAGAACGCTCCTGAAAATTCGATTCTAATAAGTCCGATCATGAACAAATTATATAGCACCTAAATCCTGCAAACCCAAAAAAGAAGGCGAAACAGGCATTAAATCAGCACAGAAGGATCGTTCAGATATGCGATTCCACGCCTCTATTTTCCGGTCAATACCGGCTGATACCGGCGCGTTGCGTTTTACGCCAGATGCGTGCGCGTAACCGATGATTGAGGGTTTTTTAATTGGCTGACCTGGCGCTCATCAACTTCTTTGAGTAATCGGCTGATGGTCGTCTCAACCGGTATCTTTAACCAACCGGCCAGCTTGCAAAAACGCCGTCCGACCACACCGCGCACACCTTGGCGATTGATCGGGCGCCACCGATCACGCCGACCAAAGTCAGCAACATGTCTTCCACCAGTTGATAAGCAGCATTATCGCCGCGCACATGCGCAACGGTTTGTTTGACCAGTTCTTCAAAACCGATACGCTCGAGAAATTTGATTACCGGAATTAAGCCGGCCTGACTGGTTAAACCACTTGCTGTTGCCGACAGATGAACTTTTCCGGTTGGCCGACGTGCAGTTTTTTTTGAGGTTGGCGTGAGGCGTTTTCGTTCATTAAAATCATGACCTGGAGTGAAACTATTCAGTCCCCTGGCAATTATCGTTCCCACGCTCTGCGCTCATCGTTATACACAAATATCGGTAAACTTGCTAAACAGAGGTCATCGTATAACTGGAAACGGTGCTGTTTGATAAATCTGCGGATATTGGATATCAGTGGCTCCGAGATCGCGATCTGGGGATCGCTCCCACAGAGCATCCAGCCCCTTGTGGGAGCGACGCCTTCGTCGTCCCTCACCTAACGCTAGGTGAGGGAAAGTCGGTTACGTTAAGCAACAATAAAGGGTATCGAGGTCACATTTGCCAAGATGGCAAGACGGTATATCTACGACTTATGTATAACGGCGAACACTCTGCGTGGGAACGATAGGGGGTGTGAATAATTACCCTGGAGTTACTTTGTAAAAATAATCATATCATTGATTTATATGGTTTATTAATATTTTCCCAGTGCTTGTTTGCAGGATTTAGGTGTAATAGTGCACCCACCGGTCGGTAGCGCCGCGCGTAACAACTGTTGACTTTGATCGGCGGTGAGCGGTGACCAGTCGATGAGAATCAAAGGTAAGGGTAATGACTGTAATAACCACTGTGTCATGACCCCGTAGAGCTTCTGTCGCTCAAGCTTGAGATTGGGATTGCCGAGGAGACGGTCTATGCGCTTGATTTTGTGTTTGGGATAGGCCGGCCCGGGAAGTGCTCGCCCTAAGTCCGTCAGAGACACCGAGATACTTTTCAAGCCGCCCTCTACGGTCGCCATGAGAGTTTTAAGCCGGGTTCGATGAAGTTTAGGAAGCGCCCGCTTGATCAGATTATGGAGTAAACTCATGGTCAACATAGGACCTCCCCGGCGAAGCTGAAAGATTATGAATTTCAGCAATTAGACCCGAGAAACCAACTTTTCGATCAATTTTTAGCCATAGCAAATTGTTTTATATGACTATTTTACGGGGATACCTCAGGCTCTGACCCCTTAATTCAATTCTATATCGGCATTAGGTAGCAACGAGTATAAAGGGAATTTGGTTTATCGAAAGTTATCTTTGATGTCAGAAAATTTTACAATACCATAATCGATTAACTGAGGGCTATTAAATAACTCTTTATTATTCAGTTGGATATTAATATTGGCCTACAATTTGCGGATGCTATTAAGCTTGTAAATACGATTTTACTGAAATCGTTTTTACAAGTCTTAAACTAGTGAACAAAACCTTTAATTGTGTAAGGAGTATAGTCATGAAAACAGTAACTAAATTATATCTTGGCTCAGCAATCGTATTTATCGGAATGAATAGCGCAACTGCTGCTATTGCTGCACCTGAAATGGACTCCAGCATCGCAGCTTTAGGATTGGGATTGGCGACCGCGGTCGCTGCTCTTATTTCCGAACGTCGCCGCAAATAGCGAATAACGGGGCAAGGGTACTTTAAACTTGCCCCGTTTCAATTTGCCGTCATGGCAATTTGATTTCTCGACTTTCCGCCTTTTGAAACAGGTTTTCTTTCTATCCTTTTAAGCGATGCAATCAGTCGTCAGCCGCAGTTTTTTTCTAGTGTTTTTATGCCTGGAAGCTCTTGTTTTATCAATTAGCTTCGATTCGCAATCTTTAGAGAAAACACATAACTTGTTTTTGGGTTTAATCGGTTATGCCGGTGAATTGATCAGATTTTTCGTTGCGGTTGCAGGAGGTTTTGCCGTTTTTGGCTGGCCAAGGTTTCAGGCTATTTCGCATTTTTTACTTGATTACAATGATTATCCATGGTGGCAGAAATGGTTGGCGGCCCATGGTATTTTCATTATGTCCTTTATCTATATCACATCGGCGTTATTTCAAGGCGTCGAGTTCGAAAATTCTCATGAGGCTATTACGGTCAACTTGGTAGCTGTAAGTTGGTTTTTAATAGGGATAGGATCGGTTGTTTGCCTGTTTTTTACCATCGCACCAGCGAAATGTTGGACGCGATTGATCTCGCAAGAGATAGCTCTGGTTTCCCTCGCTGTTTTGACAGGCGTCCTTTCTTGGTTTGCTGGAGAAATGTCGGAATTAGACTGGCAGCCCCTTACCGAGTTGACCTTTAATGTTTCAGGTTATTTATTGGGCGTTTTTTATCCAGAGGTCGTTATTCAACCGGTTCATAAAATATTGGGAACACCTGGTTTTGAGGTGCAGATTTCACCGCAATGCTCGGGATACGAAGGCATTGGACTCATTATCGTATTTTTATTTTTGTACATAATTGCTTATCGCAGAACCCTGTTGTTTCCGAATGTCTATATTCTGTTTCCAATTGGGGTTATCACAATATGGGTTTTGAATGTTTTCAGGATTGTGGCGCTGATCGCCATTGGATCTTCTTTTTCAGAGGAAATAGCTGCCGGCGGGTTTCATTCGAATGCCGGTTGGATCGCATTTGTTTTGATTAGTGGGGGGATGGTTTCGATCTGCCAACGATCAAAATATTTCCTTGTTGAATCGCACGCTGTTGAATTCAGCCACGAATCCAACCATTCGCCGGTACCAGCGCTATTGTTGCCTTTCGTCGCTCTACTTTCATCAATAATATTAACCTCGGCTTTTACGGTAGATTTTAATTGGCTTTATCCCATAAGGGTAATCGTTTCGCTTTCGGTAATTTGGTATTTCCGTAAGCAATATCGTCCGATATTTAAAAATATTACGCTACACTCGCTATTAATTGGTTTTAGCGTTTTTGTGATTTGGCTGATCTTGGTTGATGTCTCTGAACAAGATAATCAAAAACTTATGGATTCATTGTTCGAGGCGCCTCCGCTGTTAGTTAGCAGTTGGTTGCTGTTTCGTTTCATCGGCGCCACGATTACAGTACCGATCATCGAAGAGCTCGTTTTTCGAGGTTACTTAATCAATAAACTATCCGATATAAACTTTACGGAATTGAAGACGATTAAATTTACTTGGCTTTCCTTTCTGGGATCTTCGATCTTATTCGGCGCATTGCACGGTGAATGGCTTGCCGGCACAATTGCCGGAATGGGATTCGCTTTGGCCTTGTACCATAAAAAGTCTATTTCCGATGCTATAACTGCTCATATGACGACGAATACGTTGCTGGCCTTTTATGTTATGTCTACCGGGAATTGGTCGTTATGGTAATTCTCCAGGATAATCATGTTTTAAGAAGCGCGGTTTCGAGTAGGACAGGCACTCCCAGCGCGGTAGGGTGATGCTGGTTTTCTCCTTTTGCCGCCTGGTTTCCCGACGGTGCCACAATATTTCACCCATGACGCAGGTTGATACCCGCCCCCCTCTCAGAACCGGACAAGCGGCTTTCCCACATCCGGCTCCTTGATCAGTCATTCAGCAAGCCTCCGCCCTTCGACAGGGATTCAGGTCTCGGATGTGTCCACGCGGCCAGCCAATGCTATTAAAGCCTGGTTTAACCGGTCACAGTGGTAAGCCTTGCACTGGCTCTTGCGGTTGAGTCGTTTGTACAGAATGTGTGTTGAACGATAGACAAAGTCGCTGCACCGGGTTGCGTTATCCGCGATGCATAATAGTTCAGGTGGCCGGCTACCACCCGCGCCTTGTCGTAGCGTAGCATTTCGCCCAAGGTCTGCTTGTGTCGCGCCTTGCTCGCCCATTCGTCGAAGGTCTTCAAGCCCGCGCCGAATTTCTTGCGCGCGGTGCGTCGTTTGACCTTGAAGTCTCCCTGCGTGGTCTTCCCGAAGTAGTGGGTAAAACCGAGAAATGTAAACTCTTCCGGCTTCTTCCCTTTCCTTTGCGCATGGGTTATAGAGCGTGAAAAAGAACACCCGGTAACTCTCACCGAACGGATCGCCATAAATAATCGCTGGGCCTCTGTAACCGTGACGATATCCGGCAAGCGCTGACACTTCGGCGGCTTAATCAAATGCAAATGCAGCCATGGTTTGCACAGTACCTGCTGATATTAGAACTTGAGCCCGTAGAGATCGAGTTTCACGGCGCTCCAGGAGTGGATTGTCAACAAATCGGAAAAATACTCGAGCAATTGAGCTTCGAAGAAGTCATAAATTTGCTCATCGAAATACGCGCCGATGCGCCGAATAGCACGGGAATAAGCCTCGACCGTCGTCTTCGGCTGAAACCCCTTGAGTTTCAGGTGTTTGAGATGAGTTTGATAGTTTTACTTGAAAACGAACACGGATGATGCTGTCATAGCCAAGCAACCTCATGATTCGTCGTGGAATATCCCCTCTTATGAGGACGTGAGGTTACATTTTAACGTCAATCAAGCGACGGTTCTTTTCTCCGCGTTAGCGGCTTCGTCCAACCATCGGTACCATACGAAGCACAAAAACGCACCGCCTTTCGTGTTCTTTTCGGTTTTAGTGCTGTGTTATTGCGCGCGCCTGACCCGTTATGCATCATAGTTACTACTGAGCCGAAGCATACAACCAAAATGCGAAGAAAAAACATTTGAAAGCTAGCTCAACACAGAACTTGACCGCAGGATATCAATTTACATTCCATTTCATTGGCCGATGACATGGGATAGATGAGAGTGGATCGCTTGTGTTATGGCAGCAACCAAACGCAAAAACTGGGCTCAGCATCGTCTAGAAGGAACAAATGCGGAGATTTAAGAAGGACGCAAGGGAAATTACACGACTTTAATCGGCGATTTTGCATGAAGACTCAATTAGACGTTGATCCGAATGACCTTCCGTCAGCTCTTTGTTTGGTGCACATATCTCAAACAGTTTTCATAAGCTTCGGGATAATCCGTCCGGACTCTCTGCTCGATATCCTCGGCGAGGGATTTATTTTTCTTGGCATCTGCGACCAAATGCGTGTAGCCGGCCTCTTCGGCTTTTACGGGATCGAACGCATCGTCCAACGATTCGAAGAGATAGCTGACTTCGATTGGCCGATTCCATCCGTCTGAATGATTTTTATGATATTCGATGCAGGCGGACAGCAAGTATTGCTCAACCAGAATGTTTCTTTCGACCCGATCGTTCAAAATAGCCCATAAATTTGCATTGGCTCTGTGCTCAACCGTCTCGAACGCTTGTTTCGCATAGTGGTTGATAAATTCGGTATTGCTTCCGCCGAAAATACCACAACTCTCCGCTCTCTGCGGCAGCCCGCTCGTTCGGTACCATGCCCACTCCTTCGGCAACCAGCCATTGAGCTTTCGTATTAACGATTCGACTTGCTCCGGCATGTAATACGACGCTCCGACCGTGAAATAATCCGGGTTTTGCGCGAATAACGGCGTGTTCGAGTCGATCGGCAAGGGCTTCCACAAGAAGGCATCACTATCGATGTGAATGAAAGGTTCCTTTTGCGAAGCATAGGTGTAAATCTTGCCCAATGCCCACCATTTTTGATCATAGTGATCGAGACCGTTCAAAGCGGTGCTCAAGCAATCGAACTCCAAACGGAGACCGTCGACGAGCATTCGCGCACCGTGGTCGTCGGTGAACAAAACGGTTTTTTCAAAAAATTTTCCGGCCTGCTCCAATGACAAAATCCATGAGAGCAAATGTTGTTTCTCGCTGCACCAAATGGTCTTCCGTGAGGCCAAATAAGGCCTGCTCCAAAACGACCAGACGGCATTCATCGATCGTCTCGCGCTCGTGGACGAATCAAATCGGTGCCGATACCGATACGGCCGAAATAATTGTAATTGCATGCACCTGACAACGGTTCGAAGCTGCAGCGGCAATCGCTCGTTACCGTCACCGTTCCGTCGGTCGCGGCGATGATCGCCAACGGAGCATAGTGGTGCTCGATGCCTTGCGGCGGCAGTATTTGAGGTATCCGAGTGTTTTTATCGTGACCGGTCGACGGCCACTCGATATCGCCGGTTGCGACACGGGCCGGTATCAGCCAATAATCGCCCGGACGAATCGCTCCGCCGTCCTCCAAGGCGAATTTCACCTCGATGCCGTCTTCCAACGGAATCCACCCGTTTCCGTGAATCTCAATGACGCCCTCGGCATTGATCTCATTTTTTTTCGCTCGTTGATCCCAACGGCGAAGCAATGGATGCCGGCATTGATGAATCGCCATTCCTTCTCCGCCGGACAAGATGATTTTTCTATCGATGACATCGATATCCAGAACCTGAAGCAACGGATTGATTTCGTTTTTTAGACTGATTCTGTCATCGATCAATTCCACCCAGTCATGAACCTTTAAACCCAATTTTTCGTCTCTGCCCAAATGCTCCAGGCTGGCGGTCGATGTATTTGAACCGGCATCGTAAACGAATTGACTGACGGGAAATATCGCCGACCCGTTTTCACGAGAAAATTTGAAAGTGGGCGTTTTTGCATTGCCGGCTTCATCGACCGTATTTCCGTCGTGAATTTCAACCCGGTATAGTTGATTTTCCAGTCCGCGGTATTGCGCATCCGGCTCCGTCAAACACGGCTGCTTGTCTTTTCGAACTTGCTTGGCCCTGGCGCTCATGCCGATCCGACTCAGCGTTGATACTTCTTCGCCCAATAACGATGTCCCTTGCTGACAATAGGCATAGTTATAGGTAATCGGTTTGACTTTCACTTGCCAGACGACTTTCGAACGTGTCGCCGTATCGGCGCCGTTGAGTGCTTTTTCCCGAATCGAGTCGTCTTCGACATAACAGACATGCCGCTCCCAAACATCGAGATAGACGACATAGTTGCCTACACCCAATGCGTCATCTTCTTTCGAAAGAGGATAATCGGTCTGGTTCAGATAGCCGGTCTCCTGTCCGTTCTCGCACAATAGACCGTTCACGTAGTAGCGGCCTTCGCCAATCTTGAAGTCTCCTTGCGCATCGCCGGGCTTGATCTCAAAACCCAACTCCGACGCCGGCCCCGCATACGGACCGATGATATCCGCAGCCAGCGTTTGCAGATAATGCAGCAGGATAGCGGTTTGTTCATTCCAATCCGCATCGAGCTGAACTCTGCCTTGCTGCATCAGGACGCGTAAAAAATGTTTATTAGGGTCAAAAGTATTGCGTGTGAAATCGCCTTTCATGGTGTTCTCCTAGCTCGATAAAATTATCCCGACATCCATACGCGCCACGGTGTATTCATCCAACCGAACCCGTAAATTGGCCATGCGCTGCGGCTGATATAAGTGATGAAACACACCGATTTCGGATCGATCGTCCGCGCCTTGCTTGATTTCTTCGGCGCATGCTCCGGCCAATTGACAGTAAGTCGGAGTACCGTAACGCATGCTGTTGAAGAGCGGGCGAACCCGCAAGGCTTCTCGGTATTGCGCCGCTTCGATTTCGGTCATGACGGGTTCGACGTCATTATTTTGAGCCTCCAGAATCATGTCTTCCGCAATCTTGCCGATGACCAAATCGGGTTGGCATTGATAACGGCGCGGCGTGCGGGAATCGGGCGGCACATAGCAAAAGCGCATGCATCCCGATTGCCGCCTTGCCACGGTCATCCGGCCGATGAAAATGGTATTTTCGGCCAGTTCGACGGCATGAACCTGAACCTGCCCGAATACGGTGCTGCGCAGAATATTCAGGACCGCAAGCCCCACCGTGCAATCCGGCGTGCCTATTGCCTCGAGTTCCGGGCCGGTCGCATCGAGTATGCTGTCGCTGATGCAGATTCGAATCGGGTCCAGGCGAACCGCTTGCTGAAGGCGTTGACAACGAGTTTCGATCACATCTTCAGGCGCCTCTCGATCGTTTCCGATCTCGATGTCGGGAAGCGTGGCGACGGACGGATCCACTTCAATCGAGCCGATGATGCTGCGATCGATTTTGACGCATAGATGAGCCGTCCATAATCTCAAACTGGGCATCGTCGATTCCAACGGCCGGCAATCGGCATTGATCTCCCATCCGGGCACCAACGTAGAGTGTCGAATCATGATTTCGGCCAATTTAGGAACCGCCGCTGAATCCGATGGCTGATCGGCATCCTCTTCATAATCGGCAATCTCGACTGGCCTTCCGACGATCAGCAAGCCGTCGAGCGTCAAACAACTGCCGCGCGCGAGTTGTACGGAAAACGATTCGGCCCGGCCTCTGTGTTTGTCCGACAAGGCGATGACGGGACGTTTACCGTTGGCGGCTCGAATCTGCAGACTTTCGCCGGTCTTCAAGGCGATCTCGAAGTCTTCCTCATACAAGCCGCTGTCGGTGATTTCTATGACGGCTCGATCGAATCGCGGTCGTTTTTCCTGTTCCTGCGGACGATTGAGTTGATCATTCCGCCACAGCGAGATGGCTTCATTGATCGTTCGGATGCTTTCATCGTTTCCGACGCGATAAATTCTAAAATCCGCCGGCTGCCGCAACTGCCGCCGGTATTCGCCGCCTCCCAATTCGGAACTGAAGCCGTAATGATATTTCACCAATACATCGCTTTTGCCTGGCGGTTTTCTGGACGGGAATGCGATGCGTCCAAGCTCGGGATCGACGGCGACATAGCCTGACGGGGGCGTATAGCGCCAGGCGCTCAAATCGGCCGCGATGATACGCTCCGGCGGTATCGGGACGTCTTCCCGCACATCGTTTTCTTGACTGGTTCTCAGCCAGATTTGCAGACTCTTATCCACGCCGTAGAGCCGGTTTTTATGATCTTTAAGCAACCGCCTTCCCATGGGCACCGGCAGATTGAACCGATCGGCGATATGGGTCGGATCGGTTTCCGGCTCCGGTTTCAAATAAAGCGGACTGTCGTTGCCGAGCACGCTGAAAGTAAAGCAATGATTGCCCGTGGACTGCTGGCAATAGGCCGGCGTTTTCGTGACCGAGTAGGACTTCAACCGCCAAACGAAAACTCCGATGCTGGGAATGTTATACAAGCCTTGGCTTGTTCCGGAGTTGATGCGGCGAACATCGACCGAATGCGCAAAAGCATCGAAAGTCCCGCCGATAGCATCGAGCGCCGAAGAATTTCCGATATCGACGGTCTTTGCGCGATCCAAATGCTGGTAATTCAAGGCTTGAGTCCAAGCCAACAGTCGATAGAACTCGACAGCCCTGGCCGGCCAACCTGCGACATCGTTGCTCAACAGCTCCAGCAATGCCAACGTTCCCTTCCGGCGCCGATAACGAATCGTATTCGCGACCTCGCGTCTCGGAATCAGTATTTTATCGCGGACAGGGTCTGGGGATTCTAATTCTCGGGTTTCTTGCGAGGGCTGATAGCCGATCAAATCGCCCAGATAAGGAACCACCCAGTCGTCGCAGGTTTCGATAAACCAATTTTCGTACAATTGCCTTATATCGTCCTCGACCAGATTGACCTGTTCGGCGACGATCTGCAGCGATGCCTTGAGGGGATAACCCTCTTCAGAATCCCGCATCCGGTAGATGAACGGCAGCAAGTCGTAGAGACGGTCTATTCTCGGATCTTTCATGGCAACCTCTCGATTTGATTTAAGATCAATGTCGCCGGAACATCGGGAGTCAAAAAGGCAATCTGCGCGGGACGAATGACTCCATTTTCAAAATCCGCCAGATTGACCGACAGGCGCTGCCTGACGCCAAGCGTTTGTCCGAAACTTCCGTACTTTTGGCAATTTTGATACTTATCGCATTCCGAATGCGCGGTGAGTTCGGCGCATTTTGCGTCCATATCCACCGCGCTCCAGCGCGTTACCAGACAAGCAACGGCCTCCGCTATCTCGTCGGGCGTCAGCAAACGCCTCTTGCCGTCTACTTCCGCTACTTTCTCCGGAATGCCGCCGAAGGCGTCGACATCGACATAGGCAACGCCCCGAACCGATTGCATGACGCCGAGGATTTCGCTCAACGAGACATCCCGCCCCAGCTCGCGCCGCTCGAAACCGAAAGCCTCCAGCATTTTTTTCCGAACTTCCGTTGCGACCGTCTCCCAAAGATAACCGGGCAAAATCGCGATACCGGCCTCGATCACGATCATCAGCAATTCTCGCACGGCCAAGCTGATTGCCTGCAGCGGGTCGCCAAACCTGTGCAGCGCCCAACGCAAATTTCTGAATAAATCGGAATTTTCGTCGATCGGAATATCGCCGGCTCCCGCGATCGTAACATGCACGAGCGGTTGACGGCCGTCGCTCAATTCGACCGCGCGGGCCTTGCCGACTCCGGCGAAGACGCGCGCAAAATCCTCGTAATCCTGAACCGACACCAACCTATCCAAAGCCCTGACGCCCAGCGGCACATTCTTTCGGGCCTGATCGCGAGTCTCTTTATCGGCTCCGCCGGACGCGCGCAAAGGATTGATGACTTCCTTGACGCCCAACGGTTTGGTCATCAACAAGGATATCTGCTGCGCCCGGACGTTACCCGCACGGCCGATCCCGCTACGGTATCGAGCCCTCACGTTTTCGCTTCCGGACGGCAAACGCATCCCCTTTTCGCCATTGCCGAAAGTGACCGTGGTTTGATCACCGTCGTCGGTCGCACTTATGAACATTCGGTCGCCGGCTTCCAACTCGGCCAATGAATCGGCTTCCTCCCACTGCAGATCGTTGACGTATATTTTCAGAGTGCTTTCGGCGCCTTTGGCATTGGCTGAAGAAACATGCGTCAACGGCCACTGTTTGAGCGCGAACGATTGAAAAGGCATCGCCCCGTTTCCGCTGCCCAAGACTTCGTGCCGGGTTTCGCCATGCGTGGCTTTAACGACATTGCCGTGGATAGTGACGGTGCCTCGTTTGAAACAGTAAGCCAGATTTTCGGCCAAGGTAATGAAGGTATGAGGCGATTCGCCCGGAAGCTCAGTTCCTTCCGGCGATAACGATATGCCGTGAGTGACGGAGGACAGCATCGCCGGTTCGCTGAATCTCACGCCGGCAAGATCGTCCCTCTCACCCGAGACGATCACCCAGCGCCCGGCCTTCAGGCCGTCGTAAAAACCGTCGAGTTCGATCCTACCGTCCTTGCCTCCGCAGACCGATTCGTTTATCGGCTCGTCGGCCAGATCGGGATGAGCGGACTGCACGAAAACGGTCGTTGTTTTCAAAATTCGGTTATCGTTGGTATCGCGCCACGGATCCTCAAGAGTCAAAACAGTGACTTTTTGCTTGATCGGCTCCGAAACGCTTAATGTCGTTCGTCCCAAGCCTTCCGGTGTTGCAACTCCAATGGCGGTAATCGTCGGGCAGGTCGAAAAAAAACTCAAAGCGCCGGACTGAGCTCCCCCCAGTGTTCTAGTCTCGACCGTTTTGATTTTGGAAAAAACCGTTGCTTTTTCTTCGAAGGTAATCGCGACGCTGTCGCCGACCGTGATATTGGCATATTCGGCATCTAATGCGAGCGTATCCAGTCCTTCCGAATTTTCGGCGACAATAGTGATGATAGGCCCCTCATCCTCATCATCGTCGGGTAATTCCAGCCGGCAGTTTCCATTTTCATCGGGCAACGGCAAATTATGACCGAACAAATTTGCCTTGATTCCCAGCACAAAGACTTCGATCTTGTTTTCGCTGATTTTGTTATTCGCGTAAGCCGTAGCCAAATGATCTTTAAATACCGGCGAGACCGCGCCTAAGATCGAAAATCCGGCTTGAGCGACAGGGGCAAATGATGGAAAGTTAGACGAATCCGACCGAATCCGGCTTAGGTCTCGAAAAACCGGCTGGGTACTTTTCTGTAGTGCGAATTGACCGAACAGGTTTTGATTCAAACGCAAGCGGTTCGAAGGCTGTATCGAAGCCGGCTTCGACAGATTGTCGATGATCTTTTTAGGCGGCAAAGGTACTGTTTCAGGCTTTGAGCGTTCCGAAAATGTAACCAAGGTACGATTGCCGGCGGGATCCGGCAAGACATCGCGAATGAAGAACAACTCGTGCGTTTGATCGGCAAAGTCGATGCGGACTGCTTCGTTTTTCCTAAAGCTTAGCCCAGTTCCCTGCAAATAGACGCGGGGTTCGGATTCATTGCTATTATCCGTAGGATTCAGAATCGATTGCTTGGTTTGCGTCCGGGTCATTCTCGGCTTGAGATTGTTCCATTGCGCCCGCGCCTGTAAGTCCTCGCCGGTTTCGAACGATTGCGGCAGCTCGTCAGGCCCTGGAATGCTCTGCACGCGACTGCCGGCAGGAATGATGACTTCCTCTTCGAAATTGTCATCGAGCGTGTAGGCGAGAAAAACGCCGGCCGCGACACCGGGGCGCGGTTTGTAACCGACCAGACGCGCCAATTCGAGAACCGATCGTCTTTCGGTCGCGGTGCGCAGATAGGCTTCGTTGGCTATCCTTTCCTGATAAAAGGTCAAAACATCGCCGACCACGGCCCAGGCGTCGAGAAAGGCGAGTGCGGGGTCGCCGGCATCGCGAGTGGTCAAGCCTTTCAACGGGTAGGCTCTCGAGACTTTTCCATCCTCTATTTGTTCTTCCCAATAAAAACCGGTCAACCTTGCCGTCATCGTCGCAAGAAAATCGCCATGCGTTCCTATGCGGTAGTTGATCTCAGGCAACCCCGGGCGGTTATAAATCGATAAAGACGTCACGATTTCAACGCCTTCGCAGCATCCGCAGGCATCGGGATCGGCTAAGCCGGGATAGCAGCAATCGGGACAATGTGTTTTCATCGGCCACCTCTCAGTTCCAGCGTCAATTTTCCGTTTTCAGGAAAATTGGGGTCGTTGTCCATGCGGGCAATTTCCAGCAGCCCCAGCGGCAGCACCCCGTTTTCGATTTCGTCGTTCGCGGGCTGACCGAATCGCTGCAGCCTGGTGATCGTAACGCTTTCGACGCCGTGCACCGTTTGCGCCTCGGCCACGATCTTGCTCAGATAAACGTCCTCGCCGAAGGTCAGATTATCGGGATGAAAAAACCCCATGCCGCCGCCCGGCAAGATTCTATTGCTGAAGGTCTTGAGCAGTTCGGCCTTGACTTGGGCTTTGACGAAACTCGGCAACACGCATACCGACATCGCAACATCCAACGGCACACGGTGCGCGGATTTCACGATCAGATCATGGCCCATGCGCCGGTATCGATGCAGACATGCGGTGATTTCCGCCAACAACGAAGGTTCCGCTTCCTCCCGCCCGAATGGATCGATCGCCAGCCAAACCTCGTGCCAGCTTCCGTTCCAACGCAAGGTCGCCACGGCATGTTGAACCTCGGTTTTGAACTCGCGCAAAACGATGGCCGCATAATCCTCGGCGATCACGGCCCGTTGCAGTTCGTTGCGAAAAGCGCCTGGAGCAAACAATTTGACTTCGGCAACCGGCTCGGCATCTGTTCCGCCAAGGGCCGGCAACGGATTGCGTATTTCACGAATGCCGTCCACCCGGTTGTTTTTGAAGATGACATGCTTGATCGATTCGGCGCCGGCATTGCCCGCCGTACCGTTGCCGGTTCGGTAATGGGCAAAAAATTTCGTGCCGGCCTCGGGCGACTTGCCCATTTCACCGTCGCCGAAGCGCAACACGGCGCGTCCTCGCTCATCGATCTCCGCGACGAAATGACGGTCGTCGGCATGACTCGACAATAAATCGGCGCAGGACCGCCATTGCCGATCTTCGTCACTCTCCTCCCCTTCTATCAATGAAATGACGGGAAGCGCTTTGCGTGCATCTTGTTCGAGCCTGTTCACGGCCGGCTTGTCGAATGCCGGCGGTTCACTGAAGGTGATCGGGGCCCATTGCAGGGCCGGATTAAAATGCCCCGCTTCAAGCGCTTGATCCGCCGGCATGCCTTCGGCCTTGCAGCATTCGCTCGAGCGGCCGTCCGGAACCGGTTCCAATGCCTCGGTGACGGTCTTGCCATGATCGGCCAATACCACATTGCCGCACGCGATACTGATGTTTTCGATCAGTGCGCAATCGGGCGGTTGCCCCAATGCGGAAAGACAGAGCGGAAACGGAAGCGCGTCTTTTTCATGCCAGGCGATATGAACGATGGCTTGACCGTTCAACGGATCGGTGTCGCCCGCAACCTCGACCAATCGCACCGCATGACGATGCTTGGGATCGGCATCCTCGGCATGTCCCGTTTTCGGGCCCTTGATTTCCTCGAAGACCACGATGTCGCCCGGTTTCAGACGAAGTTTGGGGGCCGCGGAGTCTTCCGCAACGGCCGCGTTGACTGAAGGGTTCGGTTGTCGTTCAGGTCTGCAATGCGGATATTCATCGCTGACCGGAGGAATCCATTGCCCCTTCAATGTTGCACGGGTGGCTCCCTTGGGAATGCAGCATTGCCTGTCGTTCCACGTATGGAATTCGATACGGTTATGGTCGGTGTACAGATCGATAACGCCTTCCGCTACCGGTTCATAAACCTCGTAGAGACTCGAGGGAAATTGCAAGAGATCATCATGGGATGCGGCGATCCCGATCGTCCGCAACGAATCGTCGAATCCCGTGATGAAATAGATATCTTTGGGATCGATGGCCGAAATATCCTGATCGACATACGCACAAATCCAGGACCTGGCGTTGCAGCCTTCATGCATCGCATAATCGACCAAACGGGCGTGCCGCCGGACCGAGATGCGTCGACGCGCGGTCTCCAGATAGGCTTCGGTCGCGACCGCGTCCTGATAGTAGCTCAAATGATCGCCGGCATAGGCCAATACTTCCACCAAAGCGACGCCGATGTCAGGGACGTGCCGTTCGCGCCAATCGGGCATCGTTATCGCCAACCGGTCCAGAATCAGCTTCCGAAAACTCGCATAATCCTTGGCCAGGTAATCGATATCCGGCGCGTCTCTGTTGTCGGGCGGACACAAAGCCTGCTGCCGGCAATCCGGATCGTTTGGACAATCGATCTTAAAGCTGAACTCGATGCGGTCGTAAAGCGGATCGAAATGCCGGTGCCTGCGCCATTTTCCCTGCTCGTCCCTTTCGACGATCCGTAAGGTATAGGTCGAAAAATCGCCCGCCTGATTGACCGTGATGTCCATCCTGTCGTCGAATTCCGGCCGATGATTGCGGATGACATCGACGCTTTCGACGCGAATGTCGCGAATACGCTGTCCGCCCTCGATCACAATATTGCTTTTATCCAATTGAACCGGCGCCTTGCCCAGAAAAAAAACGGATAAACCGAGTTGATTCGGCGCGACTTCGAGATAATCCAAGCCGTTCAATTCCTCATGCCGTCTTACGCCCTCGCGTCTGCGCACATCATTGCAAATGGCCGTTTTCATGACACGGTACTCCGGGTAAACGTGGCGGCAGTCAGCTCCTGGGTGCGCCTGACCTTATACTTGAGATCGACGCGCAAACGGGCGTCGTCGCTGGTGACTTCGAGTTCCTGCACTTCGATCACATCGGCCAGCCATTGCTGCAATCCGGCCTGCACGGTAAATTGCAGCGCCGCGGCCAACTCCGGACTGTTCGGCGCGAAAACCAACTGCAGCAAACCGCTGCCGAAATCGGGCCGGTTGACCCGTTCGCCGGGATTGGTAAACAGGAACTGCTCGATCAAGTCGCGAATATGCTCGTCATCATCGGCGACCGCCGTCTTGCCGCGATGATCGAAATGGAACGGAAAGTCGATATTAAACATCACGCCTCCTTAAATTGCACTGACGCGGGTTTGTGTCGCCGCGATGATCAAAGGGGTGCCCGACGGTGCGCAAACGGCCTGACTGCTTTGCACCAACAGCGGCTGTCCGTTCGAGAACACCCGTGTCGTGCCGCTGAACCATTGCGCCGTGACGCATGGACCGTTGGCGGCCGGTGGGGTCGGCAAGGTGCAGCCCTCAATTAAATAAGGCGAACTCATCAGCACCGTCGGCTGACCGCCGACCGTTACCCGCGGATTCGGTACCGTGGGCGTCGCTTGGCCGGCATGGGCGCAAAACACTTGAGCGCCGACATGAACTAAAAATCCCGGCATGATTCCACCTCCTCACATGACGACCAAGGCGCCGTTGTTGATCGTGACGGTCGGGCCGGCCATGACCAGACTGGCGCCCTTGCCGTTTTGGATATAAATTCCCGAGTCGTTGACGACGATCGTCGCTCCGCCGGTGCTTTTCAGCACGATCCCGCCACTGATCGGCGTCGGCGCGGAATCGCTAATGACCAGCGTGTTTTGAGCCGTGGTCTGCATGACGATGTTTTGTCCCGGCGGTATCGGCGGGGGCGCTAATGCCAAGGCCGGAACCTCCGCCGCTACGCCCCAAAATCCGCCGACCCAGATCGGGTAATCCGGGTCGCCCTGCTCGAATTCGATCCAGACACCGGCGCCGATTTGCGGCACCATGAACACGCCTTGCTGTTTTCCCGCCATCGGTACGCAAGGCATCGCCCAACTGGAAGGCGTCAACCCCAATACATCGGGCACCATCGCCATGATCCGCCCGCGTTGCTCCGGATCGATGTTGTTGATCACGGTACCCCGGTATTTACCGTAATAGCGAGCCTCCGTGCTTTGGTTTTGCTCGTTCATGGCATCACCTTCGGAATCGTGGAAATCAGGCCGTTACGGCTCAATTCGAAACTTTGCTTGTACTCGCCCCGCTTGATCTTATGCGTGACGCCGGTCACGTAATGCAAGCCGTCGAAAGCCGGCCCCGCGCCGCGCACGCCGACCAATTGCCGCGCCTTCAACACTCGTCCGTAACGCAAGACATTGAGTTCGCCGCTTCCGGTAACCGCCTCGGCCCATTTGGCGGCCGTCGCCAAGCCGATCATGATCGCCTGGGGAATCGAGCGCTTGGATAAATCGTCGCGTACCGGTTTCAAATCGCCGATGCTGGTCGGCAGCGGAGGAACGAGCCCCAGCGGCGGATTCAAAGGCGTGATCGGCGGCAGCGGAATCGGAAACACGACCTTGGTCAGTTCGTTATAGATGAATACCGTAGGAATCTTGTTTTTTTGATTATCGAATTGGAAACTCAGACTCTCGACGTTGGTATGCGCATCCATGTCGACATTCAGCGCCGGTTGCGGAATACCGATCTTGATTTGCGGCCCCAGGTAAGCAACGTTCATTCCAGGTTTCGGACCGGGATCGATATAAAAGACATAGCCGACCCGATCCGCCAACGCGTTGATATAAGCCAGGTCGGTTCCGCGCTGGCCGGGTATGTTGCCGGTCGGCAACGGCACGTCGACCAAGATGCTGGGTATCACCATCGGCAAGACGCCCAAAATCGCATACTTGGCCAACAGCAAGAGCACACGGGCTTCCGCAGGCGTCGCCGGAAACGGAAAGCCGCTGAAATCCTGCTGATTCATCAAGGCCGTCAAATCCTCGCCGGTGATCGTCAGCGTCGATTGCGAACCGTTACTTCCCGGCTTGATTTGGTGATGAGTAATGACGCCGTCCATGATCACTTCGGACCTGCCGCTCAAGGTCACGACGATGACCACACGCATGAACAACAGCGGTTTGCCTCCGCTCAGCAAAAACAGAATCTGCAACGGCGATTTATTGCTCAGGCCGAACGAAATTTGAAACGCGCTCGGGCCCTTGTCCTTGACGGTCACTTCGATGCTGTCCAAATGCTCCATCACGACTCGCGTAGCCGGAATCGGCACGATCGGCCCTATCATCAGCGACAAATGGACATCCTTAAGCATCGGGCACCCCCGGAATGTCTTCAGGCAGAGTAATACGCAGTCTTCGCCCGATTCTTTCGGTCAGTTCGTCGGGACGCATCGCCCGATTGGCGTCGCAGAGTTGCCAAAATTGCTCCGGATCGCCCAGATAATGCGCGGTGATGTTATCGAGCCGTTCGCCTTCGGTCACGACATGTTCCTGCAACAGCTCGAACCGTTCCGGTTGCGGCACGAATCGCCGCTGGAGATAAATGACCTTTTTACCGTCCGACGTTTCCCGTATTTTGGTCTGAATACCGTGATAGCGGCTGGTTGCAGGAAACAGAGCGTTACCGAAAACGCCGGCTTGCAACATGGCTGACAAAGGATCGTTCATGATATGCCCTCTATGCCGAAATGAGCGAGCGAGCCGCCCTGAAATTGCGCGGACAGTTGTTCCTTGTTTTGCAGATAAGTCATGAACAGACTGCCGCCTTTATGATCGAAACCGAGATCGTCGACGCTCAGTACCCGCATGCCCAGACTGACTTTCGCGCGAATCGGATTCAATGCCGGATCGAAGGCTTCTTCGGTAATGCTGAACTCGGTCAGCCGTACCGGCAGGATGCGGTTTTTACTCCAGACGAACAACAGTAACGGCGATTCCATCGGCGCGATTTCAAGAGTCCCGGAGCTTGCCAAAGCATTATTGCTGTTGAGCTTCGCGCTGGTCGGATAAACCGTGGTTTCCAGCGCGGCCAATTGGGCATGCAGGCCCAACCGGGCGACATTTTGATTCTGATCGGGAAACTCCAACTGATCCGCCGCATCGATCTCGGCATCCAGCTTGATCGTTTCGACCGGCGGGCCTTTCAGACGCAGCGCTTCGGAACGGTCCCCGCCTTCGCCGCCGACCGCCTGTACCTGCAGACTGCGGGTTAGCGTATCCGGATTGTATTGCAACGCAATGATACGCAACACCGAACTGGTGCTAGGGTTGAGCAGCACGATGCCGCCTTTGATCAATTTTGGGGATCCGGGAAACGTGGTCATTCGATGCTCTCCGGTTACATTGCGGTCAAATGCAAGGCCCAGCGGTTTAGCTTGCCTTGATCGGCGCGGGCGCGGTCCATGACTTTGAGTTGCCAGTCTCCCTGTATCATCGTTCCCCGAAGCGCTTGTAAACCGGCGGTATTCGACAACGAATAAGTCTTGATAATATTATCCGCCGACCCGCCGCTGCGGTTATGCAATAAGACCGATGTACTATCGGGTGCTTGCAGTTCGACGATCAAATCGCCGATATAGGTGTGCGTGATATCGATATCCACGTCGATGTTATCCAGACGACCCGTTTCGACGACGTTCAAGGACCGTGAGATACCGGCAGCCGAATTATCGGGAATGATCATACCCGGATTATCGGAAACGCTAACCGAGACCTGTCGATGCCCATTTAATTGCAGCGACCAACTCGTCAATCTGCCGCGATCGGCTCTCGCCAAATCCTGGACATGAAGCACCCAGCCGCCTTCGGACGATTGCCCGGACAGGCCATGTAATCCGGGTGTCGAAAGAACGGTGAATTCCCGATTCAAATCATTGGTGCTTCCGCCGGCCCGATCATGGAGTATAATTGCAATGCCGGAAGGGGATACCAGACTGACGCGCAAGTCGCCGATATAGGTATGGGCAATGGCCACGCGAATGCTGACATCGCGGATAGTAAAACTGTCCGTACAGGTAATTTTGTCCTTGATGCCGGTGGCGTTATTGTCGGGAATACTTTTGTTCGGCGAGGACGTGTCTTGAAAACTCAGTTCGCCCGCGGGCTCCCTTAGTTTCAAAGCTTCGGCAACAGCCGCTTCGGCATCGACCCGGCCGTGACCGAACCATGGACTCCAACTACCGTCCGCATCGCCGTTATCGACAAAATCGCCCTTGTCGAAAGGCGCAACCGGCGAGACATCCCAACCGGTATCGGGATCGAAATTGGCCGGCGGAGTTTTAGGATAAGCACTGAAATCGATGTCTTTCGAGGCGGTTCGTTTCAGAATCGAAATGACGTCCAACGCACTCAAGCTAGAATTCGCCGATATGGTCAACGCCGCAATGCCGGCCACCAACGGTGTTGCGCTCGACGTACCGCCGAAGCCGGAGGTCACGCTACCGGCCTGACCGGTCGTCGTGGTGATTCCGAGACCGCGCACGGTCATTCTGTAATAGGTATGGACATTATTGGTAGGCGCGCAAAGCATAATCCCCGGACCGTAGTTGGAATAGTGGCTTCGCATCGCGTTACTGGCCAGTGCCGCAATATGCATGACACCGGGAATGCCGACCAGATTGTTTCGGAAAAACCGGGTTTTCTTGACACCCACCCAAACCAAGGCACCACCCTGAACCTCGACGCCATGATCGTAGGGAACGTCTTGATTGCTGGTATGGTTGATCGGGCAATTTTCGTTACCGGCCGCCCATAAAAAGACGATGCCTTTGCCCCGGCGCCCGCCGGTTTGAGCCAAGGTCTTGAGCCGATTAATGACCGGTTGCGCCCATTCGCTCCTTGGCACGCCGCCCCAGGAATTGGACATCACGTCTGCCTTATCGGCGATGTAGTTCAGAACGGTCAGCAATTTGGAATCACTGATGAATAAAGACGGACCCGACGACTCCCATTGAATGGGTAGCAACCTGCAACCCGGCGCCGCGCCGACCGTCAACAAAGCATCGACTTCCGCACCTATCACGCCGCAGCACGAAGTCCCGTGATTAGAACCCGGTTTGTACATTTGGCCCGGTACCGCATCGATATCGGCGGAAGTGATCAATCGCTCCCCCCGCAGATAACCCCAACCGGCGAATTTACTCTCTGAGTCGAAATCGCCGTGGTCCAGCTTGCAGCCATCATCGGAAACCGCAATCACGACCTCTTCGTTTCCGAAATGGCTCAAGAGATTCCAGGCCTTTTCGCATCGGCTCGAAGAACGGGAATCGAAGTCGGCATGGTTTAACCGGGTATGGAGATGCCATTGTTTCGGATATTCGGGGTCGGCGGGAATCGCCAATGCATAAGTCGTCATACGTTGGTTCAAGTCATGCTCCGCCGCTTCGACCAATGGTTCTTCCTCGGTCAATTTCACCACTAATTTGACCGGATTCATGCCGGTATGATTGGTCAGTTGAAACAGATAGTCCCTATCGCTGTATGCCTCTTTTTTTATCAACCCGTAACGTCCGGCAAACGCATCGACCTGTTCGTCGGCAAGCGCTTCCTTGAAGGTCACGAAAACCCGGTCCGTAATCAAAAACTCATTCCCGGACTCGGCCTCGTAATAGGCATGATGAGTCGGCGCCACGGACCGGCTCCTTGCCATCAAAGCTTCCAAATTCGTCTCGCTGGTATTGATACGCGTCGATGACGGTGAAACCTGTTCGGATGACACGATAGTTGCATCATCCAAATTCTCGGGTACCTCTCTGATGACCATTTGATCGGGGCTTTTTTCCAGCTCGACTTTATGGCCGCAGCGGTAGGTGTAGGTTTTTGATTTTTTGTTCATTTGATTACCCTCAATTCAACGGCTACATCACTCATATCTGTTTGCTCTGGCTCATGCTTATTCGCTGCATGTATTGCACGTTGGTTAGGATTTCGTGATAAATAACGTCCTGGAACCCTCCTTAAAATAGGGACGTTATTTACGACCAAATCCTTAGTCCATCCGACAAGAGACGAATATCGAAAAGCTACTGGATAACCAAGCCTTAGCCATTCATCCTTCTTATTTATTAAACGTGCCTAGTGAATACCCTTGGGTCAAAACCTGCCTTTGCCAGATGATGAGTCTAAAGTATAAGGCTCATCGCTTTTTCAACCGCCATTTTCCCCCATTACTTGCTGAAGCGCCTATCCCCCAGGTACCGGCAAGATTTTGTTCATCGACGGACGACCATATTCCCTTGCCAGAACTTTTTCGCAATTCCCATTCGAAATCAATCTTGATACCACTGACGGGTGTGGCGGACACCGGTGTAGGCGGGGCACTTCTAGGATCGATTCCGGACACGGCCGTAGTTATATGGGTAATCTTCCCGTTTTTGATTTTTTCTTTGTTGGGTTTAGCCGCACCTGCAGGCCACTGATTGGTCCCGGTCAAGCTACCCCCGGCTGTGGCTTTGAGATCCAATTCAGCTTTGATCGGTGACGAAGTCCCCCCGCCGGACGTAAAATGTCCATCCCATAAGCCGGTCAAGAGATTGCTCCAAATGATGCTGCCTTCTCCAGATTCATAGAAGCTTGGGTTTGTAGTCTCGTTCCAATCTTTAGTGAGGTAGTTACTTACACTGAACTTGTACTTGCCGGGATCAGCCTCAAGGTCTTCATAGAACTTTTTTCCAGCAAGATTGGCAGCCTTATCGGCGTTGGAGAAAACACCCGTCACACCGAGCCCTTGAATTGGGCTTATTTCCAGAAAACTCCCCACATCATTCAACATTGCTGCAGTTGCTCCCGCTTTAGAAAGCTGGAAATAAAAAAATCCTTCCTCAAAAAAATGTCCGAATTTATCCGCTCCGGTACAAATACCTTTGACATTGGCGGCAGGACCAACGACTTTTACCGCGCCGAGAGTGTGAAGGTTATAGAACTTATTTACATTACTGACTCCCGCGAACTTCGTTCCCGAAAGATTCTGAGCCGGGTCGGTTCTTTTACTGGCAGGCAACCCTTGAATAAATTTCTCGATTGACCCCACCAACTTTCCACCCACGCGGCCAGCCACATCTTTCAGAAAATCCGCAACAACCAATGGGGTAGGAGCAGATGTCCTTGCAGCCGCAATCTCGGAATTCACCTTTGCATCGATGTCAGGCGCAATATCCGTAAGACCGGTACAAGAACGGTCATCCACTTCTGCACGTTGAATGATTTCAGAATGCTTGCTCCCGTTCTGCTGAATAACATGGGTGAGTTCATGTGAAAGTAATCGCCGTCCCTGGTAAGTCCCCGGTGAATACTGGCCAGAACCAAATATAATATTATTCCCCACCGTGTAGGCATGGGCATTAATTTCACGTGCGGATTGCTCGGCAACAGCACCCAAATGCACGCGTACCTGAGAAAAATCCTGACCAAATCGCGATTCCATGTCTTGCCGTAACGCCGGTTGCAATGGCGCACCGGTACCGGCAAGCACACGATCGACACTGGCGGGCACGGTATACTCGGCCTCGGCTGCCTGCCCCGCCAAGCGTTGTATGCGTAGAGGCGAGCTGTTAAAAGCGGAATGCGCGGGCTTTGTCAGCACTCGCTCAGCAACCCGATCCGCTTCCTGTTCCAGAGGATCATGGCTTGCGCCGATGGCAAGCTTTAGTTGCAGGCGACGATTTTGCTTTGTACATTCGACACACTCTCCGCCTGCAACCGTATGATTGCCGCAAGCACACTTGCGCTGAAGTATTCCGTGTGCGGAAGGTAAAAAAATTGCTGCTCCGGCTTGCTGAGCAACTGTCGCTTTATTCATAACCGAGTCTCCCATACACCGATTGTGGGGTTTGCATCGAATTATTGCCGACCAATCGAATGACTTTGATCAAGTGCAACGTAAACGCCGTATATAACTAGCCGTTCTATATGCAAATTAAGTTTCATTTAGGCTCCGTCTCGCTTAAAACCAGTATTGACATCAGTTTCGGGTCACTTTTCCAGTACAATCCTTGCCGCTCTTTTTCAGTTCGAAGATGATCTCATGCTCTTCCGCAAGTTGCCCTCCCACTTCAATCTCCTGGTCGACAATCTCGGTACAGCCATTCCCCTGGAGATTGCGGGTTGGTCCGCAGAGAGTGAGGGTATCCGTACACCCGCTTAACTTGCCGCCGGATCCGATCACACAAGGCTTGGGAGCCGGCCATACATAACCGGGAGGTGTGCAGCCCTGATCTCCCTTGACTACTTCGGATACCTTGAGTCCATCTAATTTGGGGCATTTTCTGCCAATAGCGCTTACCGAAGTGATGTCATAAACTAACGACACACCACAGAGAGGCTCGGGCGGGTTTTTCCCATGTTCGTTTTTATAAACCGTATCGCAATCCACGTTCCGTGGTTTTGAATAAACGACGGTATATGCACACCCCCTGCTATTCTCCATACTTTTTATACGCGGACTCTTGGCGCCGGCAGTCGCTCCGGTGAAGACCGGGTTCGTGGGAGCGGAGGGAACGGAAGTCTCCGGTATAATTTCCTCTCCCAACACCTCCCGACGGCAAAATTCAGCGCTTCCAGGCCCCATGATCCGAATGCAATCAAGCAAATTAGTAGCCTCACGGTAGGGCAGAGTTCCACCAACGTCTTGAAATAATTGGTTGTCATAATTTGCGGGAGATCGTTGAACGGCAAGAGGCGACGAACCCCATCCGCCATATCTTTGCCCATCACGAATTCCCTCTACGCCCGACTGCTGCACCACATGGGTCAGTTCATGGGCCATTAGCTTCCGTCCCTCGTGTGTTCCGGGTACGTACCGGCCCGGACTGAATACAATATCGAAACCCACTGTATAGGCATCAGCATTCACCTCTTGTGCGGATTGCCCGGCTAGCGCACCGGAATGAGTACGTACGCGGGAAAAATCGTAGCCAAACCGTTGTTCCATGTCATTCCTTAACCCTGATTCCAAAGGGCTTCCGGGTTCGGCAAGAGCCTGGTCCACGCTGACGGGCACAGTATCCATCCGGCCGGATGGTTGCCCCGTTAAGCGTTGAATACGCATTGCCGAGCTATTGGCAACTGAACGCACCAGTGTTGCCGACAGCTGATCGGAAACCCGGCTAGCTTCCTTTTCCAGCGGATCGTCACTAGATCTAATAGCAAAATTCCTTTGTAAACTGCTCTTTTGTTTCGCGTATTTCTCACATTCCCCGTTGACGATCGCACGATTACCACAAGCGCATTTCTGTTGCATCACGCCTCTTGAAACCGGCCTGGATAAGGGGTTGTCCTGCTTTAGCTGATGTTGCGCTTTCTCCCTCATCATCTAGAAATTTCCTATATTCAACTTCTGAGAGAACCCCGACTGCAATGGTGAATCAATCTGAAGTGGTGTACTAGAGAGACTGCTGATCGGCGGACAGAGTGAATTAAATTCAATTTCGACTCTTCGGTTCCGTGCGGAATATTTTTCGCCGGATTCCGTATCAACCGGATTATTTTCTCCTTCCGAACGTGAAAAAAGTAGCGGTGGAAATCCATTGAAATTTATTTTTATTAGTTCAAGTTGCAGCAGAAACTTAACGTAATCGGCCCTTCTTTGTCCAAGATCAAAATTATGTTCTTCCGTCCCCGGTTTATCCGCGAATCCGATAATTGTTATCATGCTGGATGGACAGAATTCCAAATATTGAAGAATCCGCTTTTTGATTTTTTCGAAATGAAGGGTCTGCCGGCTATTGAGAACGGATTCATCTATGTTGTAATCATCAATCACGCCTAAAGAAAATTTAATGCTGAATGGCTGAGGAGGCGGTTTGGGTTTAGGCGGATTGACACAAATTCCGTTGATCACATCTAAAGGGGGCATACAGCATTTTCCCAATGCGTCTTTTTTGCCGGGCGGCATGCAAATGGTGCTGAAATCAATTGCCGATGCTTTCTCGCATTTGAAATCAGTAGTTACATACTCATCACCTTTGCAGCAAACAGGTATATTGTTGGGAGCGAATTTATCCTTTGGACAACAGGTCATTTCACTTTCAATACTTCCTCTACAGCACATTCCTTTGTACGTGGAAGATGTGCCTTCATGATATCCGGACACGGCATCGCATTTGCTTACTGAAGGGGCTTCTCTACCGGTAACCGCTGTAATGATTGCTTCGCCGGCCTTTTTCAAGCCTTCTTTATATTCGGAATCGATTGGCGCGAGATCAATTATCTTGTCAAGAACGGCTTTAGTGATCGTTTCGGGCGCTTTGTCAATTTCCTCCAGTATTTTATCGCGTGCTGCTTTTGGCAATTTTTGAAAGAGATCGTTTTTATCAAGTGCTTTGCCGATTTCACTAGATGGACCTTGATCTTTTTCCGGCTGCCTTTGAATTTTGGGTGAACTATTCCCGGTTTGCTGGACCACATGCGACAGTTCGTGGGCAAGTAAACGTCGTCCTGTGTGTGTTTGCGGTGCGAATTGACCGGCTCCGAAGACAATATTACGTCCGACCGTGTAAGCCTGGGCATTGACTTCTCGTACCGATTGATCGGCGACGCCGCCAAGATGTACTCGTACCTGAGAAAAATCATAATCAAATCGTGATTCCATGTCTTTACGCAAAGCTGCATCCATGAGGCTTCCAGAGCAGCCTAGAACCTGATCTACAATGTCCGGAACGTCCTCCGTTTGTTCAAATGGCGGTCCTGTATAGCGTTGGATACTTGACGTTGCTCTACTTACGACGGGATTAGCGGGCGTATTCAATACCTGTTCGGCAATCTGATCGGCTTCCCTTTCCAGCGGGTCATTGATTGTACCCATGCGAAGCTTTCGTTGAAAACCGGTCCTTTTTTTCGCACACTCCTCACACTCTTCACCGGCAATACTTTGCTTTCCACAGGCGCATTTGCGCTGTAGTATGCCCTGAAAAGGTGCTAAAAAACGTTCCGATTTCGCCAAAGGTACAACGGCTGTTTTATTCATCACCGATGCCTCCATAGACCGATTGAGCGATTTGCTTGCCGAGTTGCGCAGGCTTGTTGCCCTCATTTATTTGAATGCCGTTTGCGGACACGCGCGACAAGTTAGTACCCTGAGCCAGGCTAGGCGAAAGTCCGCCTTCCGCAAGCATCCGGGCAAGTTCGCTCGCTACGATACTTTGTAACAAATGTTGCTGAGCGGGTACGATATCGACACCGTCCAAAATTAGCCGTTCGATATGCAAATTGATGTTCATTTGACCTCCGCCTGATCCAGCCAGCGGAAATCCGATTCTTTGGCGGGCTTTTCCATTTGTTTGAATTCGGTACGAGCCGCATTCAAGATTAACGGCATCGTCACCCGGGCATTCTCTTCTTGGGCAGCCAGGAATGCCGCGTTCAACGCCACGTTCTGGATGCTGCCGCCGGTCAAGTTGAGCGCGGCCAGGCGACGGTAGTCCAAAGCCGGGTCGACCGGCGTGGCGGGCGGAAACACTCTTTTCCAGATTTGCTTGCGTTCCTCGATGCCGGGAAACGGAAAATCGACGATGAACCGCAAGCGCCGCATGAAGGCCTTGTCCAGCGCGCCTTTCATATTGGTCGCCAGTATCGCCAGGCCCCGATAGGCCTCCATGCGCTGCAGTAAATAATTGATTTCGATGTTGGCGTAGCGATCGTGACTGTCCTTGACTTCGCTGCGTTTGCCGAACAGCGCGTCGGCTTCGTCGAAGAACAGGATCGCGCCGCTGTCTTCGGCGGAATCGAACAGCTTGCGCAGGTTCTTTTCGGTTTCGCCGATGTATTTGCTGACGACCGCCGAGAGATCGATGCGAAACAGGTCGAGTTGCAATTCATTGGCGATCACCTCGGCCGCCATCGTCTTGCCGGTACCGCTTTCCCCGGTAAAAAGCGCATTGATCCCCAAGCCTCGATTCAGTTTGCTTCGAAAGCCCCAATCGTCGTAAACTCGATTACGCCGGCTGACTTGCTCGGTAATTTGCCGAAGCAAGGACTTGAGATCCAACGGCAGGATTAAATCATCCCAAACGGCTTTGACATCGATGCGTTGCGCCAACTGCTTCATGCCTTCGCGCGCGGCGACGCGGCATGACTCCCATAGATTGAATTCCGAGGGTGCTCCGGCTTGTTCCGATGAGGCATGGGCTAGACTACGGATCTCATGTTGGTCGAATGAAAATTGTCCGGCCAACCGTTTGGAAAGATCTCCGGCCTGCCCCTGCAAGGCTTCACCCCAAATCGTTTCCTGTTCGGCCGGCGTCGGTTTGCCGACTTCGATCGTGATCCGCTCGCGGAGAGTTTCGGTCTTGGCGTCTGCAAGATCGATGAAAACCAAACCGCTGCAGCGTTCGATGAAGCGCTTGAGCAGCGTTCGATCCGACTCGGCGGCGCCATCGATAGCGAGATACAAGGCCAGCGGCATCAGCAACGATTCACGTTGCCATAGCCGGATTAAGGTTTCGAAATCGCCGGTCTGACTCGGTATGCTTTTAAGGTCCATTGCTTGCAAATTCAAGTCCAGTAGCGTTGTTGCTCGTGCTGCGATGATCCGTTTACTCGCCGAATCGTGTCCCAACAGTTCGATTATCGGAGGAAACTCGTAACCGTTCGTCTGCTTCAGTCGGGCCACGATGCGATCGACCGTTTGCTGCTGCGACGGCGGCAAATTTTCATCGATCGATTGAATACCGATCGGATCGAGCAGCGGCGTCAACCGGTCGTCCAGATAATTGAGCCCTTTCAGATAATTGACGATACGTTCGTCGGCGATCAGCGCCGCGCCGGTCAAAGGCATCGCACCGGGTTGGTTGATTTCGAGCAACCTCCAGTAACGCAGCGGACCGTGAGGCGACAAGGCGTTCCAGTCCGGCTCGTCGAACAAGGCAAATGCCAGTGCAAATGTCGGATAAGGTTTGTTGAGATCACCCTGCGCTTTCGCGCACAGTCCAGGGATTCGCGTATCTAACGCCATTGCAGCGCAAAGCGCCAATACCGATCGGTCGAATTTCGACAAGCCCAAATTATTGGCCAACAAAATCAACGCAGGCGAAGGGGCGTTGGTTTCCAAGTCGGTCATTTCCTGAAGAACCCGATCGATCGAATCTTTTTCCGACATCGATTCGTCAAGCGCCGTATTGCTCGAAGCCGTTTGCTTCGGAAGTCCGAACCATCCCGACTTTGCCCTGCTCGGCTCATCCGAAGAAACCGCTTTCGTTTTCCCTTCGGTGGATCGGGCTAGACGTTCCAAACGCAGGCGAAGCCAAGCGACGGTCGCGGCTAGATGCTTGTCGTTGATTTCAACCCAGTCGGCTTGATCGTTCATGTGATGCTTACCTTTTGGTTATCGGCGAATTGCGGCGTGGCGCCTGAAAAATCCACCGGAATGCTGTCGACGCCGTCGACTCTGAGACGAACGACATAAGGCGTTTCCCGTGCGACGGCATTTTGGATCGTAAACGTCAATTCGGTCAGGGCCTCGGGATCGGCAGATGTGACAATCGCATCGGGCGGTATGTTTCTATCTCCGAACAACAGAGCAACTTGCTGACTGTCCAAAATTTGCGGCAGGCATTCTATCGTCAACTCGACATCCCCTGCCGGAGCAGTGGCCGGATCGATCGTCTCAATGCGTGGTGACAATGGCAAAAACAATGGATTGCTGCTCCACTGAGGAATTCCGGGTCTTTGCTGCATGAGCGAGACGGCGTAAAACCCTGCCGGCCATTTTGAACCCGCTTCAACATCGTCCGTAACGGAAGGCAGCCGAACCGTCATTTCGGTTTCCGTAGGATTAGGCAGCGGCTGAAGCTCGATCGGCTCATGCAACAAGGGATGCTGCAGACGCACCGTTGTGTTGTCGGCAGTCAAATGTTCACCCAGTAATACGATGCTATCGCCCAATTCGGCGCTCGGTTTTTGATTCGAAAACCGAAAGCCTGAAAGAGAGGCCGAAGGAGCCGCTATGATATGCCCGCCCCGGTCTTCCTCGCCTCGTTTCAGAACAGGCAAAGGCGCACGGCCGGTGCGTGTGCTTTCGATCAAGACCGCGGAAACCTCGTAACCGGTGGAAAGCCGGTATTCGGCCGATTGAAAACTGGTCCACAGCTTGGACATATCGTCCAGCGACAAAGCATCGTGTGTGATGCGAATACGCTCGATTTGACGTTGGAGATCGGAATCCGGGCTGATGCCTTCGATGTCCCCCCGGCTCAGCAGCGGACGATCGTGAAAAAAGCTCATGGCCTGTCCCATCAATACTTGAGCCGAAATATCGTCATCGTTGTCGCCGTAAGCCGTTATCAAATATTTCAGGACCAGTGGCATCGGCGGATAGGCATGTTCGCCGTTCCTTGCCGAGCCCGGCAGCGGCGCATTGCTGAAAGCCGAGTTGTAATGCACGCCGTATAGAAAAAGATTGAGTTGCGCGCCGGTTAAACCATTGCGAGCGGTGCTCGGCGGCTTCGTCGTCACGTTCGCGCCAAGCTCGTTGGTCAGTAAATAATGCATCGTTGCCGTGACGGTTGCCAACGCGGACGAACTGCTCATGCTAGCGCCTCCTTTCCCTGAGTTTCAGGTAATCGTCGAGACTCATCACGCCGCTCGGTTTGTTAATCCTGACCTTAGACTGTTTCACCGAATCGGCCGGTGAAGCTTTCACTTCGATTCGGCCTATCGTGACGTTTACGATCGGCTCGGTTTTCGCTTTACCGTTGATCGCCAACCAGCGCTCGTTAAAATCGACACGCATTTCATTTAGCCAATCAGGAGTCTGTAATTGCCCTCCATGATGTATTTCCTCCTGCTCCGGCAGACTGCTTATGCTCGGAATATTGAATACAGGCTCTTTAGGTAAAATATTCCCATCCGGTACGTTCTTCTCAGGTCGTCGACTTATCTCAAGCTCAGACACCGCGCGATCGGGTGTCCTACGGTTTATCGATTGCAGGGAGCTTTTTTCGTCGGACTGATGCGGTTGCTGGCGATGCAAGGTTTGCAATATCGCTTGAATGCGATGATTTATATCGTCGTTTGTTGACCATTTCCTATGATTTGCCTGGCCGTTGTTTTCAGAAGTCGTTTCATCGATTTCACTTGGTTCGACAGATTGGTTGTCCGCAGTCCTCGACGTGTCCTGACCGTATAACTGTCGTTGTAGCTTTGAAGTTAACGCTTCGATTCGTGAGTTCAAATCGTCAAGGCGCGGGGCGTAATCGGAAGCTATTGCCGGTTTATCGTTGTTTGGCTGCACAGAATCTTGCGCCTGTCTGGCCGTCTGCCGGATGTCCGTGGTCAATAAAGATTCCGCACTTGGATCATGCCGGTTCGTATCCGACCGACGCGACACCGAAAATTCAGAACCTGTTTCGAGCGTACTCGATGCAAAAGTATCCGATCCCATGTCGTTCTCGAACCTCGCTTTCGGGCGCGGTTGTACCTTGTGCACGGAGTCTCGGCCGGCGGGGCCTTCCTGGTGACGATCGATCAAAGTTCGCAAAAAGGTGCTCATGTTCCCAACATCCCCAAATAGAGTTGCCGACGAACCGGGCTGAGTTCGAGAATGTCGCGCTCGCTCCACCCATAACCCGAAGCCAATCGGTGTACCATTTGCAGCATGTGTTCCGCCCAGTCGTTGAGCTCAGACCAAAGCAAGCCGGCAATGTCGAATAGCGCATCCCAACGATACTCACACGCGGGACATTTCAAGTCGATCCGGATTTCCGCCTGCGGATCGAGCAATTCGATCTGTTGAATGAGTGCATCGATGATAGGATCGGGCAATCGTTCGACGGTTAAGCATTCGCCGGATCGCTCGACGTTAAGCACGCAGCGGGTCAATAATTGCCGCTGCGCGCTTTCGGTATCCGGATTACCGATGACGGCAGCGATATCCAGACTGTTCGGCAATCGAACGCAAAGCTTGTATTCGTCAACGTCGATAGTAAACCGGTTGGCGCTTGCTTGATACAGATCTTGCGGAATCAGTAAGTCGGAAACCCGGTTGACCCATTCGATTCGTTCCGAACAGGCCGGACATACCGAGGTATTGACCAGTTGAGGACCGAACAGTCTTTCGCGCAATCGCAATAAATGACGATCGCGCCGGCCTATACTCATGCCGGCAAGTTCTTCGGGTTCGCTTTCCGGCAGTGCCACAACCAATAAAATGAGCGCCCTTTGCAATAGCGGTTGACTCAAGCCTTGCTCCCAAACAGTCAATAATTCCAACGCATTAAGACTCTTCACGGCAACTGCTCCGATTTTAGCCTTCCGGCTCGGTAAACTCAGGCTCGACCGGTTCGGCCACTTCGTAATCCCGCTCCCAGCCTTCGTTTTCGAGCTTCAATGTCTGAATCGCCACGGCATTCGCATTGGCATCCAAATCCGGCAAGGCTTGAAATTCGGAAACCCAGCAGCGATAGACCTTGTAGGCAATCGCCAATTGACCGGCTTCGTTATAGACCTCGATGATGACGTCTTTTCGAAAGTCTTTGAGCGAAACTTCCGCGCCTAAACCGGAACCGAAATTCCAAACTTTGTTGGCCCACTTTTCGAATTCGGTATCGTGGGTGACTCCGCGCTCCAACGTGATCGCTTCGTATTTAGTTCTTCCCGGCGACTTGCGCGAGGTACTCGGATCGCCGCCCTCTCGATGTTCGACCAACTCGGTACTGCGTTTGAGCGCGCCGACCTTGCTGACGCCGGCGACGAATTTGCCGTCCCATTTGACGCGGAATTTGAAGTTTTTATAAGGATCGAATCGTTGCGGATTGACGCTGAACTGTGCCATGACGGACCTCCTTTAAACTTCAAGTTCGCCAGCGATCTGCTGGAGTTTGATGATGACGAATTCGGCCGGTTTCAGCGGTGCGAAACCGACGACGATATTGACGATGCCGCGGTCGATATCGTTTTGCGTCGTCGTTTCGTTATCGCACTTGACGAAGTAAGCCTGGCGGGGCGTCGTCCCTTGGAATGCACCCTGACGGAAAAGATTGTGCATGAATGCGCCGACATTCAGCCGAATCTGCGCCCATAGAGGCTCGTCGTTCGGTTCGAAAACCACCCATTGCGTGCCTCTGAAAAGAGTTTCCTCGATGAATAACGCGAGTCTGCGCACCGGAATGTACTTGTATTCGTCGGCGAGTATGTCCGCTCCGCGCAAGGTGCGCGCGCCCCATACGATTCGGCCGATGATAGGAAACGACCTGAGACAATTGATGCCCAACGGATTCAATTCGCCGTTTTCGGCATCGTTCAACTTGACGGACAGCTCGGGTACGCCGCGAAGTGTCGATTCGATCCCTGCCGGCGCTTTCCAGACGCCGCGCTGCGTATCGGTGCGCGCCATCACGCCGGCAACCGCGCCGCACGGTACGAACTCTTCGATTTGATTGTCGCGTAACGGGTTGGGTTGCTTGAGGCGTGGAAAGAACAGAGCCGCGTTTTTGCTTTTCGTGCCGACTTCATCGAGGCCGGATTTAGCGGCGTCCTTATCACTCCAATCGCTCGGTGAATCGATCAGTAAAATCGCGCGTTCTTCCTCGCAGAGCGCAATCGCCGCATCGACCAGTCCTTCCGGGTAATCCGGAGTTTCACCCTCCGGCGGTAGACATAGAAGATTGAACAAATCGGCTTGCTTCAGTAGATAAAGCCCTTGCTTGGCATCGCTCATGCCAGCGCCGATGTAATCTCCGATTTCGAGTGGAGCGCTATTGGAAGCCTCGGTGGTTACCGCGTAATTCGTTTCCGGATTGTTATCGCCGAAAGGATCCTCGCCGGATTGCGGGGGATCGCTGGCCTCCGGCCGGCCTTCCGGCAAGTCGCCGCTGACTCGCACGAGCTTGGATTGATTGTCCAAAACCTTGTCGATTTGCCTGGGGCCAGGCTTGACCGAAACATTCAGATACTGCTCAGTGACGCCGGTTTTGGTGTCTCGAACTGTTAGATTGAAAAGGTCCTCTTCTTCCAAGCCCTGTGCCGTCGCCACTTCGGAAGAAACATTGTGATCGACCCGTGCCCGCAGATAATTTCCCCATGCGCCTTTATAAGCCGCTTCCAGTATTAAAGTATCGGCTGTCAGTATCGCATTCGAGGCAGCGTCGTCTTCCTCATGATACAAACGGCCAATAATGGCCTGACTACCGCCGTTGATAAAAAAATCTCTAACCGCAAAACTCATCGAACTATTGAGATCAAGCCCGCCGAAGATTCTTTCATAATCGGGAAAACTGTTGATGACTTTGGCCTCGTTATCGGGTCCGCGCTTCGCTCGTCCGATAAAAGCCGTGATCGATGTTGCGACACCGGTAATGGTTCTGACGCCGCTGGGTATTTCTTCAATGTAGACGCCGGGATAAGTAAGTGTTACAGGCATATCGATTCCCCTCTAAAAATATTATCTAGGACTTTTTTACTCGGCCACTTCGAAACATGCCGCTATTCAACCCATTTCGCTTCATTGAACAGATATGACATTGATATTAAGGACGCCGATCAAGAGGCTGAAAAAACAATCGTTGAAAAAATTTGCGAATAGGAACTACAACGGTTTTTAAAAGTAACGCATGGAACATGCCACCTGCGCCCTACCGATAATTAATATAACCTATTGATATATTAATGTTATTAATTAGATGGGAATTGAGATTTGATTGACTGTAACAATAAGCTGTTACAGTCAGCGGCCTATGGATTTACACAATTGTCAAATTAATACAATCAATTAGAAACAGTAATCAGCCAATGTTACAGTTTGTTACAGACTAGGCTTGGGTGTTACATTATCGAATGACAGCGATTATCATTTTGAAGATAACGAATAAGGTTAGATTGTGTAAGCCCCCTGTGTCAGGGCGCTACTGCAGCGCCTTGTTGGGTCATTTGGAAAGAAAACGACTCCGTCAGAATTTACAGGCGCCACCATAGGCGACACCGGAAAGCTCGGCCATGTCCTTCTTCCACGTAGTCAGGTCATCCACGCAAAAGTCGGAAAGGCGCTCGTGGCCGCAAGCGCGAGCCATCACTTGCATCAATGCCACCGAACTGGTGAGGAAGCGTTGCAAACGTTGCGCCGCCACATCCACTTGCAACCGTGTGCGCAACTGCGGGTCTTGCGTCGCCACGCCACTGGGGCAGTGGTTGGTATGACAGATGCGCGCCGCGATGCAGCCGATCGCCTGCATCGCGCTGTTGGCAAGGGCGATGCCGTCGGCCCCCAGACACAAGGCCTTGATGAAGTCCGGCGGGGTACGCAGGCCGCCGGTAATGATCAAGGTGACATCCCCGCGCTCGCTGCGGTCAAGATGACGCCGCGCACGGGCCAGGGCGGGAATCGTCGGCACCGAAATATGGTCGCGGAACAGCAAAGGAGCCGCGCCCGTGCCGCCACCGCGACCATCCAGAATGATGTAGTCGGCGCCCGCCTCGAGCGCGAAGTCGATGTCTTTCTCGATGTGCTGTGCCGACATCTTGAAGCCAATCGGAATGCCGCCCGACACCTCGCGTACACGGGCCGCAAAATTGGCGAAGTCCGCCGGTGTCTTGAGGTTTTCGAAGGCTGCTGGTGAAATGGCATCCTGCCCTGCGGGCAGATGTCGAACCGCGGCGATCCGCTCGGTCACCTTGGCCGCCGGCAAGTGGCCGCCGGTGCCCGTCTTGGCCGCCTGACCCGCCTTGAAGTGAAACGCCTGAACCTTCGCCAGCAAGCTTTCTTCATAACCAAACTGGGCGGATGCCAACTCGTAGAAATAGCGAGAGTTGGCCTGTTGCGCTTCTTTCAACATGCCGCCCTCACCCGAGGCGATTCCGGTTCCGGCCAGCTCCGCGCCCTTGGCCAGCGACAACTTGGCCTCCTCGGACAGCGCGCCGAAACTCATGTCCGAGACAAGCAGCGGCATCTTCAGGCGTAGCGGCTTGTTTGCATTCGGCCCGATCACGAGTTCCGTCGCCACGGGCGCATCATCCATCCGCGGCGTGCGGTCAAGCTGGGCAGTCAGAATCTGGATGTCGTCCCATGAAGGCAGGCGTTCACGCGGTACGCCCATCGCATCCACGGGGCCATCGCGCCCAACCACCTTGAGGCCACTCTTGGCCATCGAGTGGATGTACTCGAGTGTCGGCTCTTCCTCGGTGTTTTTCGGCGCCGGTTCCTTGTCCTTGTCGCTGCTGCGGTCGGGCACAGCCAGCTCGGTGACGTCCTTGGGCAGCGTCGCATGCGTACCATCACAAAACGGCGCACTACCCGTTTGCTTGCAGCGGCACAACCACGCGTCCTGTTCTTCCTCCACTACAAAAGAAATCGGAGTAATCCCTGTTCCGGCGTGGGAACCGTCACAAAAAGGTTGGTTTTTCGAGCGTCCACACTGACACCAGTGGTACTCCTTATCCGCCTCCAAGGTCACCTCAATGGATGATCGTGCCGCAATCTTTGCCTTATCCATACTACCCTCCGTACTCCACCGTCCTCAGTAATGCACGTTTACAGTGCTACTTACCTACCCAACGACCAAAATAACGAGCCACAAATGATAAGCGATGAGTTATCCAAGTGGCATTAATGTTAATAAAAAAAACGACCATTAAAAAACATACCGCTTATTTGTGGTCGCTGTTGATTTTTTTGTTATGACGAAAATGTATCAATACTTTTTGACTCTTCGAAGCCACATGACGAGCACTTATGCTTTCTCAATTGAACGCCCATTTGCCCCATAATTGGATCAGGCTCTGTTGATATTAATTCAAAAGTTTCTTGCTTGCACTTTGGACACATGTCGCCTGTTGCCCCTCTGTGTCAGGATAGTTGTCGCCTCTAAAATTTTATAGAGGTAAAAAATGCAAACCCGTTATAGTGAAGAATTTAAAGCGAGTTCGAGCGCCATGTTAGACGGGCTTGACCACCAACATTTCATTGCCGCCCCGCTGAAACTCGTAAGGTACGCGCTTAATTTCAACCGCGAAGCCATGGTTTGCAAGATGTTTGGTCACAAAATGGAGATGGGTTGATGAAGCGCCGTCGAGGGTAAGCATTGGAAATACGCGCACTTCGCGAGCTACACGCAACATTTCTTGAAGCGCCTGAAGATGAAACTCTGCCGACAAATGCGCACTGTACAAAAACAAAAAATGGGACGACAAGGCGATGTCGAACTTTCCATTTTCAAAAGGTAGCGATGGTAACTCCCCTGGGATGTATCGACCTTCGTATTTTCCCGCATCGAAGTCTGCGAGGAATATTTCCATCGCAGACATGCGAAGACTACCAAGCTGCTCTATCGACGGAATGGCTTCCCAGACGTAATCATCTTGGTTCTTGCGCATTTGTGCCATAACGGTTTCATACGTTTCGGAGATGCGTCCTCTGATCTGTTCTGCCTCAAAAACGTAGATTGGATTTACCGAGACGATATTCCCACCTTGTTTGGTCAGAACCGTATTGAATGCCGCTGGGCCATCACCACAGCCAAGAATGCGAAGTCCAAGATCGACCTCCGAAAGGCCAAACATGCTGACGTATTCTTCATAAGAACGTCCCCACGGTACAACTTTTTCGAGCGTAAATCCCATTGATGGCCTGCCTGTCTAACGATAAGGGAAACTGCAGAGCGACAATAGGAGCGGCGCTTTTTGCGGTCAAGTTGATCCTTTGGTTAGGTTTTTGCCTATTTCCTGCCCAGCAATTTCCATTAGCAAGCGTAAGGCATGATTTACCGACTCAGAATCTTTAAAAACCTTGGCCACATCTTTATCTAAAAAAATTACATTACTACCCTGTCTATATGATTTATGATGCTTGCCCCGCACGCCTTTTGAAAAATCATATTCAGTACGCATTTCATCAGTTGTTGTATTCATAATGTTTCCGCTCATGATTTGTCGCTTGCCTAGCGCTTATGATACGAATAATATTTTCTCGCTTCTCAGTATACTGAGACCACTAGAAGGTTTCCCAGTTCTGATTTACCAATACTAAGAAATCGATATTCCCCATTTGAGTGGTCAGGATCATCAATTGTGATTTCCAAAGGGTCACCAAAAACGGTTGATGCTTCAGAAAAACTTACACCATGCTTTTTCAGATTATTTTCTGCTTTATTTTGATCCCACTCGAATTCCATAAGCTATTAATTGCTCGAAAACTACTATTCAATTCTACCTGATACTTAAAACCGTATCCTTGCTAGAGGCGCCATTATTTTCATAATAAAAATCATCAATAGATTCGGCTGTCAATCCCTTCACATACGGGCCATTCCAATTATTATAGCCATATGGTCTTGTAATTAATGCTTCTAAACCTTCTTCGGATGAAGGGTATCGTCCAGTCGGAACATATCTAATGCGTTTTGCAGATCTTCTTTTTGAATTTGTTTTGTTTTTAATTTAGTCTCATTAATTTTGGTCTGTATATTTTCATTTATGTCACCTAACACTTTTAAAGACATTAGAATTCCTTACGAAAATTTTTTTAAATGAAGTGGATATGAAAAAACCTAACGCCAAGCTCTGCGGCGTAGCGTTAGCGGAGTCGGCTGGAGCGCATGTTTAAGCATGTAGCGCCTCAACGAATTCATCTGCGGAAATACCAGCCTGTTTCAGAACTCCGCTCAATGTGCCAGTTTTTAGTTCGGCGTGATTTGGCACGACGCAACCCGAGGGCCCGCGCCGCATCACGATATGGCTACCACGCAGCTGTGCAACCACGAATCCCAACCGCTGCAAAGCCCTTACAACCTCCGCTCCCGACACGACCGGGAGTTTAGGCATGTTCCGGTACTTGAAATGAGGTCAGCAAAGGGCGTCCCGCGACGATAAGAGGAAATTCTTCAAGGTAAAGCTCGGTTGCCTCACGCAAATTGGTCAATGCTTCCTCAACGGTTTCCCCTTGTGTAGTTGTGCCGGTTTCCGGATTGAAGGCGACATACCCCCCTTCGGGGGTTGGCGTTAAAACTGCTGAGAGTTCCATAGATTTTCTCCGTTAATGATGCGGGGGGATTGAAGAGCCTAAAGGCAAGAAAAACTTACCTCAATGGCCAAGGTGAATTCGATTATAAATAACTGACGCTATTTTGCTCAATTTTTATATGCTTACGCTTTTCAAGTTCATGGATAATTGCGTCGATATCCGCCTCTGAAATGCCTCCCTGAAATTGAAACATTGACTTAATTGAATTGGCCAACGTCTTTTTCTTGCTCGGTCTCAATTTCAAAAGCCTTTCAACAACGTATCCTATGGTGTCAATTTCGTCAAACGCCTGTGTTGTAATGATTTTGGAATTCTTTGTAGTAATTTCTGATTCTGATCGATTTTGTGGGTTTGTATTCTCTTCTTCTTTTCTTGCCACCTGTATTAACAATTGAGCAAGGCGTAGTTTATCCCTATAACTAAGTTTTTCGCATGCAAGAGCTATTACATCGTATGTCATTTAATTTCTTTCCCTATTTGAAGCTTAAAGGGTCAGATAAGGAGCGCCTAAGCGCCTGCTTAATCTGAATTGATGGCGTTACGTTTGATACTGTAGGTCGTTTTGACATGCTCAAGCTCCTTATCTGACCCGATGGCTCCGCGATGCGGAGCCATCGCCGCAAATAACCGGACGCAAAAGCGAAGTGAATCGAAGCTTTTCGCGGTCCGAGTTAATTTGCCTTGTTATGCTAATGTCCATTGAGAAATCCTGTTCCGTTCCGAGTACCAAGAAGAAGGATGTGTTCTTCTCAAAATTTCGCCCTTATCGCTCGGTATTGACTGCTGAACCAATCGGCGCAATTCGTTGTTCTTCATGCTGCCTTTCGTGCAGCAATTTACTATTACATCGCCAGTCTGGAAGAGTGCGTTAAGCCTGCGGATTAAATCCTCTTTCGCCCCGTTTTGCCAAGCAGTAGCAAAAAGGTCATCTCGATAGCAAGCTGTTGAAAACCCGAGTGAGCATTGATTCTGAACCGCATTCATTAAGATTAGTCCATGATTCAGTTTTTCCTTTTGCCGGACCTAGACTGTTAGAGAATTCATTGATATGAGGCGACTCCAAAATCATGACCACGCACTTTATGTCAGGGGGGGGCGACTTTCAACCGGAATACGCTCAGGAAAATCAACATCGGAGGAAAATTGATTAATTACTCCAACGTATTGGTCTGGACAGTGCCTTACTTCTATAGGCTTCGCGGCTTTTTCTAAAAGTACAGTTTTTGCGATCTCTTCAAAGCCCATGCAGCGCCTCAACTGGCAAAAATGGATCTGTTCTCAGGCATAACGCTCGCATCACCGGGAAATTTAAGCTGCGTAGCGAAGCGGAGTAGCTTAAATTTATCCATATGCATGCGCTTGTTAAGCCCGCTGTCTTTTCATACCCTCAAATAATTGAGGATGCATATATGTTGTCATTTCCTTTGGGATGCTCACAAAGTTCGTGCTGTTATCAATGGCAACGCCAGAAAGATGATTATATTTAATGTAACTCTCTAAAAAAGAATTAAATTTCGACCTTGAGACGGATTTAAGCGGAATTAGCAGGTAAAACCAGAAACTGTTTAAGGCGACCAAGCGAATTATGAAATTTGAGTTATGAGACCCGTTGTAGTTCACCTTACAACTACGAAGTAATTCAGCTTTCATCATACCTTCAAATGTACTCGTTTCAGAATTGAATCGCTTTGATGAAGTTACAATCAATAGCCTTAGCAAAACGTTAGGAGGCTCATTTATTCTTCCCATAATATATGGAACATATCTTCTTAAAGCAGTAACAGCTTTGAATCCATCTGACGATGCTCGGGCTGAGTTGAACGAAATTTTCAATAATGCTTTTAATAAATCGTTGTAGTCAAAGCTAAATTCAACACTATTTCCAGGTTGTAATGGATAAAGCATATTCTCTTCAAATAACTTTACAAAGTTACTATCAATCTCTGAAAGAGTCTCATTATTGCAAATTGCACAAACATCTTTCACAACCAAATCAGATTTAAACGCTGTATCTGACTTATCGTTATATGACAGCATATCAACTTCAAACTTACGTATTATACCGCCAGGAAAAATGTGCTCGCGTGACAAGTTGTTTTTCGAACCGCAAAAAGCACAACTTCTTTTATGCAACGACATTTAATGATTTCCTTCTTGTGCTTAATGGCCGAGTTGACAGGCGATTTTGCTTGATAATGGATACGGAGTATCGGGTTATCAGGCATAAATCGTCCTGTCGAACGATTGGTTCTCAGGGAGCGAAGCGGACTGAGGGCCATTCGTTCGACAGGTTTCCTGTCAACTCGGCCATTTTCAGGGTGCGTAGCGCAGCGGAGCACCCTGAGAACTATTGATTCTCAAGCAAATCTGCCTGATAAGTTGATATTGGCGATCTTTTCAAGCACTTTTGCTCTGATAACACCCAAACCGGGCATATTTAACCCAATAACTTGATATTAGCCATAAACTCAGGCAAATTTGCCTATATAGTAAATTCGCCTCACTATAGCCGCTAACCATTTTATGTCAAGCTCAAAATCTCCGACCTTGTTGGAAGATGTTCGCCGCGTCATGCGGCTCAAGCATTATTCGCTGCATACCGAACGCTCGTATTGCGAGTGGATTAAGCAGTTCGTGAAGTTTCATCATCTGAATGAGCGAGCTGGGTTGTTTGAAAACTGCGAGGCCAAGATAGAAGACTTTTTAAGCTATCTGGCGACAGAACGTAAAGTGGCGTCTTCCACCCAAAATCAGGCGATGAATGCTTTGGTGTTTTTATACAAGCATGTTCTGGATACGCCGCTGACCAAACGAATCGAGGCCATCCGCTCCAAAACCAGCCGCCATGTGCCGGTGGTGTTGTCGCTGGAGGAGATCAAGCAGGTTTTGCCGCGCGTTGAAGGCGTGGCGCAACTGGTGGTGAAGCTGTTGTACGGTAGCGGTTTGCGGATAACCGAAGCCGTACGCTTGCGGGTGCAGGATGTCGATTACGACTATAAGCAGATTACGGTGCGTTCCGGCAAGGGCGACAAGGATCGGGTGACGACATTTTCCGCCGCCATGATGCCGTTGTTGCAAAATCATCTGGAGAAGGTGAAGGTAATACACCAACAGGATTTGGCTGACGGTTTCGGCGCGGTGTATTTGCCGTATGCCTTGGCGAAGAAGTGTCCGAATGCCGAACGGGAATGGGGCTGGAAATATGTGTTCCCGGCGCGGTCATTGTCGGTTGATCCGTTGACGGGTGCGACGCGGCGGCATCATATCGACCAATCGCTGATCAATAAAGCCATCAAGTCTGCAGTTCGACAAGTAGGTATTACCAAACGGGTTTCCTGGCATACTTAACAATGAGTGCTCTGCGTGGGAACCTGGACGGGGACGCTCTAGCGTCCCCGAGCCGCAGAGCGGCTCAGGATGCATTCCCACGCGAAGCGTGGGAACGATGCGCTCATTTTTTTCACTGAGAGAGGGTTGGATGAGGGAATCAAAAGTCTAAGTTATTTCGTGCTTATTTCTAACAAAAAAAACGGAGCCCGAAGGCTCCGTTTATTTGACTTATTCTTCCGAGGTCACATTGATTTTTTTCGGCTGTACCGCTTCTTGTTTCGGAATCGTGATTTCCAAGACGCCGTGTTTCGATTTTGCCGAAATTGCATCCGCATTGGCGGTATCGGGCAAGCTGAAGCGGCGGTAGAAAGATCCGTAAGTCCGTTCGACTCGCTTATAACCTTCTTTTTCGGTTTTCGCTTCAGTCTTCTTTTCGCCTTTGATCGTCAGGATGCCGTTTTCCATGCTGACTTCGATATCTTCAGGCTTGACGCCCGGGATATCGGCATGCAACACGAATTTATCGGTTTCTTCCTTGATGTCGACGGCAGGGGCCCATTCGGCGGTCGATATCGACCCTTCGCCGGTTCCGCCTTCGCTCGCGCGCTCCAATTCTCTTTGTAATTGACTCAATATGCCCCATGGTTCGTAACGTGTGATAGCCATAAACACCTCCGAAATAATTGTTATCGATCAAATACTGAACAAACATCGATCAGTATCTGTTAAACAATATAGGGGTATTTAAAACTATTTCAAGCCGTCCATACCCGGGCATTTCTAAACATCCGCATCCAAGGGCCGTATTCGCTCCAATCATCGGGATGCCACGAATTTTGTACGGTTCTGAAACATCTTTCCGGATGCGGCATCATGATCGTAAAGCGGCCGTCCCGATTGGTCAGACCGGTAATGCCCAATGGCGAACCATTCGGATTGGCCGGAAATTGCGTGGTTTTTTCACCGAAATTATCGACGTAACACAAGGAGACCGCTCCGGCTTTCATCGCTTCAAGCGGGCTGCCTGAAAACTCCGCCCGCCCTTCGCCGTGCGCGATCACGACCGGCATTCTCGAACCGGCCATGCCGGTCAACAGAATTGACGGCGATTCTTGAATCTCGACCAGTACGACGCGCGCCTCGAATTGCTCGGAATGGTTTCTCAAAAAACGAGGCCAGTGCTCGGCGCCCGGAATAATCTCCTTGAGCCCCGACATCATCTGACAACCGTTGCAAACGCCTAGGCCGAAGGTGTCTTCGCGCTCGAAAAACGCCGCGAATTCATCGCGGGCGCTCGGGTTGAACAGAATCGATTTGGCCCAACCGCCGCCGGCACCAAGCACGTCGCCGTAAGAAAATCCGCCGCAAGCCGCAAGGCCTCTGAAATCCTTCAGGCTAACTCGACCGGCAATGATGTCCGTCATGTGAACATCGACCGCGGCGAATCCGGCCCGATCGAACGCGGCGGCCATTTCGACATGACCATTAACGCCCTGCTCGCGCAGAATCGCCACCTTAGGCTTCGACTTGCCGATAAATGGCGCGCAAATATCTTCGTTGTTGTTGAAGGTTAACGCGGCATTGAGACCGGGATCGTTATCGTCGACGACCCGTTCGAATTGTTCGCGTGCGCAATCCGGATTATCCCTTAACGCTTGCATTCGATAACTCAGTTCGGACCAGTAGCGTTGCAATTCGGCTCGAGTGGCCGAATAAAGCTTCTGCCCGGCAAAATTGATCGTCAAGTCGGCTTGTTTCGTAACCGAGCCGATTCGATGCACACACGCATCCAGGCCGGCTTGCGCCAACAAGTCCATAATTTCGGCGCTATCGCTTTCCCTGACTTGTATAACCGCTCCGAGTTCTTCATTGAACAAGGCCGATAAGGCATCCTTCCCTAACCCTGATAAATCCAAATTCGCGCCGAGCCTCCCGGCGAACATCATTTCGGCGATCGTGGCCAATAGACCGCCATCGGAACGGTCATGATAAGCCAGCAATTTGCCGCGACTATTCAAGTCCTGAATCGCGTCGAAGAAGGCTTTGAATAACATAGGATCGTCCAAATCCGGGCAACTATCGCCCAGTTGTTTATAAACCTGTGCAAATACCGAAGCGCCTAAACGATTTTTACCCTGCCCTAAGTCGATCAAGATCAAGACCGAAGGTTCGTCGCGCAATCGTGGCGTCAAGGTTTTGTCTATATCGACCACCGGCGCGAACGCGGTTACGATCAACGATACCGGCGAGGTCATGGTTTTCTCGCGGCCGTCTTGTTGCCAAACGGTTTTCATCGACAACGAATCCTTGCCGACCGGAATCGCGATACCCAATGCCGGGCAAAGCTCCTTTCCGACCGCCTTGACGGTATCGAACAGCGCGGCATCCTGGCCGGAACTGCCGGCTGCCGCCATCCAATTCGCGGATAATTTAATATTGCCCAACGATCCGATACGCGCTGCGGCTAGATTGGTCAACGCTTCGCCGACCGCAATTCGGCCCGATGCCGGTGCGTCGATGACCGCCAACGGCGTTCTTTCGCCTATTGCCATCGCTTCGCCGGTCGACGCGAAAAAGCCCGAAGCGGTGACCGCTACATCGGCGACCGGCACTTGCCAAGGCCCGACCATTTGGTCGCGCGCAACTAAACCTGTAATCGAACGATCGCCGATATGGATCAAAAAGCTCTTATCGGCGACTGCCGGGAAGGACAATACGCGCTTGATCGCTTCGTCAAGCTCGATGCCGGCTAAGTCCAACGGCGACAAATCAGGTTTGACATGCTCGACCGTTCGATGCATTTTCGGCGGCTTGCCGAACAACACCGACATCGGTAAATCGACCGGTCTGTCGCCGAACAAACGATCGTTCAGTTGCAAATGCTCTTCATCGGTTGCGTTGCCAATCACGGCATACAAGCAATGCTCCCGTTCGCAGAACGCTTTGAACAATTCCAGCGACTCCGGCTTGATCGCGACAACATAACGCTCCTGCGCCTCGTTACACCATATCTGCATTGGCGACATGCCGCGATCGGCAATATTGACGTCGCGCAATTCGAAACGCCCGCCCCGAGCGCAGTCGTGAACGATCTCCGGCACGGCATTCGATAGGCCGCCGGCACCGATGTCGTGTATCGAGACGATCGGCGTATCCTCGCCGAGGGCATTGCAATGATTGATGACTTCCTGGCAACGGCGCTGCATTTCGGGATTTTCGCGCTGCACCGAGGCAAAATCCAGTTCCTCGGCAGCCTCTCCCGAAGTCTGCGATGAAGCGGCGCCGCCGCCCAAGCCGATCAGCATCGCAGGCCCTCCTAGGATGATGATTAACGACCCCGCCGGTATCGGCTGTTTCTCGACCAGCATCGGGCGAATATTGCCCATGCCGCCAGCAATCATGATCGGCTTGTGATAACCGTGGAACGTATTTTCATCACCGCCCGGTGCAGTTTGCTCGAAACTGCGGAAATAACCGGCCAGATTCGGTCGCCCGAATTCATTATTGAATGCCGCACCGCCAATCGGCCCCTCCAGCATGATATCCAACGCCGAAGCTAGGCGCCCCGGCTTACCGTTATCGTCTTCCCAAGGCTGCTCGTAACCTGGAACCCTTAGATGAGAAACGCTAAAACCGGTCAAACCGGCCTTGGTAGCAGAACCTCGACCAGTTGCACCCTCATCGCGAATCTCACCGCCCGAACCGGTCGCCGCGCCCGGATGCGGAGATATTGCAGTCGGGTGATTATGGGTCTCGACCTTCATCAGTATGTGCGCATCTTCATCGACATAGGAATATTCGCCAGTCAACGCGTTGCGGATTAAAACAGACGTATTAGCACCCTCTACGACAGAGGCGTTATCGCTGTATGCCGACAAAATACCTTCAGGGCTTTGTTCGGCGGTATGCCGAATCATCTTGAACAAAGTTTCTGCCTGTTCGGTACCGTCGATCGTCCAGGCGGCATTAAATATCTTGTGCCGGCAATGCTCCGAATTCGCTTGAGCGAACATCATCAATTCGACATCGGTCGGATTGCGTTCCAATGCTTGAAAACTTTCGGTCAAATAATCGATTTCATCGGGGCTTAACGCCAATCCGAGCTCGGTATTGGCTTTAACCAAGGCTTCGCTACCGGACTCAATTACCTGAACCGTCTGTAACGGTTTAGGCTCATGATGAGCAAATAAAATTTCTTCAGTCATAGACTCGCTTTTAACGACCGTTTGCGTCATGCGGTCATGCACTAGAGCCGAAATGCGATTTTGAATTTGATCGTCTAGCACACCTTCGGAGAATATCGTATATTCAATTCCCCTTTCAATGCGACAAACAGTCTCCAAGCCGCAACGCTGTGCGATTTCGGTCGCTTTGCTAGACCAAGGAGAAATCGTGCCGGGCCGGGGAATCACCGTTAAGCGCAATCCGTTAGGAAACGATCCAGCCGTACCGCTTCCATAAGCTAACAAACGGTTTAATAGCGTTTGCTCACTAGCGCTAATCGCACGTTCGAGTTCAACAAAATGAAGATAACAAGCCGAAATACCATGGATGGCTGGCTCTATCTCTTGGAGACGGGCAAGTAATTTTTCGATGCGAAATGCGGATAGCGCGGATGTTCCTGGAATTTTTAACATGGGGAATCCGTTAAGAGATAAAGTTCAAAACAAGGTAACGGTACAGAAAATCAAGAGGATATACCTTTCGCACTTCAAATTTCGGCATTAAGGTATGGAGGCGTCGGGGTATATCTCGTTCCCAAGTTTTAACTTGGGAACGCATACCCTCAAGCTCTGCTTGGTGTCACACGGCAAGCGGAGCTTGAAGGTAGTCACTCCCAAGCTGGAGTTTGGGAGCGAGAAAATCAACTTTGTAATTTTCATAGCGAAGGATTAAAAGCTAACCGACAATCGAAACTGTCTATTGATCGGCTAGATCGTCTTCAATCGCTTGCTGTATCGTCAGCAACAAGGTTAGGCCATCACCGCTCGATACGGCTTTATTAGTCTCATCCTTCACCATGATATCGGTAAATTGTTCGTACTCGATTAGTCTGATGCGGTATTCTTTTTCGTTGGACCCGTATAGACCGAAAACGAACAGGATCTCATCCCAAAAGGAATCGTCGGTCACTCTCTGTTCTTCAGGATCGTACTGCACGATATAAGATGCCAGCGATCTGTCACGCGCAACGATTTCAATCGACTGTCTTGCCATAGCCTTACCGACGATACGCCAGGCTTTTCCGACGGGTTCATTAATCCTGAGCACGACTGCATCGGCAGTGGCGACCCGCTCGACCTGGGTGATCTTATCGACATCATCAACCACTTGATTAGTATCGACATGCCTTAGATCGACTTTCGGATTTCTTACCGGTCTTTCTACTTTTTGAATAGCCAATTCCTTAGGCAACACCAATTCCGGTATTTCGGTTCTAAATTGGTAATCTTTTTCTTTATCGGGAAACCAGCTTTTGATCGTGCTACATCCGCTACCCGCCACGAAGGGTAGAACGATCAGGCATAGAAAAGCGGCAAAGATGCGCTTCATGAATTTCAAATCAACTCCGCCTGACGCATGGCAGCGCGCACCGGCTCATAACACTCTTCGGTCAGCCAAGTTAACGGCAAACGGATACCTTTTTGAATCATACCCATTTCCATCAATGCCCATTTAACCGGTATCGGATTCGATTGAATGAACAACTGCTTGTGCAATCCGGTTAATTTTGCATCGATGGCCAGGGCGGTCTCGCGATCGCCGTCAATCGCGGCGGTTATCATTTCATGGACCAATCTCGGCGCAACATTGCCGGTTACAGTGATCGTGCCATTACCGCCTAGTAAACAAAATTCACAGCTTGTCGCATCATCGCCGGTATACAAGGCAAATTTGTCGCCGCACAAGTCGCGTAAGCGCTTAACCCTTTCCAATTTACCGGAAGCCTCCTTAATACCGACAATATTGTCGATAACAGACAAGCGAGCCACCGTTTCCGGCAGCATATCGCAAGCAGTGCGTCCCGGGACATTATAAAGAATTTGCGGAATATCGACCGCCTCCGCAACGACCTTAAAATGTAAATACAAACCTTCTTGTGTCGGTTTGTTATAGTAAGGCGTCACCAAAAGACAGGCATCGGCACCGACTTCTTTTGCTCTACTCGTTAATTCGATCGCCTCTGTCGTCGAATTGGCGCCGGTCCCGGCAATGATTGGAATTCTGCCGCCGGCATAATCGACCACCGATTGAATAAAATCGCAATGCTCGTCTTCGTCGAGCGTTGCCGACTCGCCTGTCGTACCGACTGCAACAATCGAGTCCGTACCTTGATCGATATGAAATTCTATCAATTTTTTTAAGCTGTCCTTGTCAATCGAACCATTTTCCATCATCGGTGTAACCAGCGCTACGATACTGCCTTGAATCATCCCAATCTCTCGAACCTGTTAAGCAATTGTAAAAATACCGAGCATTATAACAAGCAAACAGACAAATCCCATCTTTTAAAATTAACAACCGCGGGTAATCAACTGCCGTAGCGTCTAGGCTTGGCGCCGCTGGATTATTACGCCTAGTCTTATCGAAAAGGCGTCTAATTTCCTAAAGACGGGGGATATGTTCGGCTAGGATGTTGCCTAGTGGAGATGCTCTCCCTTAGCGACGATACAGGTCACGGCCGCATCGCCAGTCACGTTGACGACCGTTCGAAGCATGTCCAAAAGCCGATCCACGCCTAAAATCAAGGCAATGCCCTCGACCGGCAGCCCGACTTGATTGAATACCATCGCCAGCATGATCAATCCGACGCCGGGCACGCCTGCCGTGCCGATCGATGCCAATATCGACATGCCGATCACCGTTAAATATTGCATCAAACCGAGTTCGATGCCGTAGACATTTGCGATAAACACAGTCGCGACGCCCTGCATAATCGCGGTACCGTCCATGTTGATAGTCGCACCGAGCGGGATCGTAAATGCCGCGGTCGAGTTCGGCACGCCCAAATCGTGTTCGACGACGCGTAAATTGACCGGAATCGTCGCATTAGAACTGGCCGTGCTAAAGGCGAAGATATGTACCGGACGCATTTTTTTCATGAATTCCCACGGATTCATTCGCGTCATGAGCCATAACAGCAAACACAACGTTAGCGTAGTATGGAGAAACAAGCTCGCAATAACCACCGAAAAATAACCCAGCATCGGCACAATCAAACCGATACCCTGTTCGGAAAAACTTTTCGCGATTAAACAAAAAACACCGATCGGCGCAAACTCCATGACCAGCATCACGAGTTTCATCATGACTTCGTTCAATTGCTCGGCGGTTCTCAGTAATTGCAAACCGACTTCGCCCGCCATCATCATCGCGATCGCAAAAAGAATCACAAAAAAAATGATCTGCAGCATATTGCCTTCGGCGAACGCATTAACCGGATTGCTCGGCACGATCCCGATCAGCACTTCGGTCAAACCGGGTGCTTCGGGCGCGCTAAATTCGGCAACGTCGCCGCTACGTTCGAAATCGCGCCCGGGACCGAACGAAACGGCAAGCAACAAGGCCAAGGCAATCGCAAGGCCGGTCGTCAACAAATACAAAGCAAAGGCTTTAATGCCGATACGGCCCAGCGCTGCGATATCACCGATGCCGCATACGCCGCAAATCAGCGAAAAGCTGACCAACGGCACGACCAGCATTTTCAAGGCATTGATAAACGACGCCCCGACCACATGAAACAAGCCGTCGACCAGATATTCCCGAATCGACCCATTGTCATGCCCGAAAGCATTGATCGCGCTTCCTGCCAATAACCCCAAGCACATCGCAATCAAAATTTTTGTGGTGATCGGCATTTTATTTTTCATGATTTACGCTCGACCTTCCCACTTACGCCTAACTTTGTAAAAACGCTTTTTTAACCGCAAGTATCGCATCATCATCCAAATGCGAGGTTCTATCGTGCCGCCGACACAAAGCGCCTCGAAAACCTAAATAATCCGGTTTATGGCGTAACAAATCCGACACATCCTCGGCTCGGAGCGACCCGGCAAGCCCGCATAATAACTTGAGTTCAGCGCACTTATCGACAAAAGCGGCGATCGCATCACCTGACAAAAGATGAGGCAAAGAACCCAAACTTTTATCCATCGTATCCAACATCACACCCTTGAAACCGGCTTGTTTGAATGCGGCCACGGAATGTAATCCGGGTCCGCTATCGGCAAATATGACCCCGATTAACGCCAAGCCGGCTTGAGTCAATGGCGTCAATGCATCCAACGTGCCCTGCCAATCGCCGCCGGGAAAAAAACCGATCTTGATATAATCGACACCGGTCGCCGCCATATCCGTTACCGCGCTCACGATGACTTCCGGAATCATCGGCAAATCGCCAACCGTCGCGCTGACTGGGCATTGTCCATTGATTGCCTTGACGATACGTGCAACCGTCATGGTATCCAGCGCCCCTAACGCGCCTTGGGAAGGCTGCTTCAAGTCGATGATATCGACTTCGAAATTCAAGATCCTCAGCGCTTCATCGAGCTTGCTGACACTGGCGAGCATCCCGGTCATGCGAGCTTCTCACGTTTGTGCTGTTCGATGACCGCCATTAACCAAGACCACGCCTCGAGCTCCTTCGGGCTTGCGGTTTTTTCTAGGCCGATTTTAAGATAGTCCAATTCCGCATCGATTTTTTCTTGCGGCAACATACCCAGCCGACTGACCAAAATCGCCGCTTCCAAGACCGAATACTGGGCCCGGTTGAAACCCATGAACGGCGCATGATTGACCGTATGAATCATTTTGCAAAACAGTTTCGGCCTCAACGCATCTTCCTCGACACGAACCACTTCGACTTCGCTATGCGCCAAGGCGCATGCCAAGACCTTACCGGTAATCTTGTCGGCCTCGATCAAAGGCCAATCGCGCCGCCCCGTCAAACAGCCGGCAAACACCCTGACATCGTCGCAATAATTAATCACGGCATGACTGCTGAACAAGAGATTGTCGAGCGTGGTCGACGGCCGAAACGGCAAAATGATCAATTCTTCATCGTGCCGATGAATGCCCATTGGCGCAATATGCGCCCTGCCTTCTAAATTTTGCGTGGTGATTATCGTTTCTAAAATCATCGGTTTAATTTTTCTTTAGCGTCGTGCCGGCCGGTTTAAAGCTGTGCAAATCGACCGTCGGTTCGGATAGATCGGTCGCGCAACCCCAACTCAAGGCCTCGTCTTGATTGAAGCGTTTGCCGAGTTGCCAGGCGATTTCAGCACGCGCCAGTTCGACGCCTAAATAAAAGGCATGACCGCCGTCGTTTTCGACGCCGAGTTTCGGATATAAATCGAACGGGTCGGTCGCCGAATGAAAACCGTCTCGGTTAAAAATATGTAGCCCTTCGGTGCTGGTTTGAATACGGTAGCTCGGGTCGGTGATCTCGCCGGCCAGCTCTTTGATCTCATCGAGCGTATAGGGAAACGGCGCGGTCTCGTGCAGCGCCATCAAACCCGAATCGATATGCTTGGGTAGCATGTTGTTTTGTTTCGCGGCATGCATGATACGCCGCGCCAAATCGGCTTCCTTGACCGCTCGACAAGCATGTTTGCTGACTTCGGTCGCGAGAATCGCATTGATCTCGAGCTCCGAGCAAATACCCAATAACAGCGCGTTCATGCCGACCGTATCGGCATGCGTCAATTCGGTGATATTACCGACGCCCATCATGATCTCGATATCGGGATATTTTTGCCGTACCTGATGATAACGCACCACCGATTGCGTGAAACCGTAATGCAACGGGTCCAAGATAGGGTCGACCAGGAATGGGCGATTTTTAGCCTGCATGGCTTCGATCGCACGATCGAGCGATGCCAAGTCTTCATGAATTTCCGGGATTAAAATCGGCGTCGTTTCGACTTCATCGGCGACCCAGAGCGTTCCTTCGTGCAGGCTCAACATGAAATCGGCGCCGGCCTTGCCGCCTCTGAGCAAGTCGTCGGCTTCGAGCGAATCGATGCTGACCGTAAAGCCTTCTTGTTTTAAGGCTCGAATAATGGCTTCCATGTGCGGAAACGGCGTTCCCGGCAAACAGCCGATATCGATCACATCGGCGCCGTGACGCCGGTAATAATAAGCTCGCTCGACGACCTCATCGACAGAAACATTCGGCGCATCGACGATTTCGGCAAAAATTTTCACGCGATATTCGCTAAGATCGGGCTTATGCGCTTCCTTGCCGAAAAATAGCGGTAAATCTTTTAACTCATCGGGGCCACGCTCGACCGGTAAACCGAATTGTTGTATCACCTTGTCCAGATCGCCCCGGCACCGCCCAGGTAGGATCATCCGGTCGGCTTGGTAGGTTTCCTTTAGCCGACGGCAAATCATGTCAGTGGTCATCAACGCAGCGACTTTAATACCTAGCTGATGTACCGTATAGGTAAACTCCGGCTGCATTTTTTCCAGAATTTGGTGTAATTGTTTTTCAGCCAATTTTCCGGTCAAAAACAAGATGTGCTCGCTCATGCCACACCCAATGATTTCAGGCGCCGATTGACCGCCTCGATCAATTCATCAACGCTTTCGACGACTTGCGTATACGGAAAGGCGCGTAGTTTATCGGTCGCGTCCAAATCGACCGGGCGAGGATATACCATGACCTTCTTACCGCCCGGCGCGGTGGTTTCCATTTCAGGCGCGATATCGCACGGATAGACGATGCTGGGGACGCGGCATTTTCCGGCCTGAGAATAAAGATTGGTCACCAGCGAGTCGGCAATGCCCAATATGCATTTGGCTACGGTGTTCGAGGTCGTCGGCGCCATCACGAAGCTATGATAATAGCCGGTATAAAAACGACCGACCGGCGGCGACGAAGCAGCCTTATCGCGAAAAACCGGCATTCTGGCGCGAACCTCTTCGAGTTTGATGCCGTACATCTTTAAAACCTCCTCGCCGGCTTGGCTCAGGTAGAGATCGACATCATCCAATGTCATCAAAAATTCCAGGCATTCTTCGATATAATGCCCGGAGCCGGTGACAGCCCAAGCTAAACGCGGTTTATCCATTTATTCGATCAAAATTTAAATAGTCCGCTATTATACCCGATCCTCAAAGGCCACTTCGAATACAGCCGAAATTTTATTTATGTTTAACACGATAGAAAAACCGCTGATCATGGGCATTTTAAATGTCACGCCCGACAGCTTTTCCGACGGCGGGCGGCATTACAGCCTTGATAAAGCATTGGAACAATGCCGAAAAATGCTCGCCGAAGGCGCCGACATCATCGATATCGGCGGCGAATCGACCCGCCCCGGCTCCGACCCGGTGAACGCCGCGCAACAAATCGACCGCGTCGTGCCGGTCATCGAATCTATCCGAAAACATCTTGCTTCGGATAGCCTGATCAGCATCGATACGACTCAAAGCTCGGTCGCCGAAGCAGCACTGTCGGCCGGCGCCGATATGATCAACGATATATCGGCCGGCGAAGACGACGCCATGATTTTTGATTTAGCCGCAAAACGTCAGATTCCGATTATTCTGATGCACAAACAAGGCTCCCCCAAAACGATGCAGGATCAGCCTCATTACCTAGATGTAGTAGGCGAAGTGCTGAATCATTTGATGAAGCGTATCAGTCAAGCAATCGAACAAGGCGTTGATCGAAGCAATATTGCGATCGACCCTGGCATCGGTTTCGGTAAACGCAAACAAGACAATCTGGATTTATTGGCGCATTTGGATCGCTTCGTCGAAAGCGGCTATCCGGTTTTGCTGGGCACTAGCCGTAAGCGCTTCATGGGTTCTATTTTAGATGTCGCCGAGCCCACCGAGTTAATCACCGCCACAGCCGTCACCACGGCATTGGGCGTCATGGCCGGCGTCAAGCTATTCCGCGTCCACGATATCAAAGAAAATAGGCAGGCGGTCGACGTCGCCTGGGCGATCAAACAACGGAGGTTACCAATCAAGCCATAACGCCAACTACTGACTTTGGCATGTAATCTCTAAAACAGCCCGGCATGCTCTATGACTTGAAAAACATGCCGGAAATTAGCGCTCAGCCTTAATTTTGCAAAGACGCCAAGAGTTCCGATTGAGCTTGAATCGTTTCCTCTCCCTCTCCCGGCGATAATTGAACATATTGTCCATCCGACTGCAACAGCCATGCTTGGCAATTATCCTTTAAATACAACTCCAGATCGCTTCGAACCCTTTGATGTAATCGTTTATTTTCTATCGGAAAGCCAGTTTCGACTCTTTTGAACATATTGCGTCCCATCATATCGGCGCTGGCAACATAAACTTCCTGATTGCCGTCGTTTTCAAATGCGTAAACACGGGTATGCTCAAGGAATCGGCCGATAATAGACCGAACTTCAATGTTTTCGGAAACCCCTGGAATGCCGGGTTTTAGACAACAAATACCCCTGACAATCAAATGGATTTTTACGCCGGCCTGCGAGGCCCGATACAAGGCTTTAGTCAACTGTTGTTCAACTATCGCGTTGACTTTAATAATAATTCCGGACGGCTTTCCCGCTTGAGCATGATTAATTTCGCGCTCAATTTTTTCGATCAAACCGCTATGCAGCGTAAAAGGCGATTGCAATAACTTATTCAGTTTGGTTACTTTACCGAGACTGGTCAATTGCGCGAATACGCGGCGAACGTCTTCGCCAAGCTCCTTGTCGCAGGAAAACAAGCCATAATCGGTATAAAGCAATGCTGTTTTCGGGTGATAGTTACCGCTACCGAGATGCACATAATTACGCAGTTTCTTGCCCTCCTTACGCAATACCAGACACATTTTGGCATGTGTTTTATATCCCACGACCCCATAAACGACATGCACGGCCGCTTCCTGTAGCTTTGCAGCCAAATTAATATTGGCTTTTTCATCGAACCGGGCGCGCAGTTCGATCACTACAGTAACCTCCTTACCGGCCCGAGCGGCTTTCACTAATGCGCCAACAATCGGCGAATCCGCACCGGTGCGATACAACGTCTGCTTGATCGCCAATACATCGGAATCGGAGGCAGCCTGCTTCAGAAATTCGACGACAGGTAAAAACGATTCGAACGGGTGATGCAAAAGAATGTCTTGCTTGTCGATCGCAGCGAAAATATCTTTATTTCGAGCCAATTGCGACGGAATGGCCGGTTTAAAAGGCGTAAATTTCAGTTCAGGCCGTTCCACATGATTGATGATTGCCTGCAAGCGGTTTAGATTGACCGGGCCATCGACCAAATACAGGCGATCAGGCGTCAATTCGAAACGGGCCATGAGGAAATTGACGGTTTCTTCAGGACAATTGGCGGCAATCTCTAGCCTGACTTCATCGCCGTAATTACGCATCGCCAATTCGCCTTCGACCGCGAGCAACAAATCATCAATCGCATCGTCATCGACAAAGAAATCGCTATTGCGGGTCACCCGAAACTGATAACAACCTTTGACATTCATGCCATTGAACAATTGATCGACAAAGGCATGAATGATCGACGACAAAAACACAAAATCGTGAGGCCCGCTTCCGGTCGCATCGGGCGGCAATTGAATGATCCTCGGCAGGGCTCGTGGTGCTTGCAAAACCGCCCGACCGCTATTGCGGCCGAAGGCATCCTTACCGGTCAACGAAATGATGAAATTCAAACTCTTGTTAAGAATTCGCGGAAACGGATGCGCCGAATCCAAGCCGACCGGCGTTAAAATCGGCAGCAATTCTTCGTTAAAATAATTCTCCAACCATTTGAGCTGTTTAGCGGTCCATTCCGTACGCCGGATAAAATGAATATTTTCCTCTGCCAAGGCCGGCAACAAGATGTCATTCAAGACCCGATACTGATCCTCGACTAGGTCATGCGCCTTAGCCGAAATCCTTTCGAGTTGCTCATGCGGCGACAAACCGTCGACGCCGATGGCTTTAGGATCCATTTCGGCCATTTGCAAAAGACTCGCAACCCGAACTTCGAAAAACTCATCGAGATTCGAGCAAGAAATGCATAAATAATTCAGCCGTTCCAGTAACGGCACACGGGAATCTTTAGCTTGCGCCAAGACTCTTTGATTGAATTCGAGCAGACTAAGCTCGCGATTGAGATAGAGATCGTAACTGTCGAGGTTTATCGTTTCACCAATTTCGTTTTCTTTTTCCATATTACTAATTTCCGTAATAGATTATTGTTAATTATTCACGTCCCCTATCGCTCCCACGCTCCAGAGGCTGTAAAAGTATTTAAGATTACGAAATAAACATGAAGAGCATGAAGAGTTATATTATTGATTTTATATGCTTTTACCTTCATTGCCTTCATGTTCTTCATGGTGAATAAATTTTTTATGATGTATTCACCAATACTTTCACA
>NPIE01001034.1_pt1 | contig 77436 bp, 76 predicted proteins | sample 8637661 | NCBI WGS metagenome assembly NPIE01 (sample SAMN07420842, study PRJNA396082) | bioreactor metagenome | isolation source: sample BA12 brine-fed electro-methanogenic bioreactor BA | place: Japan: Kochi | collected 2016-12-09
TTCGAGATGTGCGGAATGTCAGGCCAGCGGTCGTTACGGAAAGTATCTGAGAAAGCTGAAGAACGGAGAGCTGCGAATCGACAGGGCAGCAGTGAAGACCCATGCAAAGAGAGACGGTCTGTGGGTGATTCGCAGCAACGATGATTCACTGACCTCAGCGGACCTTGCTCTCGCTTACAAACAGCTCATGCGTGTTGAGGAAGCCTGGCGTACAATGAAGTCAGGTCTGAATCTCAGGCCGGTGTATCACCGGACTCCTGAGAGGATCAGGGCCCATGTCTATCTCTGCACCCTGGGACTGCTCATTGAGCGTGTTGCTGAGAAGGCGGCCGGAGATACCTGGCGGAACATCAGGAACACTCTCCGCAGACAAAAGATTGGTCAATTGTTGACCCCCAATGGCAGGATATTCCAGAGCTCAAACCCTGACTCCGAATGCCGTAACCTCTATAATTCACTTGAGATAGAGCCTCCCAGACAGATCATCAGCGTCGAGTAGCACAACTCAGAAACATGGGTACACGGCATATTTCGGCGAAGTCGCTGCAAATATTCCTATGCCTGAATGTTACGAGCGCGTTGTGTTACCAGCCGTGTCAAACACGGAGCTGATACTAGGATGAAAATCAGCCTGAACGAAGGTCTGGTGAGAAATGGGTGGAAAAAAGCCCAGCAGGCTTGTCCCAACATTTTTCACTATCCAGCGGTGTTCTGAACGGAGTCTTAACACCTCATTTTCTTACTGACGACTGTTGTGCTGGCAATATCTATTCTCTTGGGCGAAAGATTTTTGTATATTTAATCGTTTTGTGTGCATTTATAGGCCCCACATTCACTCCCATCTTACTGCACTGTAGAGAGTTGATTCTTCAGCATCATGCCCTTAATTCCCGGCCTATATGTGGAACAATTGCCTGATCAGACACTCTCCTGCTTTTATGAATAGATATCTATCTGGCAATAGTCATCCTTGAATAGATTATCTGACCGTTCATGGCAACCCTTAAGAAATAGATTCCGTTGCCCATACTTCTTGGTATTTGCCAGTTGAAAGTATTTGGCCCGGCATTTAGCTTGGTTCCAATGTCGGCCGTCCTACGGCCTACAACATCATATATGGCGATATCAGCGTTACCCGTTGAAACCGAATTGATGCAAAACGATGCGCAGAAAGAGACAGGATTAGGGCTGATGGAACTAATTACAATATCGCTATCTTCCCACAATAGTTCGCTAGTATCATATTCATTACTATTGTGATCCATATAAGCATCTTCTTCACTAATATACTTTCTATAGCGTATTTCAGGGTAGGGATTCTCGTCCTCAAAAAATTCTGGACTATATGGGTGATAATAATATGTTTCTGAGCCGTGAGTTATACCTACCCAATCCCCATCAGGTTGAGGATTATGCCATGTCACGGTGCTGTTCCCAGGCAAATTGAGATGTCGCATTTCAGCACTAATTGCAGATATACATGTCAATCTAGATGAGTATTCATCCTCATCATAATCATAATCCCACCATAGAACAAATAAATAGTTTCCATCTGAATATGTTACTCTTGATCCATGAATACATGAATAACTTTGATTAGCAAACTGAGCGTCTCTGTTATCCACAATATCTGCCAACGAGAAATCCCCATTCCCCATTATCCTCTCATGGCTATCGTAAACTCCATTAGGGTGTGAGCCGTACTGAAACGGGAACTGGAATTCTACATGCGCCCAACCACTTGTTTTGCTAACATCAGGCATACAGATATATACTTTATCATAATATGGTTCTTGAACCCATAATCCGGCTCCATAAGGATACAACCAAAAACCGCTGTATCTTTCGCAAAATCCTCTTCGTGGCAAAGCTCTTAAACCTTCTTCATAATCAATCAAATCCAAAGAGGGACCTTCTGTGGTAATTGGTGTGAGGAAACTAAATCTAGCTGATGGATCACTAAATACCTCTTGCACATCTAATGTATACATTACTGTCCCATAATATGATAGACGTCCCGTTACAATTCCGTTGCCCCTATTAAGAGATACAAAGGGAACAATATTCCATTGAATTTGAGCAACTCCCTCCTCGTAGTTTGTGTCATTTCCCGCATTTTTCGAATAGGGAAACGGAATAGTTTCTGGATTTGTGTCAAGGCTATTCGACCGAAAGCCGAGATCAACAGCATCAATATGTAAAATCATCTTCCCAATATAGCCATGCGGTGCAGGATCCTCAGTAATATAAGAGTAAGATTGCTGCCCTCCATCAGCGCTTGATGCAGTTGTCTCTTGCATTTCTGAAACCCACAAAGTTTGATCCCCTGCAACTGCCTCAATTGAAATGTCATTAACTATTACAGGCTCAGAGAACAGAATTTCAACCTCCAATTTCATACTACCTACCCTTTTTGTATATGATTCATTAACAATACGCGTGTCTATTCTAGGAATTGCGTCTATAGGAGTAATTACATCATATTCATAAATTGGTGGCGGAGAGTATGCACCATTATTTACTACTATACTTTGTATATATGGATAAAAATTATCTAATATTATGTTTTCTTGGTAGTCATGAGGTGTCCCATCATGTGCTGTACTAGTTACTATTATCCGATACCCTCCATCAGGTGTCATTGCATCTGTAGGAACAAAGACACTCTTCGAAGCCTCCCAGTCCCATAGAGTATTCCAGGAAGACTCTGCAATGTTCGATATACCTGGATCAGGAAAACCCGCCGACCATATGCAATTCGTAAGGCAGGTTATCAATCCCATGGCACTTGAGCCAGACTGATTCAAACGGGATATACTATAGTAATGACTCATAAATGCTTCATTATTCTCAGGAACAACACCTAGTTTTCCGGAAAAATCCACAACATACTTAGTGAAGTATTTTGTAGACATATCAGATGAATATAGTGCCCACTGCATTTTCTCTGGATTAAGGGGAAGTACTCCAAGAGCGTTTCCAATATGCCCAATCCCCTCTAGACAATAACTATATAAAACATCAACATCTCCATGTACATCATTTGATTGCAGTGCGATTCCTGGAAGAAAAAATGGAGGCTCTGGCCACTCGGAGATGGGTTGATCTTCAACAATAAAAAGATTGTCCGAGTTGCCCCGTCTATTCCAGACCCATTCAAGATTGTTTGTCGTTAGATAATCAAGTGGATTAATCGTTGACCCATCAGCACTTGAATACTCTTTTTGAGACCAAGAAAAGTGCAAGTGTGTGTTGCTATATCCCTCCATATCTGCCATATCTGCTAGTTTATCTCCACATTCAACGAAGGCGCCAACTACCCAATCAGGTTCTGTCAGGTGAGAATAGCACCATCCATGAGTAGATGTATTTAGGTCTTCAACTATTACTACAAACCATTCGTCACTCTGCGGACCGATTCCTTGATCTATATGTGATATATATCCCTCTCGTGCTGCTAATACTTCTGTATTGTTGTTATATGGTAATATATCAATACCTGCATGAAAGTTATAACCTCCTTCTACGCACCCATGCCATGTCCCATGGAAATCGCCGTAGTTATTATATATAGTTCTCGTATGATGCTGTTTCCCCAGAGGACCAACAGGCCACACTACTCCTTGCTGAGCGATTGAGTCCGATAGAATAATCAACATTACATAGCATGCTGCCCCTAAGTACTTCATCGAATAATCCTCGCACCTCTATTGTCATATATGGCAAACATTGTATTTGCAGTATTGTACATCATTGAAAAGATACCATTTGGAGAAATTATGCCATTACTATAGTCCTCATTACATATAATAGATATTCCCTTGTCATAGATCTCATTACCTACCGATATTACTTTTCCATCATTTGAGATAAATATCTCGCTGGCTATTCTCCGTGGTGTAGCTATGTTTACTACTTCATTAGGGATTGAAATGTGTGATACATTGCGAAGATCAACAAGCAGGCTTTGATTACCTATGTATCCATCAGCCAGGGCGCAAAAGGCACTATTGGTTGAGAAGTGCGGCATTCTTGAGGAACCGCCCTGAAAACAATACACCAGATCCGAACCCCTATCCCAGATACCTGACCCGTCAGGGATAAAATAAGAGTAACCTATATAAGCATTGTTATGAGATATTGCTATTTCCGACAGTCTATCATATGCTTCAATTTCATCTATCACTTCTCCAGAACTGTCATACAATGTTATCCAGGAAGAACTGCTATTCCTGGCATGGAAGAAATTGCATGCGATTGTGGAACCATCTTCGCTTGTTGCATAAACAGACGACAGCCACCTATTATCATCTATTAATATCTCTCTATACGTGTTATCAGAATAGAGAATACATAAATATAGGTCGGGGCCAGAGGGGAAAGCAGAACACCTGCCACCAGTTGGTAATACTCCAATTGATCCATCCCTTGATAAACTGACATATCTTGAGGCAACAGCTATACTGCCGATCTGCTCGCCCATCAGGTTATACAGATAACCGGCTTCATCGTTTGTGTGTGGTCGATGAAGGCCATCACCTGGACTATCTCCAGGTGGATTTACGATCATTGTTTCCTGCCAGTAGTGTTCTCCCGGGGCCACCCAATCAGCATCAATACGAACAGGTTCGCCATCAGCATTGTAAAATGTGTGCAGTAATTGAGCAATCCTGCTTCGTATCTGGCAATCAAGCCAATAACGATCTTCATAGGGTATGGATTCGTCCTCAAGGTAGGTTCTTATCTCCTCTGTGGGATATCCATCAGTAACAGTGCTTCTTAGATCATCTGTGGTGTTTGAGGTAAACACAAGATATTGTTCAAGAATTGCTTCCGAGGTTGATTTCTGGGCTGAGCGGAAACCCCCGGCAGTTTCTCCAGGCATCTCAATGCAACTCTGTGATTGAGATGATGAAGCAAAAAGAAGTAGGAACAGTAATATATAGCTTCTCATGTACATGACTCCATTCAGGTAAGCATCAATCGAATAATGAGATATATACGGACGCCACAACCGACGGTCAAGTCCCCAGAGTGGTGTAAACACGGTTTGACTACGCAGACTTCCTTACCTCCCTTCCCAGCTTGTCGCCCAGCGTAGGTTCCGGTGCAAGTCCTCTTTCTCTTCTCATGGCCTCAAGTGTCCCAATGTCCCTTATGTTCATCTTCACCCTCTGGAATCTCTCCGAGGCTCTGATCAGGCTTCCGTTGGCCAGTTTCAAACAGCTCTTCTCATCGAAGAATCTCGGGATCACTTTAGTACGTCTTATCTGTTCACCGAATGCTCGCTCGATAAGATTTCCGGTTCTTATCACTCTACGGTGTGTCTCAGGGAACTTCAGATGAGTCAGGCTGGGATCAAAGTCTTCGCAAAAACACTTCACCGCAAGCGGATACAAAGAACTGTATTCTTCTATCCTAAATTCCCGCCTCGATACCTACACAGGTAACGGCAGGCCAAAGGCCTCGTAGATACCCCGCTGCTTTTTCGCGAGGGGGAACAGTATCCTCCTGCTATCTATAACCTGAGTGCGCAGCTTCTCCATTGTTCTTATCAGGTCCTTCATCGTCATCCGGTCGTACAGCCTCTTCTCAAGCATTGGCCTGTGTATATGCGACATGAGAATTAGGGCGTTGAACCCCACGAATAACCTTGCTCTCCATGGCCTCCTGGGAATGTACTCGCAGACGGTCAAGGCCAAGGCTGCCCTTGAACCGCAGGAATCCCTTCTCAACAACATCCTTGGCCCGGTATATCTTGATGGCTTCCCCGGCATCCTTGATGTGGTTGCTTACCAGTACCAGCCAGCCGGCATTGGCGAGTTCACGTTCAATTACATCTTCACGGACTCTCACCTAGTGTCCTGTCACATCTCTAATGTCGAATAGAGTCTCTTCAGCTTGATCCGAGCGTCCTCAGCGGTGAACTGCCAGTTCACCCTTGCAGTTCTGTTGTTCCTGTGGTTTTCCCAGGCTGAGGCTTCACTCCTGACCTTGTCAATACTGTCAATCCTGCGATTGAGACATTGACTGGTAAGGACATTCAATTCAATCTCAGCCATGTTAAGCCAACTGCCGTGTTTAGGAGTATAGACAAATGCAAAACGTTTCATCAGAGCTCTGGCTTTCTCAGGTGTGAATCTTTCGTAAAGAGAGCCGGGTTTGTGGGTACCGTAGTTATCCATCACAAGGGTGATCCGATCTGCCTCTGGATAACGCAGGGAAATCTTCTCGATGAATTCTGCCCATTCCCAGCTGCGGCTTCTTTCCTCTACATTCACCATGCGGACTCCGGCGAGGGGCTCACAAGCCATGAAAATGCTGCAGACCCCGCAACGCCTGTATTCATAGTCGATCCGTGCAAGCTGTCCCGGCCTGGCCCGAATTGGACATCGGGTCTCACCGATGAGCTGTTTGGGCGATTCATCCATGCAGACAACAGGGAATCTCGGGTCATACTGCCGCTTGTAAACATCAAGAACCATCTCCATACGAGCAACGAACTCTCCACTTGAACCAGGTGCAATCACCCATCCTTTGAAGCGCCAAGGCTTGAGTTCGTTTTTTTTAGGACCCGGCGGATCGTTTCATGGGATATGCTGTCGATGTAGTTCAGTTCAACCACCTTATCAGCAAGGAGGCGCAGACTCCATCTGGAAAACCCTTCCGGAGGGTCACTGCAGCTCAGTGCAATAAGGTGGGCCTCGAAGTCGCCGTCTGCAACCCTCTTGTATACCCTGCTGCCCTTACGCCCGTTCAGGGCAACATCAACACCATCTTCGACGAACCGTTTCTTAACGCGGTCAATCTTCCTCATGCTGATCCTGAGTATTCGTGACAGGTCTTCGTTCCTGGCCTTCTGATCCTGATACTTCCCTTCGTCACACCCGAGAAGAATGAGAGCATTGAGGACCTTCTGGGATCTATGACTGCCCCGTGACACAATTCCCTCAAGATCACTTCGCTCAGCCTCCGACAAGGTAACCACATACTTCTTCATCATCGAACCTCCTGGGTTGATTATGAAGAAATATAACAGAAGTCTTGCTATGCGACAATACATGGGTGACATGACACTAGGAGTTCCTGTCATCAAGGCCTCCAGAGGGACTTGCACTCTCCAAGTCACTTTCCGGGTCGCTTTCGCTTGCCGGTTATCCAGCGCCGTTCATCGGCGCTGCGCGCCATGCCCGGCGCACACGAAGAAGGGCGCCCCTGAGAGCGCCCTTCAACTTCGGTTCTGTTTACCGGACCACGGTCATTCTGGAGGAGACCGTCTGGCCGTTCATGGAAGCCCTAACGAAGTAGATCCCGCTTCCCATTCTTTCAGGTATGCTCCAGCTTACGGCATTTGCGCCGGCTGTGAGCTCACCAGTCTGAATGTTGGCTGTCCTGCGGCCGGTGACATCGAACACGGCGATGTCCACCTGTCCGGCGGCCACGGTGTTGATGGTGAAGGCGGCGTGGGAGGTGACCGGGTTGGGGCTGATGGAGCTGATACCAATGACCGCGGGGTTCACCTGGGCACTGGCGTCGTCGGCGGTCCCCACAAGAGAGAGAGCAGCCATTACGGCCTGGTAGGCGTCAACACGGCCGGCGCCGAAGGTGTTGTCTTTGCCCGAGGAGCCCAGGTCGAGGCTTGTCATCTCGATGATGCTGTCCATCTGTGCCACGGAGAGCTCGGGGTTGGCGCTGAGTATGAGGGCGGCAACGCCGGCAAGGTGCGGTGTGGCCATGGATGTGCCGCTCTTGGTTGTGTATCCGCCGTTCCATGCGGTGCTTACCACATCAACTCCCGGGCCGCTGATGTCAGGGTCGATGAGGGGGCTGGAGTCACTGTAGTCGCTCCAGCAGGTGACGGGGCCGCGGCTGGAGAAGCTTGCGATATTGTCGTTGCTGTCGGTGGCGCCAACTGTTACCACGGCGCTGTTGCCGCCCTGGTAAACCTGATCGGGGTGGAACCAGGGGGGAGGGCCGTCGCCGGGGGAGGTTATGGTTCCGGAGCCAGGGCCGTTGTTGGCGGCGGCTACGCTGTGGTAAACGCCTGCGGTGAGGGCGTTCTCGTTGGCGGTTCTGAGGGACATGTTGCCCTGGCCGGAGCCGAGGGACATGGACATGACCGAAGCGCCGTGCTCGGTGGCGAACTCCATACCCTGTATCCAGGTGCTTTCGCCGCCGTAGTAATAGTTGATCCTTATTGCCATTATGGTGGCGGAGGGGGCTACACCGGTCTCGGTGCCGGCGGTGCCGTCGCCCGCCACTGATCCGGCACAGTGGGTCCCGTGGCTGTTGTCGTCCATGGGGTCGCTGTTGCCTTCGTAGAAGTTCCAGCCGTAGTGATAACCGGCGGGGGTGTCGTGCCACATGTTGTTGCCGAGATCGGAATGGTAGTAGTCCACACCGGTGTCGATAACGGCTACTATCACGCCCTGGCCTTCATAACCCAGTGCCCAGGCGTCGTCGGCGTTGATCTTGGAAACACCCCAGGCGAGGCCCTTTTCCCGTTCTTCAAGTGTGAGGTCCCTTTCATCCACTGGTTCGATGAGGCCGGCGTTCTCGTCGGCGGCTCTCTCTATGTAGCGGACATCGGACCTTGTTGAGATCTGCCTTATGGCGGCGGGGGTGGCCTGGCAGTAAACGGCGTTGGCCAGCCAGAGGGGGGTGATGTTCTCGGTGTTGAGTGTGTTCAGCTCGCTGATTATCCCGCTCTGGGCGGTTTCAGCAAGCTGCTTCATGGCATCCACGGCGAATTCCTGCCGCTGGGCTCTGTTCATTCCGTCGGTGGCGCCGTTCACCCAGTTCTCGTCAACCTGGCCGTGGGCGAGGATGAAGACCGGGATGAGGTCGGTGTCCGACGAAGCGGCCATGAGCGACTGAAGACCTGAATCGATGGTTCCCGCCAAGGCAAAGGCTGCCAGAGCAAGCAGAACTGCGAGCTGCCTCATAGCTCTCCCTTCTGATGAAAGCGCGGCTGCAGAGGGTATTTCCCACTGTTTTGGTATGATTTACTATCAGGGACTACTCCGTACTTTCCATATATATATACTCAAGGATAACTCTATTCTTCCTCGAAAACAATGGCCGAGCATTCCATGAAAATATCCCGGTCAGCGTCGTTAAGTGAACACCCCCTGTGGTGCAGAAGTTCCTCGAGCCTGTCGAAGCGGTCCATGAAATCCCTGTTCCTTGCCCTGAGAGACCTCTCGGGCTCGATGCTCTGCCGCCTGAGAAGGTTCACCAGCTGAAAGAGAAGCTCCCCGGCGGTTTCCCCTGTGAAACGGGCTGTTTCCTTGAGGATGGCCAGGGCCATTTCCCTGGAGGCTTCCTCCGATGGCCATGAGAAGCCCACTTCGGATGCCCTCTGCTGTATTCGCCAGGCCTTCTGCAGCTCCGGCATGGCCGTGGGAATGGAATCGAAGAACTTTGCCCTGCTTTTCTTCTTTTCGGCGGATTTGATGGTCTCCCACTGTTTCTCCACCTCCTCGGGGGTGAGCTGAGCCGACTCCAGGAAAACATGGGGGTGCCTTCTTATGAGCTTGCCGGTTATCCCCGCCGCCACATCGGCAAGGTGGAAATCACCCTCCTCCCCGCATATCTCCGAGGCCATGATTATGTGAAGGAGCAGGTCCCCCAGTTCCTTCTTCAGCTCTTCCCTGTTGCCGCTTTCCACCGCCCCGGCTACTTCGTAGGCCTCCTCCAGCATGTAGGGGCTCAGGGACTGAAGGGTCTGGCTCCTGTCCCAGTTGCAGCCGCCGGGGCCCCGGAGCTTTCTCACCGCCTCTATCAGTTCCTGGACTGCGGATGCGGTCCTATCCATGGATGGCGCCTGTTCCCATGCCCTCGGAGGCCTCCATGAAGAGTTCCGAGAGTGTGGGGTGGGGATGAACGTAGGAGGCCGCGGTGGAGGCCTTCACCCTGCCGTTCACCGCCATCACCGCCCAGCCCACGAGGCTGGAGGCGTCGGCGCCCACTATCTGCACACCGATGATGGTGTCGTCTTCCTCCCTGGCCACGAGCTTCACGAAACCCTCGGTCTCGTTGACGGCCATGGCCTTTCCGCTGGCCATGTACCTTGAAACCGATGTCCTCACGGGAACACCCCTGGCAATGAGTTCATCCTCACCGGGACCCACCATGGCCACCTCGGGGAAGGTGAAGATGCACCCGCTCATGGCGTCGGCGCTGACCTTCCTTTCCGGTCCGCCGAACATGGTGTGAACCGCGGCGATACCCTGGGCGCTTCCGGCGTGGGCAAGCTGCCACTTCCCGGTGGCGTCCCCCGCGGCAAAGACCCCTTCAAGGCTGGTCCTGTTCGCGCTGTCGGTAACGATGTTCCCCCCGGGGTCAATCTCCACCCCGGCCTCCTCCAGGCCGCATCCTGCGGTGCGGGGTGCGCGACCGATGGCGGTGAGTATCCTTTCGGCGGTTATCACCGTGCCGTCCTGAAGGGTTACCGAACCCCCCGAGGGTGTGATCTCAACCGCTGACGCCGGTGCTCCCGTATGTATTTTCACCTTCGCCTTCTTCAGTGATTTCTCCACCACCGCGGCAACATCGGAATCCACCCCGGGCAGTATCTTGGGGAGCATCTCCACGATGGTCACCCTGGTTCCGAAGGCGGATAGAATGGAGGCGAATTCACAGCCTATAACGCCTCCGCCGATAATGATAAGGCTTTCGGGAAGGGATTCCATTGACAGAATATCCCGGCTGGTAAGTATCCCGTCCTTCCTGAGGAAACCGGGAACAAGGGGAATCGAACCCGGCGCGAGGAGGATGTTGGAGGCGGAGATGTCCCGGCCATCCACATCGATGAGGTCAGGGGCCTTAAGCAGGCCGTGACCCCTTACTATCTCTATTCCAAGGTGCTTGAAGTGGGCCTCGATCCCCTTTCTCAGCCTGGTGACCACCATGTCCTTCCTCTTTGCCACCTCGGCGTAATCGAAATCAAGACTGCCCTTCAGACCGAACTTCCCGGCGGACAGCCCGTGCCTGTAAAGGGAGGCGGTGGCGACCAGGGTCTTCGTGGGTATGCAGCCCCTGTTCAGGCAGGTTCCGCCCATGTCCTCGCCCTCCACCAGGGCCACCCTCTTCCCGAACTGAGCCGCCCTTATGGCCGGCACATAACCCGCCGGGCCTCCGCCCAGAACGGCGAGATCGTACTTTTCACCCATTATGAACCTCCGTGTTTGCTGATCAGTGCGTATGAGGGCAAAATATAACGGAATCGAACCCCGGTCTCTTGCACACCGTACGGTTCACTTGTAGAATTCAACCAGCACGAAGGAGGGCCCCATGATACTGCTCAGCGCGATGCTTTTTGCGCTTACCTGCGGACTGGACATAGATTCACTCACCGCAGCGCTCCATGTGGAAACGGGCATGGCATTCATGTCCCAGGGTCTCACCGACAGGGCGGTTTTCGAGTTCAACAGGGCCATCGAGCTGGACCCGAGCCAGGCGGAAGCCTATCTCGGTCTCGGCAGGGCCGCCCGCCTCAGGGGTTCCCTTGAAGCCGCTGAAGAACACTTCATCGCATACATGGACATGCGCCCCGGCGACCCCACTGCGCCCATGGAAATGGCGGAAATGCTCACTGCACTGCCCCACCGGCTTGTGGAGGCGGCTGAATACGCCCGGGCGGCAATGGAACTTGCCCCCCTGAGCGGCGCCTGCTGGCTTGTTCTCGCCGACGCCGAGGCGGCCCTGGGAAACACACCCGAGGCCCTGAACTGGTATTCAAGGACAATAACGGAACACCAGGAGTTAGCCTCCGAGGCAAGGCTGCGGATGGGAGCCATCCTCTACGCCCGGGGAGAACTCAGCCTTACCAGGGAGATACTCCTTCCCGCGGCTTCGGCCGGTGAGCCCGGGGCATACAGGCTTCTCACAATGCTTTATCTGGAACAGAACGACCATCTCAGGGCAAGGGACAGCGCCGGGAGATATCTGCTCCTTCAGCCCGGCGGCGACTGGGCCGATTCGGCCCGTCTTGTCATTCAGGAGCTTGCCCCGGAAACCAGTCCATTTACCACGGAGGAATGATTTGCAGAGTTTCAGGGAGCAGGCCGAAAGGGCAGTTGCCGGTTCCGAGGCGGATTTCGCCGAAATAGTACTGATCGGACAAGACACATCCTCCGTTGTTCAGGCGGGTATCAGCAGCGAGAACACCGGACCGGTGGGAAGGCTTTCCTGCACCGCCCGGGCCTTCGTATCCAACAGGTGGGGCATCTGCGAGTTCACCGATCCGTCAGGGATGCGGGAAGCCCTGGACAGGGCGGCGGCACAGGCAATTCACAGCAGCTCTCCCCCTGTTCCCTTCCCCATGCTGGCGGAGGAATGCCGTGACACCTTCATCGACACCCCACACGGAGTGACCCTCGCCGAGATCCCCCTCAGGCAGAAAGCCTTCCTCTGCAAGCACTACTGCGAACTCCTGGGCGCCTCCACCGGCAGGGGTTCCGCCAGGGTTTCCTTCGAACAGAGCGTCTCCGACCGCGTTGTGGTAAACTCCAGGGGAACCAGCGTCAGAGAAAAAGAGAACCTGGGTTCCATGAGGTTCGAAGCGGTTCTCCCCGGGGGAATAACCTCCTCCAGGGAGGTTGCCGTCCGGGGGGGATTCGACAGCTTCACAGGCCTGGAGGCGGAAATTGACAGGGCAGGGAAAGACCTCCTGATAAGGGACACCAGCAGCAGCATTGCCCCGGGGCCCAGCAGGGTGGTCCTTGACCCGGAGCTCACTGGAATACTCGTGCACGAAGCCTTCGGACACCTTGCGGAGGCCGACTTCCTTGAAGCGAACCCCGCTGTTGCCCATCTGCTTCGAAGGGGGGCAGTGGTGGGCTCGCCATGCGTGAACATCGTGGACCGGACAGATCTGCTCAGTATGCCCGGCAGCATGAAATGGGACTGGGAGGGCAACCCCGGGGGGATGACACGGCTGGTGGAGAAGGGGGTGATGCAGAGCTGGCTCCACACCTCGGGCACAGCATCCAGGAACGGTGCGTCACCCACGGGGAACGCACGGGTATCCGACCCGGGAAGACCCCCTGAAGCCAGAATGACATGCACCTTCATGGAGCCGGGGGCAGCCTCCTTCGAAGACCTTCTGACGGCGCTGGACAATGGCCTTTTCCTGAGGGGGTTCATGGGAGGGGCAACGGACATGGACCGGTTCAGCATAGCGGTGCAGGAGGTATGGACGGTGCGGAACGGGGTTCTTCAGAAACCGGTCTGCCCGGTGGTCATTTCCGGAAAGGTAACGGACATACTGGGGGCGGTGGAGGAAACGGGGAATGAACTGGAACTCACCGGCACCATCAGGGGCTGCTCCAGAAGGGGAGGTTCCCCGATCCCGGTGAGCTACGGCGGTCCGCATATCCTCATAGGCGGGATACAGGTGAGCTGATGGAAAGAACGGCGAACACAGCGGTCGAGATACTCGAGGCATGCGGGAACGTTTCATCCCAGGCCGAGGTTTCAGGCATAGAACGGGAGTATTCATCGATCGAATACAGCCCTGTTCAAACAGTGGACGGCACCGGCTCCAGAAGGGGCCTGGGGCTCAGGATGACCAGGAACGGCAAGCTCGGGGTCTCCGGCCAATGGGGGAATGTCCTTCCCTTCGAACTGGTTGACAGGGCCATAAGCAGCTGCAGATACGGCCCCGAAGCCACATTCACCTTCCCCTCCATTTCCCCTGAATCTCCCCCGGAAGTGCCGGACACACTGGGGACGCTGGACCACGATGAGGCCAGGAACTATCTGAACCTGATCCTCGACGGGATAAGGCTCAGGGCGCCGGATGCGTCACTCACCGGAAGGATATCCTGGGGGACCGACCGCTTCCTTATAATGAACTCCACCGGACTGAGGGCTTCCTACACGAAGACCCGCTCATCCACCTCCCTCACCGTTTCGGTGCCTTCAAGGGAGGGGCTTCTCCAGTCCGGCTGCACCATTGAGACCTCGTGTTCCCTGCCGGAGGTAAAGGATGTCGTGGAGGTCCTCGCACTTCCCGTTTCCTTCCCCGGGCTGTCGCCCGGCGGAGCCGTGGGGAGGAAGAGGGTGGTGCTGTCACCAACGGCCTTTTCGGTGATGCTTCAGGGAATAAGGAACGGTGTAAGCGGAAGGCTCCTCGCCCGTGGGGCTTCACCCCTGGAAGGAATGAAGGGGAAAACCGTTCTGAGCCCCAGTCTGACAATAAGGGACATGCCGGACCTCCCCGGCGGCGCAGCCTCTGCACCCTTCGACAGCGAAGGTGTTCCCGCAAGGAACAAGACCCTTTTCGAAGACGGCGTTTTCCAGGGCTTCATACACGACCTGGCCTCCGCTGCGGCATCCGGGGAAGTGTCCACCGGAAGCAGCGGAAGGAACCTGGGGGAACACTCCAGACCGGTGTGCACCAATCTCGTTGTGGACCCGTCCCGGGATGCCTCCAGCGACACCCTTGCGGAGACCGGTTCCGGTCTTCTGGTAACCGACATACTCTCAGCCGGGGGGGGAGACACCGGTTCAGGACAGTTCACCTTCGACTGCGGCAGGGTCTATCTGTTCCGCAGGGGTGAGATATGCGGCTACTACGACGGATGCGTCATCAGCGGGAATATCTACGACGCACTGTCCAGGGTGATCACTCCGGGGGGAAAACAGTTCAGATGCGGTTCGGACATACTGCCATTCATATCCCTGGACGGGGTGTCAGTCCGATAACTCTTTCCTGGAAAAGGCTTTTCTGAAGGTTGAAGGCCTGATGCCGTACATGGGGAAGGACACGCCGAAGGCTATCAGCTCTCCGATGGTTATCCAGATCCTGCCCACCAGAGCCGTAAGTTCAGCCAGACCCGGGTCGCAGCCAGGCACTATGAGGTGTATCAGCCAGACGGTGGTGAGCTCCCTGGCGCCAAGACCTCCCGGGGCGAAGATGGCAAGATATCCTATTCCCATCGCCGCGGGATACACCAGTATTCCAGGGAAGAAGGGCATCACCAGGCCGAAGGAGAGGCCAAGGACCCAGAACGCGATCCCCAGGAACAGGAATACCGCCACATAGACTGGAAGAAGGAGGAGCATCTCTCCGTAGGAGCACTCCCTGAGTTCCCCCCTGGTTTTCATGACCCTTGCCGCAAGCCGGGCCAGCCTTCCGAAAAGGAAGGGATGGACCGATGCGATGAGCACCAGGGCCAACGCCACTGCCATTGCGGTCCCCGCCAGGGAGCCGATGCCCGCCTCCACTGCCACCGCCGGCATCAGGGGAATGGTCGTGAGCAGGCAGCCTATTACTATGAAAACTGTCTCCAGAACGAGCCCCTGACCGGTCTGGGCCGGTGTGAGGCCTGCGTTCCTGCTCAGGCTGAACTTTCCCATGGCCGCCCAGACCTTCCCGGGGACATACTTGCCCACCTGTGAAAGGAAATGGATGGCGAACCCGCGGACGAATCCCAGCCTTCCCCCGGCGGTCCTGGTGACGAGGTCCCAGGTGTAGCCGGCAATTGCGAGATGCGCACAGAGAAGGACAGATGAAAGAAGGAAGAGAGGAATGTTGAAATCCAGAAGGTTGCCCAGGCCGCCGGCTTCCTGGACCCCGGCGACCAGGGAGCCGCCGAGGAACCACATGGACAGTGCGATGAAAGCCACGCCCAGAACGGCCATCAGAGGACCTCTGATGTTACCTGCCATTAATCGAGCACACTCACCCTGCTGGGTCTTACCTCACGGGGTTCATCCTGCCTGGTGCCGTTGAACGGCAGAAAGCCGGAGTAGAAGGGGAGACATCCGAGCTGGAGCATTCTGAGCAGCTTCGCGGCACCGGCGTCGGGGGTGGCCATTATGTCCTCTATTGCCCTGTAGAAGTGCTCCTCGCGGTGGTCCCTGCTTTTCATGGACAACTCCCGCCAGCCAGCGGGGTCTTCAAGCCTGTTGAGTATCTTGATGGCCCTTCTGTCGGGTTCGACCCTGTCCATGAACACCTTTCTGGCATCCTTTGAGGCCAGCACGGACTTGATCTGCTTCTTCAGAAGGCCTCCGTGGACAATACCCCTGGCGTGGAGGTCCGAAAGGGTCTGTATCCTTCCGCATATTCTTTCGATGGCGTTATCGGTGGATGGCATCGTTCTCCCCTGGAAGGGCCATTCCGGGCAGCTCCGTCAATGTGAAGGAAACCCCCCGGGACCCGAGATACTTCCTCGCATGATCCGAGCCGAGGTAGAACCCGCAGCAAATCTCGGCGCCGCCTTCGGGATTCCTGATGAAGGTGTCGACAACGCTTTGGGAACGCACCCAGTGCTCGGTTTCTCCGGTGCAAATATCCACATTGAGAAGGCACCAGTCCAGTGCTCCCCTTCTGTGCTCCTGGATCAGTTCCAGAAGCTCCTCCAGGCCGGTACCCTCAAGGGCGGAAATTTTCACTCCGCTGTTCACCGATGAACCGTTCAGGTCGCACTTGTTCCATACAAGTATCCTGGGGATGTCTCCTGCGCCTATCCTGCCCAGTGTGTCGGTTACCGTGGATATCCTGGTAACCCTTTCCGGATCGGAGGAGTCGGCCACAAGAAGTATCAGATCGGCCTCGGTTACCACATCGAGGGTGGAACGGAAACTGGACAGGAGGGTCTTGGGAAGGTCTTTTATGAACCCCACGGTATCGCTGACGAGCACCGTTTCCCCCCCGGGCAGCTGCAGTCTTCTTGAGGTGGTGTCCAGTGTGGCGAAAAGGCGGTCTTCCGCCCGGATGCCCGCCTGGCACAGGCTGTTCATCAGGGTGCTCTTGCCGGCGTTGGTGTATCCCGCAAGGGCCACGGAGAACATCCCGGTTCTGTTCTTTCGTCTTACCTTGGAACCGGAATCGATTGCGGCCAGTTTTGCCTCGAGGGAGGTTATCCGTGCCCTGGCCCTTCTTCTGTCCACCTCGAGCTGGGTCTCCCCGGGACCCCTGGTGCCTATTCCCGCCCCGAGCCTGTCGAGGTGGTGCCACATCCCGGAAAGCCTGGGAAGCATGTACTCCAGCTGGGCCAGTTCAATTCTCAGCCTGGCCTGGGGTGTTCTGGCCTGAACGGCGAATATGGAAAGGATGAGTTCCGTGCGGTCGATGACCTTGCAGGCGGTGAGCTCTTCAAGCCGGTTAACCTGGCCGGGGTTGAGGTTATGGTTCACCACCAGGGTGCTCACTTCCAGTGACTCGGCCTCCCTGGCTATCTCCTCGGCCTTGCCGCTGCCGACGAAGAGCCCCGCGTCGGGCTTCGCCCTGGTCTGAAGGACCCGGCCGGCAACCACGCCTCCGGCGCTTTCCACCAGTCGGGTCATCTCCTCTGTCTCGGCGGGTTCCACCGTTTTGCCGGTGAAGGAGACAAGGACCAGAAGAACCCCCTCGAGGGAGTCGTCGGTAACGGTTCTGAACACTGTTGTGCTGGACATCAGATTTTTTTGCTCTTGCCCAATACCTTTTTGCTGATGAGCCTTCTGGCGGCTTCCAGTTTCATGCCCCGCACCAGGCTGAGCTCTCCGGCGAAGACGGTAATGGCCTCGTTGAGCACACGCTTCTCCGAGGGATTCATTTTCGAGAAGGATGAACGCCCCAGAACATCCCGGATAGCCGTGGCTATAACCACCGGGTCTCCGGAGTTGACCCGCTCTTTGAGCACGTCGATCCTGCGGCGCCAGTCCTTGGGAAGGTCCTGGCCCTCCTGGGAAAGAACATCCATTGCCTCGTCGATGTCGCCGTCGGAAGAGACCCTGCGGAGACCGGATTCCTGAACCGAGTCGGCGGGGAGAAGAATGCCCGCCCTGCCGCCTGAAAGGGAAATGACAACGCATTCCACCATTTCACCGGAAATGTCTTTCATGCAGATATCGGATATAACGCCGGCACCGTGATACGGATGTACGACTTTGTCTTTGATGCGATATTTCACAAGGCCCCCCTGATGGAAATTGTGGGCAAATATAGCATTTTAACCGGCTTTTGTCAAATATTTCCCTGGCTGCCAAGAAAAACGCTTATGTCCGGGACTGGAATTGTCTCCACAGGGTAACTGCCCTGCCTGGGAAGGGCCTGGAAATACTGCCTTATCAGAAGCTCGAGTTCTCCCGCCTGGGCGTTCCCGGGGTTGTGGATGAATACGGTTTCACTGAGGTTCCTGGGAATTCCCACCTCTTCGTTGTACCGGTCGGCGTCGCGGATGTCCACCACCGAAAGGATGTACTCGGTTCCATGGATGGTGCAGGCCCTGCCGTCGAGCATGCTTCCGGTATAGGCCGCCGCTGTGGTCCCTCCGAGGAGATACTGGATGCCGTGGTTCGCCACGTCGACGAAGAGGGTATCCGCAGGGCTTGATGGAGCGGGGAGGAGATGGGCGTTCACATCGGCGTAGGACAGGTCGGTGCCCAGCATGATGGTGAGGTCCACCGGCTTCACCGTGAATGAGGTATCCGTTGCGGCGATCTCGCCGGCAAGCCGCCACAAGTCAGTTTCCCTGATGTCCGGTGAGGGATGCGGTCGGCGGACCAGTATTACGGATGTTCTTCTGACGGTGCTTCCGGAAAGGGGATACACATAGGAAAACCTCCCCAGGGGGCTAGCCCTGAAGGTGTTCTCGAGCCCCTCCCTCCCGGAGCAGTTCGATACCCAGATGGTAACGGTGTCCTCGAGAAGGGATGGCGGCATGTCTGAGGGAAGAGCTTCCACCGTGTCCGCCGCCCATGGGGACAAGGCTTCCTCTTCCCCATGGAATACAACGCTGTCGGTGGCAGGGGCGGTATCCCGGGGCAGCACCGCTTCGGAGGGCGGGCCGGAAAAACGGAAAACGAGATAGGCAATGGCAAGTATTACAGGGGCGGCAATGTACCAGTGCTTCGCCTTCATGGATGAACCGCCGCCGGAGGGGGGCTTCCGTATGAATCCTTCGGTGCTGACCACCGGAACGGTCCGTTTCCCGGGAGAAACCTCCCCTTCGGGTTCCGAAAGGCCCCGGAGCATGCCCCAGGCTTCCTTCAGGCTCACCGGCCTGTCCACCGGATCCACCGAGACCATCCTCATGATCACACTCTTCAGCGGAGCGGACAGACCGTTCCACACTTCCCTCTGTTTACCGGGGTCGTCGGTGCCGGCTATCATCCTGAAAAGAAGAGAACCGATTGCCCAGACGTCGCTTCGGGGATCGGATGGCCTGGAGCCGTCCACTTCAGGCGCGGTGAAGGGCGAAACGGGAACACCCCTTCTGCCGCCCAGAAGGAAAACATCGGTTCCCGAAAGCAGGAACATTTCCGGGCCCAGATAGCCGCAGACCATGCCGGAGGCCTGGAGTCCGGTGACTATGCCTATTGCCTTGCCTATCAGATCAAGGGCGGTTCCCTCGGGCAGCCCCCCGGACAATGCGATGATCTCCGAGAGGAACTTCATTTCCCCGGCATCGAAAAGAAGCAGTTTTCCGGAACCGGGAAGGTCCCTTGCATTGACCGGCGTTATAAGCCCTTTTACCGAGGGCCATCGGTGCTGAAGGCCGTGGGAGGAAAGGGATATCTCCGCCACCATGCTTCTTCCGCGGTCGTTGACCCTGCAGAGGGAATAGCCTTCCTCGGTGAATATCTCGGATTCCAGGAGATATCCGCAGCTGCCCAGGAGTTCAGAATCCACTGTCATCGGATGAGTAATTGGGAGCTTCCTTGGTAACTGTGACATCGTGGGCATGGCTCTCCCTCAGACCAGCCGAGGTGATCCGCACGAACTCAGCCCTTTCGAAAAGCTCCCTGATGGTTGATGCTCCGACATAACCCATTCCGGAGCGGAGCCCGCCGGTGAGCTGCACCAGGTAGTCGCTCACCATGCCCTTGAAGGCCACCATGCCCTCGATGCCCTCCGGAACCAGTTTCTTCTCCACCGTTGAATCCTGAAAATACCTGTCGGCGCTGCCTCTCTTCATGGCGCCCATGGAGCCCATGCCCCTGTAGGTCTTGAACTTCCGCCCCTTGAATATCACCGCTTCTCCCGGGCTTTCGGTGGTTCCGGCGAAGAGGCTGCCTATCATTACCGCGGATGCCCCGGCGGCCAGTGCCTTCACAATGTCGCCGGAGAACTTGATCCCGCCGTCGGCGATGATCTTGCTTCCGTGTTCAGCGGCGGCAGAGGCGCAGTCGTAGATCGCGGTAAGCTGGGGACAGCCCACCCCCGCAACTATTCTGGTGGTGCATATGGATCCGGGACCCACCCCCACCTTCACCACATCGGCTCCTGTCTTTATCAGCTCCACAGTTGCGTCGGAGGTTACCACGTTCCCCGCCACTATGGCCAGGTCAGGGAAAAGTGCCCGTATTCTGGCAGTGGTATCGATGACCGTGGTGCTGTGGCCGTGGGCGGTATCTATGAAAATGCAGTCGACCCCGGCTTCGACCAGGGCCGTGGCCCTTTCCACCGCGGGGTCACCCACGCTCACCGCGGCGGCGGCCCGGAGCCTGCCCCTTTCATCCTTGCACGCCTCGGGGAAATCCATTGCCTTCTGGGCGTCCTTCAGTGTGACAAGGCCTGACAGATGGCCGTCGGGGTCCACCAGGGGCAGTTTTTCCAGCCTGTGCTTCCTCAGGAGCACCAGCGCCTCCTCGAGGCCGGTGCCCACCGGAGCTGTAACCATTTTCTCGAGGGGGGTCATCAGTGAGACCACCGGCACGGAACCGTTGGTTTCGAAATGGTAGTCGCGATGGGTAAGGATTCCCGCCAGACGGCCCTTATCCATAACGGGGAAACCGGAAACACCGGTCTGTTCAGCCAGTTCCAGGGCATCGGACACCCTGGCGGATGAATCGAGGGTGATGGGCTCGATGATAACGCCGCTTTCCGCCCTTTTCACCGAGGTCACGTGCCTTGCCTGGTCTTCTATGGAGAGGTTCTTGTGTATCACGCCCATGCCGCCCTGCTGGGCAAGGGCTATGGCCATGCCGGCTTCGGTTACCGTGTCCATGGCCGCGCTGAGCACCGGGATGCTCAGGACAATGTCTTTACAGAGTTCCGTATGGAGGCTTACCCGGCTGGGATGTACATCTGAACGGCCGGGAAGGATCAGGACATCGTCGAATGTGTATGCCTCCCTGGCATCTCTTGGGTTCATTATCCCTCCTGAAAGAATGGGCTCAGTCGGCCCAGTAAATTATCCTTCCGCAAGTAGGGCAGGTGTTGACCCTGGAGTTCCTGTCGGGGTCGGAGCAGACAGCGGTGGGAAGCCTGGTAAGGCAGCCGGTGCATCTTCCCATGAGGGCCGGAACCACCGCGTTGCCGTAGTGCCTGGTCAGCTGGCTGTAGAGACCCCGCCACTTCCTGCTGATGCTTTTCGCATAGGCTTCACGGAGTTCGGTGAGCTCCTCCAGGGCACCCTCGGGCTGAAGGCCCATGTCAGCCTCGGTGTCCCTTATCTCTTTCCTGTTCAGATCGGCGATCATGACATCGAGATCATGAAGGCTGATAAGCTTTTCAAGTTGCTTGTCCATCAATCCTCCTGGTTCGAAAGCTCAAAATCCAGCAGATCGAAAAGCTTTTCCATGGAGCCCGCGGATTCCAGCTGGTCTCCGGAAGTCCTTATGCATCCGGCGATGTGGCTGAGGAAGGCGGAGTGCTCTTCCGGGCCGTTGGGCTTCACCGGGGAGATGAAAAGGATAACGGTGTGAACCTTTTCCTCCGGCCAGCCGATCCCCTTTTCGGATCTCCCCACGGCTATGGTGAGCCGGTCGACCAGTATGCTTCTGCAGTGCGGGAGCGCGATACCCCTGTGAACCACCGTTGCCCCCACCTGCTCCCTTACCTCGAGGGCTCCGGCAAGAAGGCCTCTGGTTTTCACCCCGAAGGGGAAAAGCCCGAGAAGCTCTTCCACAGCGTCATTTCTGGTGCTGGATGACAAATCAAATTTACATAGCGCCGTGTATTTCAAATTTCTTCTCCCTTGCCTTTTCAGCGTCTAATATAGAATACTGCCCATGTCCTGCAAGTTGAAGACCTGACAACTCGAATGGGTAATATGCAAAGTAAAGACAAAATTAACACATATCTTCCCGGAGACGCCAGGTGGGTAGCCTTTGGTCCCTCGCCGGATACATGGATTTGTTCCGATGGCATGGAGCTTCTGGCCGCTTCCCTGTCAATGCAGACAGCAACCCTGATGCCCCTTCTCAGGAAGGCCGGCCGGGGCCGCTGGCCTGTTCAGATAGGCGGGAAGCTTTTCGTCACCTCCTCCATTGCACCGGAAGAGGGCACCAGGATCATCACCCTTGAGGAGTCGGAACCCTGCAGAACAGCCGAGCTACTTGAGGAAGCAACCGGTGAAAGCAATTTCCTTCTCTGCGCCGGAGACGGCAGGATCATTTCCCTCTCCAGGGAGGCTGCATCCCTCTTCGGAAACCCCGGACGGCTTGGTGAGATTTTCGACTCCAGCTCATCCGGCGCAATTCACGCCGCGGTGCAAAGGTGCCTTCAGGAGGGCTCGGTTCAGGAATTCCTGGTCAGCCTCACCGCCCAGGAGGGGCAGAAAACCAATTACGGCATAACCATCAGGCTCCTGCCCTCCCCGGGCAAACTGCTGTTCTGCAGGCTCCAGATACCATCGGTTGCCGTGGTTTCCGGCACCATGGACAGGAACAGCCAGATACGGACCCTCCTCGAAGAAAGCTTCTGCCCCAGTATCACCATCGACTCCGACGGCGTGATGACCTCCATGAACCAGGAGGCCAGGAGTTTCGCAGCAAGGATGTGGGGCCACGATCCCACCGGTTCCGTCTTCTTCGACTACATTCACCCGGACCGGAGGGAGGCGGTGGTGAACCGGCACAAACAGCGGACCCGTGGATTCGCCGTTCCCTCAAGGTACTCCATACAGTTCACCGATGGAACAGACGGCACCACTGCGGGATCCGAGGTTTCCGTTGTTCCCCTTCTGGGTCTTTCCCAGTGGGTCGTTTTCCTCCGCCCCCTTCCCGGACCCGGTCAGCCCGGGGCTGAAATCGGCCCGGAGGAGGGCCTGCCGCCGGGGCTCCTGAAACTGCTTCCGAAGGAAACTGCCTCACCCGAGGAGATACTGCTGGAACTCACCGGGTATCTGGAGGCCGAGGCGTGTGCGTTCATAATGGAAAGCCGCATGGTAACAGTGGGTGATTCCGCCTCGCTTATCAGCTCACTGAACCGTGATGAACTCGCCGCAGCTCCAACGGGTTTCATGAAGAACGGCTCCTTCCACCGGAGGATCAGTTCCGGTTTCGGGGTCTCGCACCTTGTAATCCACCGGAGGGACCGCCCCGGGCTGGATCCCGGGGAAGAGGCTGCGGTGGAGACAGCCTCAGGAATGCTGGGAGCTTATCTCATAAGGACCATACTCGCCGGGGAGCGGAAACTGATCTCTGTGACCATGGACATCGCCTCGGCATACCTCAGGAAAACAGAATCCCTCGAGGGACTGCTCTTCGATTTCGCCAGGATATCCGCAATGGAAACCGCGGCGATCTACAGGATATCCGACAGCGGCGACTCCCTGAAGGGCATCGCCGGCGCGGGAACGGTGGGTGGCATGCCGGACCTGCCCCTCGACGCCCTCACCACCGCCTCATGGGCCTGCCTCAGGGGCGAAACCGCCTTCTATATCGATGCCCCCGAGAACGATCTCAGGTTTTCGAGGGTGTTCCCTGAATCCCTTTCGGAAATTGCTGTACCCTTCTTCAGGGGCGCCTCCCCGGAGGGGGTCATACTGCTTGCTTCCTCGGAACGGGAATACCTGGCCTCCTCCAAGGGGGTGTTCATCCAGCTCCTGGCCCTCCTTTTCTCATACCCGGAAAACCCTTCAAGGGATACCGCCGGGGATGAAGCTGCGCCAGGGCACAGCCCGGTGAAGGACCAGGCCCTGGAAAACCTGATACACAACATTGCCGGCCTGGAATCGGCGTGTTCCTCAAGGGCCGCCTTCCTTAAACGGGATGCCGTGTCCGACCAGGGCCTCTCTGCGGACACCGAGGCACTTCTGCAAACGGTGAGCAGGCTTGGTTTCCACGGCAGATGGGCCCTCTGGTTCCTCAGGATATCCATGTACGGAGGAAGACCGGACCAGAAGTGGATAGATCCCTCGCCCCTTCTGGAAAAGGCTCTGGACGAGTTCAGGGTCCTGGAGGGAAGCCAGACCATGAAGCTTGCCTTCATCCCTCCCCCATCCGATATCGAGGTCTGTACAGACGGCTCCTTTGTGAGCATGATAGCCCATTCCCTTCTTGTGTGCATCCTTGAGAACTCTTCCAACTGCTGTGAGATCGAGCTGAGTGTGGACTCCAGGGGGGATTACTGGACCTTTACCATCGATTCGAAGGGAGACAGCGTTCCTGCGGATTGCCTGTCGACCCAGCGCCCGCCGGACGGGAAGAACATGCCCTTCGTTCTGGGATGGAAGCTCACGGAAGAACTTGGCGGAACCATCAGCACCTTCTCCAGTCAGGGAAGATCCACCCGGATGGTGGTAAGACTGAGAACCAGCGGCTGAGGAGTCCCGGAGGAACTATGCTTACGAAAACTGACCTTATGTACCATCTGCCCGAAGAACTGATAGCCCAGCATCCCCCGGAAGCCCGGGGGACATCCCGCCTCATGGTCCTTGACAGGTCCAGGGGCACCGTGGAGCACACGGTCTTCCGGGAGATATCCGGGCTTCTCTCCCGGGAGGACGCCCTGGTGCTCAACGACACCAGGGTGATAAACGCGAGGCTCCGCGGGGAACGGAACCCTTCCGGGGGCAAAGTGGAACTGCTTCTGCTCGAATCCATGGGTGATAACCTCTGGAAGGTAATGATAAGGCCCGGCCGAAGGTGCCTCCTGGGCAACCGCTTTTCATTCGGCAGCCTTCTGGGGTGCACGGTTCTGGAAGAGCTGGGTCAGGGCAGGGGTGTTGTTCGCTTCTCATCGGAGGGTGACACCGGGGAGATCCTCCGGAGAACCGGTACCCTGCCGATACCCCCCTACATAAAAAGGGCCGCCACCACCGCCGACGACCAGCGCTATCAGACCGTTTTCGCAAGGAAGGACGGCGCGGTGGCTGCGCCGACAGCAGGGCTGCATTTCACCCCGGAGTTGCTCCTTGAGCTGGAACAAAAGGGAATGTCCATCGATTATATAACACTGCATGTGGGGCCTGGAACCTTCCAGCCGCTGCGGAAGGAATCCCTGTCCGAGAACAGCCTTGAGCCGGAGAGGTATTTCATCCCGGAGGGAGTCCTTCGGACCCTGACCTCCCGCCGGAGTGCCGGAGGAAGGATAACCGCCGTGGGAACCACCGTTACAAGGGCTCTGGAATCGGTGGACCTGGAGTCCCGCGGAGACCTGCAGGGGGAAACATCCATTTTCATCCACCCCCCCTACACATTCAGGAACGTGGACGCGCTCCTCACCAATTTTCACCTCCCCGGGAGTTCGCTCATATCACTGGTTGGAAGCTTCGCCGGCCTTGATTTCATTATGGAGGCATACAGAAAGGCCATCGAGAACGGATACAGGTTTTACAGCTATGGCGATGCCATGCTTATTCTTTGAGGAGTTGTCTTGCCCTACACCGCACAAAAACCCGCTGAAGCGGGAAAACTTGCAGCCCTCTCCCTCAGGGAGGTAGTCTTCGTTCTTTCCTGGGGCATCCTGGGAGGGGCACTGTTCCTGCCATTCACCCTCCACTGGTACTACGGGATACCCGCCGCGGTCCTTATTGCGTCCTACTTCCTCACCGCCATGGAAACCGCCGACAAGACCGGTCCACTGGTGGCCCTGGAACTGAGGCAGTACTCCCCCGAGGGCCGAAGGAACGTACCCACCGGCCTCACATATCTCCGGATCATTCTCACGGTTATCCTGTTCCCTCCCCTGATGCTGAGCTGCGTCACCGTTCTCTTCGGGAAAAGAACACTCCCTGAGCTTATCACCGGCATCCGCATAACGGAGATCGACCATCGGCTGGACCCCAGACCCCGGAGGGAGATAAAGCAGGCGATCACAGGGGCTCGAAGCCGCCTGCGCAGCCTGATCATCGCCCCGCTGGCGGTGTCCGCCATCATGTTCTTCCTCAGACACTCGGCCCCCGAGGTTGTATCCATTCAGGGTATGGAGGCCGACGAGGCCCTCCCCGAGCATGAACAGGAGCTGCTTGTCCATTACCTGGAACTCACCACCCTTCACCCGGAGGAACTGGAGTACCATGTCAGGCTTGCCAGCCTCTACTACAGGAACGACATGCTCCAGGACCTCTTCGACGAGCTGGAAGTGATAAGGGAACTCGATCCCGACCATGCCATTCTCATCCTGGCGGACACAACCTCCTTCAGCTTCGCAATGCTGGAACCCCACTACGGAACCGACTCCCTCCCACCTGACACCACCATCACTCTAACAGCGACGGAGCCCGAGACCCCGGCTGACACCACCGAGGCCGAAGAACCTGACAGCCTCTCCCCCGGGGAACCGGAGCTTCTGGAAGAGATCCCGGAACCCCTGCCGGACACCCTGGTGGTGTTGGAGGCAGAACCGGACACCATGGAGACCCTTCTCCCTGACTCCCCTTCGGTGGAAACCGCCCCGCCGGTGGAAGAGGACACCGCGGAGACCACTGAACTTCCCCTTACGCCGGAGGACGCAGTTGACCCTGATACCCTCGTTCAGCCTTAAGGGCAGAAGCGGCAAGGCAAGGATGGGAACCCTCCTTCTTAACCACGGGGAGGTTGAAACCCCTGTTTTCATGCCGGTGGGCACCCAGGCAACGGTGAAGACCGTAAGGAATTCCGATCTCATCCAGTACGGCTGGAAGATCATTCTGGGGAACACCTACCACCTCTACCTCCGTCCCGGGCTGGAACTCCTGGAAAAGGCCGGGGGGCTCCATTCCTTCATGAACTGGCAGGGAAACATCCTCACCGACAGCGGAGGGTTTCAGCTCTTCAGCCTTTCCTCCCTCCGGAGGATAACCGAGGAGGGATACAGCTTCCAGTCCCACATCGACGGCAGCAGCCACATACTCACACCGGAGAAGGTGGTAGAGGCCCAGACAGTTTTCGGAAGCGATGTGATGATGGTTCTTGACGAGTGCCTTGAACAGCCCAGCGAAGAGTCGAAGACCCGGGACTCCGTTGCCCTCACCCTCAGGTGGGCGAAAAGGGCAAGGGAACTCCACGGGGGAATGGGACAGGCGATGTTCGGGATAGTCCAGGGCGGCGGTTTCCCCCACCTGAGAAGGCAGTGCGCCGAAGCCCTGGTTGACATGGATTTCGATGGCTATGCCATCGGGGGCGTAGCGGTGGGTGAGGAAAGACCAATGATGGAACTCGCGGTAAAAAGCTGCATCGACATCCTCCCCGCGGACCGTCCCAGATACCTCATGGGGGTGGGAAAGCCCGAGGACCTCATCGACTTCGTGGGCATGGGGGTGGACATGTTCGACTGCGTGGTTCCCACCAGGAACGCAAGGGGAGCCTGCTTCTTCGTCCCCGAGGGCAGGCTTAACATTAGAAACGCCAGATTCCGGGACGACTTCCGGCCGGTGCAGGAAGACTGCGACTGCTATGTGTGCAGGAACCACACCAGGGCATATCTGAGACACCTCTTCATAGCCAGGGAATGGCTGGCACCCATATACGCAACACTCCACAATCTGCGCTACTTCGCCGGCCTCATGGAGGAACTCCGCTGCGCCATCCGTGAAGACCGCTATGCGGAGACATCGAAGGACCTTCTGGGAAGGATGGGAAAGCTTGGGAACCCCTGAAACGGTGAGGATCGAATGGCTGGGAAACCGTGTCGGAGGCATAGCGAGGCCACCTGACAGCCCGGCGGTCTTCGTGAGGGGAGCGCTGCCCGGTGAAACCGTTCACATAAGAAGGCTTGCGGAAAAGAAAAGCTTCATAGAGGCGGAGCCATTATCCATCGAAGATCCCTCCCCCCACCGGCGGGAACCCTTCTGCCCCCACTTCGGCATCTGCGGAGGCTGCTCCCTGCAGCATCTGGAGTATTCCAGGGAACTGTACTGGAAGAGGGAATGGGTCATCAAGGCCCTGAGGGGGCTTGAACACCCGCAGCCCGAGGGAACGCTGCCATCGCCTGAGACCGTCGGCTACAGGAACAGGGTCACCTTCGATGTACACAGGGGAAAACTCCACCTCCATGCCTTCAGGGGCGACCCTATCCCGGTGGATGAATGCCCCCTGATGAATGAGAACGCCTCCGTGGCCCTGCGGGAACTCCTGGCTTCCCCCATCCCCCTGGAAGCAAGGAGGATATCGGTCAGGGGCAGCCTCAACACCCCGGACAGGGCGGTTGAGATCCACGGGAACGGTTCCTGGAAAAGGATATCCCCGGCCACTTTCCGGGAGAGGATCCTGGACATCGAGTTCCCGGTTCCCCCCGGCGGTTTCTTCCAGGTGAACACCGGGGCCGCCGAGGTGCTTTCCAGCGTGGTCGGCGGCATGATACCCGGGAGTTCGGGAACGGTCCTTGACCTCTACGGCGGCGTGGGGACCTTCGGCATCCCCCTCGCCCTCAGGGGGTTCACCGTGGAATCGGTGGAGATGAACCCCGGGGCGTCCAGGGGATGCCGAGAGGCGGCACAGACCAATGCCGCTTCCTCCATGTTGAAGGCGATCAACCTCCGAGACAGGTCATACCTCTCCTCCGCCCTCAGCGGCTCGAAGAAGTTCGACATCCTGATAACAGACCCCCCCAGGGCTGGAATGGGCATAAGGACCACCAGACAGATAGCCCGGCTGAAACCTCCGCAGATAGTCTATGTAAGCTGCAATCCCTTCTCCGCCGCCAGGGATATTGCCATTCTCACCCGGGGCGGCTATACAATCAGTAAGATCATACCGGTGGATATGTTTCCCAACACCGATCATGTGGAAACTGTCTTCCTGCTGAAGGGAAAAGACCAATGAAAACTGCTCTGATACTGTTCTTTGCGATATCCGCAGCACACGGGTCCCTTTCACTGGAAGACCCCCTCAGCCGCTGGCTGTACCATTCCGAGGCCTTCGGCCCCCTGCTCCCCGGCGAGCTCCCATCAACCCACACCATACATTTCCAGCCCGGTTCGAGAACCGCCTGGATCTGGCAGCTTATGCAGGACAGGGGCGCAGTGCCGGGCACCGACGGCAGTCTGATCGGCTGGAAGTACAGCGCCTCGGGGGAGCTCCTTCACACTGAATCCGAGTTCATCTCCAGGGCCGGCGGCAAGCTGGAATTCTTCGCCAGACCCGTAAGCTGGCTCAGCATCCATGAAAGGACCTCCATCTGGTCCGGAAGCGACACCAACCCCCCCTCGGGGTTCAGCCCCTTTCATTACGGCCTCGAGCACGGAAGGCACTTCTATGTGGACTGGGGCTACGCAAGGGCTGAAACCGGCCCCCTCGAAGTTTTCCTTGGCAGGGTCCCCCTGAGGTGGGGTCCCGGTAGGTTCACACAGCTCCTCATTTCCGGAAACGCGCCTTCCATGGACATGCTGAAGGTCAACCTCGACCTGGGCAGAAGGGTAACCTTTTCAGGCTTCACCACCACCATCGACTCAGCGGCGGACAAATGGCTCTCCGGTCACAGGCTGGACATCATGCCCCTCGACAACCTCCGCCTTGGCTTTTCCGAAACCATACTCTATGCCGAGGGCTTCGACCTGGCCTACGCCAACCCCTTCATCCCCTGGTATCCCGTACAGTGGAACGAAAGGGAGGACGACAACGCCTTCATGTGCATCGACGCCACCTGGCAGCCGGTCCGTGGTCTCGCCCTCTACGGGGAGTTCCTTATAGACGACATCCAGTACAACAATGTAAACGATGTCCCGAACAAGCTGGGGATAACCGCCGGGGCCGACTGGTTCCATCCCGGACAGGGGCTTGGCGCCACCTTCGAGTACACCGCCATACAGCAGTATGTCTACAGCCAGCGGAAGGAGGCAAACTACTACCTCCACGACGACAGGATAATCGGAAGCGCCCTGGGTCCCGACGCCGACAGGCTCACCGCCGCCGTATCCTGGTGCGGCCTTCCAGGCCTCACCACCGCCCTCCAGGGAAGCTACACCAGGCACGGTGAAACCGATGTCTACTCCGGCTGGCCCGACTCGGTCTCCTCCGGTGCCCCCTTCCCCTCGGGCATCGTCGAGAACACCGCCATGCTATCCCTCGACCTGGGCTGGTACCACCACGACTGGCTTGAGATCCGCCTCGGCGGCTACCTCACCACCACCGACAACACCGGCCATGTTGATGGCGCGGAATCCTCCGACAGCGGCATAACCCTGGGAATCACCGCGGGCCAAGGCCATCCGTAAATTTGACAAATAGATTGCGTATTTAGTTGTAGCCCTTTATTTTAAGCATGACCCTGACTGGAGGGCTTCCTGCATTTTATCCTCCACATCTCGAAACAGATCCCCTCAGTACCTCAAGGGCGTGACCCAGCACCGGAAGCAGGAACTCCACACATTCCTCCACTGCTTTAACGCTGCCGGGCAGGTTTATTATGAGGGTGTTTCCCCTGATCCCGGCGGTCCCCCTGCTGAGCCAGGCGGTCTTAACCTTCGCAGAAGACATGTATCTGAGCATTTCAGGAATGCCGGGCACTTTCCTGTGGCAAACCCTTTCCGTTGCCTCCGGAGTCAGGTCCCTGGGGCTGAATCCTGTTCCCCCGGTTGTTAGAAGAAGGTCGGTATCCGGGGTGGAAAGCTCTCTCAGAGCCCTGGCAACGGAATCCTCGCCGTCTTCGGTAACGCTGTACTTAACCAGGGAATAGCCTGCGTTCTGAAGGGCCTGTACAATTGCAGGGCCGCTGCCGTCTTCCCTCTCGCCCCTGCTGCAGCTGTCGCTGATGGTTAGAACACTGAATGTGGCCATGGGGCCTCCATCTCTATCCTTATCTATTACTAACACTTACAGAGTTATTTGTCAAATTTACGGATGGCCTTGAAGTTTCCCGATTTTCCACCTGTTTTCTCAAGAAGGTAAACCTCCTTGATGACCATGGATTTGTCCGCGGCCTTCAGCATGTCGTAAACGGTGAGGAGGGCAACGGTCACGCCGACAAGGGCTTCCATTTCGAAGCCTGTCTCGGACAAGGCGGAAACGGAGCAGCTGCACAGGAGTTCCATGCCCTGGAGGTCGAAGGTTATGTCCGCAGACTGGACTGAAAGGGGATGGCACATGGGTATAAGTGCAGAGGTGTTCTTCAGGGCCTGTATCCCGGCCACCACGGCTGTGTTCAGAACATTGCCCTTTACGGTTCCCCTCTGTTCCAGAAAGACCGCGACCTGTTCGGAGAGCATGATGGAGCCCATGGCCGTGGCGGTCCTTGCCGTTGGCTCTTTGCCTGAAACATCCACCATTCTGGGTCTTCCGCTGTCGTCAAGGTGACTCAGTTTCATCCGCCTATCCTCCACATCCTTACTCCTCCGCACTGTCCCCTCCGGGGCTTGCCGAGAACCAGTTCCTCAATTTTTCTGCCCATGACCTCGTCGCTTACGCCGGCCCGAAGCAGGGATTTCAGATCAAGCGCCTCGCCTCCGGCAAGGCAGGAAAGAAGCTCGCCGTCGGCGGTGAGCCTGAGCCTGGTGCAGGCACTGCACATGTCGGTGCCCACCGGAGCGATGATCCCGAAGGAGAGCCCTTCGGGTGTTTCATACATGGCAGCGGTTCCACGGGTTAGCAGGTATCTTACCGGCCCCGCCTCCCGGAGAATTCTCTCACCGCTGAAATAGCCGCAGACGGAACCCTCCATGGGCATGTGTTCGATGAAGCGCAGGACAACGCCCTTCGCGGCGGCCCAGCGGATCATATCCTTTATCTCGCCTGTGTTTATGCCCTCCAGGACCACGCAGTTCACCTTCACCGGTGTAAGCCCGGCGCTCTTCGCCGCTTCAATTGCGTTCTCCACGGTGTCCAGGGAGACATTCCTCCTTGTTACTCTCTGTATCACATCATCCCTCAGGCTGTCGAGACTGATGTTGACCCTGGACAGACCCGCCGCGGCAAGGTCTGAGGCAAAGGCTGGAAGAAGAACGCCGTTGGTGGTGAGGGTGGTCTCACATATGGAAGAAAGATTCGAGACCAGCTGGACCACGCCCCGTCTTACCAGGGGTTCACCGCCGGTTACCCTGATCTTCCTGAGGCCCAGCACCGAATGAATGAGAAGGGCCAGCCGGTGGATCTCCTCGAGCCTCAGTATGTCGGAGTGGGGCATGCATGGAACCCCTGCCTCGGGCATGCAGTAGATGCACCTGAGGTTGCATCTGTCGGTAACGGAAACCCGCAGATAGTCGATCTCCCGACCTGTCCCGTCCCTCATTATTCCCAGAAGCCTTCGCCGCCGGCCCATCCCATAAGGCTGAACTGGATCTCGGCCCCGGCGGGGGCTCCGGAGCTCTCCGGTGGAAGCCAGGCTATGGCGTTGGTCCCCCTGGTGCTCATCAGGTCTCCCGAACCGCTTGTTTCCGGCACCTCCAGTGACCAGACCCCGCCGGTGAGACTGGCCCTGCACCGGAAGAACCCCTGTCTGCCCGGTTTATTGCTCTGTGCCGAAAGCAATTTCCCTGACAGGACTTTCTTTCTGTAACAGTCGTGGCCCGAGAAATATCGCAGGGCGGGCATCACATAGGTCTCAAGGGCCACCAGAACGCTGACCGGATTCCCGGGAAGACCGAAAACTGCTTTGGAATCCGATTCTCTGGTGGCAAAGGAAAGGGGTTTGCCCGGTTTCTGGGCAACCTCCCGGAAGTGGAACTCAAAGCCCAGGTCTTCCATGACGGCGGGAATGTAGTCCCTGGTCCCCATGGAAACACCCCCGGCGGTGATCAGTATGCTGGAAACGGACAGGGCCTGCCTGGCGGCGCTTCTCAGGGATACCGGATCATCGGCGGAATGTAGAACCGCAGCGGGTTTGTACCCGGAGGAGGAAAGGAAGGACTCCATGAGCGGGCCGTTGGCATTCCTCACCTGTCCGGGGAGGGGTCTGTGAACAGGAGGCACCACCTCGGAGCCTGTTGTGAGAACACTTACACCGGGCCTGGCAAAGACACTGAGAAATGCCCGCCCGGCCATGGCGGCAATGCCGGTTTCCCCGGGGGAAAGCAGAAGCCCCGACTCGAGTACGGTCTGTCCCATGGCTATGTCCTCGGCGCGGTAACAGATATTGGCCCCTGGGGGAGGGATTTTCAAGACCTTCAGAACTCCCCCTTCCACCCTGGTTGCCTCCACCATTACCACCCTGTCCGCCCCCGCCGGGACCGGGGCACCGGTCATTATTGGAGCCGCATGGCCGTCCTTCTCAATGGGAGGAGGATCCGCCCCTGCGGTAATCTCCGGCAGGAGGCTGTATGATCCCGCCTCTCCCCTGAGGGCGAAACCGTCCATGGCGCTTCTGTCGAAGGGCGGCATGGGAATGTCGCTTTGTATGTTCTCGCCCAGAACTCGGCCGGGGCACTCCTCGAGGCGGAGGTACTCCCGTTCCGCCCCTGGCAGATTCCTGAATATGATTTCAAAGGCATCCTGAACACTTATCATTGGTGGTTTTCCTCCAGTTTCGAAGCTGCTGAGGCCATGGCGTCCTCGAGGAAATGAAACCGCTTGAGCATCATTTCGGCAACAGGGGTAAGACTGCTGCCTCCGCCGCCTGAACCGCCGCGGCTTCTGTGTATGAGCCTTACGCCGAGTTTGGCCTCGGTTTTTGAGATCAGGGTCCATACCCTTCTGTACTGTATTCCGGTTGCTTTGGAGGCGGCCAGTATGGAACCGTACTCCCGTATTGTTTCCAGAAGGGAAGCAATGCCTCCGCCGAAGACCGGCCCGGAATCGAGTTCGAGCCAGAGTTTCCAGCCGGGTCTTACCGGGTTGAACCCCGGAAGACCCGCCGTGGAAAGGATGAGACCGGATGTTTCGGAGGATACACTGGTTACAGGGCCCTTCACATGGATCACAGCGCTGTCCGCCAGCTCGGGGTTCTTGGGATCGGGTACCTCGCCGTCGATATAAACTACCACTGCTCCGGGTATCTGTCCCGCGGCTGAGTTGGTTTCCCATATGATCACATCGTTATCGGTGACAGCTTCGGGGAGATAATCCATTACATCGCAGTTCTCGTTGAAGGACAGAAAACCCACCTCGCAGGCGCCGGCCTCGTTGAGCCTCCAGGTATCGGAGTTTTCCCCGCCGGGGCCGGGAAGATACTCGACACCGCCCTTATCGTGCCGCCTGAGCTTGAAGAAGGCCACACTGAAACCCCCTTCCGAAAGGACCCTGGCCAGGGCAGCGGCAAGGAAGGTCTTTCCCAGTTTCCTGCCAGCGGCGGCAACGACTATATTTCTGCCCAACAAATCACCTCCATTTTTTCTTATCCTAACCGAATACACCGGTTTTGAACATAGACAAACCTGCGAAACCGGGCCACCGCTGAAAGAGAAGGTCCCCATGTCACACGCCCCCTTCCATATCATCGAACGACGTTACATACCAGCGGTGAGAAGCACCGTTACCATTGCTGAAAACCCCTCCGGGGGAGCCAGGCTGGTGCATCTTCTCTGCGAGGAGGAGAGGGAACATTTTTTTGCAGCATGTTTCAGAACCCCGCCTCATGACGATACCGGTGTGCCCCATATCATAGAACACACCGTTCTGAACGGCTCCGCCGGATACCCTGTGAAGGATCCCTTCATGGAAATGGTGAAGAGCAGCATGGCCACATATATCAACGCAGCCACCCATGGGGACAGAACTGTATATCCCTGCGGCAGCCTCAACAGAACCGATTTCCTCAATCTGGTCTCGGTGTACATGGACGCGGTTTTCTACCCTCTGCTGAAGGAGGAATTCTTCCTTCAGGAGGGCTACAGGCTGGAAATGGACGAATCGGGCAGCCTTCTGCACAGCGGTGTGGTCTATAATGAGATGAAGGGGGTTTACTCCGACCCTGACAGCTGCATTGAAAGGGATGTTGCCAGAACCCTTTACCCGGCTGGGACATGCGGAAGGGATTCGGGGGGAGACCCCCTGGCCATTACCGGTCTCACATACAGTGAATTCAAGGCATTCCATGAAACCCATTACACCCCTGAGAACTGCTGCCTGTTCGCCCTTACGGGAATACCCTTCGAGGAATTCTCAGAGTTCATTGGAGGAATGCTGCCCGATAGGAAGCGAAAGACGCCCCCGCCGGAATTCATTCCCCAGGAATCCTTCGAAAAACCGGTAAGGGAGGACATTCCCGTCCCGGCCAGCGGCGATGGATGCACCGTCCTGTCCGCATGGAAGGTGAATTCCGCAGGGGACCCGGTGGAAACACTGGCTTTTTCCCTTCTCGAGGAGGTCCTTCTGGACGATGATTCATCCCCGGTGAAATCCGTCCTGCTGGATTCCGGTCTGGGAACGGGTCTGTCCTCCTGCGGATACGACGACGACTGCGTGGAAAGGAACTTCGTGATAGGGCTGAAGGGTGTTCAAAGGGACAGCGGTGACAGGGTTCTGGCCCTTATCAGGGATACACTGGGATCAATACACCGCGATGGCCTCGACCGCCGTCTCGTGAAGAACATGCTTCACCGTAAGGAACTGCAGCTGAAGTACACCGGGTCCGGGTGGCCCGGTGCCCTGATGAACGCAGTGACCACGGCTTGGGCCCACAACGAGGACATAATGACCACCCTCGATCTGAACCTCCTTCTTGACGGCCTGAAAAGCAGAATGGCGAAAAATCCGCGATTCCTCGAAGACATGACGGGCAGGTGGCTGCTTTCCAACCCCCACCGGGCGGATCTGGTGTTCTACCCCGACGAGGAACACTTCCGGAGGATAGAGCTGGAAGAGCAGGAAGCGCTGGAAGAACGAAAAGGGGAAATGTCGCCGGAAGAGATCGCCGCCCTGAGAAAAATGTCGGAGGACCTTCTGGAGTCCATGGAAAAACCCTCCACCCCAGAGGAGCTGGCAACCCTTCCCAAGCTCAGCCTCTCCGATATCTCGAAAACACCACCGGAGGCCTTCTACGAAACCATCGACACGGATAAAGGCCCTCTGATCCTCACAAACCTTCATTCCGCAGGGGTCTGTTACATCGATCTGGTAATCGATCTATCCTCTCTGCCCGGGGACCTGATCCCGCACCTTTCCTTCTATACCTCCCTCATGACCAGAACCGGGGCCGGGGGGAAAAGCCACATAGAACTGGCGGAGGAGGAGCTGGAGTGTTCCGGGGGAATAACCGCTTCAATGGTCTCCCAGACGGAAACGGTGGATTCAGTGGACTGCTTCAGGATACTCATGAAGGTCTCGGGCTACTGCCTGAGTGAAGACCTTCCAAGGATGCTGGATGTAATGAGAAGAAGGATCCTGAGCCCGGATTTCGACGATATCTCCCGGATCACCACAATTGCCGGGGAGATCGCCGAAATGGGAAGGAGCACTCTCATCCCCAGGGGCCACTCGGCGGTGATGCTAACCGCCAGGGCGGGGCTTACAGCGGGACACTACGCTTCCAATCTTCTGAAGGGAATTCCAGTCTTCAAGCTGGCATCAGGGATTAACAGGGAAAACGCACCGGAAGAGACCATTTCCCTGAACAGGATAAGAGAGCACCTCCGGGAAGGGGTCCCCTGGACGATAGCCATGACCGGTCCCGGGGAAGGAAAACAGCTACTAATGGACTGGTTCGAAGACATCCCCTCTTCCAAGGTTCCCTGCCCCCCGGACATTCTCCAGTTCAATCACCAGGGGAAACTGGGGATCAGGATTCCCGGAGGAACCGGTTTCGCCGGGGCGGCCCTTCCCGGAATTCCCATGTCCAGCCCCCTGGCGGCTCCCGGGGACATACTGATGACCATGCTCTCCGACGGGTTCCTGTGGGACGAGATAAGGGCAAAGCAGGGGGCCTATGGCGCCGGGCTGAGCACATCCGGGGGAACCATCACGTTCTATTCCTACAGGGATCCCTCGCCTTCTTCGAGCCTGAAGGTCTTCAGGGAGGCCGTTGCCCATGGCATGGAAAAGGTTGACCCGACAGCCAGGTCCATTGAAGATTCCATCATATCCAGCCTGAAGGGGGTCAATCCCGCCATAAGGCCGGCGATGGCCAACGGCATTGCACTCAACAGGCTTATGAAGGGATTGGACACCGACGCCATACTGAGGCAGCGGGAAAGGCTTCTCGGAGTGAACAGGGCCTCCATGGGTGAATTCGCCCAGTGGCTGGCCTCCGTGGATATTCCCTTCAGGATATGCGTTATGGGGAACGAAACCACCATAAGGTCCTGCGGGATCAGTGAAATTCTTGAACTTTAGGGGGGACTAATGGATGTTGCTTCACTTGTGATAGGGGTCATCTGCCTCGTGATAGGGTTCATCCCCTGTCTCCAGGTGGTGGTCATCGTACCCGCGGTGGCCGGGCTCATAATGGGAATAGTTGCCTTCACGAAGAAAAGGGGAGATGAAGAGCCGACTGGTATAGCCCTGGCCGGGATCATTCTGAACGCCATCCCCCTGCTTATCATCATGGCCCTGGCTACCTTCATCGGACTGAGTTCAGAAGCCTATACAATTCCAGAGATGACTATCCGGTAGTTTTCCATGAGGGTCTATGGAACGGTCAGCGCCGTTCTGCTGGGGCTGCTTCTCTACTCCGCGGTGTTTCCTTTCATATCGCCTGTTATGGAAAGGATAGCCCCGGCGGTATGGAGATGCCAGTACAGGGCGGCAACCGGCAGGCCATGCCCCTTCTGCGGTCTCTCGGCGGATATGCGCCGCTTTCTATCCACCGGCAGTACGGAGGGCTCAGACAACCCGGCTTTCGGGTTTCTGCTTGCACTCTTCGCCGGTGAACTGATACTGAGGGCAGCTTTTACCTTGGCATTCTTCAGGCTGAAGTCCCCGGTGCTCCCCCTGGCGGACGCGGGAATTCACATCGCCGCCGGGGTCTTTCTTATCTATCGCTGATCTCCCCCCAGAACTATGTCCTTCTGCTTCTGCTTTTCCGATGGTTTCACCGGAACCCTTACAGGCTCGCCGTCGATGCAGGAAATGCCGGTGAAATACATTGCCGTGGCTGCTGTCATGGGGGTGGGAAGGAATATCTGTATCTGCCTGGGAAGGGGCCCCTGCTCCAGAATGAATGAACGGGCGGCCTGCATATCGCCGGTGGTGCAGCCGGGGAAGGCGGCTATGATGTAGGGCATTATGTACCTTTCACTTCCGCTCTTTTCCGCCTCTTCCCTGAACAGTTCGGCGAACCGGCGCCAGACCTCCCTGCCGGGTTTCCTCATTAACTCGAGTATCCTGTCGTGGGTGTGCTCCGGGGCAATGCGGAGATGTCCCGAGATGTTTCTTGAGGCCAGCCGTTTTATGAACTGGGGATCCTTCAGGGCGACATCGTGCCTTATTCCGCTGGATATGAAGACCTGCCTTACTCCCGGTTCCTCCTCCGCGGCGTCAAGCAGGCCCATATACTCCGAGTGGTCCGTTCTGAAAAAAGGGCATATCTCAGGGAAAAGACAGGACACCCGGGTGCATCTTTCCATCTGCTCTCTGCTCGAGCACCCCAGACCGTAGAGGTTCGCCGTGGGGCCCCCGAGGTCGGAAATGATCCCCCTGAATCCGGGAACGGCGGCAACCGCCTTTACCTCCTCAAGCACGGACCGCCGGGAGCGGCTTACAGGGTACTTCCCCTGATGGAGCCCTATGGCGCAGAAACTGCACCCTCCGCTGCAGCCGCGAACAACCGTTATGGAGTCCCTTATCATTGTGTAGGCGGGTATCTCCACCTTGTGGGAGGGATGGGGCATCCTGGTGTACGGGAGGTTGTACACCCTGTCCAGTTCGGAGGTTGTAAGGGGCAAAGCAGGGGGCTCCACAACAACGGTCCGGGAATCGGCCCTCTGAATGAGCCTGGCGGCAAGCCATGGATTCTGATTGTCTTCCACCGCCCTGGTAAGCCCCATGAGCTTCACTGGATCCTTCAGGAGTTCTTCGTGGGAGGGCAGCTCCACATCGCCGTCCCTGGTTTGAAACTTGCCGGAATGAACCGCCGTTGCCGTTCCGGGAATACCCTCGAGGTTCTCTCCCTGGTTCAGCCTTCGGGCTATCTCAATTATCTGTGTCTCCCCCATGCCGTAAACCAGTATGGATGCCTTCGTGTCCAGAAGTATGGATTTCTTCAGACGATGGCTCCAGAAGTCGTAGTGTGACACACGGCGAAGGCTCGCCTCTATGCCCCCCAGAACCACCGGAAGCCCCTTCATTACCCGCTGAACGCAGTTTGCATAGACAAGGAGGGCCCTGTCAGGGCGCCTTCCCGCTCCGCCGCCCTCGGTGTAGGCGTCGTTGGTGCGGATCCGCCCCAGGGAGGTGTAGTGGTTCACCATGGAGTCCATGTTCCCGGAGGTGACCCCGGCGAAGAGCCGGGGCCTTCCCATGGCAAGGAAGGACTCTGGACTGAGCCAGTCGGGTTGGGACAGAATGCCGGTCCTGTAGCCCCGATCAAGGAGAACCCTGCCTATCACCGCCGCTCCGAAGGAGGGGTGGTCCACATAGGCGTCTCCGGTAACCAGCAGAACATCGAGCTGGTCCCAGCCCAGTTCCGCCATTTCGTCACGGGTCATTGGAAGTGGTCTTTTCATCTGGCTAGTGTGCGGGTTGGGTGGGGAATTGTCAAGCTCGGGAATCCCCACTTGAAAAATCCGTGGAGATGAAGGTAACTAGGAATGTAAACCTATGTTCACTTAAACACAGAAGGGAGAGAAAAATGACGGAAGAACGAAAAACACTCTTCGAGGGAAGGGTAAACGCAGGAAGGAACACCTTCTTCATCGACGCAAGGCAGGCGGTTAACCAGCACTACTACCTCACCATCACCGATTCCAGGCGTCAGGAAGACGGCACCTTCCAGCAGCAGAAGGTGCTGGTTTTCGAGGAATCGGTGAAGGGTTTCCGGGAAACGGTGAACGAGGCCTGCTCCATCATCGAGAAACTCGCCGGCGGAAGGCAGGAAGAAGAGATCAAAGAGATCAGGAAAACCCATCCCAGGGCTTTCATGAAATGGGAAGACGACGAAGAGGCCAAACTGGAAAAGCTCTTCAAAAAGGGTGTTGAGATCGAAGACCTCTCGAAGGAATTCGGCAGAAGCCCGGGCTCCCTCCTGGCCAGGCTCGAAAGAATGAAGCTCATACAGCCGGCGGCTTCGGGGGAATAGAGCTTCCCCCCGGCGCCCGGGGCACTTATACTCCCCGAATGCTCTATTACCTCTTGCTCCTGGGCGCCGGCATCTTCGCCGGCTTCATGAACGTGAATGCCGGGGGAGGTTCCCTTATAACCCTTCCCCTGCTCATCCTCACCGGGATGGACCCCGTAACCGCCAACGGCACGAACCGGATCGCAGTGCTCATACAGAATATCACAGCGGCGGGGAATTTTCGCAGCAGGGGCAGGCGAGACATCCGCCAGGGTCTCATTCTCGGGCTTGCGGCGGTTCCGGGGGCAGTGGCTGGCTCATTCACCGCCCTCAGCCTCCCCGACCCTGTCTTCAAGGGAATCCTTTCCGGCGTAATCGTTCTGGGCCTTGCGGTTGTTGTTTTCCACAGGCCCGGGAAGCAGAATGGTACCGAGCTGAAGAAGAAGTGGCCCCAGGTGCTTATCTTTCTTTTCATAGGGTTCTACGGCGGCCTCATACAGGCGGGAACGGGCTATCTGATAATATTCAGCCTCACAATGGCCGGCGGTCTTCAGCTGGCTACCACCAACAGCATAAAGGTGATTGTCGTGGCGGTTTACATGATACCCTCCATAGCCGTGTTCCTCCTGAAGGGGAGCCTCATGATAGTCCCCGGGCTTGTAATGGCCGCGGGGAGCGGCATAGGGGGCTATCTGGGAAGCAGTTTCAGCCACGGCATGAACCCGAAGTGGGTAAAGGCGGTACTGGCTGCGGCCCTCCTGGGAATGGCGGTGAAACTGGCCTGGGGCTGATCAGCCCCTTCTGGTTCCTGTGTACATGTCGCCCCTGAGAACCTTGCTCATCACCTCTATGTCGTCCCTGAGGTGCCAGCCTATCCTGGTGTAGAAACCTATCGCAGGGTTGTCGGAATAGATGAAGAGGTGGATCTTCTCTATTCCAGCGTTGAAGAGAGCCCTTTCGGTGTGCTCCATGAGCAGTTTCCCCGTGCCGGTCCCCTGCAGGTCCGACCTCACCGCAAGGTGATACACATAGCCACGCCGGTGGTCGTGGCCGGCCATAACCGATCCCGCCACTTCTTCGCCGCTCATGGCGGTGAAGCAGCAGTCTCCGTTCTTCTCCAGGAACAGTGTAAAACCCTCCGGGGAATCGGCTCCGGTCATGGTGTTCCCTGGAAAACCGCTCCACAGCTCCACAAGCCCTGAATAGTGCTCGGCGGACATGGGTACGATGTTCATCTCATTGCCCTTCTGTATATGCCCGGTTCGCTGTTCTCTATCACAACTGCGGAACACACACCCCTGAAGAAATCCACCGGGCCGGCGTCCCCCACAACGGCATAACCATAGCCATAACAAAGCATGTCGTGGAGCACCGCAAGGACCAGACCCCGGCCCAGGCCCTTTCCCCTGTGGCCCTTAAGAACGCCCACCGGCCCCAGGAAACCCAGGGCTGTGCAGTCCCAGGCGCAGAAACCCGCCAGGGAAAGTGTTTCAGAACAGAGGGCAATGATCATGGAGGGCGGGGTTCGGCCCAGGGCGGGAAGCACCTCGGATGCCCAGCCCGGGCTGAAGTTCTCTTCTATCCGGCTTTGTAGAAGGGAAGATTCCGAGGCCATGGGCCTGCGGAGTGAGTATCCTTCTGGAACGGAAGGTTCGGCAAGACCGTACAGGGGAACCAGAAGATCGGCCATCACTGCATGGTAAGGAACTCTTTGAAGGAATGCACCCACTGGTTCCCGGTTATGGCGCTGACAATACTGAGAAGTATTCCCACCACGATGAAGGCCATGATAACGGCCTTGCAGGCGTCCTGCCCCTTCACCGAGCCCAGCTGCTTCGGCTCACGGCCCAGATAGGCGCTTGCTGCGTAGAGTTCTTCGCCTATGAGGGTGTAGTCGCAGGTGGTTATGAAGAAGGGAAGCTGTGTGACAGCATCGGTGCCGGCTATCTGGATCGCCCCGGAGAGGGAGCCGGTCTCGGCAAGGATGAGGGACTCGGCCCAGAACATGCCCAGGTAGAAGTTGGTTGCGGGCTTGTCCCGCATCATTATGCCGTTCACCCCGGCCACATAGGCGAACTGGCTCTGGGTAAGGAAGAACACGCTGTCGGGGTCGAAGGCGTCGGGCCTTCCCGCCTCGAGGTAGCCCTGCTTCACCGTTTCCTCGGCAATCGTGAACACTATGGGGTCGCAGTTGGGGACAAGCAGGGGCGTCTGGTACTCGGCCACCTTCCTGGCCACACGGCCAAGTATTGTGAGGCTGGCAATGGTTGCCACATCGCTGATGGAGGAAAGGCCGGGAACATAGAGTATGGGCTTGCCCATCTCGGTGGCCCTTCCGATGGCCTCGTCGATGGCCTCGATGCCGGCGATGGGCCTGAGGTATAGGTCTGCCCCCCTCTGGGCCCGGCTGAAATAGTAAAGGATGAGGGCAATGAATATGATGCACCCCAGAAGAACGGGAACCTCGCCCTGGTTGAACCACTCCCCCCGGGCCAGCTCGGCCCCTGTGAAAGCTTCGCTGAAAAGTGAATCCCCGGCAAGCGTGAAGGTAATGGTCCTGTATTCGTACTGAACCATGGGGAGGATTGGAAAGTCCGGGTCGTAACCGTCCTTTAGAACCGGTTCCTCAAGGGGGAGGGCCTCGGTGAGTACCGTTTCCCAGGGTTCGGTGCCCGCGGTTCGCCGCTGAACCAGCAGGGCTCCGGCGTCAGCCGGGGCGTCAACAGCGCCGCTGAACTCGATAAGGAGGGTTGAGCCGTCGTCTTTGGGGGCGTTGGATACCGATGTTATCTCCGGAAGGGAGAGCGCCGTGAGAGCAAGTAATGTGAAGGCGATCAAGCTGAACCTCCAGTTACGGGTTATGCCTGATTATGCCACTGAACTCCCCCGGGGAAAAGAGCCCTCACCCCAGAAGCCCCCGGTAGACTTCGGCCAGTTGCCCCGCGGAAGAATCCCAGCTGAAACCCGAGGCATGCCTTCTGCCCTTTTCCCGGTGGTTAAGGGCACCACTCTCAAGGAAGGCGGCAAGCTTCCCGGCCAGATCTTCATGGTCTTCAGGAGAGAACCACAGAACACGATCCCCGGCCACCTCTTCATGGGGGGGGATGCGGGAGGCTATCACCGGAACGCCGGCTTCCAGGCCCTCCAGAATGGTCATTCCGAAGCCCTCGTAAACAGAGGGACAAACGAGACAGGCACAGGAAGCGTAAAGCCCGGCCAGTTCGCAGTCGCTTATCCTTCCCTTGAAAACCACCCTGGAGGCTATGCCCAGGTCATCCGCCATGGATCTGAGCCGGCCCTCCAGGGGCCCGGTTCCCGCGATCACCAGGTTGCCATCCCAATCCCCGGCCAGCCGGGCAAAGGCCCGGAGCAGGGTTTTGTGGTTTTTCCTGGGCTCGAGGTGGCCCACCGACAGAAGGAACTTACCCTGAATGCCGCCTGTGGAGCAGGGCTCGGGAAGTGTTGCGGCGGCGTTGGGGATCACATGGACCCTTTCCCCGGGAACACCGTAATGGCCGGTGATACCCTTTGCTGTGTAACGGGATACGGTAACGATGGCGTCGGCCCTTTTCAGTGCCCCGGCCATGGTCAGCCTGAGGAGCAGATATCTCTGCAGGCTGAGGTAGCTTCTGCTTTCAAGGAACCTGAGGTCGTGGACCGTGAGGACCACCCTGATATCAGGGGGAAAGGCCGGCACGGGAAGTGTGTCGGTAACCCAGATGCCGAAGGGGCCATGCCCAAGCCAGAAACCGGGAGATCTCTCGGAAAGCCGTACCAGGGGGGTCCTGGCCGAGGAAATAACCACCCTGGGCACACCGGGGGCCGCCCCGGCGGGGAACCCTGGGGTTACCACAGCCCTGAGGTCGAAGCTTTCCACCAGCCTGCTGTGGAGTTCAAGAGCCCTCTTCGCCGCACCGGTTGCGGTGTTCTCGAAGGGAAGCCAGTTGAGGAGAACGGACTTTTCCATTACCACCGTTTTCAGTGAATACAGTTGAACATGGGGGAAATATAAGCATGAAGACGGGGTGAGGAGCTCAGCGGCAGATCCGCCGAAGGATAAAGGAATGGTGCCGAGGGGCGGAATCGAACCGTCGACACACGGATTTTCAGTCCGTTGCTCTACCTACTGAGCTACCTCGGCACCGGAGGCAGTAATTTACGGCTAATTCCGGCAATGGTCAACCCCGGAGGGGCGGTATAACGCAAGTCAATAGGGCGGTTGCGGTTAGTCCACCGAGCGGGAGACCTCTTCAAAGAACTCGGAGCCAACACCGCATACGGGGCACTTCCATTTCTTCGGCAGGTCCTCCAGCCGGGTCCCGGGGGGAATACCGGAGGCTGGATCGCCCTTGTGGGCATCGTAGACATAACTGCATGCCTGGCATTCCCATACCATGCTAATCCTCCATGGGCTGCAGGAAAACGAAGGGGCGTTCCACCCCTGCCCGGAGCCTTGTGGTGGTGAACAGTGCGCAGTTCCCGCCGGAGAAGGCCGCCAGGGCAGCGTATACATCCGGTTCAAGGGGGATGTTCCCGACCCCCCTCAGGATGACCAGTGAAAAGGGCACCCTTTCCTGCCCGGTGAGAATGACTCCGGGCTCCTCGCCCAGGTATTCCACAAGGACACCGGCGTCGATGGAGGGTGCTATCATGCCGGCTATCTCCGCCCGGGCAGCCAGCTCCATGAGACGGGCATCCGGGGGGGAGTCAAGCAGCAGAACGCAGTTCCTTTCCGGTTCACCGGTGATAAGCTTCCCGTGGCGGAGGCCACCGAAGCCGGCGATGCCGGGAACAACCGCTCCGGGTGAGGAGATAACCGCGGACATGGCAGGGTCCGCATGGGTAACCTGCCCGGCAACGGGGGAGTGAAGCCTCACCGGCTTCAGCACATACTGTATTTTCACCACACCGGTCTTCCGGTCGATCTCCTCGACGGTGCCCGTGGCCGGGGACTTGATGTTGGACAGCCTTTCCCCGCTTGCGATGCACTGGCTCTTCTGAACGAACTCACCCAGGCGGACCTTCATGTAAGACCCTATTCGCCGGGGCTTCACCCCCAGCATGGCCGCCACATTCACGAAATGCGGCTTCCCGTCGTAATCCTGTATTTCCTTCATGGTTATAAGTCCGGGGAACCCTACCGAGGTTACCTCCCCCCGCACGGGGCTTGTCACATTGTATGTAAAGGGGATAAGGCCGCCTCCGCACTTCATGGAAAGAATGCAGTCGCCGCTTGACACCCTGTCCCCGGGGCGGACCTCTATGTTCTCCATCACCATTTCATCGGTGATGTCCTTTCTGTCGTAGCCCACCCTGGCCCTGACATCAACGAAGAAAACCCGCGGGGGGATCAGCCTGTTCTCCCCCAGAAGGTCTCCCGGGGCAACTGCGTCCCCGGAGGAAACCTTCATTTCCCCGGGATAGGAAAGGCTGTACTCCCTGTTCAGTATCCCCATTTCAGGCGGGACCGAGGGAGAAGAGGGCAGGTTCATCTCCTCCGGAGAGAGGCGGGATTCCAGGCCGAAGTCCAGGGGAATGGTCTCCTCCCCGTAGCGGAGGTCTATCACCAGGGGCAGGCCGTCTTCCGGAAGGGATACTCCGGGAATGGACACACCGGTGGAGCTTTCAATGTAAACGCACTCCCCCTTGCCTACCTTTATGGTCCCCCCGGGTGCGTTAACTTTCAGTACTGAGGTTTTTTTCACAGGCGCGTAGACCCTGGCCACAGGAACAAGACATTCCTCTGCATAGTACTTAAGGGCCTGTTCCGGATACTTCACCGACAGAACTCCCATGTGGGGGCTCTGGAAGTGCCTGTCCACCATGAGCAGAGTGAGCCCCTTCGGCCTGAAGCCGGAGGTAAGGATCCATGCGGTCCGCCGGGGGGATGAATGGGCCATTATTCCCCCGGCCCCAATGATGACATCTATGCTGGATATCCTGAAGGGATCCCCCTCGGGGGTCGAAAAGGCGGAATCGAACTTGCACTTCACCAGCCGGCGCATTTTTTCGACAAGCCCGACTCTGTGCCGCTGGTAGCCCATGTTGAGATGGTGCCGCCAGGCAAGGCGCATGCCCTCCGCCGCCGCGGCCCCCTCCACGGCCAGGGAGGCGCCGCACCGTGGAACTGTTGTGGGAAAAAGCGTTTTCCCCAGCACCCAGTTCCGTCCGGGGCCCTGGCCCACACCGGGTATGTGCCTGAACACATTCTCGGGCTCCGCCTCGCGGAGGATGTTGGACAGGCTGTAGCTCATTCCTGTGTTGGCCGCCACGGTGCGCTGGAACTGCTCCCCTACCCTGCTGAATATGTCGGTGGTGGCCCCGCCCATGTCCGCCATGACGACACCGCCGGGGATGTTCCTGGAATAGAGCTCCAGTATCCTCTCCACGCCCGCCGGTGTGGGGATCACCGGTGAGGAGACCATGGAGGAAAGCCTGTGGTACCCCGGGGCCATCTGCATCACATGGTCCATGAACAGCCTGTGCACCTCGGTAATGGCCGGCTTCAGGTTGAAGTGAAGGCCGTCCGGGCGGATGTTATCGGCGAAGGTTATGGAGAACTGATCTCCTAGAATGCCCTTCAGGTATGGCCTTACCGCGGTGTTCCCGCAGAAGACCAGTGGGATGTTCCCGGAACCGTATTTCGGTTTAGGCCGGGACAGGGCAATGAGCTGGGCCATGTTGATCACACCGGCCACGGCGCCGTTCTCGTAGCCCCCGGCCATGAGCACCAGGTCCGGGGAAAGATGCCGCAGCCTACGTATCTTTTCCACCCTGGGGGTTTCGTCGTCGATGGCGAAGGAATCTATTATCACCCCGCCGGCGTTGAAAGCTGTGGCCTTCGCCATGGTTCCGGAGTACGAAGAGGCCAGGGCTATCACAAGTATCTGAAGCCCGCCCCCTGCGGAGCTGGTGGTGAAGAAGGGAAGTGTGAGTTCTCCCGAACCGTCCAGCAGCTGGATGCCTGTTTTCTTCGAGAGCAGCGATACCCCCTGAAAAAAACCGGCGCATACATCTTCCGTGGGCTTCTCAACCGTGGTGCCCACCGCCGCGGTTCCCAGGGGGCTGAACCCCCCGGGGCCGAGCTCAAGCAGCAGCAGCTTCGTGGTGGTGCTTCCCACATCACTGACAAGGATCCGTTCAGCCATGGTGCCTCCCCGCCTTCCCGTGCTATCTTTGCGGATATAATACATTATGCTGTTTCAGTATATTGCGATTTATAGCCGTTGTCCACCGGATATGCCCGGTCAGGCCCCGGCTGGAAAAGGGGTAAAAGTGGAGGGAACAGTCGTCCAGATCCAGTCGCTTAAGAAGAATTACGGCAGGACAGTTGCGCTGTCGGGAATAGACCTTACGGTTAACCGGGGTGAGATATTCGGCATCGTGGGCCCCAACGGCGCCGGTAAAACAACCACCATCGACTGCATGGCAGCCATGAAGAAGCCCGATTCCGGAACCCTCAGGGTGCTGGGCCTCGACCCCATCAGGGACAGAAGGGAACTCCAGAGGCGAACGGGCCTCCAGCAGCAGGAGTCGGAGCTCCCTGAAAGGATACGGGTCGGAGAGGCCATAGCCCTGTTCGGCAGGCTTTTCGGCAAGGCTCCCAACCCCGGGGCGCTCCTTGAAAGGGTAGGGCTGGGGGAAAAAGAGGACAGCTATTTCTCTTCACTCTCCGGGGGGCAGAAGAAACGGCTCTTCGTTGCCCTGGCCATCGTGAACGACCCGGAACTGATAATGCTGGATGAACTCACAAGCGGCCTCGACCCCGCGGGCAGAAGGAAGCTGTGGAGCCTGGTGGAGGAGTTCAGGGGGGGCAGCAGAACCGTTGTCCTTTCCACCCACTACATGGACGAAGCGGAGAAACTCTGCGACAGAGTGGCTTTCTTCAACCACGGCAGGGTGGTGGCGGTGGACACACCGGAAAACCTCATTGCGAAGTACCGCCCTGGAATAAGGCTCAGACTGGTCTGCGGCGAGAACTTCCAGCCGGAAACAGCCCTTGCCCTCCCCGGCGTGAACAGGGCGGAGATGAAACAGGGGGAATGCATCATGGATCTTCAGGGCTCCCATGTGGTGGTTCCGGTCATAAAGGCCCTCTCCGACCGGGGGGTCAACCTGGGCAACCTGAGAACGGAAACCCCCACCCTCGAGGATGTTTTCATGGAACTCACCGGAAGGGAGCACGGCGATGAGCAGTAAAGCCCACATCGGAAGCCTTTTCGGCCTGGAGCTGAAGCTCTACCTCAGGGAGCCCTCCGCCTTCTTCTTCACCGTTATCTTCCCCCTGCTCCTCATGCTCCTGTTCGGAAGCATCTGGGGAAACGACCCGTTCCCCGGCGCCGAATACGGCTACATCGATGCCTTCACCTCGGCCTTCATCGGAATAGTGATACTCACCGCGGGAACCATGGACCTCACCATAAACATCGCCACCTACAGGGAAAAGGGGATACTCAAAAGGTTCAGGGCAACCCCGGTTTCTCCGGTTTCCTTCCTGGCCGCGGAGATGCTTTCCATCCTTGTGATAAGCATGATGGGTGTCCTTCTGCTGCTTCTGGCCGGTGTGCTGCTCTTCGACATGCAGTTCAGGGGAAACCTCCTCGAGGGGTTTGCCGCCTTCCTTCTAAGCTGCTGCGGAATAGCCGGCATGGGCTTCATACCGGCAAGCCTTGCCCGAACCGCCAGGAGCGGTACGGTGATCTCCAACTGCCTCTACTTCCCCATGCTGTTCCTCTCCGGCGCCGCCCTTCCAAGGCAGATGCTCCCGGACTTCCTGAAAACGGTATCCGAAGCGTTTCCCCTCACCCACGCCATAAGGCTTATGCAGGGGATCTGGCTTGGCGACGGCATCCTGGAGTACAAGACCGAAATGGTGGTTCTGGGGGCTATGCTTGTTGCCGGGGCCTTCTTCGCGGGGAAGCTCTTCCGCTGGGACTAGTTCGGAGGCTGGTCGCCGGAGGCGTCGGTGTAGTACATGGTTACCCACATCTCTCCGGTTTCCCCGTCAAGGATGATATCCCAGCTGTTCCATCCCGAGGAACCGCACCCGTACAGGAAATTCCCGCTTTCGGGAATTGTGTTCCACGGCCGGGGAAGCTCCTCCAGGAAAAGCACCGGATCCCAGGTGGAGGCGGGGCTTTCCCGAAGGCAGGCGTTCGAGGCGAATGCCCCGATGGAATCCGGCGGTATGCTGTAGTGTGAGGTGAAGGCAATGTCTGAACAGGTGCAGTGGACCACATTGGAAACCCCGCCGGGCAGCCTTATGCCGGCATTGTCCTCGAGGTATTTCCTGTGGTAGTCGCCTCCGCACCCGGACAGGGCAATTACAGAGTACAAAGCCGCGATGCAGAAGAACCCTTTCATTTCCGACCTCCGTTCATTACAGATAATCGTGAAATACAGGAAGAATGGCAATGGCCGGTGGAACCAAAGGGGGTACAGGGGTGTAACAGGTGGAAAAGGAGTACGCAATGAAGAAAGCCTTTGCCGCAATGACGGCAGTCGTTCTGCTCATGCTGAGTCTGTCGTGTTCACTGCCCGAGGGGAACCCCGGTTGAGGGGCCTGCCTTGAAGCGGAACCGTGGGTTTCGCATCAGCCCTGCTGAAGTTCCTCAGCAATAAAGGAACCGGACACCATGCTGGCAATTTCAGAAGGGATCAACCCTATTTCTTCTTGAAGACGCTCCGCCAGCCGGTGGGCTCAAGGGCGTAGGGTATCTTTCCGCTTCCCAGGGTCCCCACGGCTTCGGTAACGAAGTACACCCCGGGATCTATGTTCTTCACCTGGGACATGATCCCGGCGAACTGTTTCCTGGCGCATACTATGTAGAGTTCAGTAACGGTTCCGTTCATGCCCTTTCCCTGGAATTCGGTCACTCCGAAACCCATCTTCCTTATTCTCTCCGCAAGAAGGGGCGCTGATTCCCTGGCCATGATCTTTATCACGATACTGCCCATGGCGAGCTTCCGCTCGATGGTTATTCCCACGACATTGCCCGTGGCGAAGCCCAGGGCATAGAAAACCCCAAGCACCGGGCTGGCCTGCACCTGCCCTATCACCGCGGAGATAACCCCTATCCAGATGCTTATCTCTATGAATCCCAGAAAGAAGGCCAGGGTGGTCCTTCCCTGTATGATGCTTATGGTGCGTATGGTGCCCAGGGACACATCCAGCACCCTGGCCACGAAGACCAGAAGCCCAGTGAGTATTACTCCGGTATCCACTGTTTACTGTCCTTTCCGTAGGGTGTGAAAAAGAGAATATACAACCCCGGCGGCTCCGGAATGGAAAACAGGTCAGGAGAGCTGGTCCTGCAGGGCGAGTTCTGCTGAGTTAGTTCTTGCCCTTCTTATCCTGGCATCGAATACGAAACCGCTTTTCTCCCCGGCGTTGTCCCTGGAGTGCTTCCTGAGAAGCGATGTGGCGCAGTCCAGCACCAGAGCAGGTGATACCTCGGTATCGGAGTAGTTGTGGTTCCCTGTTGCGGCGATGGATACTGTACACAGAGGAAAGCTCACCATGGAGCCGGAACGGGTAACAAGCTCCATTGTGCCCCTTTCCTGCTCCTCCCTTGTGTACAGAAGGCTGGCGCTCCTTCTGTCGAACTCCCGGCAGATGGTGTCGAGGCAATCCCCGGGAACCGGGGTGAAACTCACCACGGCGAACCTGTCCTGCCCCATCTGACCTGTGAAGGCATCCCTCACATAGGTGCCCACGTGTTTCTTCACCAGTTCAGCCAGCATCAGTATCATTCTGTCGCCGTTCTGGAAGCCGTGCACCAGGTTGAAGGCCCTGAATCCGTTGATGTTGGTAAGGATCAGGTTAAAGGCCTTAAGGGCGATGGCCTCTGTAAGCTTCCTCCTCACCGACACATTGCCTGGAAGGTCCGTCAGGGGGTCCAGAGCGCCGCTGTTCTTCCGCTCGGCATCTATGGTCCTGTCAAGAAGGTTCTTCACCGTGACGGTTCCCACAAGGTCTCCGGACCAGTCCACGACCACCACGGGGTCGTAAACCCTGTGGGAAGGCCTTCCCATGGCGGCCCTGGAAACCTCGGTAACTCTCACCCCGTCGCCTGTTATCATGGGGTCGGGCTGGGCAAGGGCGTCAACGGTTTCCCTCTGAAAGACCGAGTAGCCGAAGCGGCCCCCGGTGTTCAGGTAGAAACCCGTTCTGGTAACCAGCCCCACCGGCTTGCTTTCAACCACCACCACTGCATGGTCCACTTCAGGGTTGTCCTGAAATATCCTGTCCATCTCCTCGCAGTTGACCCTGCCCTTCTCCACCACCATCGGCATGCCTGACACCTCTCCCACCGGGCAGTCGGATTCCGCCCTGTTGGTGGCAAGCAGTGCCGCCGCCGCCCGAAGTGAAGCGCTTTCGAACTCCTCCTGTATCTCCGGCGGCTTCGTTTCAGGCCTGGCCACCAGATATCCCTGAACCAGCCTGATACCAAGGGAAATAAGCACTTCCAGCTCGTCCCTGTCCTCAAGCCCCTTTGCCACCAGGGTGGTTCCGTTGTTGTTCAGGGTCTCCAGCGCCATTCTGATGTTCTGCTGCCCCATATCGAACCTGCCCAGGTTATGAACCAGCTTTCTGGGAAGTTTCGCGTACACCGGCCGAAGCAGATCAAGAAGCTTCATGTGCTGTTCGACTGACGGGTCTGCGTCGTCCAGGGAAAAGATTATCCCTGCGGAGGTAAGCTCAAGGAGCTTCCTCTCGAAGGTCCGGGGAGCCTCGTGAACCGGCGATGTGACCTCAAGACCCACCGAATCGGACCCCAGACCGAATTCCTCCATTGAGCCGAGAATGTACCGTGGCGTCATCCTGTCATCGCAGACAGCCTCTGGGGAAATGTTCAGGAAGCAGATGGTGCCGGAAAGATCCCTCAGAGTGGCTATCCTTCTGAGGGCGGTCCTCCTGGCACAGTGCTCCGCCTCCCAGAGAAGCCCGGCCCCCCTGGCGGCGCGGAAAAGATCCCCCGGAGATTCAAGGGGGTACACCCCCCTGGTGAATACCTCGTAGCACACCGTTCGCTGCTCCATGGCGTCGACTATCGGCTGAAAAAGCTGGGTGAATCTCTCGTTTCGAAGGATCCTTCCCAGTTCGGAATCGTTTCTTTCCTCCAGTGGCACCGGCGTGTTCATTCGACCTCCATGCATTCCGTTGAGAACATGTTGAAACGGGAATGATGATTATTGGAGGCGAATGTTAAGGGTGTTTTAAGGGAAGGCAAAGGGCGGCGTTTTGCTGCGCCGCCCTTCCCTTCTAACCTGTGGGCTAGAGGTTTATCCCGATGGTTGGCAGCCACTCATACAGAAGGCAAAGGGCGGCGTTTTGCTGCGCCGCCCTTCCCTTCTAACCTGTGGGCTAGAGGTTTATCCCGATGGTTGGTAGCCACTCGTAGAGGAGGAACTGTATCCTCCCGATCAGAAGGCTGATACGCCCCATAACCGTAAACCCGAAGGTCGCCCCGAAGCATATCATGATTATCCAGATGCCCGCTTTGGAACCTCCGCCGAAGAAGAAGCCCTTGTGGGGTTTGCTGAAGAAGAAGTAGATCAGCGCGGCCAGGGTGCCCAGAACTATCACGATGTTGCCTATGGCCACATCCCAGGGAAGACCCGGCTGGTAGAGGGGGATTATGGTGGCTTCAAGCTGCCTGAGGACCTGGGCCTTCATGGAGAGGGGAAAGCCAACACCCATGCTGGCGCCCATGATGAAGGCCATGGGGTACCGGCTGAGCCAGGCCACATTGGGGAAGAACCTGGTTATGTAGAGAAGACCGAGGATGGCCGGGATGAGAAGCACCCAGGCTCCCTCTTCACCGTTGCTCAGGGGATTAATAAGTCTGGGTTCGAGTACCCTGGTGTAGCTGATGGTGATCAGGTAGCCGGTGGATATTCCCACCACCAGATGCTCAGCAAGGCGGTAGAGGGGGTTTTCCTTGTAAAGGAAAGAGTAGATGCCTATGGTGAAAATGGCGGCGACCCAGATTCCTATGGTTTCTATGGACATGGCCTACCTCCTTCCCTTCAGTTTCGACTGCTTGTTGAACCCTCCGGCGAAGTAGGCAATATTGCCGAGAACAACGAAGAAGATGATAAGAAGATGCGCAATGTTCTGAACATCCATGCCGATGAACGCCGCACCGGGAATGGCGGTGTAAACCTCCCGCTGGGTGCCGTCGTCGCTCCATCCCATCAGCAGCGTTTCGTACTCGGCGGCTCCGCGGAGCCCGCCCATCTGGCCGATGATCTGGTTCGACTGAATGTATATGTAGTAGTCGGTTGCGGAAACGGCTGTAACACCGAAGGCCACCGGCAGACCTATCTTCTCGCGGCCGTAGATGACCCACCAGGTGACCACGGCGGTTCCGGAGTTGGTCACGGCGAGGTCGATGTCCCTGAGGCTCTTGTGGTCCTGGTACATGGGCATTTCTTCCACGGGGTTTCCAGACACATCCTCAGGGTACTGGGATATGATGGAACTGGACATGCCCAGTATCACAAGGCTGAAGTAGGGCAGGTAGCCCAGGTGGGCGAGGTCACGGCCCTCGAAGACCCATCCCCGGGAGTTTTCCGCAAGGGAGTGCCCCTCGGCCTCCCAGGCGGCTATGATCTCATCCCTTTCGGTCAATCCCTGTTCTCGGAGATGCGCCCATTCATCCCAGTGAACCATGACGAAGTTGTCATCGAAAAGAGGGTTGGTGAGCTTGTCGATGGCCATGGAAGCCAGACCCTGCCCCAGGGGTGTAACCGATGTGATGAACACCGGTATTCCCTTGGAAAAGGCGTGCCTGAGAACAGCCTCGCCCATGGGCTGGTTTTCCGCAGCGGTACCGGGATCGAAATCGAACCCCACGAAGATGGCGTTATCTTCATCGAGGTTCTCTATGTAGTCGTAGATGGATATCACTTCCTGGGAAGGAAGTATGGGAAGCCCCAAAGGGGTGAAGAACGGAATGATACAGGCAAGGCCCATGAGAAGGAAAATCCAGCGCCTGTCCAGGTTCAGCATTTTTTCCCAGATGTTCATGTTCTCCCCCCTTTCTATCTTCCGGCCCCGCCGAGCCAGTTACGCTCGACGCCGAAGATGATCTTAAGCTGAGTAGCAAGAATCCCAAACCCTACGCCGAGGCCGATGGCCCTCTTTCCCGCAGTGTTGGGGTAGCGGAGTATCCACAGACCTATCTTGGGGAACCAGTCGCCTATCAGTTCGCCTATGGGCACCTGGCCCATCATTACCACAACAGCCGCCAGTAGAAGAACGGTGGCCAGGGCCGATTTTGCCCTGAAGGCCCTGAATGCTGCACTGGCTATGTAGAAGGCAAGAAGGCTGAACATTGTTGACTGTATGGGTACCTGGATGTTCAGGTATGCGAAGTCGAAGACCCCCGGTGAGGTCCTCTCTCCTCCCATGCTCTGGAGCATTCCCCCTCCAATGGCGTCGGGAAGGATAAGGGCGAAGACGGGAACCATGTACAGAGGAATAAGTACCGCCCAGCTGTATGGCCAGTTGGGGGCCTTCCTCTTGATCTTGTGGCTGTGGAGCCTGGTAAGGCTGCCGACACCAAGCACAACGGCGAATGCTCCCACAATGGGAACCCATTCGGTGTAGTAGTCGAAGAGCGTCTGCGAATGCTGGTGGGGTATGAAATACTGTATGATGAACAGTATTCCGCCCACCATGACTATCGCAAGAGGAACGGATCTTTTCATTTAGTCCTCTCCTTTCAGGTGGGCTAGTCCACTATGGCCATGGTGAAAATGTCTTTGAGCCAGGACAGTGTTTCCGTTCCGGCGATGAGGTCGGTGAGTGAAAGAATGATGCTTAGTGTGATCACCGCCATGATTATTCCCTTGCAGGCGTCCTGCCCTTTTATGGAGCCAAGCTGCTTGGGCTCCCGGCCCAGGTAGGCGCTTGCGGCGTAGAGTTCCTCGCCTATCAGTGTGTAGTCGCAGGTGGTGATGAAGAAGGGAAGCTGTGTAACCGCGTCGGTGCCGGCTATCTGGATGGCCCCTGAAAGGGAACCGGTTTCAGCGAGAATGAGGGATTCCGCCCAGAACATGCCCAGGTAGAAGTTGGTTGCCGGCCTTTCCCGCATCATTATGCCGTTCACACCGGCCACGAAGGCGAACTGGCTGTCGGTGAGGAAGAACACGCTGTCTTTGTCGAAGGCGTCGGGTCTGCCCGCTTCCAGGTAACCCTGGCGGACGGTTTCCTCGGCAATGGTGTAAACGATGGGGTCGCGGTTGGGAACCAGAAGCGGTGTCTGGTACTCGGCCACCTTCTTGGCGACACGGCCGAGAATGGTGAGGCTGGCTATGGTGGCCACATCGCTGATGGTGCTGAGACCGGGCACATAGAGAATGGGCTTGCCCATCTCGGTGGCACGGCCGATGGCCTCGTCGATGGCCTCGATGCCTGCGATGGGCCTGAGGTACATCTGCACTCCGCGCTGGGCGGCGTTGAAGTAGAAGAGGATGAGACCCAGGAAAATGATGCAGCCGATGAGAACCCTCACTTTGCCGGTGTGGAACCACTGGTTGGATGCCATCTCCTGGGCGGGGGTAATCTCGCTTGCCACCTCGGCGCCGTTGAGATAAGTGGCGGCAACCTGGTACTCGTACTGAACCCCGGGCTCCACCGGATAGTCCGGATCGTAGCCATCGGTGAAGCAGGTGCCTTCACCGGTGGCGATGAACCCCACAGGGTGCATCTCTTCCTCGCCGGCTGTTCTTCTGTAGATGGCATACCCCAGGAAGGAAAGGTTCTCAGGGGATTCACTGCCGGGTTCGAAGCTCACTGCCAGGGCATCGCCGGCGTCGTTGGGCCAGTCGGACACCTGGATGGAATGGGGGGGGCGCATCCCCTGGCCGTCCACAGGGGCGGACATGGCATCGGGAACGCCTTCGGTTTCCGTTACTGCCACCTCGCCCGCCGCATCCCCCGGAAGTTCCGCAGCATCCCCGCCTGGGGGAGCTTCAGTTCCCTGGGCAAAGCCCAGTCCGGCGGCCAGCAGCAGCACAGCGAGGATGGCCGGTACCTTTTTCAGCATTTTTCAACCTTTCAGTTAAAAGTTCACTCTCTGTTTATTTGAAAAAGTCGACTATTATCTCCGCAACCTCGGCGCCGACCCTGCTTGAGGCCCCTCGGCTGCCGGCGCCTATGTGGGGCGTGGCTATGACCTTGTCGCTCTTTATCAGATTGCAGTTCTCCGAGGTGCTTGGTTCGGTTTCGAACACATCGGTGCCCGCGGCGAAGACCTTTCCGGAATCGATGGCCTCCAGCAGGGCCGCCTCGTTGATGGTGCCGCCCCTGGCGCAGTTGACTATGACCACGTCCTGCTGCATCCGGTCGAACTGGGGTTTGTCGAGGATGTAGTGGGTTTCATCGCTGTGGGGAATGTGGAGGCTGATGAAATTGGCCCTCTCGCAGAGCTCGTCGAGGGTGACCTTGTCTGCGCCTTCCAGGCACTCTTCCTCTATGAAGGGGTCGTAGAAAATCACATTCATCTCAAAGGCCTTGGCCCTCTTGGCCACTTCCCTGGCAATTCTGCCGAAACCGATGAGGCCCAGGGTTCCCCCCCAGAGTTCAAGACCCTTGCTGTAATCCTTCTTGTTCCACTGGCCCTGCTTCATGGTCCTGTCGGACACGGATATGTAGCGGCAGCAGGCCAGCATGTGGCCAAGGGCAAGCTCGGCAACCGCCACGGAGCTGGCGCTGGGGGTGTTCCTTACGGCTATTCCAAGTTCCTCGGCCTCTTTGACATCGATGTTGTCGAGACCAACGCCGCCCCTTACGATGAGCTTCAGTGTGTCTTTGCAGTGCTCGATAACGGGGACCCGTACCTTCGTGGCGCTTCTGACAACCATCGCGTCGTATCCCGGGACGGTCTCGAGAAGGGCGTCGAGGTCCATTCCGGTTTTCACGGTGACCTGGTGGCCGCCCTTTCTGATAACATCGAGGGCGGAATCGGCAACGGCGTCACAGATCAGAACCTTAGCCATTTTAAACCTCCTGATAGCTTTTAAATTATTGCGAGATAATGGAGTAACTCCAGCCCGTGAAAGCTACCCCACATAAGGCTTCAAGTCAATGATACAGGCATTTACCCCAGAAGCTTTTCCACCCCTTTCACCATGGCTGAAGCGGTGAGCCCGCAGGCCTCCATGACCTGCTCAGGTGTACCGCTGCAGCCGAATCTGTCATCTATGCCCACCGGGGATATCCTTACGGGAACCCTCGGTGAATAGTACTCGGAAACAGCCCCGAAAAGACCCCCTGCAAGCTGGTGATCCTCGGCGGTAACCACTGCCTGTGAAATCCCGGCCAGGTGATCCAGCAGGTGGCAGTCGATGGGTTTTATGCTCACCATGTCCGCCACGGAAACCTCTATCCCCCGACTGGAGAGAACCTCCGCCGCCTCCAGTGCCCTGGAGACCATTGCACCCACAGCTATCAGGGAGGCGTGACGCCCCTCCCGGAGCAGGTGCCCCCTGCCGGGTTCCACTGTGCTTCCCCGGGAGTAGATGCAGGGAACCGGGTTCCTGCCGTACCTTATGTAGACAGGACCGGTGATGTCCAGGGAGGCTATTACCGCCGCCTCTGTCTGCATGGCATCCGCAGGGACGAGAACCTTCATCCCGGGAAGGACCCGCATGAGAGCGATGTCCTCAAGGGCCTGGTGGGTCCCGCCGTCGGGGCCGACGCTTGTGCCGCCGTGGGCGCCTCCTATCCTCACAGGAAGGTTCATGTTGCAGATGGAGGTTCTGATCTGGTCGAAGGCTCTTCCCACGGCGAAAACCGCGTAGGTGCTGTAGAAGGGCATGAACCCCGCCAGGGCCAGCCCGGCGGAGTGCTCCGCCATGTTCTGCTCGGCTATTCCCAGGTTGATGAACCTGTCCGGGTATTTTTCCTTGAAGGCGATGGTGCCGGTGGAACGGCTGACATCGCCGTCCACCACAATGACCCTGTCTGATATCTCCCCCGCCCGGAGGAGTCCCTGGACATAACCCTCTCTGGTGGCCCTCATTCCAGCTCCTCCAGGGCCAGCTTCAGTTCCTCCGGGGTGGGCGACCTTCCGTGCCACAGGGCGGAGTTCTCCATGAAGGAAACCCCCTTGCCCTTCACTGTGTCGGCGATTATCACCAGGGGCCCCGGGTGGGGGGTTTCGAATGCCTTCTTAATGGACTCCAGCCGGTGCCCCTGGCAGCGGGCAACTGTCCAGCCGAAGGCCTTCCATTTGTCCTCAAGGGGCTCCACCGTCATTATCTCCTCCACCGGGCCGTCGAGCTGCACACGGTTCCTGTCAACTATGGCGGTGAGGTTTTTCTGCCGGTTGGCTCCGGCGGACATGGCGGATTCCCAGATGCTTCCCTCCTGCAGCTCGCCGTCGCCGAGTATGGAGAAAACACGGGAGCCGGTTCCCCTGAGTTCCAGGCCCATGGCCATGCCGGCGGCTATCCCAAGCCCCTGGCCCAGGCTGCCCGTGGAGCAGTCGAGGCCGGGAAGGCTCTGCATGTGGGGATGCCCTTCCAGGCCTGAACCGAACTTCCTGAGTTCCAGAAGCCGTTCAATATCGAAAAACCCCCTCCGGGCAAGGACTGCGTAGAGCGCCGGGGCGGCATGCCCCTTTGAAAGGACCAGGCGGTCCCGTTGATCCCAGTGGGGCTCCCCGGGCCTTATTCGCATTTCGTTCCAGTACAGGTGGCACAGTATCTCCACAAGGGAAAGGCTGCCGCCGGGGTGGCCGCTTCCGGCACGGTGGATCATCTGAAGTATGTCGCGCCTTATGACCCCCGGCTGGACCATCAGTTCCCCGCCGCCGCCCAGTCGTTCCTGAATGCCTCCAGGCCCTTGTCGGTAAGGGGATGGAGAACGGCCTTCTTCATCACAGAAAAGGGAACGGTTGCAATGTGTGCCCCGGCCAGGGCCGCTTCGGTTATATGGTTGGGGGTCCTTATGGAGGCAGCGATTATCCTGGTGGAAAAGCCGTGGGCATCGAAAATGTCAGCGAGATCTTCCACCACCTGCATTCCGTCGGTTCCCGCATCGTCCAGCCTGCCCACGAAGGGGCTCACATAGGAAGCACCGGCGGAGGCGGCAAGGAAGCCCTGGGCGGTGGAGAAGACAAGGGTAACATTGCAGGGTATCCCCTCGCTTTCGAGAACGGAGCAGGCGGCGATCCCCTGGGGTGTGCAGGGAAGCTTTATGACAACATTGTCGTGCCAGCCGGACTTCTCCCTTCCCTCCTTTACCATGCCCTCTTTGTCTTCGCTTATCACCTCGGCGCTCACAGGGCCGTCCACAATGGAACAGATCTCCCTGATGACCTCGGTGAAATCCCTCCCCTCCCTTGAGATGAGGGTGGGGTTGGTGGTAACGCCGGAAAGAACACCCCATCCGGCAATTTCCCGTATCTCTTCTACATTGGCTGTATCAAGGTAGAGTTCCATGTTGAGGTCTCCTTCTAGTCGAGGTCCGACGGATGAGCTTTTTCCTTGAGCACCGGTATCGGAACATAACCGGTGAGCAGGGTCTTGGGCTCGTCAAATCCGAAATTGATGCACAGTTCCCATTCGCTCCCCCGCTTCTTCGCCCCAATGACAACCCCTTTGCCGTATCTGGGATGCTTCACGAGGTTGCCCTTCCTGTACCCGCCGCCGGAGGGCGCCGGTGGGGGCATGGCGGCGGGAACATCCGGGGATGTATCCTCTACCTCGGGGGTTTCCAGCTGTCCCGAGGCGATCTCAGGCAGGAACCGGCTGGGGCCCAGGGGGAAGCCCCCGGGTCTGGGCCTCTGGCTGCACCATGTGAGGCACAGCTTCCTCCTGGCCCTGGTCATTCCCACGTAAAGCAGCCTTCTCTCCTCCTCGAGGTCCTTGGGGGAATACTCCTGTGCCCTTATGAAGGGAAGCATCCCCTCTTCGAGGCCTGAAACGAAGACACAGTCGAACTCCAGTCCCTTGGCGCTGTGGAGGGTCATGAGAACAAGCCTGTCGTCCCCGGTCCATGTGTCTGAACTGGAGAGAAGGCTCTGCTCCGCCAGAAATCCCGGCAGACCGCCGTCGGGGCTCCTGCCGTCGTACTCGGCGGCGTACCTTCGGAATTCCTGTATGTTCTGAAGCCTGCTCTCGTCGGCTATCTCCCCTGAGGAATAGAGGTCGGCTATTCCGGTGAAGTCTATCACCCTGTCCACTATGTCGCTTGCTGTGTCCCCCTTTGTCACACCGTCCATGCAGTGCCTCAGGTTCCGGCCCAGCTTCTCGAGGGAGGACTGCCCCCTTGAGGATATGCCCGGTATGGAAGAACACTTCTCAAGGGTTGAGACTATGTCGGTGCCGTGCTCCTCGGCCCACTGGAAAAAGGCGCTCTGGCCCTTGTCCCCCACACCCCTTGAGGGCTTGTTCACAACCCTTCTGAAGCTGGCGGCGTCAACGGGGTTCACTATCATTCTGAGGTAGGCCACGATGTCCTTTATCTCCGCCCTCTCGAAGAAACGCACGGTGCCCACCACCTCGTAGGGTATCTGCATCCGTCTGCACATGGTCTCCAGGGGTCGGGACTGGGCGTTGGTCCTGAAAAGGACCGCGATCTCCTTCCAGGGAGTGCCGTCGGCGGCGGTTTCCCTGGCTGATGAGAGGATGAAGTGAGCCTCGTCCTCGGGGGTGAGGGTGTTGTGTATCTTCACCCGCTCACCACGGCCCAGCACTGGAATAAGGGTTTTGCCGTGCCTGTCCCGGTTGTGGCTTACAAGGCAGGACGCCGCGGTGAGGATGTTGCCTGTGGACCTGTAGTTGGTTTCCAGCCTGATTGTGTGGGCTCCGGCGAACTCGGAGGGAAACCTCAGTATGTTCTCCACCCGGGCACCCCGCCATCCATAGATGGACTGGTCGTCGTCCCCCACCACCGTGACCACGGTGTTCTCCCCGGTGAACTCCTTCAGTATCTCGTTCTGAACCCGGTTCGTGTCCTGGTACTCATCCACCAGTATCCTTGTGAACATATTGCGGTAGTATTTCCGTATGTCATTATTATGACGGAGTGCCGACAGGACTTCTGTCAATAAGTCGTCGAAGTCGAAGGCGCCGGATTTCCTCAGCTCCTTCTGGTAGCCGTCGTAGAGTCTGGCCAGGGATTCCATGTATGGGGAAGCAGGTGAGGACAGGGCCTCCTCCGGTGTTACAAGGTCGTTCTTGCTGTTGGATATGAACCCCTTCGCCGCCGACGGGGTGACCTTCACAGGAAGGGGCAGCGATTTCATCAGCCTCCTGATAAGGGTGTTCTGGTCGTCGCCGTCAAAAATGGAAAAGTTTTCCGGATGGCCCAGGGTCCTGGCTTCCCTGCGGAGTATCCAGGCGCATATTCCGTGGAAGGTTCCCATGCGGAGCCTTATGTTGGCTGCCCCCAGCTGGCCCTGGACCCGTTCCCGCATCTCCCCGGCGGCCTTGTTGGTGAAGGTCATTGCCAGTATCTCCCAGGGTTTCGCAACGCCGGTGTCAATAATCCATGCGATCTTCGAGGTCAGGACCCTGGTTTTTCCGCTGCCCGCCCCGGCAAGAACAAGAAGATGCCCGCTATTATATTGCACTGCTTCCTGTTGTGCTTCGTTCAGTGATATTGGTTTTGTTTCTGGCACGGTATTTGCTTCCTGTATTCGCGTTTGAGTTTCACGTTATGGGCGAAAGGACTTAAAGGATGCACAAACCCGGATTCATGAGCTGGCTTATACTGTCGATAGGGATCGCAGTTCTGCCGCTCCTCATGCTCATAGCCTGGCCGGCCTGAACCCCCTCCCGGGCCCGCCACCGAGCATGAGAGTTTCGCCCATCCAATCCGGGTTACAATACGGGCAATCGGTCGACCCCTCCGATTGCCCGTCCTCTTTTTATATATAATCTCATTGCTGTCAGCGATCCACGACCAACTGTCAATAAACAGATCCCCATCTATCTTTTCGTAACCCATCTGCCCCTCCCATGAAGGACACTGGAACCGGGCAGAACACTTATATGATTGCCTCTCAATGCATTTCATAGCGCAAGGTTCACATTCAAATTCTTTGGCACCGTATTTGCTTCCTATATAAATCGTTCGAGTGTCGCGGTTTTCAACGAGAGGACAGAGGAAATGTACAAACCCGGATTGAGAAGCTGGCTGCTGCTCTCCATCGCAATCGCGGCGCTGCCGGTTTTCATCCTTGTAGCCTGGCCGGTCTGAACCCCCTCCCGGACCCGCCGGCAGGGATGGAAGAATCACCCATCCTATCCGGGTTACCATACGGGCAGCCGGTCGACCCCTCCGGCTGCCCGTTCTCATCATGGGCTTGAACCGTTCTTCAGCCATCAACTATTGCGATACCGCTGCTGGTGCCTATCCGTGAGGCGCCTGCTTCTATCATGTCCAGGGCGTCTTTCCTTGTTCTTATCCCACCGGAGGCCTTGACCCCGGCCCTGTTCCCCACGGTTTCCCGCATGAGGCGCACATCCTGCACCGTGGCGCCGCCCCGGGCGAAGCCGGTGCTCGTCTTCACGAAGGCCGCCCCTGCATCGATGGAAATGGAACAGGCGGTCACTATTTCACCCCGGGAAAGCAGACAGGTTTCAATTATTACCTTCACCGGTGTTCCCTGAACCGCGCCTGTAACCTCCCGTATGTGCTCTGATACGCCCCTGTGATCACCGGATTTGAGAAGGCCCAGGGGTATTACCATGTCGATCTCCGAGGCACCCTTCGAGACGGCCCAATGGGCTTCCCGGGGGGTGAGGGGGGTTGCCCCCAGGGGAAAACCGGCAACGGAACAGACAAGGGGACCGGCCCCGCGGAGCATCCCCGCGCAGAGGGGAACCCAGACCGGGTTCACACATACGGAACAGAACCGGTACTCGATGGCCTCGGCGCAAAGCCCAGTCAGCATGGATGGTGTTGCGTCGGGCTTCAGAAGGGTGTGATCAATATACCCGGCCAGATCCATAGCCGATGTCCTCCCTGAGAAACACAAGTGTTATCTCCCCCGACACCACCGTAACGGGTTCGTGGCTGAATGTCCTGCCGTTAACGGTGACGGAAACCGGCCAGGTGCCGGCGGGTACAGTGAGCCTGGCCATCTGTATCTGTGCAGGCAGTGTTAGCCAGGCCCTGAGGTCAGCCCTTTCGGTTACCGCACCGAAAATGCTGAGTATTATCCCCACTCCGGAACCAATGGTGCTGTTCCCGGTGAGCTCCTCGGTAAGGTCCTCTCCCAGTTCGGAAACGCCGGACTTCACCGCCAGCCTGGCTGCAGCCCGGAGAACGTTCCTCGCGGCGTGGTCTTCGAGGTTCTTCCTTGCTATCCCGTTCATGTCCTGAACCAGGAAAAGGGGTGCCTCGGCGCCTGCGGCGGAGATGGTTCCTGATAACTGCCGCCGGGAGAACATGGGGATCACAGGAAGTGCTATTCTGTAGATCCTGTCCTCGGAATGCACCGCGAAGTCCCGCTCTTCCCTGCCTGCTATGCTTCCCAGCTCCACCACGGCTACTATTTCGCCCTGTTCCCCGCTCAGCGGGTTCCTGGAGTAATCGATCCCGGGCCAGAGAAGCTGGAACTCGCTGAGAAGGCCATCGAAGCCGTTATAGTCCGCAAGGCGCATGGCGTCGGCCCTGAGCTGGGCCGGCGCCGGCAGACCGTACTGATCGGAGTAGACGGAATCGTATGTGGCCATGGCCAGCCTGTAGCTGACCAGGGCGTCGTCGTAGTCGTGGTCCATTTCGTAGAGAACCCCCATGAAGTACCTTACGAAGGCGTCGTCGGAGTATCGGTTGGGATTCTCGCCATAGTGGGTATTGATCTCCTTCAGCTTCTCGTTCACCCTTCTGGCCTCGACGGCGGCGTCCTCAATGTTCCCCGAGGCGGCGAAGCTGGCGGCCAGGCAGTAGTTGATGAACACCTTCTCGTAGTCGGCTCCCCTGAAATCAAGGGCGAGGTCGCTGGTTATCATTGAAGCCGCCTGCTGGCCGATGTCGGTTCCCCTCTGAAGGTCGCTGAGCCCGTCGGCGCGAAGCAGCGCAGCCTGGGCAATCTCATGGAGGCCGGCGTACCTGGCAAGGTTGCCAAGCTCCATGAGATAGAGAAGCCTGTCCTTCCCTGTGCTGTCGGGAAAGACATGCCTGAGCCTCTCCATGGCCCGGACGGGCTGACCGACGCCCAGATCGCTTATCACCGGACGCATGGTGCCGGTGTATGACGAGGCGCAGGCCAGGAGCAAAAGGCCGCAGAAGAGAAGAAGGGTGTTCTTCACCCTACCACTCGATCATTTTCTTGATCTCGGTGGAACCCATCCATACCTTAAGGGCGCTCTCCACATCGATTAGCTCTATGTTGATCTGGTAGTAAACCGCCCGGGTGCTGCCCTCCTGGTCTTCAATGGAGTTCACCGTTCCGGTCATCACATAGTCGGCGCCCACCTCCCTGCCGAACTGGGCGGCGGTTTCAGGGGAGGCGAATATGGACTGGTCCCTTCTCTCGTCCCTGACTTCGTCCCGCTCCCTGCCCCCGGCGGCGATACGGAAACGCCCGGAATTAAGGAGGGACCTTTCGATCTCGGACATGAAGACATCCACATTGATGTGCTCGGTGCTCTGATTCCTCACACCCCCGACCAGTACCACCGGCTGACCGCTTTCGGTTCTGCCGTCGGTTACCCTGGCGGTTGTATACCATCTGCCCTCTAGGCACTGCTCAATAATGGATTCAGCCACTATCCTGGCGTCGGTGTCGTTCCACCTGCCGCTGAGATCCGTGACAGTGTCGGTATCGGTGCGGGTAACCTCCCGGCCGCCGCAGCCTGCCAGAAAAAGAACCGCCAGAGCGGCAATGAATACAGTTCTCATACTGATGTCTCCTCTCGTGAACTACCTTGGAACCTCGATGGCTCCCCTGAAAAGAACATTGAAATAACCGTTTCCCCTGTTTATGGCCGTTGTGCCGGGCTCGGGAGCCGGCTTGAATATGCTCATGTAAACCGCGGAGGAGGGCGGGGCGGTGTCGTTGGGATCGCCATTGAAAATCGTTCCGGTGAACTCCCACATGGTTCTCTCGGTGGCGGTGCTGTAGCCTGCGAACATGGCCTGGGTTCCCAGGGTTCCAAGCATTTCACCCATGGAAGACACAAGGTGGGAGGAGTAGCCGGACATGGCTTCGAACACATCCCGGGGAACTATAAGCCCCGCTTCATGGGCGGCATGGATCTCCGCCAGTGTGGGAAGCCTTTTGCCCCTTTGGGAAAGGTATGACTGGGCGCCGTTCCATGTAACGGAAGCCGCCGGGCTGTCGAGTATCTGAGAGGGCACCGTGAGGCCCCCGTTCTGGTCGCCGATGAAGGGTGTAAAGGCAAGGAACTCCATTGCGTCGCCTGACCCGCCTGTAATGATCACGCCAAGGTCTTCAGCTCCCAGGCCGGAGGAATTGATCCAGGTGACAAGACCCCGATAGGAGACCGGTTCGGCGTCGATGAAGAAGCCGGACACCTGCACCGCCTCCCCTTCGATCTCCACTGTGGTGCCGGGGACATAGACCATGCCCGGGGGAGGTTCGGGAAGATGGCATGCGGAGCAGTAGGTGCCGTCGTTATCCGCGCCGCATTCGGGGCACTCCCAGGACATGGCTGAAACTGCCATGAGCAGAACGGGCAGAAGGATGATTCTCATACCTGTGCATAACCTCCCTGTTAGAATTCCGTTGACAATGTGAAGTAGTATTCGGGTTTCTGGCTTATTCCCGCAAGGTCGGTGCGCCAGGCGATATCGGTTTTCAGCACGAAATACCCCACATTCAGCCTGAACCCTGTTCCTATGGACATTTTGATGTCCTCCAGCCGGTATCCCCCGCTTCCCCTGGCGCCCTTGAATGTGGAAAGGTCATCGGATACGAAGCCGAGGTCGGTGAAGATCACTCCCCTTCCCCTTGAAAAGGTGAGGGGAATGGGGGCCGCAAGGCTCAGATAGTTCAGAACAGGATATCGGAGCTCCACAGAAGCCACTCCGTACCGGGTTCCGTTAAGGGAGACATAGTCCCATCCCCGGAGCATGTCGGCATAGCTTGTATAGAACTGGTAGAGGTCTCCCACGCCCTCCACGTCCCCGGTACTCCTTCTGTGGGGCAGGGCGCCGCCAAGGAAGAATCTCTGGGGATCCTCCCCGAAGCTCATTCCCCCGGCAAGCCTCGTGGCGAGTGTGACCTCGGAGGAAACCCAGGTGTATTCCCTTAAGTCGAACATGCCGGTGAAATACTGGGAATTGTCCCACAGCCCCGGGGCGTAGTCGAAATTGATGCTCATGCGGCTTCCCACCCTGGGCCCCACCGCGCCCCAGAGGGCGGTGTCGTAGACCAGGTTCGCCCCAAGGGAGAAGATGTTCTCCCTGAAGAGGAGGTCGTTGGACCAGAGCCCCTCCCGTGAAACCCTTCTGTAACCGGCGGAAAGACCTGTTCTGAGTGCCCTGGTGAAGGGGTAGTAAGCCCCCAGACCGGATCCCAGGTTGATGTCCCTCACATAGTCACGGTTGCCTGCATTGTCTTCGAAGACATACCTGGAGGCGAAGCGGTAAACGGACCCCCCGGTCTGTACCCGGTTGGCGAGGTTGCTGTACATCACGGCCACGTCCATGTCGTTCACCTGACCGCTGAAGTCCGCCAGTATTCCCATTTTGTGCAGGGCAAGAATATCGCTGAAAATGAAATAGGAACTCCCGGTGAGCCCGGCGTAGGAATCGAACCCTGCATTGGCGCTGACCTGATCCAGGGAGAAGGCCGGCTGGTAGGGAGCGATGCGCCAGTTCCCTGTTTCGAAGTAAACGCTGTCTTCACCGCCGAAGTAGTCCCTCCCTGTGCAGAGATGAAGGGAATCCGGGGTTTCGGTTCGTCTTGAGGTGAGGTCGTGGGCTATGTAAAGGCCTGACCCGCTCCAGTCCGATGACTGGAAGAGGGCCACTCCCGATGAGTCCGCCCAGCTGGGATAACCCGGGGTCATGTAGAGATCGGTGAGCCTCACCGCGGCGGTGGTGTCGGACTGAAGGAGGAAGAAGTCCGGCTGGCCCTGTTCAGAGGAGACGAAGATGAGTCCCTCGGGGGTTTCCACCGGAGAGGAGAGATCCTCAAGGCAGGTGTGAACCGTGTCCGCGGAGCCGTCGGTACCCAGGAGAACAATTGATCTGAGTCCCCGGGAGGGGTCCTCGGAAACGCACCAGATACCGCTTTCTCCCCACCAGAGGTCGAACTCTCCCTGGTTGTTCTCGGTAAGCCTTTTAAGCTCACCGGCGGAGAGGTCCCACATCCATATGTCAAGGGTGCCGTTCTGGAGTGCGCTGAAGGCAATCTGGCCCCCGGCGGGGTTCCAGACCGGATCCCTTATCAGCTCGAACTCGAAGGGGAGTTCAGTCATTTCCCCCTGGTCGGGGGCTATGATGATGCCGTCGGTTATCTGCCTCTGGAAGGCCACCGCCACGGAATCGGAACCAGGAGAGAAGCACATGGTCCTGTACATGGGGGAAACCGATCTCTCCTGTATGCCCGTTCCGTCCACCACTCTGAGCAGCTCTTCCCCGTCCACCGCCGAGCGCACCACACCTGAAAAACGGGCATGGTGGTACTCTGCCCCGGCAACTGAGGAGCCGTCGGGGGATATCACCGGGCCGGCCAGGTTCAGTCTGCGGGAACCGTTTCCCCTGCCGCGCATTATGGGGGTGCCGATGTCCGAGGGGCTCTCGCCGCTGGCCACATCCCCCCAGTAGGTTTCCCTGGCCCATTCGATGAACCGCTCGCTGAACTGCTCGACGGTCATGTCGAAGGCTGCCCTCATGGCGCCGTTGATGCCCTCGCGGTTCCGCATCTGTCTTACGAAATCCTGAAATCTTTCTTCGCCGTAGCGCTCTATCATGAAATGGTATATGGCCTGCCCCTGCCTGTAGACCAGATAGTCCTGCCTCCGGCTGAGCTGGGGTACGGTTACGATGCCATTCCGTATCACAAGGTCCCTGAACTCGATCTCGCTGGCGGTGTCCCATCCCAGGGAGGTGTATTCCGCCAGGCCTTCCATCACCCAGAGGGGGGTACGGGACTTGAGGATGTCGGTGAGCTCCCTGCGGTACATCATGTCGTAGACATAGGCGTGGTTGAGCTCGTGGGCCAGAACATGCCTGTATGTGCTCCAGACCCCTTCGAAGGGAACCGCTATCCTGCCCTTGTAGAACTCGGTGAAACCGCCAATCCCGACACCCAGTTCGCTGGATATCAGGGTTGTCTGCCTGAACCTGGACGGGGACCGGTAGACGATTACCGGAATGGGCTGGGAGGGGAGGTAATCGAAGGTGCCGCTGAGAAGGCGGATCTCCCTTTCCGCGATTACAGCGGTGCTTTCGGCGACGGTTTCGCTTCCCTCCTCGTAGTAGACATCGAAATGGGGGGAATGGATGACCCACCAGTCCTGGTCGATCCCGGTTATCTTGTTCCGGCCGTATTCGGTGGAATGGGCGGAAACGCAGAGCAGCAGCAGGAGCGGGATTATTTTCTTCAAAATGAGCCTTTCCTGGTGGGGGTCCATTTCCCAATACGCTTATTATACCATTGTCCGCCGGAAATGTGCCCGGGGGAAAGAACATTTGCATATTAGACCCATGAAAAAAATCATACTGCTGATACCTGTTCTTTTCATCTGGCTTGCCTGCGGCACCGAACCCGGTCCGGAATTCACCCCGGAGGAGATGGAACTCATATCCGAAGCCGCCTCCATGACAGCCAGGAATCTGGCCTTTCTGCCCGATTCAGCGGGGTGGTCCCCCCCGCCGGACAGCACCGCGATAATGGCTCTGGAACGCATCGCCAGGAGGCAGGTGGAACTCTGGCCGGTGTTCTTCAGGGCGGCTGCCGACACGGCGTTGAAACTGGAACAGCTAATGATACAGGCCCAGCGGGAGGAACAGCAGTTCCAGCTGCTTTAGCGGACCCTGGTGACCACCCTTGAAATGTCCCTGAATATCACCGCGGCGAAAAGGATAAGCAGAAGGAGTATCCCGATCTGCTGGGCTGTCTGGATCACCTTGGGCGAAGCGGGTTTGCCCCTTGCCCCTTCGAAAAGCAGGAAAAGGAACTGCCCGCCGTCCAGCACCGGCAGGGGGATAAGGTTGAAGCCCATGATGGCCAGTGAGAAGTAGGCAATGGTCTCAAGGAACCGGGATATTCCGAAACCGGCCTGCTGCCCCAGGGTCTCGGCCACGAAGACCGGCCCTCCGGACATCTCCACTAGCTGAACCGGGGACAATACCAGTTTAACCAGACCGGAATAGAAGGCCAGCGCCCCCTCGAGGGCAGCGGTTACACTGAGGCCGAAGGCTTCCAGAACGGGAAGCTTCAAGGTCCTTGTCTCTCCCATGGAGGTGACACCAATGATGTTCCTGCCCTGGTACTCCATGGGCTCCACCCAGGCGGTGTCCAGTGAACCGTTCCTCATGTAAACTATTTCCGCGTATCTCCCGGTGAAGAGGGAAACCTCCCTCTGGAGCTGTGAAAAATCCGCAACTTGAACGCCGTTCACCGCTGTAACGCTGTCCCCGGAACGGATACCAGCCTCGTATGCAGGCATTCCAACCGAGGATTCAACCACCGTGGTGAGAAGGGGGGTGAATCCCGGAAGGCTGTCCGGGGAAAGGCTGTAGGGAACCGTCACCATGGAACCGGACCTGTTCACCAGGAACTCGCCCCGTGGGTTTGCCTCCACCGCACTGTAGAGCTCGGACCAGTCGTCAACTTCGGAACCGGAAACCATGATGACCCTGTCGCCGATCTCCAGGCCTTCGATGTGGACACTTCCCACCACCGGCTGGGTGACCGGGACCTCGGTTCCTGTAACGGCCAGTACGGTGAACATCAGCATGGCCGCCAGGACCAGGTTCATGAAGGGACCCGCAAGGACAACCAGCGACCGCTTCCACCACTTCACCTCTGATACGGTTCCGCTGCCCACGCCCAGGTCAACCTTCACATAGCCGCCCAGGGGAACAGCCCCGATGCAGTACTCGGTTTCCCCTGCCTTCTTCCTGAAGAGGAAGGGAGGAAAACCTATGCTGAACCGTTCAACGGGAAGACCAACGGCCTTGGAAACAAGGAAATGCCCAAGTTCATGAAAAAAAACGATCAGCCCAAGGCCAACTATTACTGCGGGTATTGAGAGCATGCCCGTTCAACCGCCCTTCGGGCCCTGTCCCGGGCCATTTCATCCACATCAAGAAGATGGGCGAGATCCTCCACGGGGCGTGACCCCATGGTTCGCACCGTTTCACCGATTATCCCGGGAATTTCCCCGAAGGGCAGCCGGCGGTTCAGGAAGGCCTCCACAGCTATCTCATCCGCGGCATTCGCCACTGCGGGTGCGGTCCCCCCCATGTCGCCGGCGGCAAGAACTGCTTCGAAGGCGGGATATCTTGACCGGTCGAGGGGAGCGAAGCAGAGTGAACCCCACTGGAGGGGGGATTCCGAGGCAACGGACAGGGCGGGCAGATCGGGATACAGAAGGGCCCAGGCTATGGGCACCCTCATGTCGGGAAGGCCCATAAGCGCTTTCCATGCGCCGTCGGCGCTCTCCACGAAGGAGTGCACCACGCTGCTCCTGTGTATCACCACATCGATTGGTATTCCGGGAAACAACGCCCTTGCCTCGAGTACCTCGAATGCCTTGTTCACCATGGTGGCTGAATCCACCGTTATCCTTCCACCCATTTTCCATGTGGGGTGGTCAAGGACCATTTCCGGAGTGGCGGATGGTATGGCTGCGGGGTCGAGGTCCCGGAGGGATCCGCCTGATGCGGTGAGTGTAATGCTTCTTGCCCGCCGGGTTTCACCCAGAAGGCATCTGAAGACAGTGCTGTGTTCGCTGTCAACGGGAATGACATGTCCGCCGGTCAGATGGGTTGAGAGCAGTTCGGAGCCGATAACGAGGCTTTCCTTGTTGGCCAGGGCCAGGGGCAGCCCCATTTCCTGGCAGACAAGGCTTGCCTGGAGCCCGGCGCTTCCGACTATGGCGTTAAGGACCATATCGCAGCCTTCCAGGGCTTTCAGTATGATTTCCCCTGTGCAGCCCTTCGCGGTCGTTCCGGAAAAACCCGGAGAATATCTGCGCCTCTGTTCATCGAGTTCTTTCACCGAGTTCCGGCATACTATGGAATGAAGTTCCAGTTCCGGGCTTCTGTCTATCACCTCCAGGGCCTGTGTGCCTATGGAACCGGTGGACCCCAGAACTGCGATCTTCCTTGCCATCAGCCCGTCACCCCGAACAGTGTCATTACCGCCAGGGCCGCCGGAGCCGCGGCCACGGCGCTGTCGAAACGGTCAAGTATGCCCCCGTGGCCCAGGAGAATGGTGCCGGAATCCTTCACCCCTGCGTCTCTCTTCAGAGAGGATTCGAAAAGGTCTCCCAGAACGCCGGCTATGCCACCGGCAAAGCCAGTTACCACAAGGGGAAGCAGGTCGAAGCCTCCGAACCTGCCCACCAGCACGCAACCGGCCACGGCACCTGCAATGCCACCGGCAAACCCCTCCCAGGATTTGTTGGGGCTTACCCGGGGCATCATCTTGTGCCTGCCGAAGGCGGAACCGGCAAAGTAGGCCAGGCTGTCGCCCAGCCAGCAGAGGGCCAGCACGGCGAAGACCATCCATACCCCGGAACTGATGAAGAGCCTGCCCAGTATCCCGAAGCCTATGACATAGAAGGTCAGAAGGGCTGATGTGCCCGCTATCCTTCTTCTGGAATGGGCAGGACCCATTGTTATCATTACGCAGATGGCGATAAGTGCCCCGGGCAGCAGGAGTGCGGGGAGTGCCAGTGGGTGTTCAACCGCCGTGAGAAGTGTCACGACCCCGGCGGAGAAGGACACCAGTATTCTGGTAAAAAGGTTCACCCCGCTGGAACAGCACAGTTGAACCGCCTCCCAGCCGGCGAAAACCGCAAGGGCGGAAAAAAGGAAAACGCTCCAGATCGCGGGGGCGTAAAAGAGGATCGCCAGGAAGAGAAGGATCCCGGGAATGGCAATAAGGGTCCTTCCATAGAGTTTCTGAAAGGCCATTCAGTTTCCCAGCCCGCCGAAACGCCTTCCCCTGGCGCCGTAGTCCTGAATCGACCTGATGAGTTCATCCCTGCTGAAGTCCGGCCAGAGCACCGGGGAGAAGAAGAACTCGCTGTAGGCCGACTGCCACATGAGGAAGTTGGAAAGCCGCTGCTCTCCGCTGGTTCTGATTATCAGTTCGGGGTCAGGGATGTCAGGGTTGTAGAGATGTGAAGCTACGGTTTCCTCGGTGATGCCATCCGGCGACAGTTCCCCCGCCCTGACCAGGGCGGCTATGGCGGCAACGGCATCCCTTATCTCAGCCCTGCCTCCGTAGCTGAGGGCCAGTACAAGGGTGAGGCCGGTGTTCCCGGCGGTGTGCTCCATTGCCGCTTCGAGGTCTTTCAGCGGTCCGCGGGGGAGGTCCTGGAGCCTTCCCGTGGCGCGTATCTTTACATTCTTGCCGTGGAGCTCTTCCAGATTGCCCCTGATGAACCTGCTGAGAAGCTTCATTATGAAACTGACCTCGGCCTTCGGCCGGGACCAGTTCTCGGTGGAGAAGGCGTACAGGGTAAGGTATTTTACACCCAGCTCGCCGCAGACCTCCACCGAGTCGTGGATGGACCTCTCGGCGGCGTCGTGCCCCTTGATCCGGGGAAGCCCCCGCTGTCTGGCCCAGCGGCCGTTGCCATCCATAATTATGGCGATGTGTTCCGGTACAGGGGGAGGATCAGACCTCAAGGATCTCGTCTTCCTTCAGCTGGAGGATCCTGTCGATCTCCTTCGTTGCCCTGTCAACGGTTTCCTGGACCTCGAGCATTGCTTTCTTCTCCTGGTCCTCGGTTATGTCTCCGTTCTTGCAGGCCTTCTTCAGGGAATCGTTAGCGTCCCTCCGGATGTTCCTTATGGCGGTTTTGCCCTCCTCGGCGAGTTTCTTCACATGCCGGGAGAGATCACGTCTTCTTTCCTCGGACAGCTTCGGGATGGGGATCCGTATTATGGGGCCGTCCACATTCGCCCTCAGGCCCAGATCGCTTGCTTCAATGGCCCTGGCAATGTCCGGGGCGGTGGAGGCGTCCCAGGGCTGAACCACGAGAAGCCTGGGTTCAGGGGCGCTTATACCCGCCACCTGTTTCAGGGGAAGGGTATCCCCCCATATCTCCACCCTTATGGTGTCGAGGAGGGCCGGGCTCGCCTTGCCGGTTCGCACAACGGACATTTCCTTAGATGTGTTCCGCAGGGTTTTGTCGGCGCGGTCTTCAAGGTCCAACAGAATTTCCTCGTACATTGATCAATCCCCCTCTACCACTGTACCGAAACTGTGACTGCCGAGGACCTTCAGGAAGTTAGCAGGATCGGTATTGTCAAAAACTACTATGGGAATGCCGTTGTCGCGGCATACGGCCACGGCGGCGGCATCCATCACTTGGAGGTTCCTCCGAAGCACCTGGTCGTAGGTGAGCCTGTCGTACCTTTCGGCGCCGGGATTTGCCACGGGATCGCAGGAGTAGACGCCGTCGACCTTCGTGCCCTTGTAAAGAACGGAGCAGCCGGTCTGGCCCGCCCTGAGTGCCGCGGCTGTATCGGTGGAGAGAAGCGGGTTTCCCGTTCCCCCGGCGTAGAACACTATTGCGCCACCGCAGAGGAGTTCATCCGCCCGGGAGGGCCCGAAGATATCGGCGCCGGCTTCCGGCACCGGAATAGCGGAAAGCACGGCGGCATTGCCGCCGTGCCCCTTGACCGTGTCCGCCAGTGCCAGGCAGTTCATTACCGTGGCAAGCATGCCGATATAGTCGGCCTGTGTTCTGGAAAAGGCGGATAGTTCCCTGCCCCTGGCGAAGTTTCCCCCGCCTGCCACCACCCCGAGCTCAACACCCCGGGAAGCGGCTTCAAGAAGCACATCCGCCACGGCTTCCATGGTATCCCGGTGAAACCCTGTTCCGCCGGGACCGGCGAGGATCTCTCCGCTGAGTTTAAGAAGTACCCTGCGGGGTTTACCGGAGCCGTCTTCCATCCTAACCGCCTATCTGAAAACGAGCGAATCTGTTGATGATGATGTTCTCGCCGACCTTGGCTATTGCCGCGGTAACGGCGTCGGATACCTTGCCCACCTCGGCATCGTGGATCCATTCCTGTTCAAGGAGACAGATCTCGCTGTAGAACTTCGCCAGGCGGCCTTCCACTATCTTTTCCTTGATATTCTCGGGCTTGTTGGAATCGGCAAGCTGGGAGAAGAGCACTTCCTTCTCTTCTGAGACCCGGGCCTCGGGAACCTCTTCGATGGTGACATATTCCGGGGCGGCTGCGGCGATGTGCATGGCAACCTGCTTGCAGAAATCCTGGAAGGTTTCAGTGCGGGCGACGAAGTCGGTTTCGCAGTTGACCTCAACCAATACGCCTATCTTGCCGCCCATGTGGATATAGGAGGCCACAGCGCCCTCCGCCGCGGTTTTACCTGCACGTTTGGCGGCTTTGGCCATGCCCTTCTCGCGCAGATACTTGACCGCCTCGTCGAAGTTGCCGTCTTTCTCCACCAGTGCGCGCTTGCAGTCCATCATCCCGGCGCCGGTGGCGTCGCGTAGTTCTTTAACCTGAGTTGCTGAAATTGACATGAGACTATGTTCTCCTTCGTATTCGGATAGTAGAAATTTTAGTTTTTAAACAGGGACGACCGCGCGGAACCTGAGTTGCCGACGTCGTTGTCCCTCACTCAAAGATAGCTTATGATCATATACGGCGCTTCACACATTTTGCCGCCAATCACGCGGCAGCCAGGCGTCGCCGTCTACTTGACATTGTCGCGTCCTTATTCCACTGCCGCTTCTTCAGGACTTTGAACTGCCGCGTCTTGGGGACTGTCCACTGCCGCTTCTTCAGGAGTTTTAACTGCCGCGTCTTCCTCGGTAGCGGTTTCACCAGATGAAGGCGCCGTCTGATACTGGGCGTCGTAGGCGTCGTCCTTCTGTTTCACGGCAACGGTTGCGGCTTCAGAGGCGGCAGCGTTATCGGGTTCGACGTCGGCGCCTTCGCGGTCGGCCCGTTTAGACGCCTCTTCTTCGGCGCGCATCTTCCGTCATCGCAGTTTGCCCTCGATCACGGCGTTGGCGATTAAGGAGCAATACAGTTGAATGGCGCGAATGGCGTCATCATTACCCGGTACGGGCAGGTCCACCTCATCGGGATCGCTGTTGGTGTCCACAATGCCGATGCACGGGATTTTCAGCCGCCGCGCCTCGCGCACCGCAATGTCTTCGCGTTTGGTGTCTATAATGAATATCGCGTCGGGCTGGCCGGGCATATGCTGGATACCCAGCAGGTTCTTCTCGAGTTTGAGGCGCTGCTTGCGCATCATGGCCGCCTCTTTCTTGCTGTAACGTTCGATGGTGCCGTCTTTCTCCATATTCTGCAGACGGAACAGCTCGTTAATACTCTGGCGTACGGTTTGATAATTGGTCAACGTGCCGCCCAGCCAGCGCGTGGTTACATAATACATGCCGCATCGTTCGGCTTCCAGTCGCACCGGGTCCTGAGCCTGACGTTTGGTGCCTACAAAAAGCACATGGCCGCCGTTGGTCACGATATCGCGCACCAGACCATAAGACCGATACAGCTGACGCAAGGTGTGCTGCAAGTCTATAATGTAAATACCATTGCGCTGCCCGTAGATAAACCGGGCCATCTTGGGGTTCCATCGGCGCGTCTGATGGCCGAAATGAATGCCTGCTTCCAGCAGTTCGCGCATTGTTACCAATGCCATAATGAGTTTCCTCCGTTCGGGTTATACCTCGGGGCGTCATACGCATCCGGTACATCTGGAACCGGACACCCGAATTGTGTTCCGCAATTGGACACACAAAGAGACGCCCCTGTGAATTTGAATGGACATATAATAGCACGTAGCATGTGCAGAGCGCAAGAGATAGATTTTGTAACCATGAGACTCATTGCCATGAAAAAAATTTGACAAGGGCGATTTTTTGGGGTATACTATTAGAGAAAAGTTTCTCGATAAAAGTTTCTCGATAGAAGGACCGCAATCATGCAGGACAAAGTTCATACGCCCATAACAGGCATACCCGAACCGACATTAAGGCGGTTGCCAGCGTATTGCCAGGTGTTGCGCCGTCTGTCTCGGCAGGAATACGACTATGTTTCCTGCACGCAAATCGGGCGTGAGTTAAACCTTGACCCGACGCAAGTGCGTAAGGATTTGGCCCTTGCGGGCGCTGCTGGACGCCCCAAAGTGGGCTATCCGGTGGACGAACTGTATCACGCCATCGAAAATTTTCTCGGTTGGAACAATGCGCGCGAAGCAGTACTGGTTGGCGCAGGGCATCTGGGCACCGCGTTATTGGGGTATACGCCCTTCGATCAGTATGGAGTGCGCCTAGTTGCGGCCTTTGACGCCGATCCCGAGAAATGCGGTCGTCAAATACACGGCGTCCTGGTATTTCCGCTCGAGAAGATGCCGAATCTTCTTGACCGCATGAAAGTGCATATCGGCATCTTGACCGTACCGGCGGAGGCCGCCCAGTCGGTATGCAATCTGATGACGGCCAACGGCGTACTTGCCGTCTGGAATTTTGCTCCTATCGCGCTGGACGTGCCCGACGGCGTGATTGTGCAAAGCGAAAACCTCTTTTCTTCATTGGGGATACTGTCAAGCAAATTGACGGCGGTATTGGGTGCATCATCGCCGCAACTGGTGGAGACGGCGTGATGACCGCACGGCACACAATTGTAATCTGCATGGGCAGTTCCTGTTTTGCCCGGGGCAACCGCAAGCATCTCGAATTGATAGAGCGCTTTCTGGAAAGGCGCAACCTTCGCGATGAGGTTGTTGTTGAAGGCAGCCACTGCGAAGAGCATTGCGCCGAAGGGCCCAATATTCGTATTGACGGACATTTGTATCAGCATATGGACGCCGGCATGCTGCTTGATGTGCTTGAAAGCCACTTTTCCGTGGATTCGGAGAGGTAGATATGGAACGGCAATATCCAATATACACCGTGGACGCTGAATGCCAGGACTGCTATAAATGTTTGCGCCAATGTCCGGTGAAGGCGATCCATGTGGAAAATGGTCACGCCCAGGTAACGCCGGAAGATTGCGTAGCCTGCGGCGGCTGCGTTGGCGTATGCCCGGCCAATGCGAAGCGCATCCGAGACGATCTGAATCGCGTCAGGCGACTGCTGACGCT
>NPIE01001264.1_pt2 | contig 77363 bp, 75 predicted proteins | sample 8637661 | NCBI WGS metagenome assembly NPIE01 (sample SAMN07420842, study PRJNA396082) | bioreactor metagenome | isolation source: sample BA12 brine-fed electro-methanogenic bioreactor BA | place: Japan: Kochi | collected 2016-12-09
CACTCACGCACTCACCCATCACCACCCATCCGTCCCGCTCCTCCACCGGCAGCGGCTGCAGGCCCCGGCCGGCGCAGGGGCCGGCGATGCAGTGGCCGTCCCCGATGCGGAACAGGGCGGCGTGGGTGGCGCACTGGAGGTGTTCGCCCTCCGGGTCCAGGAACGCGTCCGGGAGCCACTCCAGCGGTACACCCGTGTGGGGACAACGGTTGCGGTAGGCGCGCAGCAGGCCGTCGCGGCGCACCACCACCACGCCGTAGCCCTCCGGGTCGGCGGGGTTGTCGAAGCCCCGGGCCGCGCCCTCCGGCAGCGCCTCCGCCGGACAGAGCCGCCTCACCCGGCGTCTCCCGCCAGGCCGTCCAGCCCCGCCTGACCGCACTTGCGTCCCGCCAGCCGGCCGGCACGGTCGATGGCCTGGCCGACGGGGGCGCCGTCGAGGAGGGCGTGGATGATGCCGGCGTTGAACACATCGCCCGCGCCCAGGGTCTCCACCACCCGCGGCGGCGGATAGGCCGGGCTCTGGTGCAGGGTGCCGTCGGGCTCCAGGGCCCAGGCGCCGGCCTCGCCCCAGGCGCATACGAGCAGGGCGTCCGGGTTGCGCGGCTGCAGATCCGCCAGCAGGTCGGGTGCGCTGCCGTAGCCGCGGGCCTGGGCGAAACGGCGCGAGAACAGCAGCACGTCGGCCAGCGGCAGCAGCGCGTCGATGCCCTCGTGGGGCTTCTCCACCTCCAGCGAGCGCCGGGCGCGGGGCGCGGTCCGCGCGGCGTGCTCCAGCATGCGCCGGGTCTCCGCCAGGTTGCGCCCCTCGAAGTGAATCCAGTCGAAGGGGGCGAGGTCCACCACCGCGAAGTCGAGGAAGCCGAACTCGGGCAGATCGCGGTAATGGATAATGGTGCGCGATCCGTTGCGCCGATTCAGCGTAACGTAGGAGGTGGGAACCCTGCCCCCCGCGACGACCCGGCAGGGGGTGGTGACGACGCCGTGGCGCTCCAGGTCGCCACGGATGCCGGCGGCGTCCGCCTCGTCGCTGAGCACGCCGCCCCAGTGGCAGCGGTGGCCGTGCTGGGCGAGGACCACGAGGGTGTTGGTGGCGTTGCCGCCGCGGGCGCGGCGCTGCGCCAGCGCGCGCACCTCGGCGTCCTCGGCGGGGTAGCCGTCCACCTCGTTGATGATGTCCAGGGTCGCGATACCGATGCCGAGCACGGTGGCCATGGGAACTCCTCGGTTACCGGGGGATCTCATTCATGAAGAGGGCCAGGCAGGTTAACAGACCATGAGCGATACGCGCTATCCCACGCCGGAGGCGGCCGAGGCCGCCTTCTACCAGGCATTCGAGGCGGCCGACCTCGCTGCCATGCTGACACTCTGGGCCGATGACGACACCATCGCCTGCGTCCATCCGGGGGCACCCCTGCTGCAGGGACGCTACGCGGTGTCCGAGAGCTGGCGCGGGATTCTCACCGACCCCGGCCGGATGAGCATCCATACGGAGTCCCTGTCCCGCCACGTGGGCGACGGGATGGCGGTTCATGTTCTCCACGAACACATCACCCTGCCGGGGGAGGAGACGCCCCGCGATCCGGTGATGGTCACCAATGTCTATCGCGAAACGCCCGCCGGCTGGCGCATGGTGCTCCACCACGCCTCCCCGGTCCTGCGCCGCAACCCGGAGCCGGAGGCGCGGGCAACGGTGCACTGAGTCGCCGCCGCTCGGCAGTCCTTCAGTCGCCGGTCCGGTTGCGCAGGCCGGCTACCGGTTCCCGGAGCAAACCCACAGCCAAGGAGAACCGATGATGCATCGATTACCGGTCGCAGGCCTGATCCTGCTGCTCACCGCCTGCGGTGGCGGTCCGTCCCTGGACGGCACCTATCTCGGCGATCCCGCCCCGGCGCGTGACGCCCTCGCCGGTCCGGCGGCGCGCATCGCCGCGGGCACCAGCGGGGACATCGTCGACGTCAGCCTGGTGGTGGAGCGGGATGCCGCCCACCTGCTCGTTCGCGCCGCCGGTGGCGAGAACCTGGACTCCTTCGCCGCCGCGCGTGATGGCGCCGTCCTGGATGTCGATCCCGGCACCGGCGCCTCCCTCCGCTTCGTCCTGCAGGAGAGCGGCGACCTGGAGTGCACCGGCTGCGGCGCGCTGGGGCTGCCGTCCCGCTGGTACCGGCAGTAGCAAGCGCGGTTCAGATCAGGCCGTGGAAGGGCTGTACCTCCACCGGGTCGCCGGGCTCCACCCGGCCCTGGTCGTGGCCGAGGACGACGAAGCAGTTGGCCTCGCTCATGGAGCGCAGGATGCCCGAGCCCTGGGCGCCGGTGGTGCGCACCACCAGGCGGCCGTCGGCGTCCCGGTGCAGCACGCCGCGCTGGTACTCGGTGCGGCCGGGGCGCTTCTTCAGGGCGGTGAGGCAGGGCACGGTGAAGCGGACGGGGTCGGTGTCCGTTTCGCCCTGCAGGCGGCGCAGCAGGGGCTGGGCGAACTGGTAGAAGGCCACCATCACCGCCACCGGGTTGCCGGGCAGGCCGATGAAGGTGGCGGCGCCCAGGCGGCCGAAGGCGAGGGGGCGCCCCGGTTTCATGGCGATCTTCCAGAAGTCGACCCGGCCGAGCTCGGCCAGGGTCTCCCTCACGTAGTCGGCCTCGCCCACGGAGACGCCGCCCGAGGTTATCACCACGTCGGCCATGGCGGCGGCCTCGCCGAAGGCGGTGCGCAGCGCCGCCGGCGTGTCCCGCACCACCCCCATGTCCAGCACTTCGACGCCCAGGCGCGTGAGCATGCCGTGCAGGGTATAGCGGTTGCTGTCGTAGATCTCCCCTTCACCGAGGGGCTCGCCGATGGAGCGCAGCTCGTCGCCCGTGGAGAAGAAGGCCACCCGCAGGCGCCGCCGCACCCGCACCTCGGCCACCCCCAGGGAGGCGAGCAGCCCCAGCTCGGCCGGGCCGATCCACTGGCCGGTACGCAGTGCCGGCTGGCCGGCGGCCAGATCCTCGCCGGCCTGGCGGACGTTCTGGCCGCGGCGGTGGCCGCTGTCGATGCGGATGGTGTCCCCGTGCCGCTCCGCATGCTCCTGCATCACCACCGAATCGGCCCCCGCGGGCATCATCGCGCCGGTCATGATGCGTACGCACTGGCCGGCGGCAACCGTGCCGGGAAAGGGCGTTCCGGCGTAGGCGGTGCCGATGACGGCCAGCTCGGCGCTGCCCCCGGCGGGCAGGTCGGCGCCGCCGAGGGCGTAGCCGTCCATGGCGGAGTTGGTGTGGGAGGGGACATTGACCGGGGAGAGCACCTCCCCGGCCAGGACCCGGCCCAGCGCGCTGCGCAGGGCGATCTTCTCCACCCCGGCCACGGGGGCGATATCGGCGCCCATGCGCGCCAGGGCCGCCGCCACGCTCAGCACCCCGGCTTCCGCGTCATCGGCGCAGCTGGGCTGCCGGGCCACCGGTTTCGTGTCGTTCATAGGCTGTCCTTCCGCAGGTAGTCGAGGATGAAGCCGGCCACCTGCGCCGGGGCGTCGAGGTCCAGCACCGGGATGGCGGGGACCGGCTCCAGCGGCGCGTCGGTGGCGACGGCGAGTACGCGCGCATCCCGAGGATACAGCAGGGGCTGGCCCAGGGCAGGCCGGTGCAGCTCGATTTTCGGGATCGGCGCGCGCTTGAAGCCTTCCACCAGCACCAGGTCCGCGGCGTCCGGGTCGAGGCGGCCCAGCATCTGCGCCAGGTCGGGGCGCTCCGTGCGCTCCGGCGTCTCGGCCATCAGGACCCAGCGCTGGCGGGAGGCCACCAGCACTTGCTCGGCGCCCGCCTCGCGCAGCCGGTAGCTGTCCTTGCCCGGGTGGTCCACGTCGAACTCGTGGTGGGCGTGCTTGAGCAGGGCGATGCGCAGCCCCTCGCCGCACAGGAGCGGGATGACCCGCTGCAGCAGGGTGGTCTTGCCGGTGCCGCTCCAGGCGGCGATGCCGAGGATGGGGATGGGGAAGGCGGGCGCGGTCATGGTTCCTGGCGCAGCCGCTGTTCCAGCGCCTGCAGTTCTTCGGGCGTGTTCACGTTGAGGAAGGTCTCGGGCCGGTCGCTGAAATCCACCCGGGCGACGCGGTGACGGGCGAACCAGCGGTCGATCTTGCGCTCGCCGCTGTCGAGATAGCCGGTCAGGTCCTCCAGCAGCCGGGTGTGCAGCAGCGAGAAGACCGGCTGCAGGCGCTCGCCGTCGTGGGCGACCGCAAGGTCGGCCCGTTCCGCCTCCAGGGCGGACAGCAGCCGCTGCGCCAGGTCGCCCGGGAGCAGGGGCGAGTCGCAGGGGACGGTGAGGATGAGCGGGGTGGGGGCGGCCTGCATGGCGCTGGCCATCCCGGCCAGCGGTCCGGCGAAGGAACCGTCCAGGTCGGGCACGACGGGATAGCCGAACCCGGTATAGCGGTCGAGGTTGCGGTTGGCGTTGATGAGCAGGTCGCCCACCTGGGGGGCCAGGGCGGCGATGGCGTAGGTGATAAGCGGCCGGCCGCCGAGCTCCAGCAGCCCCTTGTCCATGCCGCCCATGCGCCGTGCCCGGCCCCCGGCCAGGATCACGCCGGTGATGCGGCTGCCGGCTCCGGACTGCCGGGGCTCGTTCATGCCAGCGCGGACGCCATGACCGGGTGGACCGGGACCGCGCGGATTCTCCGCGGCGTGTCGTCCTCCTGCCGCAGGCGGCCCTCCTCGAGGGTCAGGATCAGGTCGGCCAGGGGCGTCATCTCCTGCAGCTCATGGCTGCTGATGAGGATGCCCATGCCCTCGTCGCGCAGGCGCCGGACCAGGGCCTGGGTCTGGTCCCGCGCGGCTCGGTCCATGCTGGCGGTGGGCTCGTCGAGCAGCAGCAGGCGCGGCTGCAGCACCCGGGCGCGGGTCAGCGTCACCCGCTGTTTCTCGCCGCCGGAGAGGGTGCGCGCGTTGCGCCCGGCCAGGTGCGCGAGGCCGGCCCATTCCAGCGCCTCGCCGACCGTCGCCCGGATGCGGCGTCGGGGCCAGCCCGCCTGTTCCAGGCCGTAGGCCACGTTGGCCTCCACGCTGCGGTCGAACAGGTAGGGCTGCTGGTGGACATAGATCACCTGGCTGCGGCAAAGCTGGCGGGCGGCATGCCACGGTTGCCGTTTGCCGCCGGACTCCACCAGGCCGCCGTCCGGGGCCTCGAGGCCGGCCAGGATCTTCATCAGGGTGCTCTTGCCGGCGCCGTTGCGGCCCTTGAGCAGGAGGCAGGTGCCGGGATGGATGCTCAGCTCCGGGATGCGAAACAGGCAGCGCTCGCCGAAGGACTTGTGCAGGTCCAGGAAGCGCAGCACCGGGGTGTTCGGTTCGGGAGTCATGTGCGTAGTTCGCCCTTGCCCTGGAACACGCCCAGGGTGAAGTTCAGGACCAGCGCCATCAGCAGCAGGACCAGGCCCAGGGCGATGCCCTGGGCGAATTCGCCCTTGCTGGTCTCCAGCGCGATGGCGGTGGGGATGTTACGGGTCACGTTGAGGATGTTACCGCCCACCATCATGGAACTGCCTACTTCGGCGATGATGCGCCCGAAGGCGGCCAGCACCGCCGCCAGCAGGCCGAAGCGCAGTTCGTGCATCAGCGTGAGCATGGCCCGCCACGGCGGGGCGCCCAGGGTCAGCGCCGTCTCCCAGGCGCGCCGGTCGGCGCCCTGGATGGCGGCGTGGCCCATGGCCACCAGGATGGGGAAGGCGAGCAGGAACTGGCCGATGATCATCGCCTCCTGGGTGAACAGCAGGCGCAGGTCCCCCAGCGGGCCGTTGCGCGAGAGCGCCATGTAGACGCTCAGCCCCACCACCACCGCCGGCACGGCCAGCAGGGTGTTGAAGGTGGAGATGAGCGCCCGCCGCCCGGGAAAGCGCCCGTGGGCGAGGAGGAAGGCCAGCACCAGGCCGGGCGGCGTGGCGTAGAGGATCGCCTGCAGGGAGACCTTCAGGGAGATGCCGATGATGGCCCACAGGGCGGCGTCGCCGCTGAACAGCAGCGCCAGGGCGCGGGTCGTGGCCTGTCCCAGGCTCTCCATGGACGGTGTCAGCTCCGGTTCATTTCTTCGCCATGGTCACCGCCACCGGGGTGAACAGCGGCTGGTCGTTGATGGTGAAGTCGCGGATGATGGCCTGGCCCTCCGGCGAGGTGATCCAGGCGATGAGCTCCAGCGCGCCCATGTAGTTGGTGTCCGGATAGCGCTGCGGGTTCACCGCCATGACGCCGTAGGGGTTGAACAGGCGCCTGTCGCCCTCGGTGAGCACCTCGAGCGGCAGCTTGCCGCTGTAGGCCAGCCAGGTGCCGCGGTCGGCGAGGGTGTAGGCGTCGAGCTCGCCCGCCATCTGCAGCACCTTGCCCATGCCCTGGCCGGCCTCCCGGTACCACTCGCCGCCGGGCTGCACGCCGGCGTCGCTCCACAGGGCGCGCTCCTTCTTGTGGGTGCCCGAGTCGTCGCCGCGGGAGATGAACACGGCCTGTTTCGCGGCGATCCGCTTGAGGGCCTCCGTGGCGTCGCTCAGCCCCTTGATGCCGGCCGGATCGGAGGCCGGACCGACGATGACGAAGTCGTTGTACATCACGTCACGGCGGTTGACGCCGTAGCCGGCCTCCATGAAGGCGTCCTCGGCGGGGCGCGCGTGGACCAGCACCACGTCCACATCGCCCTCCTGGCCCATGCGCAGGGCCTTGCCGGTGCCCACCGCGATCACGTGCACCTTGGTGCCGGTGCGGGCCTCGAAGGGGGGCAGCAGCTTGGCCAGCAGACCGGAATTGTCGGTGCTGGTGGTGGTGGCGAGCCGGATGACGCCCTGTTCCGTCGCCAGCGCATTGGTGCCCAGGCACAGCCCGAGCGCCGCCATGGCCGCGATCAGAATCTTCCGTAGCATGGGTTTCTCCTTATATGGCGAAGTAATGAAAAACATTGTCGTTCGCAATCAGCCACGGATAAGATGCAATCGAGGTGCCAGCGCGACGGTGTCCGTGAGAGCCGCGCGCCGAGGGGGGCAACACCCCGGCATCGTGCCGAGTGTGGGTCAATTTGTCGTAGTCCGCGGTCCGCGGCGGACACTTTGACCTATGCGCTTCGGCACGGCGGTCGTCCCGGGATGGGATTTTTCCCGGGCCGCGCCGCACGGGACAGATGCGGATGTGAGGCGGATATGACCGAGACAGCCTTGAAGCGGTTGGAAAATGCCGTGCCCGGTGAGGGCGCGAACGATGCGCCCGGCCTGGGCATCCAGGGTTCCATCCTGGTGGTGGACGACGAACCGGGAATCCGCAGCTTCCTGCAGCGATCCCTGGCCAAGAACTATCCCCTGGTGGAGGTGGCCGAGAACGTGGAGCGGGCCGAGGCCCTGCGCCAGCGCTGCCACTTCGACCTCATCATTCTCGACATCCGGCTGCCGGGCAAGTCGGGCGCGGAGTGGCTGGAGGAGCTGCGCGGGCAGGGCATCCGCACCGAGGTCATTTTCATGACCGCCTACGCGGACCTGGAGACGGCCATCACCGCCCTGCGCGCCGGGGCGTCGGACTTCATCCTCAAGCCCTTCCGGCTGGAGCAGATGCTCGCCTCGGTGCGGCGCTGCCTGGAGCAGCGCTGGATGGCAAGGGAGAATTTCCTGCTGCGCCGCCAGGTGCAGAGCCTGTTCGGCATGGACGGCATGGTCGGCCATACCCAGGCGATGCGCGACGTGGCGGCGGTGATACAGCGGGTCTCGCCCACCCCCTCCACGGTGCTCATCGAGGGCGAGTCGGGCACCGGCAAGGAGCTGGTGGCCCGCTCCATCCACCGCAACAGCGGCCGCAAGGGCCCCTTCGTGCCCATGAACTGCGGCTCCATCTCCGCGGAGTTGCTGGAGAGCGAGCTGTTCGGCCACGCCAAGGGCGCCTTCACCGGCGCCCACGCCGCCCGCGAGGGGCTGTTCAGCTACGCCAACGGCGGCACCCTGTTCCTGGACGAGATCGGCGAGATGCCCCTGGCCATGCAGGCCAAGCTGCTGCGGGTGCTGGAGGAGCGGGCCATCCGGCCGGTGGGAACCGACCGGGAAGTGCCGGTGGACGTGCGCATCCTCGCCGCCACCAACCGCCGGCTGGCGGACGAGGTGGCGGCCGGGCATTTCCGCGAGGATCTCTTCTACCGCCTCAACGTGCTGACCCTCACCGTGCCGCCGCTGCGCGAGCGGGTCGAGGACATCCCGGACCTGGTGCGCTTCTTCGTCGGCAGCCTGTCCCGCGAGCTGGGGGTGCCGGTACTGGAGTTCCGGGACGATGATCTGCGCCGGCTGGCCGTCTACAGCTGGCCGGGCAACGTGCGCGAGCTGCGCAACGTCATCGAGCGGGCCCTGCTGCTGGGCAAGCCGCCCGGCGACTGCCTGGTGGGCGCCGCGCGCGGGGCGGAGGCCGCGGAGGCGGCCGCCGAGCAGGGCTATTCCCTGGATCTGCCGCTGGATGAGGTGGAGAAGCGCCACATGCTGGCGGTGCTGCAGGCCGCGGAGGGCAACAAGTCCGAGGCGGCGCGGCGCCTGGGTGTCTCCCGCAAGACCCTCGAGCGCAAGCTGCAGGCCTGGGGAGAGGGGTGAGTGGCGATGAGCGGGATGCCGGCCCGCGGCGGCCGGCGCCGCCTGCGCCGCCCCTGAGCGGGGTCCGGGAGATGTGTCTGCCGTGATGGGCCTGCGTCGCTGGCTGCCCGACACGCTGCCCCTGCGCTACAAGCTCCTGGCGCTGGCCCTGGTGCCCGTGCTGCTGGTGATTCCGGGCATCCTGGCGCTCACCATCCACTGGGGCAGCGGCCTCAATATCCAGTACCTGCTGCTCAAGTCCAACACCGATCTCTCCGTGGCCCGGGATGCCTTCCAGCGCACCCAGCGGGACTACCTCGAGCGCCTCGGCCGCCTGGCCGACTCCCGCGCCTTCCGCCTCCACCTGGACCGCGGCGATCTCGTGGCCGCCCAGGCCCAGGTGCAGTCGCTGGTGCGGCGATCCGGGTTCGACTTCGCCCGCCTCACCGACACCCACGGCCGGCCCCTGGCCGGGGACGGGCCCGCCAGGCCGTCGTCGCTGCAGGCCCGCGCCGCCGGGGGGGTGCCGGCGATGGGAGTGGAGATCTACAGCCACTCGGAGCTGGCGCGGGAGGACCCCCACCTGGCCGACCGGGTGCAGCTGCCGCTGGTGCGCACGCCCCGGGCGGGGCCCACGGATCGCACCCTGGAGGACCGCGGCATGGTGCTGCACGCGGTCTACCCGGTGATGGATGCGGACGGCAGGGTGAATGCCCTGCTGGAGGGAGGGGTGCTGCTCAACGGCAACCTCGCCTTCGTGGATGCCATCCGCGATCTCGTCTACGGGCCGGGCAGCCTGCCGGAGGGCGGGATCGGCACGGTGACGGTATTCCTGGACGACGTGCGCATCGCCACCAACGTGGAGCTGGAGCCCGGCGTGCGCGCCGTCGGCACCCGGGTCTCGGCGGCGGTGCGCGAGCAGGTGCTGGAGCGCGGCGAGCCCTGGTCCAACCGCGCGTTCGTGGTCAACGACTGGTATATCGCCGCCTACGAGCCTATCACGGATGTGCGCGGCGAGCGGGTGGGAATGCTCTACGCCGGGTTCCTGGAGGCGCCGTTCAAGAACGACTACCAGGAGACCCTGGCGGTGCTGCTGCTGATGTTCGCCCTCGCCCTGGCGTTCGCCGCCTGGCTCGCGGTCGCGGGAGCGGGCTCCATCTTCAAGCCCATCGAGACCCTCACCGCGGTGGTGCGCGCCACCCAGGCGGGCCAGCACGTGCGCATCGGCCCGGTGGGCGCCCGCGACGAGGTGGGCGAGCTGGCGCGCCAGTTCGACGCCATGCTCGACCTGCTCGAGGAGCGCAACCGCCAGATCCGCCAGGCCGCCGACGGCCTCGAGCAGACGGTGGAGGCGCGCACCGAGGAGCTCAGGCGCAAGAACCGCGAGCTGGAGGGGACGATCCGGACGCTCCATGAAACCCGCCAGCAGCTGGTGACGGCGGAGAAGTTCGCGGCGCTGGGCAAGCTCTCCGCGGGCATCGCCCACGAAATCAACAATCCCACCGCCATCCTGCTGGGCAACCTGGAGCTGCTGGTGCAGGAGCTGGGGGAGGCCGCCCGGCCCGCCCAGGGCGAGATCGAGCTCATGTACGAGCAGATCGAACGCATCAACACCCTGGTGAAGAACCTGCTCAACTACGCCCGTCCCGCCGAGTATGCCGCCCAGCTCGACACCGCCGACCTGGGCAACGTGCTGGAGCGCGCCGGCACGCTCTCCCGCCACCTGGCCGGCAAGGCCGGGGTGCGGGTGAGCATCGAGCACCGCGCCCGCACCCCGGTGCGGATCAACACCAGCGAGCTGCAGCAGGTGCTGATGAACCTGGTCATCAACGCCATCCAGGCCCAGCCCGGTGGTGGAGTGGTGGAGGTGACCAGCGACGACTGGGAGGACCGGGGGGTGGTGATCGGGGTGCGGGACGAGGGCCACGGCATCCCGTCCGAGCAGCTGGCCAAGGTGTTCGATCCCTTCTTCACCACCAAGGACCAGGAGGGCGGCACCGGCCTGGGCCTGGCCATCAGCTACGGCCTCGTGCGCCGCACCGGCGGCCACATCACCGCGGAGTCGGAGGTGGGGCGCGGCACCCTGTTCCAGGTCTGGCTCCCCCGCGAGCCGCGCACGGAAAACGCCGGCGAGGGCTGGCTCAACCTGTTCGGCTGAACTGATTGAACCGCAGATTGACGTGGATTGACGTGGATTTATTTTGAGAGGGTTAAAGGCGGTTCCCGGAGTTGATCCCCGCGGAGTCGAGTCCAGCGGGGTCCGCACCGTCATTCACAGACCACCCGGGACAGGCGGCCGGATAAAGCCAGCCGTACAGCCTGTGCACGGGCCGCCAGTGCCGTAAGTGCGGATTCATCCGCACAACGACGTGCGGTATTTTCCAGGAGCGGCTTGAGGACCACTGCCGAACGGGTTGCCGTCGGATAATCCACGTCAATCCACGTCANNGGCTGGCTCAACCTGTTCGGCTGATTTGGATTTATCCGCAGATTACGCAGATTACGCCGATGTAAAGGACGGGAGTTGTCCGGTTCGTCCCTGTGACCGTCAGTGCGCCTCCGATGCCAGTGCGCTGACAGTACGTACAGTCCTGCAACCCTAATCTGCGAAATCTGCGTAATCTGCGGATAAATCGAATAACCGGCTACTCGGCCCAGACCAGCCGGCCGTGCTCGGCGAAGTCGTAGCCGCCGAGGTCGCGGGCGATGGCCTCGCACTCGGGCTCGGCGAGGTGTTCCATCAGGCGCTGGAACAGGTGGCGGAAGTAGATCTTGCGGTTCAGGACCAGGTCGAAGGCTTCCCAGCCGAGGTGTACGAAGCCCAGCCCGAACTCGGTGGCCGCCGCGCGCACGCCGGGGGCCGCGTCCGCCAGCCCCATGGCCAGGGCCGCGGCCGCCTCGCGCTCGGAATGGGCGGTGAGCGCCGGGCGCAGGAGCGACTCCTCCAGGCCGTCGCGGGCCAGCGCCTCCTGGAGGAAGCGCCGCGAGCCCGCGCCCTCCTGGCGCATGGCCCAGCGCAGGCCGCCGTGGAACAGCGCCTGGGGGTCGTGGTCGGCGGCGGCGCCCGGGGCCACCATCAACCCCTGTTCACGCAGGAAGACCCGCACCATGACCCAGTCGTGGTGCTGGGGATAGTGCTTGATCAGTCCCGGGTGGCGGTTGCGGCTCTCCTCCACGGGGCCCCAGTGGATGCCGCAGGCGTCGGCGCGGTGGCGGGCCAGCAGGGAGAGGCCGAGGCGGGTGCCGGTGCTGGTGTAGCTGATGAGGGCGTTGCCGCCGATCTCGGCGGCCAGGTGCATCACCGCGCGGTAGAGCAGGGGGTCGTCGCTGCCGGCCAGCACCAGGCGGTCGGTCAGCACGCCGCCGTGGCTGGTCTCCACCATCCACTGGTCCACGAGCTCGCGGGGGAACATCCACTTGCCGGTGATCTTGGTGCCGGGCAGCTTGCCCTCGGCCACCAGGGCGTAGACCTTCTTCTCGTTCAGGCTCAGGTAGTCGGCCACCTGGCGCACGGTCATGAAGCGCGGCGGCGCCTGGTCCCCCGTTCCCTGGGCCTTGTCGTTCATGCCTGAACCCGCACCGCGCGCCGCCCCTACTCCCCGGCGGCCCGCGACAGGCGGGTCACCGCCGCCTCGTTCCGGCGTTCGGGCGGGGCGTCGTAGTCCAGGTTTTCGCTGCCGTTGAAGACCAGGAAGTGGCGGCCCTTGGCCCGGGCGATCATGGTCATGCCCAGGTCGCGGGCCAGCTCCAGCCCCATGTGGGTCACGCCGGAGCGGGACAGCAGCACGGGGATGCCCATCAGGGCGGTCTTCATCACGATCTCGGAGGTCAGCCGGCCGGTGGTGTAGAAGATCTTGTCCCCGCCCCCGATGCCGTCCAGCCACATGAGCCCGGCGATGGCATCGGCGGCGTTGTGGCGGCCCACGTCCTCCACGAAATGCACGATCCGGCCCTCGCCGCACAGGGCGCAGCCGTGCACCGCGCCGGCGGAGCGGTAGACGTCGTTGTGCCCGGAGAGGGTCTCCAGCAGGTCGTAGATGCGTGACTGGCGCAGCGACACGGCCGGCAGGCGCCGATCGTAGAGGTGGTCGATGGTGCAGCTGAACACGGTGCCCTGGCCGCAGCCGGTGGTGACGGTGCGCTGCTTGAGCTTCTCGTCCCAGCCCTCCACGCCGTGGTGGGTGGTGACCCGGACCGACTCCCGCTCCCAGTCCACCTCCACCGCCGCGATCTCCTCCAGCGCGTGCACGAAGCGCTGGGTGCGGAGATAGCCGATGGCGAGCGCCTCGGGGCGGCTGCCCAGGGTCATCAGGGTGACGATTTCGCGATCGTCCACGAACAGGGTCAGGGGCGACTCGCCGGCGATGTGCACCTCGCGGCGGTCACCGTATTCGTCCCGCACCTGCACCGCGCGGGTGGGCGCCAGGGCCGCATCGCTCATGCGCGGCCGGTAGGGCTGCCGGGTGTCGTCCGCCATGGGCTGTCAGCCTCCGGTCATGTTCATGTGCCGCATCAGCACCGGCTGCCCCTGCAGGTCGAAATCGTGGCCCTTGGGCTTGATCTGCATGGCGTCGACGATGGCGGCCTTGAGCGCCTCGGGCTCGCCGGGGTGGGCGCGCAGCACGCGGCGCAGGTCCACGGAGTGCTCCTGGCCCAGGCACAGCAGCAGCCGGCCCTCGGCGGTGACCCGCACGCGGTTGCAGGTGCCGCAGAAGTTGTGGCTGTGGGGGGAGATGAAGCCCACCCGGGTGGAAGCGCCCTGCACCCGGTAGTAGCGGGCGGGGCCGCCGCTGTTCTCGGTGGTGGGGAGCAGCTCGTAGTGGTTCCCCAGGTCGGCGCGGATCGCGTCGCTGGAGTAGTAGGCCTCGGCCCGGTCGTGATCGCCGATGACGCCGAGCGGCATCTCCTCGATGAAGCTGATGTCGATGCCGCGCCCGACGGCGAAGTCCACCAGGTCGTGGACCTCGTCGTGGTTGCGGTTCTTCAGCACCACGCTGTTGAGCTTGATGCCCTCGAAGCCGGCCGCCAGCGCCGCGTCGATGCCGCGCAGCACCTGGTCCAGGTCGCCGGTGCGGGTGATGCGCCGGAAGCGGTCCGGGCGCAGGGAGTCGAGGCTGATGTTGACCCGTCGCACGCCGGCGGCGCGGATGGCGGTTGCCATCCGCTCCAGCTGGGAGCCGTTGGTGGTGATGACCAGTTCGCGCAGTCCATCCAGCTCACCGATGCGCTCCAGCAGCCAGAGGATGTTGCGCCGGACCAGCGGCTCGCCGCCGGTGAGCCGGATCTTGGCCACGCCCAGCTCGCGGAACGCCCGCGCCACCTGCAGCAGCTCCTCCAGGGTCAGGATCTGGGCGCGGGGCAGGAAGGTCATGTCCTCGCTCATGCAGTAGACGCAGCGGAAATCGCAGCGGTCGGTCACCGACAGGCGCACATAGTTGACGTGGCGCCCGAAGCGATCCACCAGCGCGGCGCCGGGTGTGGACGGTGCGGTTGGTTCGAAAACTGTCGCCATGCAGGGTCTCCCTCCGCGCCGGCCCGCAGCCGGCTACTGGACTCCAGGGCAATAAAGCAAGATTCGAGCCGCCTGTCTGTACCCCGGAATGGTTAACCCCCGGGTCGATATTCCGGCCCCGCCGCCCGCCGGATCGGGATCGCCCGGCGGGATTGGGTCATTCCGACCCACTCCGCCGCCCCGCCGGTGACAGTTTGACCCAGTGCGGAGGCGGCGGCTCCGCTGCGGGGGAGGGGCGGACGGTGAACGCCTCCGCCTCGGTCCCGATCTTCGCATCGGAAACTGGAACGTCCCTTGCGTACAGGTCCGTGTCACGCCGCTGCGGTTCAGGGCGGCGGCATAACGACGGCGCAATGCTACGCGGGCAAGGAACCAGAACAACTCCGCGGACACGGTCCAATAACTGGAGAGGAGGAACCCGAATGCTCCGGTCGCTGCACATCGAACCGAGAAAATGCACCGGCTGTCTGCAGTGCGAGATGGCCTGCTCCTACGAGAACGAGGGGGTGTTCAACCCGGCCCGCTCGCGCATCAAGGTGTTCAATTTCCACGAGGAGGGGCGCATGGTCCCCTACACCTGCACCCAGTGCGCGGAGGCCTGGTGCCTGCACGCCTGCCCGGTGGAGGCCATCGTGGTCAACCACGCCACCGGCGCCAAGGAGGTGCTGGAGTCCCGCTGCGTGGGCTGCAAGGTCTGCACCATCGCCTGCCCCTTCGGCACGGTGAACTACCAGCAGGCCAGCGGCAAGGTGATCAAGTGCGATCTCTGCGGCGGCGATCCGGCCTGCGCCAAGGCCTGTCCCACCCAGGCCATCACCTACGTCGACGCGGACTGGACCGGCTACGACCGCATGCGCGCCTGGGCCTCCCGCACCGACGCCCAGCCCGCCACCGGCACCCCCGCCTGAGAGGAGACACACCATGGGATGGCACAACAAAGTCCTGCGGGTGAACCTCACCGCGGGCACCTGCACCCCCGAACCGCTCAACACGGAGTGGGCCCAGCAGTACCTGGGCCAGCGCGGCCTGGCCACCAAGTACCTGGTGGAGGAGGTGGACCCGAAGGTCGACCCGCTCGCGCCGGAGAACAAGATCATCTTCGCCACCGGTCCCCTCACCGGCACCGCCGCCTCCACCGGCGGGCGCTACTCGGTGATCACCAAGGGCGCCCTCACCGGCGCCATCGCCTGCTCCAACTCGGGCGGCTACTTCGGCGCCGAGCTGAAGATGGCCGGCTGGGACATGATCATCTGCGAGGGGCGGGCGGCGAGTCCCGTCTACCTGTTCATCGAGGATGACCGCGCCGAGCTGCTGCCGGCCGACGGACTGTGGGGCAAGTCGGTGTGGGAGGCCGACGAGATCATCCACCGCACCCACCAGGATCCGCTGATCCGTATCTCGGCCATCGGCCGGGCCGGCGAGGAGGGGGTGATGTACGCCGGGGTGGTGAACGATCTCCACCGCGCCGCCGGCCGCTCCGGGGTGGGCACCGTGATGGGCTCCAAGAACCTCAAGGCCATCGCCGTGCGCGGCACGTTGGGCGTGACGGTGAAGGACCCGGCGCGCTTCATGCAGGCCGCCACCGCGGCCAAGCAGGTGCTCGCCGGCAACGCGGTCACCGGCCAGGGGCTGCCCAAGTACGGCACCCAGGTGCTGATGAACGTCATCAACGAGGTGGGCGCGCTGCCCACCCGCAACCACCGCGATGTCCAGTTCGAGGGCGCCGGCCACATCTCCGGCGAGGCCATGCACGAGCCGCGGCCCAGCGACGGCAAGCCCAACCTGGTGACCAACCAGGCCTGCTTCGGCTGCACCATCGCCTGCGGGCGCATCTCGCGCATCGACCAGAAGCACTACACGGTGGTGAACCGGCCCGAGTACTGGAGCGCCTCCGGCGGACTGGAGTACGAGGCGGCCTGGGCGCTCGGCGCGGCCACCGGGGTGGACGACCTGGAGGCGCTGACCTACGCCAACTTCCTCTGCAACGAGCAGGGCTTCGACCCCATCTCCTTCGGCGCCACCGTGGGCGCGGCCATGGAGCTCTACGACATGGGGGTCATCACCGACGCCGAGACCGGCGGCCTCAAGCTCACCTTCGGCTCCGCCGAGGCCCTCACCACCCTGGCGGAGCTCACCGGCCGCGCCGAGGGGTTCGGCCGCGAGATCGGGCTCGGCTCCAAGCGCCTGTGCGAGAAGTACGGTCACCCGGACCTCTCCATGAGCGTCAAGGGCCAGGAGTTCCCCGCCTACGACTCCCGCGGCATCCAGGGCATGGGACTCACCTACGCCACCAGCAACCGCGGCGCCTGCCACCTGCGCAGCTACACCGTCTCCTCGGAGATCCTGGGCATTCCCGAGAAGACCGACCCGCTGGCCAGCGAGGGCAAGGCGGGGCTGGTCAAGGCATTCCAGGACGCCACCGCCGCGGTGGACTCCTCGGGCCTGTGCCTGTTCACCACCTTCGCCTGGACCCTCGGGGACATCGCGCCCCAGCTGGACGCGGCCTGCGCGGGCGAGTGGAGCATCGAACGGCTGCTGGAGACGGGCGAGCGCATCTGGAACATGGAGCGGCAGTTCAACCTCGCCGCCGGCTTCACCGCCAAGGACGACACCCTGCCGAAGCGCCTGCTCACCGAGCCGGCCAAGACCGGGCCGGCCAAGGGCAAGGTGAACGAGCTGCCGAAGATGCTGCCCGAGTACTACCAGCTGCGCGGCTGGGACACCGAGGGTGTGCCCACTGGCGAAACGCTGTCACGGCTGGGCCTGTGAAATCCGGTCCCGCGGGGCGCCCGCCCCGCGGGATCGGCCTCAGCCGGCTGATTCCATCGAGCACAAGGAGACGAACGGATGCGCTACCTGGTAGTCGGCGCGGGTCCGGCGGGGGTCATCGCCGCCGAGACGCTGCGCAATACGGATCCGGGGGGAGAGGTGGTGCTGGTGGGCGGGGAGCCCGAGCCCGCCTACTCCCGCATGGCCATCCCCTACTACCTGGCCGGCAGCATCGGCGAACCGGGCACCTATCTGCGCCCGGAACCCGATCATTTCAGCCGCGCGGGGATCGATTTCCGCCACGACCGGCTGCTGCGTCTCGACGCCGCCGCCGGACAGGCGCACCTGGCCAAGGGCGGCGCGACCCCCTTCGACCGGCTGCTCATCGCCACCGGCTCCAGTCCGGCGGTGCCCCCGGTGCCGGGGCTGACCCAGCCCGGCATCCACACCTGCTGGACCCTGGCCGACGCGCGGGCCATCGCCGCGGCCGCCAAGCCGGGCGCCCGGGTGGTGCTGGTGGGGGCCGGCTTCATCGGCTGCATCATCCTCGAGGCGCTGGTGGAGCGGGGCGTGCAGCTCACCGTGGTGGAACAGGCCCCGCGCATGGTGGCGCGGATGATGAACGACGTCGCCGCGGGGATGATCAAGCGGCGCTGCGAGCAGAACGGCGTGGAGGTGCTCACCGACACCCTGGTGGACGGGGTGGCCGAGCGCGGCGGCAACGGCGAGCCGTTCAAGGTCCATCTCAAGAGCGGCCGGGTCCTGGAGGCGGATCTCGTCATCACCGCCACCGGCGTGCGGCCCAACCTGGAGTTCCTTGAGGGCTCCGGCATCGAGACCGGGCAGGGCGTGCTGGTGGACGAGACCCTGCGCACCAGCGTCCCGCACGTCTACGCCGCCGGCGACGTGGCCGAGGGCCGCGACTTCTCCACCGGCGGCCAGTCGGTGCACGCCATCCAGCCCACCGCCAGCGAGCACGGCCGCATCGCCGCGCTCAACATGGCCGGGGTGGAGAGCGCCTACACCGGCAGCCTGATCATGAACGTCCTCGACACCCTCGGCCTCATCTCCAGCTCCTTCGGCCGCTGGGACGGCGTGGCGGACGGCGAGGAGGTGGCGCTGCGGGACGATGTCCGCCAGCGCTACCTGCAGCTGCAGTTCGCCGACGATGTGCTGGTGGGAGCGAACAGCGTGGGGATGACCCAGCACGTGGGGGTGCTGCGCGGCCTGATCCAGGGCCGGTTCCGGCTCGGCGTGTGGAAGCGGCGCCTGCAGGCGGATCCCACCCGGGTCATGGAGGCCTACCTCGCCTGCGCCGGCTCCCCCCTGCCCGTGGGCGGCGCGCAGTGAGGATCACCTTCAAGCTCTACGCCTCCCTGGCCGAGTACCTGCCGCCGGGGGCGCGGGATCACAAGATCGAGCTGGAAGTGCCGGAGGGATGCACCCCGATCCGGGTTCTCGAGGACCACCGGGTGCCGGACGGGCTGGTGCACCTGGTGCTGGTCAACGGCGTCTACCTGGCGCCCGCGGAGCGGAACCGGCCGCTGGCGCCGGGGGACGAACTGGCCGTGTGGCCCGCCATCGCCGGGGGGTGAGTGGCCGATCTCATCCGCGAGATGGGGCTTGATCGGGCCGAGTTCCTGCGCCTGCTCCCCGCCGCGGTGGCTCCCCGTCCCTACCGCCTGGAGGGCGATTCCATCCAGGTGGAGGATCCCGGCGGCGGCATCCGCATCCGCCTTCATCCCACCACCGAGCGCCGCATCGCCGGCCTCGGCCTGCCCGTCACCCGGGTGGAGTTCCGGTTCCAGGGCCTCGACGAGACGGCCCGCCGGTTATTCATGGAACAGTTCGAGCGCCACTTCCAGCGCGGCGGGGGGTGAAGCCCGCGGCGCACCGGGCAAAGGGTCGATAGACGGGATTTACGGGATCGAGAGGATATTTGGTGTTCCGTGTTCCGTGTTCCGTGTTCCGTGAGTGCGTGAATGCGTGAATGCGTGAGTGCGTGAGTGCGTGAGTGCGTGATGCGTGTGTTGTAGGGCCGAATTCATTCGGCCGGGCAGGGCATCGAACTCCGGCATCCGTTGCCTGGGAGTGCATTCGTTTCAACCTTCCCCATGCCTCCGTGTCCCTCCGTCACCCGACGGACAGATTGACGCGCCGGACCCGTGACTGGGTCATTCTGACCCATGAACGGGCTTTTCGCCTGGCCCCTTTGTTCCCTAATCCCCGCCCTGTCGCCACTCCGCTCCCTCACGCCGGCTGGCATGACTATTGCCCCACTCTCCGGGAGGAAACCCGGAGGTGTGTCATGGCCGATCCCCTATTGGACAGCGTCGATGCCTTCGACGAACAGGATGTACTGCCCCTGGCGGTGGTGCTGGTCCGGCGACCTTCCCGGAGCCGCTGGCAGAGCCACAGCTGGACGGTGACCGGCGTGGTGGCGGGCGAGGTGGCCGCCACCCTGGGGCGGGATCGCCTCTGCGTCCACAACGCGCCGGAGGAGACCCGTTACCTGTGCGGCGGGCTGAATCTCGAGCTGCACGAGGATGAAGGCGAGAGTTACCACCACAACCTCACCACCGACGCCCCCGCCGTATTCGTCATCTCCCGGGCGGACGGGAACGGCGAGCCGCGGCCGTTCCTGGCCACGGTCAGCTACGCCGAGGCCTCCGCCTACCTGGAGGGCGACGCCGAGGTGCAGCCGGTGCCCATGCCCCCCGAGATCTATCGCTGGGTGGAGGCCTACGTGGTGCACAACTACGTGCCGCAGGAACGCAAGAAGCGCAAGCGCCAGGACTGGTTCCGGGAGGATGCCCGTGAAGGATGAGCCCGGGACGGTGACCGGTCCGCCCGCGGAGGGGGATTTCCTCGACCGCTGGTCGCGGCGCAAGCTCGCCGCCGCCCGGCCGGCGCCGGAGCCGGCGGCGCCGGCGAGTCCACCGGGGGAACCGGGCGCGGAGGGAGCGACGGCGGGCGGCGAGGCCGGACTGCCGCCGCTCGAGTCCCTGGATGCCGACAGCGACTACCGGGGCTTCCTGTCGCCCGAGGTGGACGAAGTGCTGCGCCGGGTGGCGCTGCGGCGGCTGTTCCATCTGCCGGCCTTCAATGTCACCGACGGGCTCGACGACTACGCCGAGGACTTCACCCAGTTCGCGCCTCTCGGGGACACCGTCACCCACGAGATGCGCCGGATGCTGGAGCGTGAAGCGGAGCGCGCGGCCGCCGCGGAGCACGCCGGGCGCGCCGGCGTCGCGGATGGGTTGCCGCCCGACCCCGCAGCGGGCGAAGCGGTACCAGCCCCGGATCCGGTAAGCGGCACAGGCCCTGCCGACACCGACCACGATGAGGACGAGACCCAGGATGCTGTCTGACAACCCCCTGAACCAGCTGCTCACCCGCACCGGCCCCGAGGGGCAGGCCCGTCACGCCGCCCTGGCGGCCGCCGCCGCACGCCTGGAGCGCGCCGCGCCCACCGCCCTGGTGGGGTACGCCTCCCGCGGCGCCGTGCTCATCATCGGCGCGGAAGCGGAGGCCCTGGACGCGGCCGGGCGGCTCGCGGGCCTGCCACGACGGGTGGTCCTGGCAACCGAGCCCGCCACGGAGGCCGGCGGCGCGCCGGATGCGGTCATCTGCCTGCACGGCCGGCTGGCCGGGCTGGCCGGCCACCTGGGCGGGTTCTCCGCCACGGCCGAGACCACCGCCGGGGTACAGGACCTGACCGCGGTGCTGGACGACGGCCACAATGCCTTCGACCTGGTCCTGGATCTGCAGCCGGAGCCGGCGCTGGCGGGCCGGGTGGCGCCCCCCGGCTACTACGCGCCCGCCACCGGCGCCACCACCCTGGAGGCGGCCCTGGAGGAGCTGCCCGGGCTCGTCGGGGAGTTCGAGAAGCCCACCTATTTCCACTACGATCCGGACCTCTGCGCCCATGGACGACGCGGCGTCACCGCCTGTACCCGCTGCATCGACGCCTGCCCCACGCGGGCCATCACCTCCCTGGGGGACCAGGTGGCGGTGGACCCCCATCTCTGCCAGGGCTTCGGCAGCTGCGCCAGCGCCTGTCCCAGCGGCGCCATCCGCTATTCACAGCCCTCGCTGCAGGATTCCCTCGAGGCCCTGCGCGCCCTGTTGTGGGCCTACCGCGAGGCGGGCGGCGCAACTCCGCGCCTGTTGATTCACGACCGTGGCGAGGGGCTGGAGTGGCTCACCGCCAGGGCGACCGGGCTTCCCGAGTCGGTGGTGCCGTTTGTTGTGGAGGAGGCGGGAAGCCTGGGGCTGGAGGCCTGGCTGGGCGCCCTGGCCTATGGCGCGGCCGAGGTGATGGTTCTGTTCACTCCCGCGACCGCCCCCCTGGTGCGGGCCGAGATGGAGCGGCAGGTGGGAGTGGCCGGGGCGCTGCTGGAGGGCATGGGGCACGGCGCCGAACGGGTGCGGACCATCACCGCCGCCAGCGCGGAGGGCCTGGTGGCGGCGCTGGGGGAAGGGGCCGCCATGGCGCCGGTCTCCGCGGCCGCCTACCGGGGCACCAACAGCAAGCGCGAAATGGCCTTCTGGGCCCTGGACCATCTCCATGGGAACGCGCCGGAGCCGCGGCCGCTGACAAGCCTGCCGGCCGGCGCCCCGTTCGGCACCGCCCAGGTGGATGCCCAGAGCTGCACCCTGTGCCTGTCCTGCGTCGGCGTCTGCCCCGGCCGCGCGCTCCAGGACGGCTACGACCGGCCGCAACTCAATTTCATCGAGGCCAACTGCCTGCAGTGCGGGATGTGTACCCGGGTCTGCCCCGAGGACGCCATCTGGATCTCGCCCCGCCTGCTGTTCGATCCCCAGGCCCGGGCGCGGCCGCGCGTGCTGCACGAGGAGGAGCCCTTCCACTGCGTCGGCTGCGGCAAGCCCTTCGCCACCCGCAAGGTGGTGGACCGCATGACCGAGAAGCTGCGCGGGCACTGGATGTACCAGGACGGCCGCGCCATGGCCCGCCTGCAGATGTGCGAGGACTGCCGGGTGCGCAGCCTGTTCGAGGAGCAGGGGGGGCGGTTCATCACCCCCGGCAGCCCGTCGGCCTGAAGCAAGGGGCAGCCCTGCCCTTGACCCGCAAGTCGGCCAGCAGCGAGTCGCTGGGCGGTCAGGCCCAAGGCGCAACCTCGCCGGGGCAGTTGTTCTGCCTCACGAGGGTGCAACGTCGCGGATGGCCGTCCAGCCCCCAAAATGGCGCAGGACGGGACATTTTGTCCGCCATCGCCGCAGTTCCCGCAGGGGGTGTGAGGTTGGCATCCCCCTCGTTTCCGCTTTCAGTGCCTCGATTCCTGGCGCGTATGTTGCTGTAGGAGAAGCGTGATGGAAACCGCTACGAAGATATTCCCGTCCCGCCCGGAGCCCGGCGTCCCCACCGGGGAGGACGCCCTGCGTGCCGGGGTCTATGCGCTGCTGGGCCGGCTGCTCACGGCGCCGCCCGACGCGGATCTGCTGCTGCGGCTCGGCGGGCTGCCCGCGGAGACCGGCGGCGGTGACGAGCTCGCCGCCGCCTGGGGCGCCTTGGGGCTGGCGGCCGGGCGCACCAGCCCGGAAGCGGCCGCGGATGAGTACCAGAACCTCTTCATCGGCCTGGGACGCGGCGAGCTGGTGCCCTACGGCTCCTGGTATCTCACCGGTTTCCTGATGGAGAAGCCCCTGGCGCAGCTGCGCCGCGACCTGGCCCGCCTCGGCTTCAACCGCCGGGAAGGCGTCAACGAGCCCGAGGACCACGCCGGCGCCCTGTGCGAGGTGATGACCATGTTGATCGGGGACGGTGAGCCCACCTCGGCGGCGCGCCAGCAGGCGTTTTTCGAGGCGCACATGGCCAACTGGATGGGGCGTTTCTTCAATGACTTGCAGGGGGCGAAGACAGGCCGTTTCTACCGCGCGGTGGGCCAGCTGGGCGAGGCCTTCATCGAGGTGGAGCGGCAGTACTGGGCCATGCCTGTGTAAAGCACGACTGACCGACCAAGCGAGGTGTGCAGCGATGAGCGACAAGACAGAAGGCAAGACCCCGGAACAGGGGCGGCGCGCCTTCCTCAAGGGGGCCCTGGCGGCCGGGACCGCCACCACGGTGGCGGCGGTGGTGGTCGGCGGCGGAGCGCCGGTGCAGGAAGCCGAGGCGGCCGCGGCGCCGGGCGCCAGCGCCGGCCCGAAGGGCTACCAGGAGAGCGAACACGTGCGGGACTACTACCGCACGGCGCGCCTGTGACGCCGGCCTGAACCGAATAAAGCGGACTGCTGCGAGGAGTTTGGCCATGAAGCTCATGAAAAAGACCGCGGGTGCGGCCGCTGCCGCGACCGCCAATGCTGGAAGCGCCATCGACCGGCGCACCTTCCTGCGCCGTTCCGGCATGGGTATCGGCGGCGCCGCGCTGGCGGGCTTCCTGCCCGGCGGCACCATGATGCGCAGGGCCTCGGCCGCCGAGCAGGGCGCCATGGCCACCGGCAGCGTGGAGACGGCCCGGACCATCTGCACCCACTGCTCCGTTGGGTGCGGCATCCTGGCGGAAGTGGACAACGGCGTGTGGACCCGCCAGCAGCCCGCCTTCGACCATCCCTTCAACGCGGGTGCCCACTGCGCCAAGGGCGCCTCCGTGCGCGAGCACGGCCACGGCGAGCGGCGCTTGAAGTACCCCATGAAGCTGGAGGGGGGGAAGTGGAAGCGCATCTCCTGGGAGGACGCCGTCAACGAGGTGGGTGACCAGATGCTCAAGATCCGCGAGCAGTCCGGTCCCGATTCGGTCTACTGGCTCGGCTCGGCCAAGCACAACAACGAGCAGGCCTACCTGTTCCGCAAGTTCGCGGCCCTGTGGGGCACCAACAACGTGGACCACCAGGCGCGCATCTGTCATTCCACCACCGTGGCCGGCGTGGCGAACACGTGGGGCTACGGCGCCATGACCAACTCCTACAACGATATCCACAACTCCCGGGCCATCCTCATCATCGGCGGCAATCCCACCGAGGCCCACCCGGTGAGCATGCTGCACGTGTTCCACGGCAAGGAGCGCAACAACGCCCCGCTCATCGTCATCGATCCGCGCTTCACCCGCACGGCGGCCCATGCCGATCTCTTCGTGCGCATCCGGCCCGGCACCGACGTGCCCCTGGTCTGGGGCATGCTCTGGCACATCTTCCAGAACGGCTGGGAGGACGACGCCTTCATCAAGCAGCGGGTCTACGGCATGGACGAGATCCGCAGGGAGGTGGCCAAGTGGACGCCGGCCGAGGTGGAGCGGGTCACCGGCGCCCCCGAGGAGATGGTCTACCGGGCGGCCAAGATCATGGCCGACAACCGCCCCGGCACCTTCATCTGGTGCATGGGCGGGACCCAGCACACCATCGGCAACAACAACACCCGCGCCTACTGCGTGTTCCAGCTGGCGCTGGGCAACATGGGCGTGTCCGGCGGCGGCACCAACATCTTCCGCGGCCACGACAATGTCCAGGGCGCCACCGACCTGGGCGTGCTCTCCCACACGCTGCCGGGCTACTACGGCATCTCCGAGGGCGCCTGGAAGCACTGGGCGCGGGTGTGGGACGTGGACTACGAATGGCTGGCCGGGCGCTTCGACAAGGAGTCGCAGCCGGGCGAGTACTTCGGCGAGGAGGGCGGCAGCGAGGGCAAGCCCCTCGCCTCCATGAACCAGAACGGAATCCCCGTCTCGCGCTGGATCGACGGCGTGCTGGAGGAGAAGAACAACATCGCCCAGCGCGACAACGTGCGCGCCATGGTGTTCTGGGGCCATGCCCCCAACAGCCAGACCCGCGGCGAGGAGATGAAGCGGGCCATGGAGAAGCTGGACCTGCTGGTGGTGGTGGACCCCTACCCGACGGTCACCGCGGTCATGCACGACCGCACCGACGGCGTCTACCTGCTGCCCGCCTGCACCCAGTTCGAGACCTACGGCTCGGTCACCGCCTCCAACCGCTCGCTGCAGTGGCGCGACCGGGTGATTCCGCCGCTGTTCGAGTCGCTGCCCGATCACACCATCATGTACAAGATGGCGAACAAGCTCGGCTTCGCCGACCAGCTGTTCAAGCACATCCAGGTGAACAACGACGAGCCGCTCATCGAGGACATCACCCGCGAGTTCAACCGGGGGATGTGGACCATCGGCTACACCGGCCAGAGCCCGGAGCGGATGAAGAAGCAGCAGCAGAACTGGGGCACCTTCGACTTCACCACGCTGAAGGCCGAGGGCGGTCCCTGCGACGGGGAGCACTACGGCCTGCCCTGGCCCTGCTGGGGCACCCCCGAGATGGGCCACCCCGGCACCCCCAACCTCTACGACACCAGCAAGCCGGTGGCCGATGGCGGACTCACCTTCCGCGCCCGCTTCGGCGTGGAGCGCGACGGGGTCAGCCTGCTGGCCGACGGCTCCTGGAGCGAGGGATCGGAGATCCGGGACGGCTATCCCGAGTTCACCGCCGACCTGCTGCAGAAGCTCGGCTGGTGGGACGACCTCAGCGCCGAGGAGAAGGCGGCGGCCGAGGGCAAGAACTGGAAGACCGATCTCTCCGGCGGCATCCAGCGGGTGGCCATCAAGCACGGCTGCGCCCCCTTCGGCAACGCCAAGGCCCGCTGCGTGGTGTGGAACTTCCCCGACCCGGTGCCCATCCACCGCGAGCCCCTCTACACGCCGCGCCGCGACCTGGTGGAGCAGTACCCCACCTACGAGGACCGCAAGGTCTTCTACCGGCTGCCCACCCGCTACCAGTCCATCCAGGCCAAGGACTACTCCAGGGACTACCCGCTCATCATGACCAGCGGGCGCCTGGTGGAGTACGAGGGCGGCGGCGACGAGACCCGCTCCAATCCGTGGCTGGCGGAGTTGCAGCAGGAGATGTTCGTGGAGATCAACCCCAAGGACGCCAACGACGCCGGCGTGCGCGACGGCCAGGACATCTGGGTCGAGGGCGCCGAGGGCGCGAAGGTGAAGGTCAAGGCGCTGGTGACCCGGCGGGTGGCGGCGGGCGTGGTCTTCATGCCCTTCCACTTCGGCGGCCACTTCGAGGGCAAGGACCTGCGGGACAAGTACCCGGAGGGTGCCGATCCCTACGTCCTCGGCGAGGCGTGCAACACCGCCTTCACCTACGGCTACGACTCGGTGACCCAGATGCAGGAGACCAAGGTGTCCCTGTGCCGCGTCTACAAGGCCTGACCGCGAGACTCGAGGAGAACTGGCAATGGCACGTATGAAATTCCTGTGTGACGCCGAGCGCTGCATCGAGTGCAACGGTTGTGTCACCGCCTGCAAGAACGAGCACGAGGTGCCCTGGGGGGTCAACCGGCGCCGCGTGGTGACCATCAACGACGGCGAGCCCGGCGAGCGCTCCATGTCGGTGGCCTGCATGCACTGCTCCGACGCGCCCTGCGCCGCGGTCTGCCCGGTGGACTGCTTCTACACCACCGAGGACGGCGTGGTCCTGCACGACAAGGACATCTGCATCGGCTGCGGCTACTGCTTCTACGCCTGTCCGTTCGGCGCCCCCCAGTTCCCGACCGCCGGGGCCTACGGCTCCCGTGGCGCGATGGACAAGTGCACCTTCTGCGGCGGCGGTCCGGAGCCCGACGGCTCGGCCGAGGAGTTCAAGAAGTACGGCCGCAACCGCCTGTCCGAGGGACGGCTGCCCCTGTGCGCGGAGATGTGCTCCACCAAGGCCCTGCTGGCCGGCGACGGCGACAAGGTCTCCGACATCTTCCGCGAGCGGGTCACCTACCGGGGCATCGGGACGCTGGCCTGGGGCTGGGGGGTCGCCTACGGGAAGGGCGGTGTGCGCCAGTCCGCGGGTCTCGGCGGCAAGGCCTCCAGCACCAAGGAGTGAGCAGGCAGACGGAGCGGTGCGGGGCCAGGTGCGCCCGCACCGGTCCGGTCTCTGAGAAGGAGTGCCCATGGGCAAGAAGAGTCCCGAGGACGCCGGGCGCCGGCGCCGGATGATGTTCCGCGCCTTCGCGCTGATGCTGGCCGCGGTGCTGCTGTTGCCGCTGGTGCCCTACGCGGTGGCGTATGTCGGCGGCATCACCAACCCCAATCCCGGCGCCGACCTGTGGCGCCAGGTGCGGCAGCGGGAGGCGCCGCCCGAGGTGCGCACCCAGGTGCAGGGGGTGGACACCAGCGTCCTGATCAATGCCCGCGGGGAGAGCTGGCGGCAGTTCCGCATGGAGCAGCTCATTCCCTGGAGCGGCTGGTTCCTGGGCGGAATGCTGGTGGCCATCGCCCTGTTCTACCTGCTGCGCGGGCGCATCCGCATCGACAATGGCCGCAGCGGCATCCTGGTCCAGCGCTTCACGGTGAACCAGCGCATGGCCCACTGGTTCATGGCGGTGGTGTTCACCATCCTCGGCCTCACCGGGCTGGTGCTGCTCTACGGCCGCTTCGTCCTCATCCCCCTGCTGGGTCCGGAGGGCTTCTCGGTCACCGCCGCGGCCTGCAAGGAGATCCACAACCTGTTCGGTCCCATCTTCCCGCTGGCGGTGCTGCTGATCCTGTTCTATTTCGTGCGCGGCAACGGTTTCCGCTGGGTGGACTTCAAGTGGCTGGCCAAGGGCGGCGGACTGCTCGGCGGACACGCCAGCGCCGGCCATTTCAACATGGGGCAGAAACTCTGGTTCTGGGGCACGCTGCTGTTCGGGCTGTCGCTGGTGGTCTCCGGCCTGATTCTCGACTTCCCGGTCTTCGGCCAGGGCCGGCCCATCATGGAGTGGGCCCACTTCTCCCACGGCATCGCCGCGGTGCTGTTCATCGGCGGCGCCTTCGCCCACTCCTACATCGGCACCCTGGGCATGGAAGGCGCCCTGGAGGCGATGACCAACGGCTACGTGGACGCCAACTGGGCGAAGGAGCACCACGACCTCTGGTATGCGCAGATGGAGGCCGAGGGCAAGGTGGGCGTGGCGCCCGGGCAGGAAGCGCCGGCATCCCCCGGCAGCCCCGAGACGGCGGGCGGTTGAGGTTCCCTGGAGAGAGCGATCATGTTTCTGGATTTCGTCGAAGGGCCCCTCTGGTACACGGCGGTGGCGGTGTTCCTGGTCGGGGTGGCCTGGCGCCTGGCGGCCATCGCCCGCGCCGGACTGAAGGACGACCTTTCGGTCCCGCGCACCTCGGGCACCCCGGGCGCCGTGGCGACCGTGTTCCGCCGCTTTCTGCCGCACCGGGAGTTCATGCGTCCCGCCGCGTTCCAGATGGTCGCGGGCTACGCCTTCCACATCGGCCTGTTCGTGCTGGTCCTGTTCGCCGCCCCGCACGTGGAGTTCATCGAGCAGCGCATCCTCGGTTTCGGCTGGACCCCGGCGCCCCACTGGGTGTTCCTGCTGGCGGCGAACTTCGCCTTCGCCGGCCTGCTGCTGCTGTGGCTGCGGCGCATGCTCGACCCGGTGCTGCGGCGCATTTCGACCCTGGACGATCACATCGGCACCGGCCTGACCTTCGTGGTGATGTTCACCGGCTGCATGGCGCTGTTCGAATCCCATGACTTCCTGCGCGCCCTGCACATGCTGTTCGTGGATCTCCTGCTCATCTACTTCCCCTTCAGCCGCCTGATGCACGCCTTCACCTTCATCTTCAGCCGCGGCTTCACCGGCGCCACCATGGCGCGCAAGGGGGTGAGCGCATGAACCCCGAGGGAGCCCAGTCATGAGTGAACGCTTCGAGCAGGGCGTGGCGGCGCTGCGGCGCCAGATGGACGCCCGCATCGTCTCCTACTTCTCCAGCTGCGTGCACTGCGGCCTGTGCGCCGAGGCGTGCCTGTTCTACACCGAGACCGGGGACCCGAAATACACGCCCATCTACAAGCTCGAGCCCATGCGCAAGCTGTGGCGCCAGGAGAACACCTTCTGGGGGAAGCTGGGAGTGAAGCTCGGCCTCACCGAGCCCCTCACCGAGCAGGACCTGGCCGACTGGGAAACCCTGGTATACGACAGCTGCACCCTGTGCGGGCGCTGCTCCATGGTCTGCCCGGTGGGCAACGACATCGCCTACATGATCCGCAAGGAGCGCGAGGGCATGTCGGCGGCCGGCTACGCGCCGGACGGGATGAAGGAGGCCACCCGCCGGGCGCTCGAGATCGGCAGCCCCATGGGCGTCACCCTCAAGACCCTGCAGGCCACCCTCAAGGGGGTGGAGCGCAACACCGGCCTCACCATCCCGGTGGACGTGCAGGGGGCGGAGTACATGACCCTGTTCTCCTCCATGGAGGTGGTGAACTTCCCCGAGTACATCGAGAGCATCGCCCGCATCTTCGCCGCCGCGGGGGTCTCCTGGACCATCAGCAGCGAGGCGTTCGAGGCCACCAACAGCGGCATCCAGATCGGCGACTCGAAGGCCGCCGGCGAGCTGGTGGGGCGGGTGGTGTCCGCCGCCGAGAAGCTGGGCGTCCAGTATGTCATCAGCCCCGAGTGCGGCCACGCCTTCACCGCCATCCGCTGGGAGGGCGCCAACCTCATCGGCCGCCCGCTGCCGTTCAGGGTGATCCACATCCTCGAGCTGCTCGAGCAGCTCAAGGAGGAGGGGCGGCTGAAGCTGGAGGGGCAGACCGACATCCGCCTCACCTTCCACGACCCGTGCCAGATCGTGCGCCGCGGCGGGGTGGTGGAGCAGCCGCGGCAGCTGCTCCGGGAGGTGGCCCCCGGGTTCGTGGAGATGCGCGATCACGGCGTCATGAACTGGTGCTGCGGGGGCGGGGGCGGCGTCTCGGCCAACGAGCGGGCCGAGCCCCTGCGGCTGCAGGCGTTCCAGCGCAAGAAGAAGCAGCTCGACGAGCTGGGGGTCGAGACCATGGTCACCGCCTGCGCCAACTGCCGCATCATCCTCGAGGAGGGCATCGAGCACTACGGCATGGACGTGCAGGTCACCGGCCTCACCGAGCTCCTGGCGGAGCACCTGGCCGGGTCCGCCAAGTCCTGAGTGCCGGCCCGGCGCCGGTCCGGAAGTCCCCGCCCATACCAGACCTTCCCGCCGGGGCTGTCCAGGTGACAGCCCCGCCGCTCTTGCCTACCCTTTACTCAACCGGTCCTTCCAGGTCTTGGAACAGCATTGTTTGGGTACTCAGCGCGATTATCGTTCCGACTTCTGATCTATGTCATGACCGGAGGAAAATATTCGCGTTAGCTTATATTCCGGCGGGCCGGCACGGCCCCCGGACCAGCACCGATAACCACAACGAGCGATTGTCCGCCGACCGGACACTACGCCCGGGACAGCTGGGAGGCTGTATGGAAGACACCCTGAAGCGGCTCCTCGACGCCGAGGTGCATGCCGAGAAGCTGGTGCAGGAGGCGGATGCCGAGCGCGAGCGCCTGATACGCCAGGCGCTGGCCGACGCCCGGGCCGCCGAGGAGCAGTTCGACGCCCGTATCCCGGAACTCCACGCCGCCTTCGTCAGCAAGGCCGAGGGGCGCGCGGAGCAGACTGTCAGCGAGCTGAAGCGCCGCTACGCCGAGCGCAGCCGCTACCTGCGCAGCCTGGCCGAGGAGCGCGAGGCGGTGGCCGTGGAGGCGGTCCTCGATCTGATCATCAACCCCGAGCGGGACTGAGCCATGGGTGCGGTCGCCCGCTATGCCTACCTCAACGCGAGGGTCTCGGTGATGGCCGCCCGGCTGCTGCCCGAGGCCCAGATCGAGTCCCTCATCGAACAGCCCCTGCGCGAGGGGGCCGGCATGCTCGCCGAGTCCGGCGTCGACCTGGGGCTGGACGAGAGCGAAATCGAGCCCACGGTGCTCGAACAGGCCTGGCTGCTCTCCCTGCTCGAGGATCTGAAGGTGCTCGGCCGCTGCCTCAGCGGCAATGCCCGTGACCTGCTCATCTACTGGATCCGGCGCTTCGAGCTGGGCAACCTGAAAGCCATCATCCGCGGCAAGATGGCCGGCAGCTCCGCCGCGGCCATCCGCGAGGAGCTGCTCGATCTCGGCTCCTTCACCACCCTCAGGCTGGACCAGCTGCTGGCCTCCGAGGACGTGGCCGAGCTGCTGCGCCTGCTGGAGGACACGCCCTACGGCGACATCGCCCGCCAGGCCCGCGCCGTGTTCGAGGAGCGCCATGACTCCTTCATGCTCGACGCGGCCCTGGATAGGCGCTACTACGCCGGCCTGGCCAAGCGGGTGAAGGCCTTCCGCGGCGAGGATCGGCAGCATCTCGATCGCCTGCTGGGCGCCGTCATCGACCACGTCAACCTGGTCTGGCTGCTGCGCTACCGGCTCGCCTACGGCCTGCCGCCGGCGGAGACCTACTACCTGCTGGTGCAGGGCGGCTACCGCATCTCCAGCAGCGACTGGCAGGAGCTGGCCCGGATGGGGAGCCTGCTCGAGGTGCTGGAGGCCCTGCCGCCCGGCCTGCGCGAACTGCTGGACGGGGCGGATACCGTCAGCGAGGTGCAGCTGCGGCTGGAGCAGGAGAGCCGCCGGATCGCCGAGAGCATCCTGACCCGCACGGCCTTCAACCTGGCCCGTGCGCTGGCCTACCTGGTGCTGCGGGAGAAGGAGATGCACCAGGTGCTGGCGGTGCTCAAGGGTCGCCGGCTCGGGTTGAGTCCGTCGCTGATCCGGTTCGCCGCCGGGTTCGCGGCCCTGGGCGCCGTTTAGGGAGACTGCCCATGTTCCGGCCATTGCCCATGCAGCGGGTCACTCTCCAGGTGCTGCGCGAGGATGCGCCCCATGCCGCCCTGGTGCTGGCGGAAAACGGCCTGTTCGATCCCGAGCCCAGCCACAAGCTCGAGGAGCAGCTGCCCGAGGCGCCGAGCGAGCACTACCGCGAGCTCTACCGCAGCGCCCGCGCACGGCTCGACAAGATTCTCGCCTGCTGCGGCCTGCTGCGGGAGGAGCCCCTCACCCGGACCCGGGTGGTGGAGGAGCTGGAGCTGGAGCAGGTCAACGAACGGCTGGGCGAGCTGTGGCGGGAGCTGTCGGAAAAGGAGGAGCGGCTGCACCGCCTCCAGGAGGAGCGCAAGAGCGCCGAGCAGCTGCTCGGGACCCTGGACAAGTTCTCCAACCTGGACCTGGACCTGGGCCTGCTGCAGGGGCAGAAGCGGTTCCTCGATATCCACATCGGCACCCTGCCCTCGGCCAACCTGCAGCGCCTGAGCGAGGCGGCCGGCCTGGCCGGCTACTTCATGAAGCCGTTCCTCGAGAATGAGGAGACCGCCTACGTGGTGGTGGCGGGCCCCATGGGCCAGCAGCAGGAGGAGCTCAACCGCCTGCTCGAGGCCGCCGGGTTCCACCCCCTGACCATCCCGGGTGAATTCCGCGATCATCCCGAGAAGGTCCGTTCCGGCCTCGATCAGCGCATCCGGCGCAACGAGGAGGAGTTCGCGGCGCTGGACCGCGAAATCCAGGCCCGGGCGGTGCGCTACCGCGACGAGCTCACCTACCTGGAGGAGACGCTGGAGCTGGCCCAGCCCTACGCCGAGCTCACCGACGCCCTGCGCGGGCGCGGCGGCCTGTCGCTCATCAGCGGCTGGGTGCCGACGCGGGAGCTGCCGCGGCTGCAGTCCCTGCTGGAGGAGGCCCTGCCCCATCCCTTCGTGCTCGACGCGCGCGACCCGTTCCCCGACGAGCGCTCCCGGGTGCCCTCGTTCGTGCGCCATTCGCGCCTGCTGCGCCCCTTCGCCGAGCTGGTGAAGAACTACGGGGTGCCGCGCTACGGCGAGGTGGACCCCACCGTGCTCTTCGCGCTGACCTTCACCGCCATGTTCGGCATGATGTTCGGCGACGTGGGCCACGGACTGATCTTCACCGCCGCCGGGATCTACCTCCTGTTCACCCCCCTGCGCCGCTTCAGCCCCTGCGTGGTGGGCGCGGGCCTCTCCTCCACCCTGTTCGGCTTCCTCTACGGCAGCGTCTTCGGCTACGAGGAGATCATCCACCCGATCTGGGTGGCGCCGCTCTCCGACCCCATGCTGATGCTCACCGTGGCGCTCTACTGGGGCGTGGGCTTCATCCTGCTGGTGACCGCCATCACGGTCATCAACCGCATCAGCGACGGGCGCTGGCTCGATGCGCTGCTGGACGGCAAGGGCGTGGCCGGCGGGCTGCTCTACCTGGGCGGGCTGGCGCTGGGCCAGAGCTGGTTCAGCGGCGAGCCGGTGGGCTGGCTCCACTGGGTCGGGGTGGCGGCGCCGCTGGGGGTCATCCTCGGCTACAGCTGGCGCCACCAGAAGGCGGGCCTGGGGGAGAAGATCCTGGTGGTGTTCATGGAGGGCTTCGAGACCCTGCTCGGCTACATCGCCAACACGCTCTCGTTCCTGCGCGTGGCGGCCTTCAGCCTCAACCACGTGGCGCTCGCCATCGCCGTGTTCACCCTGGCCGAGATGATGGGGACCACGGGGCACTGGATCACGGTGGTGCTGGGCAACGTGTTCATCATGGTCCTGGAGGGCGCCATCGTCGCCATCCAGGTGCTGCGACTGGAGTACTACGAAGGGTTCTCGCGCTTCTTCGGCGGCGAGGGGAGGGAGTTCTGCCCGCTCAAGCTGCAGACGCGCAAGCCGGGCGGCAAGGCAACCGGCGCCGGGTGAACGGGCGGCGGCTGGTGACCGATTGACTGACTGACAAGGAGATGACCATGTACTGGCTGGTGGGACTGATGACGGCGAGCCTGGTGGGGATCATGGCCCTCGGGGTCTACCTGGAGTTCCGGCCCCTGACCCGGGGCAGCAACGGCCCCGGCTGGCTGAAGGGCACGCTGGGGGTGAACCTGCTGACCTTCGTGCTGGCGGAGATCGGCCTGCTGGTGGTGGGCATGCAGGATGTCCTGGCCCAGCCGGCGGCGGCAGCGGCGGGCGCCGCCCCCGAGATCTCGGTGGGCATGGGGCTGGCGCTGATCGGCACCGGCATCCCCACCGCGCTGGCCACCATCGGCGCGGGCATCGCCGTGGGCCCGGTGGGCGCCGCGGCCCTGGCCGTCATCGCCGAGAAGCCCGAGGTGTTCGGCCGCAGCCTCATCTATCTCGGCCTCGCCGAGGGCATCGCCATCTACGGCCTGGTGGTCACCATCCTCATGCTGGGCCGGCTGGGATGAAGAACATCGCCATGGGCAGCGCCGCGCTCACCCGCGGCTTCGCCCTGCTGGGTTTCGAGACCTATCCGGACGCCACCCCCGAACTGGTGGAGAAGGTCCTGGAGGGTCTGGTCAACCGGCGTGAAAAGGCGCTGGTGCTGCTCGAGCACCAGCTGGCCCGGAGCCACGGCCCCGTCCTGGCCCAGGTGCGCAGCGAAGGCGGGCGCATCGTCGTGGGCGAGGTGCCGCCGCTCGCCACCCCGGCCGATTACCATCCGCCGGTGGAGGACCTGGTGCGGCGGATTCTCGGGCCCTCGGCACTGGAGGAGCAACCGTGAGCGAAACCGAACGAGTCGGCGAACTGGAATCCGCGTTGATTATGCGGGCCCGGACACTGGCCGAGGAATACCTGGAGCGGGGCCGGCGCAGCGCCGACCACGTCATGGAGGACGCCAACGCCCGCCTGCGCCTGCGCGAGGAGCGCGAAGTGCTGGCGGCCAAGTCCGACGCGGAGCGTTCCTACCGGCGCCGGGTGCAGGCCGCCGAGCTGAAGCTGCAGGAGGAGATCGACCACCTGCGCTGGACCCTGGCCCAGTCGGTGCTCGACGGTCTGAACGACCGTCTCGAAGCCCTGGTGGCCGACAACGACCGCTACCTGCCGGTGCTCAAGGCCCTGCTGAAACAGGGCATCGACGCCATCGACGCGCCGGAGCTGGTCATCCGGGTCAGCCGCAACGACCTGGAGTGGCTGCGGGAGTTCTGGGACGAGTTCGCCCAGGAACTCGCGCCGGGCCGCAAGCTGGTGCTCTCGGACGAGGCGCTGGAGACCGCCGTGGGCGGCGCGCTCATCCACACCCCGGACGACCGGATGCGGGTCAACAACACCTTCGAGGGCCGCTGCCAGCGTCTGCGGGAGGCCACCCACGAGCAGGTGATGGAGAGCCTGTTCGCCGGCGCCGGCCCCATGGGAGTGCTCTTCAATGGGTAGGATACTGGACATCAACGGTCCCATCGTCACCGTCGAGCTGCCCGGCGTGCGCAGCGGCGAGCAGGTGCGCATCGGCGAGATCGGCCTGGTGGGCGAGGTCATCGGCCTGGACGGTCCGCGGGCCGTGGTGCAGGTGTACGAGTCCACCGAGGGCGTCAAGCCCGGCCAGGAGGCCAGCGGTCTCGGCCATCCCCTCTCGGTGGAGCTGGGGCCCGGGCTGCTGGGACAGATCTTCGACGGCGTCCAGCGGCCCCTGGCCAAGGTGTTCGAGGCCAGCGGCGACTACATCACCCGCGGCCTCGCCATCCCGGCGCTGGACCGGGAGCGCAGCTGGGCCTTCACCCCCGTCGAGGGGCTGGAGCCGGGCGCCGAGATTCGCGGCGGGGCGGTGCTCGGCAGCGTGCCGGAGACCGCCACCATCACCCACCGGGTGCTGGTGCCGCCGCACCAGTCCGGCGAGCTGCTGGAGCTGGCGCCGGCCGGCGAGTACACGGTGGACGACGTGGTGGCGCGGGTGCGCGGGGCCGACGGCCGGGTGCACAAGCTGCACCTGTTCCACCGCTGGCCGGTGCGCACCCCCCGGCCCTACACCCGCCGCGATCACGCCGTGGCGCCGCTGGTGACGGGGCAGCGCATCCTGGACACCTTCTTCCCCCTCCTCAAGGGCGGCAAGGGCGCGGTGCCGGGTCCCTTCGGCGCCGGCAAGACCATGGTGCAGCAGCAGATCACCCGCTGGGCCAACGCCGACATCGTCATCTACGTGGGCTGCGGCGAGCGCGGCAACGAGCTGGTGGAGGTGCTGGAGACCTTCCCCGAGCTGACCGACCCCCATACCGGGCGCTCGCTCATGGAGCGCACCCTGCTGGTGGCCAACACCTCCAACATGCCGGTGGTGGCCCGCGAGGCCTCCATCTACGTGGGGGTGACCATCGCCGAGTACTACCGCGACCAGGGCTTCGACGTGGTGATGGTGGCCGACTCCACCAGCCGCTGGGCCGAGGCCCTGCGCGAGGTGGCCGGGCGCCTGGGGCAGATGCCGGTGGAGGAGGGCTACCCCGCCTATCTCGCCTCGCGGCTGGCGGCCTTCTACGAACGCGCCGGACGCATGCAGACCCTGGCCGGGGATCGCGGCTCGGTGACCGTCATCGGCGCGGTCTCGCCCCCCGGCGGCGACTTCTCCGAGCCGGTCACCAGCCACACCAAGGAGATCGTGCAGACCTTCTGGGCGCTCTCCAAGGAGCTGGCCGACGCCCGCCACTACCCGGCGGTGGACTGGAAGGACAGCTTCTCCGACTCGGTGGACGTGGCCGCCCGCTGGTGGCATGCCGAGGTGGACAAGCGCTGGCACCGCTACCGCGCCAAGGCGCTGGCGCTGCTCAACGAGGCCGACGAACTGGCCCAGATCGTCAACCTGGTGGGGCCTGAGGCGCTCTCCTCGACCCAGCGCTGGACGCTGGAGTCCTCCGCGCTGGTGCGCGAGGGCGTCCTGCAGCAGAGCGCGCTGGACCCGGCCGACAGCTACTGCTCCACCGACAAGCAGTTCGCCCTGCTGGAGCTCATCCTCTCCATCCACCGCCGCGGGCAGGAGCTCCTGGACGCCGGCATCCCGGTGCAGCGGCTGCTGGATCTGCCCCTGCTGGCCCAGGCCCGGCGACTCAAGAGCCAGTACCCGAGCGAGCAGGTGGAGGAGGTCCGCGCCTTCGCCGAGGTCATCCGGGAGCAGTTCGACAATCTGCGCGTGGAGTGCACGCCCGCCGCCGCCCAGGCCGAGGGAGAACACCCGTCATGAAGGAGATTGAATTCCGTACCGCCGCCAGCGCCCGCGGGGCGCTGCTGTTCATGGCCAACGTCCCGGGCGTGGCCCTCGGCGACCGGGTCCAGGTACGCGACCGCCACGGCAACATCCGCAACGGCCAGGTCATCCAGACCGCCACCGAGCTGGTCATGGTGCAGGTCTTCGAGGGCACCGACGATCTCGACCTGGAGAGCACCTGGGTGCGGTTCCTGGAGCGTCCCTTCGAGGTGGCCCTCTCGCCCGATATCCTGGGCCGGGTCTTCAACGGCGTGGGCCAGCCGCGCGACGGCCGCCCGCCCATCGTCTCCAGCCGCCACGCCAATGTGAACGGCGCGCCGGTGAACCCCACCGCGCGGGCCTACCCGCGGGAGTTCATGCAGACCGGCGTCTCCACCATCGACGGCCTCAACTCCCTGGTGCGCGGCCAGAAGCTGCCCATCTTCTCCGGCTCGGGCCTGCCCCACAACCGGCTGGCGGCCCAGATCGTGCGCCAGGCGAAGCTGCCGGGCGAGGAGTCCAACTTCGCCATCGTCTTCGCCGCCATGGGGGTCTCCCACACCGACGCGCGCTTCTTCCAGGAGAACTTCGCCAACAGCGGCGTGCTCGGCAACGTGGTGATGTTCACCAACCTGGCCGACGATCCGCCCATCGAGCGGCTCATCCTGCCGCGCGCGGCGCTCACCGCCGCGGAGTACCTGGCCTTCGAGCTGGACCGCCACGTGCTGGTGGTGCTCACCGACATGACCCACTACGCCGAGGCGCTGCGCGAAGTGGCCACCGCCAAGGGCGACGTGCCGGCGCGCAAGGGCTATCCGGGCTACCTCTACTCGGATCTGGCCGAGATCTACGAGCGCGCCGGGCGCATCAAGAACCGCCACGGCTCCATCACCATGGTGCCGGTGCTCTCCATGCCCTCGGACGACATCACCCACCCGATCCCGGATCTCACCGGCTACATCACCGAGGGGCAGATCGTGCTCTCCCGCGATCTCCACAACCAGGGCATCTACCCGCCGGTGACCATCATGCCCTCCCTGTCGCGGCTGATGAAGGACGGCATCGGCAAGGACGACACCCGCGAGGATCACGCCCGCGTATCGAGCCAGCTCTACGCCTCCTACGCCCGCGCCATCGAGGCGCGCAACCTCGCTTCCATCATCGGCGCCGAGGAGCTCTCCCGCCGCGACCGCCAGTACCTGCGCTTCGCCGACGAGTTCGAGCGGCGCTTCGTGGGGCAGGGCGAGGACGAGGATCGCTCCATCATCGAGACCCTGGATCTCGCCTGGGATCTGCTCTCCCTGCTGCCCCCCGACGCGCTGTCCCGGGTCAGCGAGGCGGATCTGGCCAAGTACCACCATCGCGGAGCCGACGGCCCCGGCCCCGAGGAGCCTCAATGGCAAAGCGCCTGAAGATCCCGCCCACCAAGAGCGCGCTGCTGGGGCTGCGCCGGCAGGTGGACTTTCTCGACCAGGGCCACCGCCTGCTGGAGCGCAAGAAGGAGCTGCTCACCCGCCTGGTCTACCAGCGCCTCGGCCAGTACCGCAGCCTGCGCGGCGAGGCGCGCCGGGCCCTGTTGGAGGCCTACCGCTGGCTCGGAGTGACCACCCTGCGCATGAACACCCACGATCTCCGCCAGGTGGCGCTGGGCCTGGATCCCGCCATCACCGTGGAGATCATCCCCCGCCGCAGCCTCGGCGTGGAGTACCCCAGCGTCACCGCCGAGGTGCTCCCCCTGCAGCCGGTGGGGCTCATGAACACCGACCCCAGCCTCGACGAGACCCGCGCCCGCCTGGCCCAGGCCGCCGTCCTCCTCGCCCGCCTGGGCGAGTCCGAAACCGCCCTCTGGCGCCTGCTGGAAGAGCAGCGCAAGACCCAGAAGCGCGTCAACGCCCTCAAGTACAACATCATCCCCCGCTACCGCGAAACCATCCGCTACATCCAGTCCGTGCTGGAGGAGGAGGAGCGCAGCACGCTGTTCGTCATCAAGCGGCTGCGGGAGAAGAAGGTGGTTTGAGGGCGCCACAGCGTTGTCGGCGCTGCTGAAAGGCTTGTTAACCGCAGATTACGCTGATTTGCGCAGATTTTTCAGTGCATGCTGATGGCGTGTCGAGATGATGGACGCCCAGGCATGGGGTGCGGTGGTATTGTACGTGTTGGGTGGTTCGGTAAGATTTGACAGGCGGTTTCCTTTGCGGAACATTTCCGGTTATCACCAGGCCGGAATCTGCGGCCGATGTGGTTGGAATCTGGTAATACAGTGAGTTGTAGGCGGATGGCACGCGCTGCGTGAGCGTATTGGCGTGGTGATAAATGGAAGATGACCGTTTATTGGTGATATATGGAATGTTTCCGTTGATTTGAACTATTATACGCAAAAGGAATGAACGTGAGAATTGTTACACCACCATTAGTCGTTGAGGATGGAGAATCCTTTGCCAAGGATATTTTGGATCGCAAGGGGTATGGTGAAGCATTGAGAAATCTAGTTTCGCGCTCTAGCGATGCGCTGGTGATTTCATTGGATGGCAAATGGGGAGAGGGAAAGACAACTTTCGTTAAAATGTGGCAGGGGCTTCTAACAGAATCAGCTATCCCGAACATATACATAGATGCGTTTGCTAATGACTATGTTGATGATGTCTTTATTACTGTAGCAAGTTCAATTACCAATTATGCTGAAAAGACAATTATAAAAGGTCACAAAGAGAAAGTTGCTGAGTTAAAAGAAAAATCCAAGAAGGTTGGGGGGCAACTTTTATCGTGGACTGCTCGGATTGGAATTAAAGCGGCTACACTTGGAGCTATTAAAGATTCCGATATTGAAGAACTGAATGACATAAAGGGAGATCTGTCAAAAACCACATCAGATTTAGCTGGAAAGTTTGTTGAGGAAAGAATTGCTGACCACTCAAAGGATGTTGAGCTTATTCAATCTTTTCGAGAGCTTTTGTCAGCTTTGCCATCAAAGCTAGGAAATGAAGATGAAAAGCCACTTGTAGTGATTATCGATGAACTCGATAGATGCAGGCCTACGTTTGCTGTAGAGCTAGTAGAAAAAATAAAGCACCTCTTCTCGGTTGAAAATGTAGTGTTTTTGCTGGTTATGAATAAGGCGCAGTTGGAAGAATCAATAAAAAGCGTATATGGCCAGAATATTGATGCTCACACATATCTGCAGAAATTCATTAACATTGAGGCTAAATTGCCAAAAAATACCGGTGAAAGGTATACCAATGACCTAAGCAAGTACATAAACAGACTACTGCAGTTGCATGAGCTAACTACTTGGGGTGATGACAGAGATATAGTCGATTGCACTGAGCCCCTAGCTAATCACTTTAACTTGTCTTTAAGGCAGTTAGAGAAAGTGTTTACAAATTTGGCCGTGTTTTATGGGGTAACTGCTGAGAACCATTTGAGGCTCGTTCCTGTTGTGGTGTTCTTGGCAGTTGTCAAGGTGATTGATTCGCCACTGTTCGATGAACTACTACATGGAAGAGTTTCATACGCTGAAGTTGTCGAAAAATTGAATATGCATAATCTTGATGATGAAAGCGAACGAAGTCGGAAGTTATATTGGTTAATGCAGTGGGTCAGATATAGCTTATTGAGCGAGAAAGAATTCAGCGAACTTCCCGAGGAAGATGAAATCAAGGGGTTTGGTCAATCCTTGTGGCAGTACAACGTGACCAGGGAAAGGCTAATACCAATATTCGCACAGCAATTAAGCATGTTTGTTGTTAGATGAAAAAGCGTATAACAATGGGCTCCAAGGGATGTCAAAAAAGCTGCGCTCGTTCCTAGCTACGCATTTTTGCCGCCCCTGAGCCCAAGCGCTATCCATTACACACAGTTCATGGCGTAAAGATCACGGTGCCCCGGGCGAATGGATCAAGCGCCGTGTAGGAGAAGGATCACGCGCAGTGGTGTTCTGGGATCACCGGACACGATGAAGAATCATTTTAGCCTCTTTGAAAGCGATAGCGACCGGAGAGGCGCCATGACGGGATGGGTGGATGAGGAAATCGCCAGGTGCAGGATGGCGGATGCGCGACTGAAGAGCCGTCTGGGTATTCTGCTGGAGCGGCTGGGGGAGCATTCCACCCAGAGCATACCGGCGGCCTGCCGTGGCTGGGCGGAGACGCAGGCCGCCTACCGTTTCCTGAACAACGGCAAGGTGGATGCCCGGGACATCCTCGACGGGCACAGCCTGGCGACGCTGGGTCGCATCAGCCGGGAGCCGGTGGTGCTGCTGGTTCAGGATACGACCTTTCTCGAATATGTGCGGGATGCGGGCAAGCACTACTACGGGACGCTACGCCGGAGCCGACGGGAGGAGTACCTGCTGCATCCCACGGTGGCGTTCACCCCGGAGCGGACCAACCTCGGGGTGTTGGGCGCCTACTTCTGGCAGCGCCCGGAGGAGCCGGTGGGCCATCTGCGGGCGCAGCGGCCGCTGGAGGAGAAGGAGAGCCAGCGCTGGTTGTTGAGCTATGAACTGGCCTGCCAGGTGCGCCGTCTGTGCCCACAGACCCGGGTGGTGAGCGTGGCCGACCGTGAGGGTGACATCCACGAATGGTTTCTGGATGCGGCGGAACGGGCGGAGGAGGAGCAGGCGGAGTATCTCATCCGCGCCAAGTGCAACCGCCGGGTGGCGGCGGAAGGGGGAAACAGCTACCTGTGGGAGGCGATGAGGGCGGCGCCCGTGCTGGGGAGCCACGAGGTGGCGTTGGCGCGCCAGCCGGGGCGGACGGCCCGAACGGTACGGCTGGAGTTGCGGGCCAGGCGGGTATGCTTCAACAAGGCGCGACGCCCCGGGGGGAATCTCCCGCCGGTCGATGTAGAGGTACTCTACGCCCTGGAGAGCGACCCGCCGAAGGGGGGGGGAGCCGATAGAGTGGATGCTGCTGACCAGCATCCCGGTGAAGGATATCGAGACGGCGAAAACCCTCCTCGGTTGGTACCGGAGCCGTTGGGAGATTGAGATCTTCTTCCGGGTGCTGAAGCAGGGCTGCCGGGTGGAGGATCTGCGCCTGGAGACGCCCGAGCGGGTAGAGCGTGCGCTGGCGGTGTACCTGATTGTTGCCTGGCGGATTCACCACATCACCCGCGCCAGCCGGGAGCGGCCGGAGGCGCCCTGTACCGAGGTGTTCAGCGACACGGAATGGGAGACCGTTTACCTGTTGCAGAAGCGGCGCAAGCCGCCGAGTAAGCCGCCGACGGTCAGGCAGCTGACCCGTATGCTTGCGCAGCTGGGCGGATTCCTGGCCCGCAAGGGAGACGGCGAGCCAGGTGTTGAAACGGTATGGCGAGGATATATGGTTCTGCAGCAGTCGCTTCAGGCATTGGAAATCCGTGACGCAGTAGCCGCCCGGAAATGTGTGTAATGATGAGGCTCAAGCGTTGGGCGTCAGGGAGGTCGCGTCATGGATAGTCTGCACAATCCATTCATGCTTGCCGCAGCTCTCTTCAGCTTCGCGGCTGCTGCCCTTCATTTCGCATGCATCCCCTGGGGAGCGAACGGCTTTCGCATTCTCGGTGCGGGAACCACCATTGTTCGTATGGCTCAGGCCGGTCATTGGTATCCCCCCGTCATCGCCTTCGTCATCGGCTCCATCCTTACCGTGTGGGCACTCTATGCCCTATCTGCCGCCGGGTTCATTCAGCCGCTCCCTTCCTTGCGGCTCGCTCTCACTACCATTACTGTCATCTACCTGGTCCGCGCCCTGGCCTTTCCGCTTCTTAAGCCAGTGTTCCCCGGCAATTCGCCCACCTTCTGGCTTGTTTCCTCTGGCGTGTCCTTGGTCGTAGGTCTTGCGCATCTGCTCGGCCTCATTCAACTCTGGGAGCGCATCTGATGTTTAAGGGGTCGGTGACAAATGAGAATTCTTACGATGGCAGGTTGTCGCCGGAGCTTTGAGTTCTCGTAATCCAATGGGTTGTTGTTTCAATGTCGGGTGAGGTCCGGTAAATTGCGAAGATGATTGCAGACCGGACGATTGTTGGTTGTGGGGTTTGTTTTGTGAGGTCGATTCGGGATGTCCGGTGATGTCCTGAACTTTTCGGGAGGGAAACAAATGAAAGGAAATAGCAGGTCGATGCGGAACGTTTCCGGGATCAGGAAGGCGCCTCTGCCGCTTTCCGTCGTTTTCGCCGCCGTGGCGGTTTCCATGACGGCGGTTTCCGGCGCTGCGCTTGCCGAGGATGCGCCATCGAACGCGGAGCTCTATAAGATGCTGCTCGAGCTCAAGGCGGAAAACGCACGCCTCCGGGAGGAGCTCGAAATGCAGCGCACCGCCGCGGCGAGCGGGCCGGCAACACCGGCCGCGATGACCGAGCCGGCGGCAGCGGCGCCCGCCGCGGCATATACCTATCGGCGTGACAGGCCGAACTTCGAGCTCGGGGTCGAGGTGCCCTATCTGAGCCTGAGAACCAATCACGGCGCCGGGGAACAGGCCGGCGGCAACGGCTGGTTCGACGAGTCGTTCGATCACGAGGCCGCCTACCGGTTGACCGCCTCCTATGTAACGGACGACGGGCTGGGTGTGCGTGGCCGCTACTTCCGCTATTCCGAGACGGCGACCCCCGGGCAGTTCTTCAAGACCAACCTGTATGACCTCGAACTGATGGCCGGCCTGGATGTGGAGAAGTGGAGCTTCACCGCGTTCGGGGGGCTGCGTGGCGGCGAGATCAAGTGGTCCGACGAGAACGGGGCATCCGGATTCGAGTTCGACGGTATCGGGTTCACGGTTGGCGCCGAGGCGCGGCGCTATTTCGGCCAGAACTTCGCGTTCCTCCTGGGCGCCCGCCACAGCCAGCTGTTCGGGGAAATCAAGGAACTCGCCAACTCGGATAAGAACAAGGACAACGTCGTCCCGATTACGGACCTGTACGCCGGGCTCGAATACGTGCGCAGCTTCAGCAACGGGAGCCGGCTGGGCATCGGGTTGGGATACGAGGCCGCGCTGTTCAGCAGCCTCAGCGGCAACGTCGACAACGATATCGACCCCGAGGATGTCGATATCAGCCTCACCGGGCCGCGACTCTCGGTCAATTACGGCTTCTAGCCCCAAGACGGGATGAAACGAAGGGGGCGGTGTAAATTTGTAATCATAAAGATTTACATTTGTCGCCGACCCCTTTTTTTTATTCAATATGAAAATACTCACCGGAAAAGAATTCGCAGCAGCAGTATTTTCTCCACTGGCAGCGGGGCCAGGAATGTTTATTGCCATGGGAATAAATCAGCCTGGGTTGCTTTTCCAACAAGAGTTGTTGGTAACCATTCTTCAGCCTTTCTATTTTAATCTGTTAGCGTTGCCTGTTTCGGCTGTTGCAATGGCAATTATTGGGGTTCCTGTTTATTTAGCTCTTAAGGCGGTTAAGTTAAACCAGACTTGGATTGTGGCGCTTATTGGTGGGCCTATCGGTTATGGTCTTTTTGAGGTCTTAGGCGGAGGCGAGGAGAATTTACGTCTTATGTTCGCTGTTTCAGGTCTGTCAGTTTCAGTTTGTGCAGCACTAATACTCCGCTTGCAAAAGCAATCTAACAAGTACAGCCAGCAGGACAAACCTACGCTGCACTCAGGTAACTTTTAAGGGGTCGGTGACAAATGAGAATTGTTTACGTCTCCCTGCTTGTACAGTGATGGTAATCGCCTGACAGTGCCGTCTCCGGCCGGTAGTAAGTTTAGGCGGCCTTCCTGCGATTGGCTGCGGACTGCTTTTCGGGCTCAGGCAGACCCTCAACGAATGCCTGGTAAGGTGTCCTCCCGTTCATGTTGCGACCCTGGTGGGGCCGGGTCTGGTTGTAGTCATCATGAACCCACCCAGGTCCTTCTGCATCTCGTCGATTCCCTCGTACTGCTTCGTCCGGCCCTTGATGCGGAAGTGCTCATCGAGATACGTCTTGTGCAAATCCATTGCTCTGGGGCCGTTGGACGGTGACTTTAAGGGGTTGCCCATTAGCCGCCTCCGTGCAACAGGATGTAGTCAACCCTGACGAAGAATCGTCATAGTAAAACGTCGGTTCACTTTGGCACGCCTGGGTTCTCACTCGAAGCGCTGTTTCAAACCGAAACGTACCAGTCACCCATCAGGATCAAGGCGGATACAGCGTATACCGATAACCGTTCCGCCCATGGCCAGTCATTCCCGTTGAACCCTGTCTGTATTCCACCACGGGCGCAGGATGAGACACTGTTTCAATCAACGATAATCAACGCAATCTGCGGTAGTTTTCTTCTGTTTAAGGGGGCGGCGACAAACGCAGAATCGTTACCGCATCCCGGCGCTTCAGTTGCCTGCTCCACTCCTGCCCCGGGTGATGGCTCCCGACTATCCCGTGCGATCTCCAGTCCCTTTCCCGGCGGGTTGACCCATCCGTACCCGGGGAATCGGTGTAAACTGCGTCCATGGCTGGTTGCTGCGACCACGGATATGGGCGGGGTCGCTGCGGCCGCTGTGCACACTGGAGATCGTTCGACCATGAATTTCGAGAGCTGGCTGCTGTTCGCTTCCATCGCGTTCATCGCGACCATCACCCCGGGGCCGGCGATTCTGCTGGCCACTTCCCACAGTCTCGCCTACGGGCTGGGGAGGGCGGTGTTCACGATCCTGGGGAACATATCGGGGCTGTTCGTGATGTCCTTGCTCTCAGTGGCGGGTCTCAGCGCCATCATTCTCGGTTCATCCGTCGTGTTCACCGTGGTGAAGCTCCTGGGCGCGCTCTACCTGGTGTACCTCGGGCTGAGGCTGTGGCGTCACGGTTTCCAGGGGCCGGCGCGCACCCGGGAGGCGGCTCGCGGGAACGGGAGCCCCGGCCGGCTCTACCTCAACGGGCTGGCGGTGGCGCTGAGCAACCCCAAGGCCATCGCCTTCACCACCGCGCTGTTCCCGCAGTTCATCGACCATCGGCAGGGCCTGGCGATGCAGTTCGGCATTCTCGTGGCCACCTTCATGCTGCTCTCCTTCGGGTGCCTGTTCGCCTATGCCTACCTGGCCGCGAACACCAGGAGCCGGCTTGTCAGCTCCATGCCCAGGATCGTGAGCAGGATCTTCGCCACGGGCTTCATCGCCTCCGGGGTCGCCCTGGCGGGCGCCTCCCAGAGACACGCGTGAGGGGGCGCCGTCCGCAGCGGCGTGGCATGACGGGACGGGTCGACGGCTACCGCATCTCCGGTCGGCTGTTCCCGGCCTCTCCGTGGCCAGTCAGCCCCGTCGAACCGGGGCTGTATTCCGCCGCGGGCGCAGGACGAGACGCAGTTTCAATCAACGATAATCAACGCAATCCGCGCTAACTATTTTCCTTCCGCATATCCGGCGGAGCCGCCTCAGAACGGCCACAGCCACCCGCCGCTGTCGAGGTTCTCCTCGCAGCCGGCCAGTTGCCGGCGGTAGCGCCCGGCGCGGTCCGCCACCCGGCGGGCGGTCCGCTTCAGCCAGGCCTTGTCGCGCCAGGTGCCGCGCAGGTAGCCGCCCTGGCCCTCGTGATAGGCGAGGTACTGGCGGTAGGCGTCGTCCTTGGGGATGCCCGCCTCGCGGTGGCTGAGATCGCCGTACCAGCCGATGAAGTCGGTGACGTCGTCGAAATCGTCCCGGTCGGCGCCGCTGTTGCCGGTGTCGCGCCGGTAGCGCTCCCAGGTCCCGTCGGTGGCCTGGGCATAGCCGTAGGCGGAGGAGAGGCGGGTCCAGGGAATCACCCACAGGAGCCTGCCGCGGGGGGTCTTGGCGTCATCCACGAAGCGGGACTCCTGGTGGATGATGGCGAGCTGCACGCCGATGGGCACGCCCCAGCGCTCGTAGGAGGCCTTCGCGCTGCGGTACCAGCTGCCCTTCTCCTCGAAGATGGCGCAGCTGTCGTTGAGGTTGCGGGGTGGGGTGGTGGAGCAGCTCCACAGCAGGAGGGCCTGCACCAGCATCAGCCATCGCAATGTCTTCCGTCCCCCCCGGATCGGCGCCGGCGTTGTCTCTCCCTGGGTGCGATTTCACCGGACGGGGGCGTGCAGGTCAAATACGGCCGGGCTCTTGTCGTCACCCGACCGGGGGTTGATGCCAACCTGACGCCGATCCGCGCCCGTCAGGCGCTGCCCGGGAGCAGCGCCCGGACCGCCTCCGCCAGTTCCGCGCCGTCGTGGACCCGCTCGGCGTCGGCACGGACACTGCGGGCCCGTTCATTTTCGTCGAGGGGCTCGCGGCTGCCGAGCTGGTGTTCCAGCACCTCCAGGTCGGCCTCGGAGGCGTCGCCGCCGCGCGCCGCGCGCTCGCTCACCCAGCGGCGCAGGGTGTCCTCGCCGGCCGCGCAGTCGAGGATCACGAAGGGTACCCCGAGCCGTTCGGCCAGCTCGGCGAAGAGGCGGCGCTGGTCGGCCTTGAGGAAGGTGGCGTCCACCAGCGCGGGATAGCCGGCGTCGAGGATGGACTCCGCCAGCCGGGCCAGGTGCCGGTAGGTGTCGAGGGTGGCCTCGGCGGTGTAGAGCCCGCCGCCCAGCGCCGATTTGGTGCGGGCTCCGGCCTCGAGGCCGAACAGGCGCTTGCGCTCCACGTCGGAGCGCACCCGCACCGCGCCGAGCTGCTCCACCAGCCCCTGGCTGAGGGTGGTCTTGCCGGAGCCGGAGACGCCGTGGGTGATGATGAGCGCAGGCCGGCCGGGCCGCCCCAGGGCCTCGGCCAGGTCGGCGTAGCCGCGGTACTTCGCCCGCACCGTGGCCTGCTCGTCGGCGGGGACGTCGGGCTGGGCGAGGCGGATGACCGAGACCTTGGCCCGCACCATGGCCCGGTAGGCCCGGTAGAAGCGCAGCAGCGCCAGCCCGCCGTAGTCGCCGGTGCGCTCCAGGTAGCCGTTGAGGAAGCGGGCGGCGTAGTCGGGGCGGCCGCGGTCCATGAGGTCCATGGTGAGGAAGGCCACTTCGCTCACCACGTCGATCCAGCGCAGGTGGTCGTTGAACTCGATGCAGTCGAAGGGGGTGACGCGATCGCCGATGAGGGCCATGTTGCCCAGGTGCAGGTCGCCGTGGCACTCGCGGATGAAGCCGTCGGCCTTGCGCGCCGCCATGGCCTCGCGGCGGGCGGCGTACTCCCCCTCGGCCCAGGCCTGCAGCCGATCGAGCTGGGCCAGGTCCTCCGCCGCGTGGAGCAGGGGCCGGATCTGGTCGAAGTTCTGACCCACGGGGAAGTACGCCACCTCGGGCGTGCCGAAGTCGGAGCCGGGGTCGGCGGTGGCGATGCCGGCGTGGAAGCCGGCCACCGTGGCGGCCAGCTCGTCCATCCGTTCCGGCGGCAGTTCGCCGCGGGCGAGCAGCCCGTCCAGCAGCGCCGACTGGTCGAACTGGCGCATCTTCACCGCGTACTCGAACGGCTCGCCGGCGCCGCCGAGCGCGGGTGCCCCGGGGCTGCCGGTGATGGGCACCGACTCCAGGTAGAGGTCGGGGGCGAGGCGGCGGTTGAGGCGCAGCTCCTCCGCGCAGAAGCGCCGGCGCCGTTCCAGGGTGGAGAAGTCGAGGAAGCCGAGATCGAGGGGCTTCTTGATCTTGTAGGCGTACTCGCCGGTGAGGAGCACCGAGGAGATATGGGTCTCCAGCAGCTGGAAGCCGCTGACCGGGTGCGGGTAGAGGGCCGGGTCCTGCAGGGCCTGGAGAAGTCGGCTGTGGCTGCTGCTGTCCATCAAGGGGGCGTGCTCCAATGGCTGGATCGATAGGGGTCGATGGCGAATTTTAACAAATGCGGCTGGCTGTCGTCGGAGTCCGGGGTTAGGTTTACAGGACAACCGCCGCGCACCGGGCGAGTGCCCCGGCGGCGGCATTCCGGAAGGAGACGCAGATGGTCATGAAGAGACGCAGGATGGCAATGACAGTTCTGTCCGCAGCCACGCTGGCGATTGCCATGGGCGCCGTGGCGGGATGGCAGGACACCCTGCGCGGTGTCCTGCAGGGGGGCGGGACCCCGGGTGGCGGTGGCGGCACCGCCGCGCTCACCCAGGGCGAAATGACCGGCGGCCTCAAGGAGGCGCTGGCCCAGGGGGTGGAGTGGTCGGTCAACGCGCTGGGCCGCGAGGACGGCTTCCTCGGCGACGAGCGGGTCCGCATTCCCATGCCCAAGCCATTGCGGATGGTGGAGCAGGGGGCCCGCGCCCTGGGCCAGGACCGCTACGCCGACGAGTTCATCACCACCATGAACCGCGCCGCCGAGCAGGCCGTCCCCGAGGCCGCCTCCATCCTGGCCGACGCCATCCGCGCCATGACCGTGCAGGATGCCGCGGGCATCCTCAACGGGCCGGACGACGCCGCCACCCGCTACTTCCGCCGCACCAGCGGCGAGACCCTGGAGCAGCGGTTCCTGCCCATCGTGCAGGAGGCCACCAGCCGCACCGGCGTGACCGTCGCCTACAAGAACCTGGTTGGAAGGGGCGGGGGCATGATGGGCGGGCTGGTTGACACCGGCGCGCTGGATCTCGACCGCTACGTCACCGAGAAGGCCATCGACGGGCTGTTCACCTATATCGCCCTGGAAGAGAAGCGCATCCGGGAAAATCCCCTGGCCCGCGGCAGCGACCTGCTGAAGAAGGTGTTCGGCAGCCTCAACTGAGGGCCCGTGGGCATCCCCCGCGCGGGGGATGCCCACGGTTTCCGCACCGCCGGCGGTGCATTCCGGCGCCGTCCCGGTATCCCTGTCACACAACCCGGACTGCGGCGGGCGCCGTTTGTCCCTATACTGTTGCGCCATGTCACGACGCACCCCTGCCAAGAAGAAAGGCCGCCGGAAATCCAGGCGGCGCAGCAACCGTTCCGGGTTCGGCCGCCGCCTGGCCGGGCTGCTCCTGAAGCTGTCCCTGGTGGGACTGGTGGCCCTCGGCGGTCTCGTGGTCTATGACGACGCGGTCATCCGGGCCCAGTTCGAAGGCAAACGCTGGTCCCTCCCGGCCCAGGTCTACGCCCGCCCCATGGAGCTCTACGCCGGCCGCTACCTGCGTCCAGAAGAACTCGGGCGCGAACTGGAGGCGCTGGGTTACCGCAAGCGCGCGCGTCCCGAGGGCGTGGGTGAGTACAGCGTCGCGGCGGACCGCTACGAGGTGCTGACCCGCGGCTTCACCTTCTGGGACGGCCGCGAGCCGTCCCGGCGCATCCGCGTGGGCTTCGACGGCGGCACGGTCTCCAGCCTTCGTGACGCGGGCACCGGCGGCGGGCTCGGCGTGGTGCGCCTGGAGCCCCAGCGCATCGGCGGCATCTACCCCGCCCACGCCGAGGACCGGGTCCTGGTGCGGCTGGACGAGGTGCCGCCGGAGCTGGTGCAGGCGCTGATCGCCGTGGAGGACCGGGCCTTCTACGACCATTTCGGCATCTCCCCGCGCGGCATCGCCCGGGCGCTGTGGGCCAACATCCGCGCCGGCGGGGTGGTGCAGGGCGGCAGCACCCTGACCCAGCAGCTGGTGAAGAACTTCTTCCTCACCAGCGAGCGCAGCCTCTGGCGCAAGGGCCAGGAGGCGATCATGGCGCTCCTGCTGGAGTGGCACTACACCAAGGAGGAGATCCTCGAGGCCTACCTCAACGAGGTCTACCTGGGCCAGGACGGAACACGTTCCATCCACGGCTTCGGGCTGGCCAGCCAGTTCTACTTCGCCCGTCCGCTGGAGGAGCTCGGCAGCGCCGAATACGCCCTGCTCGCCGGCCTGGTGCGCGGACCCTCCTACTACAACCCCCGCAAGCACCCGGAGCGGGCCCGGCTGCGCCGCGACAGCGTCATCGACCAGCTGGTGGCCGAGGGCGGGCTCAGCGCGGAGGCCGGGGCGCAGGCGAAGAAGCGCCCGCTGGGCGTGACGCCCCGGCCCCCCGGCGGCAGCAGTACCTACCCCGCCTTCATCGACCTGGTGCAGCGCCAGCTCCGGCGCGACTACCGCGACGAGGATCTGACCACCGAGGGGCTGCGCATCTTCACCACGCTGGACCCGCGTGCCCAGCACGCCGCCGAGCAGGCGCTGGCGGAGCGCCTGAAGGGCATCGAGCGCCAGCGCGGCATGGAGTCCGGGGTGCTGCAGGGATCGCTGGTGGTCTCCACCACCGAGGGCGGCGAGGTGCTGGCCGTGGTGGGCGGACGCGAGGCCCGCTTCGCGGGCTTCAACCGCGCCCTGGACGCGGTGCGCCCCATCGGGTCGCTGGTCAAGCCCGCGGTCTACCTGGCCGCGCTCGCCGGCAACCGCTACAGCCTGGCCACGCCCATCGACGATCAGCCCCTGGAGGTGAAATCGAGCGGCGGACAGGTCTGGCGGCCCCAGAACTACGACAAGCAGAGCCACGGCCAGGTGCCCCTCTACCAGGCCCTGGCCCACTCCTACAACCTGGCCACCGCGCGCCTGGGGATGCAGGTGGGGCTGCCGCAGGTGGTGGAGATGCTCCACCGCCTGGGGGTGGACCGGAACATCCCCGCCTATCCCTCGGTGCTGCTCGGCGCGCTGGAGCTCTCGCCGCTGGAGGTGACGCAGGTCTACGAGACCCTGGCGGCGGGGGGATTCCGCACGCCGCTGCGGGCCATCCGCGAGGTGCTGGACGCCGACGGCCAGCCGCTGGGACGCTACCCGCTGGCCGTGGAGCAGGCGGTGCAGCCGGCCCCGGCGTTCCTGATTACCGCGGCCATGCAGGAGGTGATGCGCTCGGGCACCGGCCGCGGCGCCGGGGCGCGGCTGGGGGCGTCCATCGCCCCGGCGGGCAAGACCGGGACCACCGACGAGCTGCGTGACAGCTGGTTTGCCGGCTTCACCGGCGACTACCTGGCGGTGGCCTGGGTGGGCCGCGACGACAACACCTCCGCCGGCCTCACCGGCGCCACCGGGGCGATGCAGGTGTGGGGCGACGTGATGGAGTCGCTCCACCCCCAGCCCCTGCGGCCGGTGGTGCCCGCCGGCATCAGCTACCGCTGGGTCGACGAACAGGGCCGGCTGAGCGGCTCGGACTGCCCCGGCGCGGTGGAGCTGCCCTTCGCCGAAGGCACCGTCCCGGTGGAGTACTCCCCCTGCGGCGGCGGCCCGGGCGGCGACCTGCGGGAGTCCGTGGACGGCATGGTGGACTGGTTCCGCGAGCTGTTCCGCTGAAACATCGAAAAGACAGGAACTACCGCAGATTGCGTTGATTTACGTGGATTTTCGTCGTGCCCCAGCGTGGGCCGCCGACCGGTTCCATGTGTGCCGAATGCCCATGCCGCGGAAGGTTCCGGCCGGGACCGGCACAGTTTCATCCCTACGGTCCGGTCCTGCCGCCCGGATTGTCGACGCGCCTTCCTTGATCAGCGGACAATCAGCGAAATCAGCGTAATCTGCGGTTAAAGGTCTTTTGTCGTTGTATTCATCTTCCGCGGTTCCGCGGGTCCGGCGTGGTGGTAACATTCGCCCTGCATCCTGTGGAATCGGTGGAACCCGAAGAGGTCATGCCAGATGACGGTCAAGATGACGACGAACGCGGGCCTGGGAACGGCCTGCCTGATGCTGCTCGCCCTGGCCGGCTGCGCCAGCGCTCCCTATGGCGGCGTGCCGGTGGAGGACCGCAGCGTCCATCGCGGTGAGCCGGCGCCCCGTCCGGCCCCCGTGGAGGAGGCGTCCGGCGCCACGACCGCGCCGGCCGGGGAATGGACCGTGACCCCCGCCCGGCCCCTGCCGCCCGGGCAGCCCGCGGGCAGCCCGGACTACAGCGCCCCCGCCACAGCGCGTCCCTCGCCGTATCCCGACGCGCGGCCGGAGGCGGCCCCCGCCGGTCCCGCCAGCCCGGCGGTGGTGGCCCTGCTGGAGACCGCCCGCGAGCAGCAGAACGCCGATCGCCTTGCCGAGGCGGCGGCCAGCCTGGAGCGCGCCGTGCGCATCGAGCCGCGCAATGCCCGGGTCTGGTACGAGCTGGCCACGGTGCGCTTCCGCCAGGGTCAGCTGCAGCAGGCCGAGCAGCTGGCGCGCAAGTCCGACGCTCTCGCCGGCCCCGACAACACCCTGCGGGCCCGCAACTGGCGCCTCATCGCCCTGGTGCGGATGAAGCTCGGCGACAACGCCGGGGCGGTCTCCGCCCGGCGCCAGGCCGAGGAGCTGGAAGTCCGCTGATGCTCTCCCCCGGGCCCGGGCGGCCGTGCCCGGGCCGGACCCTACCCTCCGCGTCCGCCCCCGGGCGTGGTCATTCCCGCCGTTCGCGCCTCACGCCTGGCTCCCTTCCGGGGGCTCCTTCAGATAGCCGTGGAACAGATGTTCCAGCTCGGCCAGCGAGTCCTCCAGCGAGGTGGGCACGTACTGGGTCAGGGCGTCGAGCATGACGATGGCGTTCAGGGTCCCGTCCTCCCGGGTGGCCGCCCGCAGCCGGTTCACCACCGCGTCGTTCACCGCCCCCAGGGCCTCGTAGCGCTCGAACAGGGCGTCGAAGCCGAAATCCACCGGCAACCAGTGCCGGCCGCGGAAATACTGCGCCAGCGAGTACATGGACACCACCCGGTAGAAGGTCTCGTCGGGACTCGACAGGGGCAGGTGGAAGCGCGCCATCGGCTTGAGAAAACGGGTATGGGGGCAGCCGCTGGTGGCGATCAGCAGGCCCATCAGCGAGCTGATGGCCTCCTGGGCGGTGGTCTCGGCCGAGACGGTGCGCTCGTCGGTGGTCACCTCCAGGTGCACCGGCAGGTAGGAGCGCCAGTGGCCCAGCCGGGTCACCAGGGGCAGGAGGGAGAGGGCCAGTGGGCAGTGGGGATGGCTTTCCGGCCGCAGCGGACAGTGGGCGCACTGGTAGTAGTCGAGCTCCACCCAGCGCGGCAGGTCATCCTCTGCCGCCCGGCGGGGCTCGAGCCGCTGCGGGTCGAGATCCAGCTCGAAGCGGGTTTCGGTCGGCTCGGTGGAGTCGGACTGGAAACGGTAACGGATGGTGAGGTCGGACATGGCGGTTTCCGGGTTGGCGCTCCTGGTACCCAGTCTAATCCGCCCCGTGGGCCGGGACAGTGACTGCGGCTGCAATTTGGACGCCCGGCGGCGGATTCTCTGTCACCCCGGCGCAGGAGACGAGCATCGAAGATGCCGGGTGCTTGATAATTAACTGTTCATGCATTTATATTGATGCATCAGACATTATAAGAGATGCATATGACATGATAATCGCGGCCCAGATCCGCGCCGCCCGGGCGCTCCTGGGGATGGACCAGCGCAGCCTGGCCGAGGCGGCGGGCCTGTCGCTGCCCACCATCCAGCGCATGGAGGCCAGCACCGGCGCCCAGGTCCGCGGCAACGTGGACTCGGTGGTCAAGGTGGTCGAGGCCCTGGAGCGGGCCGGGGTGGAGTTGATCGGCGATGGCGCGGTCAGCGCGGGCGGCGGGCGCGGCGTGCGCCTGAAGACCCCGCCGCCGGTGGAGGAGAGCTCCTGACCATGGCGATCGGGCTCGACCTCGCCGCGCTGGCGCTGGGGTTGGCGCTGGCCTCCGCCCTGGCCTCGACCCTGACCGTCCGGGCGCCGCGCCTGCTGCGGCTCCTGGTGCTGCCCCTGTTCGGGCTGGCGGGCGCGGCGGCGGTGGCCGCGGGGCTGGTGGCCCTGGTGCAGGGAGAGGTGGCCACCGCGGTGCTGCCCCTGGGGCTGCCGTGGCTGCCGTGGCAGGTGCGGCTGGACGCCCTGTCCGGGTTCTTCCTGGCCCTGATCGGCGTGGTGACCTTCGCCGTCGGCCTCTACGGGCCCGCCTATGTGCGCGGCTTCGAGCGCGGCCGCGATCCCCTGCCGGTGCTGGGCGGCTTCGCCGGGCTGTTCCTCGCCGGGATGCTGCTGGTGGTGCTGGCCGACGACGCCTTCCTGTTCATGGTGGCCTGGGAGGTGATGTCGCTCTCCTCCTATTTCCTCGTGGTCTTCCACCACGACAACGCCGCCAACCGCCGGGCCGCGTTTCTCTACCTGCTGATGGCCCACGTGGGCGGGCTCGCCATCCTGCTCGGTTACGGCGTGCTGGCCTCCTTCGGCGGCGGCTTTGCCTTCGAGGCCATGCGCGCCGCGCCGCTCTCCTTCGGCTGGGCCAGCGTCGCCTTCAGCCTGGCGTTCCTCGGCTTCGGCATGAAGGCGGGCCTGGTGCCCCTGCACGCCTGGCTGCCGGAGGCCCATCCCGTGGCGCCGTCCCACATCTCGGCGCTGATGTCCGGGGTGATGCTGAAGGTGGCCGTCTACGGCTTCATCCGCTTCGTCTTCGATCTCATCGGCGAGGTCCACTGGCAGTGGGGGGTGGCGGTCACCGCCGTGGGCAGCCTGTCGGCCCTGCTCGGAGTGCTCTACGCCCTGGTGCAGAACGACCTCAAGCGCCTGCTGGCCTACTCCTCGGTGGAGAACCTCGGCATCATCTTCATCGGCCTGGGGCTCGCGCTGGTGTTCCAGGGCACGGGCAACAGCCTGCTGGGGACGCTGGCGTTCGTGGCGGCCCTCTATCACGCCATCAACCACGCCCTGTTCAAGGGGCTGCTGTTCTTCGGCGCGGGGGCGATCCTGCACAGCACCCACGAGCGGGATCTCGACCAGATGGGCGGGCTGCTGCGGCGCATGCCCTGGACCGGGTTGTTCTTCCTGGTGGGCGCCCTCTCCATCTCGGCCCTGCCGCCTTTCAACGGCTTCGTCTCCGAGTGGCTGACCTTCCAGGCGGCCCTGCAGGCCTGGCAGCTGGAGAGCGGCGTGCTGCGCAGCCTCATCCCCATCGCCGCGGCGATGCTGGCGCTCACCGGGGCGCTGGCGGCGGCCTGCTTCGTCAAGGTCTACGGCGTGGCCTTTCTCGGCCAGGCCCGCAGCCGCCACGTGCGCCGGGCCCGGCAGGTGCCGATCGGCATGCGCGCCGGGCAGGGCGTGCTGGCCTTCCTGTGCCTGCTCTTCGGCGTGCTGCCCACCGCCGTGGTCGACCTGATCGAGGCTGTGCCGCGCCAGATCCTGGGCCAGGGGCTGCCCGAGGCCACCGCCCACGGCTGGCTGTGGCTGACGCCGGTGGCGCCCGCGACGGCGAGCTACGGCGCGCCGCTGATCGCTCTCGTGCTGCTGGTCCTGGCGCTGCTGGCGGTGTGGGCCGCGCGGCGCGGCACGCTGCGCCGGGCGCGCCGCTGCGATCCCTGGGACTGCGGCTTCGCGCCGCCCGGCGCGCGCATGCAGTACACCGCCACCGCCTTCGCCCAGCCCCTGCGCCGGGTCTTCGCCCTGCTGTTCCGCATCGACGAGCGCGTGGAGCGGCGGGAGGACGGGTCGCTGCGCCACCGGCTCACGGTGGGCGACCGGGCCTGGGGGCTGTTCTACGCCCCGGTGGCCCGCGCCGTGGAGTCGGCCGCGGCCCGCATCGTCCGCCTGCAGTCGGGCAACGTGCGTATCTACCTCGGCTGGACCCTCTCCACCCTGCTGGTGCTGCTATGGATTATCTCCTGAACGTTTCCACCTGGGGGCTGGCCCTGCTGCAGGCGCTGCTGTTTGCGGCGCTGGCGCCGCTGCTCGTGGGTTGGGTGCGCAAGGTCAAGGCGTGGCTGCAGAATCGCCGCGGCGCGCCGCTGCTGCAGCCCTACCGCGACCTCTACAAGCTGCTGGGCAAGGAGGTGCGGGTGGCCCACACCGCCTCGATCCTGTTCCGCGCCGCGCCCTACGTGGTCTTCATCGCCACCTGGCTGGCCGCCTCCGCCGTGCCCCTGGTGGCGGTGGCGCTGCCCACCGCGGCCATCGCCGACATCATCGTGCTGGTGGGGCTGCTGGCGCTGGCGCGCTTCTTCCTGGCGCTGGCGGGCATGGACGTGGGCACGGCCTTCGGTGGCATGGGCGCCTCACGGGAGATGCTGGTCTCCGCCCTGGCGGAGCCGGCCATGCTGATGGCGGTCTTCACCCTGGCCATGACCGCCCACAGCACCAACCTGGCGAGCGTGGTGGACGCCCAGCTCGCCGGCGGCCTGGTGCTGCGCCCCTCCTACCTGTTCGCCCTGGGGGCGCTCGTCCTGGTGGCGCTGGCGGAGACCGGCCGCATCCCGGTGGACAACCCGGCCACCCACCTGGAGCTGACCATGATCCACGAGGCGATGATCCTGGAGTACTCCGGGCGCCACCTGGCGCTGATGGAGTGGGCGGCCCAGGTCAAGCTGCTGCTCTACGGCGTGCTCATCGCCAACATCTTCCTGCCCTGGGGCATCGCCGCGAGCCTCGCCCCGGCGGACCTCGCCGTGGGGCTGGCCGCCATCCTGCTCAAGCTGCTGGCGCTCGGCGCGGCGCTGGCGCTGGCCGAGACGGTGCTGGCCAAGATGCGCCTGTTCCGCGCCCCGGCCTTCCTCAACCTCGCCCTGCTGCTGGCCCTGCTCGGGCTGCTCGGCCACGTGATCCTGGAGGTGGGGGCATGAGCATCACCCAGCTTCCGCTGCTGCAGCAGCTGGTGCTGGTGCTGGCGGCCATCGTGCTGTTCACCTCCTTCGTGCTGCTGGCCCAGGCGCGGCTGGTCTCCGCCATCCACGCCTTCGCCTGGCAGGGGGGGCTGGCGGCCGCGGTGACCGGCGTGGTGGCCGTCGCCGGCCATTCGCCCCACCTCTACTTCTCGGCGCTGCTGACCCTGCTGCTCAAGGCGCTGCTGATCCCGTGGATGCTGCACCGGCTGGTGCACCGGCTGGAACTGGACCGGCACGTGGACCTGCTGCGCCGGCCGGCGCTGGTGGTGATGGCCGCGGTGGCGCTGGTGATCTTCAGCTACTGGCTGGTGCTGCCCATGGTCCAGCAGGAGCTGACCTTCACCCGCAACATCGTCGCCATCAGCCTGGCGGTGGTGCTCATCGGGCTGCTGATGATGGTGTTCCGCCAGCAGGCGGTGGTCCAGGTGCTCGGCTTCATGTCCATGGAGAACGGCCTGTTCCTCGCCGCGGTCTCCGCCACCGGCGGCATGCCCCTGGTGGTGGAGCTGGGCGTGGCCTTCGACGTGCTGGTGGCGATGGTGCTGTTCGGGGTGTTCTTTTTCCAGATCCGCGCGAACATCGACACCCTGGACGTGGACCGTCTCAACCGCCTGACCGAGACCGGGGGGGAGGAGCCGTGAGCGCCCTGCTGCTGACCGTGCTCCTGCCGCTGGCCGGCGCGCTTGTCCTGGCGCTGCTCCGCTCCCTGCCGCTCGCCGGCTGGATCAACGTGGCCGTCTCCGCGCTCAGCTTCGCCGCCTCCGCGTGGCTCGCCTGGTCGGTGGCGGCGGCCGGCGAGATCGCCGGGCTCGGGTTCCGGGTGGACGCCTTCAACGTCTACCTGGTGGTGCTGACCGCCTTCGTGGGGCTCACCACCTCCATCTTCTCCCGGCCCTACATGCGCCACGTGTGCAAGACCGGGCTGACCAGCGAGCGGGGCATGCGCGTCTACCACGCCATGTACCAGGCCTTCATGTTCACCATGCTGCTGGCCCTGACCACCGACAACCTCGGCGTGCTGTGGGTGGCGGTGGAGGGGGCGACCCTGGCCACGGTGCTGCTGGTCTCCCTCTACCGCACCCCGGAGGCGGTGGAGGCGGCGTGGAAGTACTTCATCCTCTGCGGGGTGGGCATCGCGCTGGCGCTGTTCGGCACGGTGCTGACCTACTTCGCCGCCCAGCACGCGCTGGACGATCCGGCGGCGGGCCTGACCTGGAGCATCCTCTACCGCCACGCCGACGGCCTGGAGCCGGCGGTGATGAGCCTCGCCTTCGTCTTCCTGCTGGTGGGCTACGGCACCAAGGTGGGCCTGGTGCCCATGCACCAGTGGCTGCCCGACGCCCACTCCGAGGGCCCCACGCCCATGTCCGCGGTGCTCTCCGGGCTGCTGCTCAACGTGGCGCTCTACGCGGTCGTCCGGCTGAAGATGCTGGTGGACGGCTCCCTGGCCGGCACCGCCTCGCCCCACGTGGCGGGCTACCTGCTCATGGGCTTCGGCATGGTGTCGTTCCTGGTGGCGGGCCTGTTCCTGCACCGCCAGCGCGACATCAAGCGCATGTTCAGCTACTCCTCCATCGAGCACATGGGGCTGATGACCTTCGCCTTCGGCATGGGCGGGCCGCTGGCCACCTTCGGCGCCCTGCTGCACATGCTGGTGCACTCGCTCACCAAGTCGGCCATCTTCGTCACCGTGGGGCATGCCGCCCATATCGCCGGCACCCAGCGCATCGACCACATCCGCGGCCTGATCCGCACCCAGCCGGTGGTGGGCTGGTCGCTGCTCCTCGGGGTGGCGGCCATCGCCGGCTTTCCCCCCTTCGGCGTCTTCACCAGCGAGTTCCTGCTGCTGACCGCCACCATGCAGGCGCAGCCCTGGCTGACGGTGGCCCTGCTCTCGGGGCTGGCGGTGGCCTTCGCCGGCCTGTTCCGCCACCTGCACCCGATGGTCTACGGCCCCGCCCCCGAGGGGCAGCAGCCGGTGCGGGCCAACCTGCTGCCGGTGGTGGTGCACCTCGGCCTGGTGCTGTGGCTCGGGCTGTCGATACCGCCCTTCCTGGTCGCCTGGCTGGACCGGGCCACGCAGCTGATCACCGGAGCCCACCTGCTATGAGCCGTTTCGACTGGCTGTCGGAGTACCTGGCGCGGCTGGAGGATGAGCACGTCATCGTGCGCGCCGGCGAGGCGCGGAGCCTGGCGCCGGCCCACCGGCTGGTGCTCGATGCGGAGGACTGGGGGCGGGCGGGCGGCGTGGCGGCCGCGCTCGGCTGCCGCTGGGCCGGCGTGTGGGGCGATCCGCGCGGGGAGGCGGTGGTGGTGCGCGCCTGCCTGGAGTACCAGGGCGACTACCTGGTGCTGGAGACGGGGGTGCCCCTGTCCCACCCGATCCTGGCCTCCCATACGCCCCGCTACCCGGGGGCGGACCGGCTGGAGCGACACCTGCAGGATCTCCTCGGCATCGCTTTCCTGGATCACCCCGACAGCCGCCGCTGGACCCGGCACCAGGCCTGGCCCGAGGGCGACTACCCGCTGCGTCCCGACTTTCCCGTGGCGGGGCGCACCCCGGGGCGGGCGCCGGCGGACACCGACTATCCCTTCGTCCGGGTGCAGGGCAGCGGCGTCTACGAAATCCCGGTGGGGCCGGTGCATGCCGGCATCATCGAGCCGGGCCACTTCCGCTTCCAGGCGGCGGGCGAGGATGTCCTGCGCCTGGAGGAGCGGCTGGGCTACGTCCACAAGGGCATCGAGAAGCTCGCCGTGGGCCGTGACCCGGCGGCGCTGGCGCGCCTGGCCGGGCGGGTCTCGGGGGACTCCACCGTCGCCCACGCCTGGGCGGCATGCCAGGCCATGGAGCGGGCGACGGAGTGCGCGGTGCCGGCGCGGGCGCTGCACCTGCGCGCGCTGTTCGCCGAGCGCGAGCGCATCGCCAACCACCTGGGGGACATCGGCGCCATCTGCAACGACGTGGGCTTCGCCTTCGCCCACGTCCAGTGCGGGCGGCTGCGCGAGCGCTGGCAGCGCCGCAGCCGCGAGCTGTTCGGCCACCGCCTGCTGATGGACGCGGTCGTGCCGGGCGGCGTGGCGCGGGACCTGCCGCGGGAGGCCATCGCGCCGCTGCGCGCCGACCACGCGGACCTGCGCCGGGAGGTCGCGCCGCTGTTCGAGATCATCGACGATCACCCCTCGCTGGACGATCGGCTGCTCGGCACCGGCATTCTCGCCCCGGCGGATGCCCGGGCGCTCGGTTGCACCGGCTACCTGGGCAGGGCCAGCGGGCTCGGCTTCGACGTGCGCCGGGAGAATCCCTATCCCCCCTACGATCGCCTGGTGCCGGAGGTGCCCGTGCAGGGGGAGGGCGACGTGGCCGCCCGGGTCCGGGTGCGCATGGCGGAGGTGCGGGCGAGCCTGGCGCTGCTGGACCGGCTGCTCGAGGGTCTGCCCGGGGGCGATATCGCGGCGCCGCTGCCGGCCCCCGCCGCGGGCGCCACGGGGCTGGGCCTGGTCGAGGGCTGGCGCGGGGAGATCCTGACCTTCGTCCGCTTCGGCGAGGGGGGCCGCATCGAGCGCTTCTTCCCCCGGGACCCGAGCTGGTTCGCCTGGCCCGCCCTGGAGCGGCTCATCCACGGCAACATCGTCCCCGACTTCCCGGTCTGCAACAAGTCGGTCAACGGCTCCTACTCGGGGGTGGACCTGTGATCAGTGAGTCGGTCGACAACCTCGCCATGATTCCCGTGCCCTGTGCGGCGAACACCCTGCCTGAGACAACCGGAGGCCAACCATGTACCGGATTCTGAAGCAGGCGTTCCGCACCGGGGTGGTCACCGAGGCGCCGCCGCGCCTGGACGACGCCGAACTGGAGGCGGTGGGCGTGGAACTGCGCCGGCGGATCGAGGCCCGCTTCAACCGCAGCCTCGCCATCCGCCAGGTGGACGCCGGCTCCTGCAACGGCTGCGAGCTGGAGATCCACGCGCTGAACAATCCCTACCACGACGTGGAGCGCTTCGGCGTGCATTTCGTCGCCTCGCCACGCCATGCCGACGCGCTGCTGGTGACCGGGCCGGTCTCGCGCCACATGCAGACCGCCCTGCGCCGCACCTGGCGCGCCACCCCGGCGCCGAAGCTGGTCATCGCCGCCGGGACATGCGCCTGCGACGGGGGCGAGTTCGGCGTCACCTACGCCAGCTGCGGCGCGGTGGAGAACGTCATCCCGGTGGACGTGAAGATCCCCGGCTGTCCGCCGACGCCGCTGGAGCTGCTGCGGGGGCTGCTGGCGGCCATCGGCGACTAGGCAGCCTCCTGCCCACCCGCCGCCGGGGCTGCCCGGCGGCGGTCCGGATCAGCCCAGGCGGGCGAAGACCTGCCCGGCGGCGGCGAGGGTGGCTTCGAGCTCGGCCTCGCCGTGGGCGGCGGAGACGAAGCCCGCCTCGAAGGCCGACGGCGCCAGGTAGACCCCTTCATCGAGCATGCCGTGGAAGAAGCGCTTGAACCGCTCCGCGTCGCAGGCCATCACTTCGGCGTAGCTGTTCACCGCCGCCGCTTCGGTGAAGAACAGGCCGAACATGCCCCCGACGCGGTTGGTGGTGAAGGGGATGCCCGCGGCGCGGGCCCGCTCCGCGAGTCCCTCGGTGAGGGTGCGGGTACGCTCGGCCAGCGTGGCGTGGAAGCCGGGGACGCCGATGAGCTCCAGGGTCTTGAGGCCCGCGGCCATGGCCACCGGGTTGCCGGACAGGGTGCCGGCCTGGTAGACCGGGCCGAGGGGGGCGAGGTGCTCCATGATCTCCCGCCGGCCGCCGAAGGCGCCCACCGGCATGCCGCCGCCGATGACCTTGCCCAGGGTGGTCAGGTCCGGGGTGATGCCGTAGTGGCCCTGGGCGCCGCCCAGCGCCACGCGGAAGCCGGTCATCACCTCGTCGAAGATGAGCACGCTGCCGTGTCCGCTGCAGACCTCCCGCAGTCCCTCCAGGAAGCCGGGCAGGGGCGGGATGCAGTTCATGTTGCCGGCCACCGGCTCGACGATCACCGCGGCGATCTCCGCGCCCAGGCGGGCGAAGGTCTCGCGCACCGCCTCGATGTCGTTGTAGGGCAGGGTCAGGGTGTGCTCGGCCACTGAGGCGGGGACGCCCGGCGAGCTGGGCACGCCCAGGGTCAGCGCGCCGGAGCCGGCCTTCACCAGCAGGGCGTCGGCGTGGCCGTGGTAGCAGCCCTCGAACTTGACGATCTTCTCCCGGCCGGTGAAGCCGCGGGCCAGGCGGATGGCGCTCATGGTGGCCTCGGTGCCCGAGTTCACCATGCGCACCATGTCCATGGAGGGCACCAGCTCGCACACCCGGTCGGCCATGCGGGTCTCCAGCTCCGTGGGAGCGCCGAAGGAGAGCCCGTGGGCCGCGGTCTCCTGCACCGTCCGGATCACCTCGGGATGGGCGTGGCCGAGAATCATCGGGCCCCAGGAGCCCACGTAGTCCACGTAGCGGCGCCCGTCGGCGTCCACCACCCAGGCCCCTTCCGCCCGCTCGAGGAAGACCGGGTCCCCGCCCACGCCGCGGAAGGCGCGCACCGGGGAGTTCACCCCGCCGGGGATATGCCGCTGGGCCTGGAGGAAGAGGTCGTGGGAACGGGTCATGGAAGGCTCCTTGGCTGACGGTTCAATCGCAAAGCGTCCATTGTAGCGGCTGAAGCGGGGGAGGGGTTAGACGGAGGCACGGAGGTGGATGAATAGACAGGATTAACAGGATTTACAGGATTGAAAGTCATCTACGGGCAACGATTGACGCAACCGCCGGGGGTGCACGCAACTTCGCCGGTGAGCCGCCACCGGTCCCCGCTCTCCATCAATCAAAAAATCCTGTAAGTCTCGGAAAATCCTGTAGGTCCTGTAAATCCTGTCTATTCGCCCTTGTCTTTGAATACACCGGCGTAGGCCGCGGCCGCGGCGCGGATGTCGGGCTGGCCGAACACGCCGTGGACCACGGCCAGGAGATCGGCGCCGGCGGCCACCAGTTCGGGGGCGTTCTCCGGGGTGACGCCGCCGATGGCGCAGATGGGGACCTGCAGCCGGGCGCGGGCCTCGCGCAGCAGCGCGAGGGTGGCGGGCGGCGCCCCGGGCTTGGTCCGGGAGGGGAAGAAGCGGCCGAAGGCCACGTAGTCGGCGCCCGCCTCCACCGCCGCCAGCGCCCGCTCCAGGTCGGCATGGCAGGTGGCGCCGATGATGGCGGCGGGGCCCATCGCCGCGCGGGCCGTGGCGATGTCGCCGTCCTCCAGGCCCAGGTGCACCCCGCCGGCGCCAACGGCCACGGCCAGCTCCACGTCGTCGTTGATGATGAGGGGAATGCCCAGGGGCCGGCAGAGCATGGCCAGGTCCTCGGCCTCCCAGCGCCGGCGGCCGGCATCGGCGGACTTGTCCCGGTACTGCACCAGGGCCGCACCGCCCGCGATGGCGGCCGCCACGGCGGGCACCAGCCGGTCGCTGCCGCCGAGCAGCGCGCCGTCGGTGATCACGTACAGGCCGCGCAGGTTTCGGGTGGGATGCATGGCTTCTCCGCGGGAATTCACTGCAGGGTGGCGGGGGCGGGCGCTTCCTCTTCGTCCCGGGCCCAGAACAGGCGGTTGGGCAAATACTGGCCACGGCCGATCCGGTAGCCCTGGCGCAGCGCCTCCCAGGTGTACTCCTGGGCCTCGTGGACGGCCGTGAACGGCTCCAGGCCCACCGCCAGCAGTCCGGCGATGGCGGAGGCGAGGGTGCAGCCGGAGCCGTGGTAGCTGCCGCCGAGCCGTTCCCAGAAGAACGTCTCCAGCAGATCCCCGCCGGTGTAGAGACGGTTTTCCACCTGGTCTGTCTCCTCGTGGGTCCCGGTGACCAGGACATACCCGCAGCCGTGGGCGAGCAGCTCGCGGGCGCATTCGTCCAGGGTCGCGCCCCGCGGGGCCAGCGCCCGCGCCTCCGGGCTGTTGGGGGTGAGCACGGTGGTCAGCGGCAGCAGCAGCTTGCGGATGGCCTCCAGCACCGCTTCCCCCCCCAGGCTGCCCCCGCCGCCGGCGGTGGCCACGGGATCCAGCACCACCGGCGTGTCCGGGTACGCGCTCAGGAGCTCGTGCGCCGCCTCGACATTCTCCAGGCTGCCGAGCATGCCCAGCTTGAACGCGGCCACGGGCATGTCCTCCAGCACGGCCCGCGCCTGGGCCAGGACCAGGTCCGCGGAGACGGCGGAGAAGGTGTGCACGGCGCTGGTGTCCTGGACGGTGAGGGCGGTGATCACCGGGGCGCAGTGGCAGCCCATGCTGGCCAGGGTCTCGATATCGGCCTGGATGCCGGCGCCTCCGCTCGGGTCGTTGCCGGAGAGGGTGAGCACCACGGGTACGGCGGGATTCTGGGGCATGACTCGGATCTGTGCTGGGTTGGTCGGTAGTTTCGGACAGGCGGCACGCTGACCGCAACCGGCATCGAATTCGCCATCGGACTCACCGGTGTCCGGCTTCCGCAGGCTGCTCGCCCCATTGTACACCGGCACCGGGCGGTTCCCTTTGCGAGGTCCGAATCTGGACTAGACTTGGCTCATGGCGGCCCCCACCGGCGATACCGTGGGTGCGGGGCCTGGGCGCCGGGACGGAGGCGGGAATGTCCACCAGCGAGCAGAATCTTCACAACATGGCGAACGCGGCGCAGCAGTACTGCAATCTCGTGGAGACGGTCGATCAGCTGCACTGCGAGGAGTGGATCCGGCAGATGGCGGTCGTACTGGCGCGCCTGCACGCCGCGGTGGCCACGCTCGAGATGGAGCCGGTGGCGGGGGGGTATCCCGCCGCGCCGAATTTCGAGGCGCGCTTCGAGCTGTTCAGCCGCATCCGCGAGTTGCTCGGCGACTACGACGGCTACTGGCTGGAGTACGACAAGGTGGGCGAGGAGGCCTGCAAGAGCGGCAGCCTGGCCGACGATTTCACCGACATCTACTTCGATCTCAAGGCCGGCCTCGACTGGCTGGAGGCCCACCCCCAGGATGCCGACGGGGCGCTGGCCCTCTGGCACGCCGGCTACAAGATGCACTGGGGGCAGCATGTCGTGGACGCCAGCCGCCAGATCTACACCCTCATCTCCGCCGGCTGGCACCGCGATGCGCAGGGCGGTCCCACCGGGGCGAGCGACGGCAAGGAGTGAGCCCCCCGGAAGTACCTCCAGGAGTGACTCAGTACACTAGGGCAGGGTGCCCGCCTGGCGGGCGATGAAAGCCGTCTTCGCCGAGAGCTCCAGCGAGCAGGTCCACTTGTAGGCCAGGTTGAGGGTCTCGCCGCAGGCGTAGACCCCGTGGCCCCGCACCACCACCACCCGGTACCGCGTCAGCAGTTCGCCCACCCGCTCCGGCGCCTCCTCCACGTAGCGATCATAGGGAATGGTGATGACCGGGACCCGCGGAAAATAGTAGTGCCCCTCGAAATCCGCCGGGATGAAATCCTCCCCGTTCATGGTCAACGCCACCGTGTGGGCGCCGTGGCTGTGCAGCACGGCGGCGGCCGCGGGGTTGTGGCGGTAGACCGCCAGGTGCAGGGGGGCGTCCAGGGAGGCGCCGGCGGGCGGCGCCTCTCCCGGCGTGCAGGGCAGCAGGTCGGCGGCGGCGAGGGTGTCGGCGCAGGCGCCGGTGGGGGTGACCCAGACCCGGTCGCCGGCGCGCACCGAGGCGTTGCCGCTGTGGGAGTCGTTGATGCCGTACTGGCGCAGCCAGCGGTAGTGGCGGATGAGGTCTTCGCGCGGGTCCATCAGCGGCGTCTCTCCAGCAGGGGTTTTCAGAAGGGCCTGACGATGACCAGGATCACCACCCCGATCAGGATCAGCACCGGGAACTCGTTGAACCAGCGGAACCAGACATGGGAGCGGCGGTTGCGATCGGCGGCGAAGTCGCGCACCAGCCGCCAGCACCAGAGATGGTAGGCGATCAGCAGGGCCACCAGGGTGAGCTTGGCGTGCATCCAGCCCTGGCCGCCCTGGAAGTAGACCGGCCACCAGGCGATCAGGTGCCAGGTACCGAAGATCGCGGTGGCGATGCCACCGGGGGTGGTGATGCCGTAGAACAGCTTGCGCTCCATCACCTTGAAGCGCTCGCGGCTGGGCGTGTCCTCCGCCATGGCGTGGTAGACGAACAGCCGCGGCAGATAGAACAACCCGGCGAACCAGGTCACCATGAAGATGACATGAAAGGCTTTGACCCACAGCATCGCGTGCTCCCGCCAGGTTCAGGAGCGGGCATTGTAGCGGCGCCGCCGCCCGGAGGCACGTTACTCCCGCGGCCCGAACAGCCGCAGCCGGGGCGGCGGGGGCGGCGCCTCGCGCTTGCTCCCGAACAGGCGGCCGAGCTTGTAGAAGACCCACTTGATGCCGCGCCAGATTTTCGGCAGCAGCCAGGCCATGAGCAGGATGAACAGGATCAGCCCGGCCAGGAACGCCCAGGGGTAGTTGAGCGCCGTCCACAGCCCGCCGATGACGGCCAGGTCCTCCGCCACCGAGGCGGTCCAGTTGGTGAACGGTTCCGGCGAGGTGTTGATGAGCACCCGGCTGCCGGCCTTGGTGGCATGGGTGCCGGCGGCGAGCCCGCCGCCGATGAGCAGCGCGGCCAGCTCCGCCGCCGGGCCCACCTCGGCCACCGCGCCCGCGGCCAGCAGCGCCCCGGCGGGAATGCGGATAAAGGTATGGATGGCGTCCCAGCCGGTATCCACCCCCGGTGTCTTGTCGGCGAAGAACTCCACGCAGTACATGAATCCCGCCGCCGCCAGCACCAGGGGGTCGGTGAGGAATATCAGGTCGGGGGGAAGCTGGATGTTCCCCGTGGCGCCCATGTAGCCCAGCATGAAGACGGCCGCGTAGAGATTGATGCCGCTGGCCCAGGCGGCGCCCATGGACAGGGCGATTGTGCTGATTGCATCCATCGAACGCTCCTCGCAGCAGTGGGTCCCACGGCCCTCAGCGTGCCTTCTCGGTAAACGCCAGCGCCAGTGCCCGGTAGATGGGCGTGTCGCAGATGAGCGAGGAGACGCCATAGCCGATCATGGCGGCCGCCATCAGCGGCAGCAGCATGGCGTGGCTCTCGGTCATCTCCATGACCACCACGAAACCGGTAATGGGAGTCTGAACCACGCCGGCGAAATAGGCCACCATGGTGAGCAGCACCATGGCCTCGAAGGGCACCACCGTGATCCACTCCGTCAGGTTGGCGCCCAGGCCGGCGCCGGTGGCCAGCGTCGGGGCGAAGATGCCACCGGGAATCCCGCTCACGTAGGAGACCAGGGTGGCGGCCATCTTGGTGAAGGCGTAGTAGCCGGGCAGCTCATGGCCGCCGGTGATCACGTGGGAGGCCTCCTGGTAGCCGGTGCCGTAGGTGAGTCCGCCGGAGAGCAGGCCCAGGAGGGCGATGGCCAGGCCGCAGGCGGCGGGCACCGCCAGCGGGTGGCGGCGGATGACCGGGGCGATGGCCCGCGTGATGCGGATCAGCAGGGTGGAGAAGATGCCCCCCAGCAATCCGCCCGCCACGCCGGCAACCGGCACCGCCAGCCAGTCCGACGGCGCGCCGAGGGTCGCGCTGGTGGTGCCGAAGTAGTTGTAATTGCCGAGAATCGCGAGCGCCGTGACACCGGCGAACAGGACGGTGCTGAGGATGGTCCCGGAGCTGCGCTCCTCGAAGCTGCGGCTCATCTCCTCGATGGCGAAGACGATGCCCGCCAGCGGCGTGTTGAAGGCCGCGGCGATGCCGGCGGCGCCCCCGGCCACGATCAGCCCATGGTCCAGGTGGTGGCGGCGGAACTGGGCGAAGCGGCCCAGCGCATACATGACCGAGGCGCCGATGTGCACCGTGGGCCCCTCGCGGCCGATGGAGGCGCCGGAGAGCAGGCCCAGGAGGGTGAGCAGGATCTTGCCGAAGGCGATGCGCAGGGAGAGCACGCTGCGGCGGAAGCGGACGTCGGTCTCCTGCAGCGCGGCGATGGACTGGGGAATGCCGCTGCCCTGGCTCCCGGGGAAGTAGCGCCGGGTCAGCCAGGCCACCAGCACCAGTCCCAGGGGCGAGACCAGCAACGGCCAGTAGGGCGAGTGCTCGACCAGCTTGCGGAACAGGTCGCTGGCGAGCTCGGCGCTGATTGCGAACAGCGCGGAGAGCAGCCCCACCACCACGGCCCCGGTCCAGAACACCAGCCTGCGCTTCCAGCGCTTGATGGAGGCCATCGACTTGGCAAGCAGGCGCAGGTTCCGTGTAACAAGCCTCATGGTTTGTCTCTGCAATTATGGGTGGTGGGCGGCGTGGCAGGATGCCACTCGGGCAGGGTAACAAAACTATCATGAAATCAGTGCCTTGGCTATCCGGCGTGGCATCTGTGCCACGCCCCGCGGTGGATTCCCTTGTATTGCAGTGAGTTGCGTGGCGCATCGGGGCGGGCGGCGGCTGGGCTGGCGGGACCGCTGCCGTGCCGGGCGCAGCCTTTCTCTTTTTGGGGGCAACCCGTATCATCCCAAGTCTGTTTTCCTTCGGGCCATTGGACCAGTTCAGGAGCGGGAGAAGTCGTGATCAAGGTTGGGATTGTCGGTGGAACCGGGTACACCGGGGTGGAGTTGCTGCGGCTGCTGGCCTCGCACCCCCGGGTGCAGCTGCAGATCATCACCTCGCGCTCCGAGGCCGGCATGCCGGTGGCGGAGCTGTTCCCCAACCTGCGCGGCCGCGTGGACCTGCGCTTCAGCGAACCCGACAGCGCGGCGCTGGCGGGCTGCGACGTGGTCTTCACCGCGACCCCCAACGGCGTGGCCATGGGCATGGCGCGGGAGCTGCTGGAGGCCGGCACGCGGATGATCGACCTGGCCGCCGATTTCCGCCTCAGGGACCCGGCGGAGTGGGAGCGCTGGTACGGCATGCCCCATGCCTGTCCCGAGCTGCTGGAGGAGGCCGTCTACGGCCTGCCGGAGGTGAACCGCGAGGCGGTCCGCGCGGCCCGCCTGGTGGCCAATCCCGGCTGTTACCCCACGGCGGTGCAGCTCGGCTTCCTGCCGCTCATCGAGGCGGGCCTGGCGGACACCGGCCGGCTGGTGGCGGACTGCAAGTCCGGGGTCAGCGGCGCCGGCCGCAAGGCCGCGGTGCCGACCCTCATGGCCGAGTCGGGCGAGAGCTTCAAGGCCTACGCCGTGCCGGGACACCGCCATCTTCCCGAAATCCGCCAGGGGCTGGCCCTGGCCGCCGGCAGCGAGGTCGGGCTGACCTTCGTGCCCCACCTGATACCCATGATCCGGGGCATCCACGCCACCCTCTACGCCACGGTCGCGGATCGGGACGCGGATCTGCAGGCCCTGTTCGAGCGGCGCTACGCCGGTGAACCGTTCGTGGACGTGATGCCTCCGGGCTCCCACCCGGAGACCCGTACCGTGCGTGGCGCGAACCACTGCCGGCTGGCGCTGCACCGGCCCCAGGACGGGAACGTGGTGGTGGTCCTCGCGGTCATCGACAACCTGGTCAAGGGAGCCGCGGGGCAGGCGGTGCAGAACATGAACCTGATGTTCGGCCTGCCCGAGGACAGCGGGCTCGGGCAGATCGCGCTGCTGCCGTGACGGCGGAGCGGACAGGCGCCGCGGGTGCGCGGCCCCCCCACGGGGTACGCCGCTGATGTCGGGACCGCGGCCGACCCGCCTCGTGGTGCGCCAGCAGCGTCCGGGGCGCCTCGGCCTGCTGCTCCTGGCCGGGCTGGCTCTTGTCGCCGTGGTGGCCGGCGGCGGGTACTTCACCGGGCAGTACTACAGCGACGACCGCGTGGCCGTGCTCATGGAGGAGAACGATTTCCTCCAGCAGCAGCTGGCACAGACCCGCAAGGAGCTCAGTGCCCTGCGCCAGGAGGTGATCCAGGCCCGCCAGTCCTCGCGCCTGGACCGCGAGACCCTGAACGAGGTCAACGGCGCCCTGCGCGAGCTGGAGCAGCACAATGCCCAGCTGGAAGAGGAGCTGGTCTTCTTCCGCGGTATCATGGCCCCGGAGGAGAAGACCGGCGGCCTGCAGGTGCGGGAGCTGGTGCTGGAGCCGGGCGAGGGCGCCGGCAGCTACCGCTTCAACCTGGTGCTGACCCAGGTGCGCAACAACGACAGCGCCCTGCAGGGCCAGGTCACGCTGGGCATCAAGGGCCGGCTGGCGGGGGAGGAGAAGGTGCTCAGCTGGGAGGAGGTGGCCGACGGTCCCCGGGAACTCAAGTTCCGCTTCCGCTACTTCCAGAACCTGGATGGCGGCTTCAACCTGCCGGACGGCTTTACGCCCGAGGCGGTATCGGTGGAGGCGAAGGCCGGCGGGAAGCGGCCCGAGTCAGCCAAGAAGGTCTTCCCATGGCCGTTCGAGGAGGGGACAAATGCTGGGCAGTAAGAACAAGCGCAAGCGTACCAACCAGATCGACACGCTCATCGGGCAGAACACCAAGCTGCTCGGGGATCTGCACTTCTCGGGCGGTCTGCACGTGGACGGCATCGTCAATGGCAACGTGGTGGCCGTTGACGAGAGCAGCTCGGTGCTGACCCTGAGCGAAAAGGGCTCCATCGAGGGCGAGGTCCGGGTGCCGCACGTGGTCATCAACGGCCAGATCATCGGCGATGTGCATGCCAGCGAGCACGTGGAGCTCGCCTCCGAGGCCCGGGTCACGGGCAATGTGTATTATGGCCTGATCGAGATGGCCATGGGGGCGGAGGTGAACGGCAAGCTGGTGCACGAAAGCGAGAAGAATCCCCCGCTGCAGCTCAGCCATGCGCCCGAGGAAGTTCCGGTCGAACAAAGTTGACTGCCTGGCTGGGGAAAATCATAATATCACCCAATCACCCTGAAGCTTTCCACGCAGGAGAAGTGCAATGAGTGCTCCCGAACCCCTCATCTTCACCGATTCGGCCGCCTCCAAGGTCCGCCAGCTCATCGAGGATGAAGGCAACAACAACCTGATGCTGCGGGTCTTCGTCACCGGTGGCGGCTGTTCCGGCTTCCAGTACGGCTTCACCTTCGATGAGGACATCAAGGAGGGTGACACCCGGGTGGAGAAGGGCGGCGTGACCCTGCTCATCGATCCCATGAGCTTCCAGTACCTGGTCGGTGCCGAGATCGACTACACCGAGGGTCTGGAAGGCGCCCAGTTCGTCATCCGCAACCCGAACGCCACCACCACCTGCGGCTGCGGCTCCTCCTTCTCGGCCTGATCCGGAAGCTGCGGCGGCAGGAAACGAGGGCGCCCATCCAGGCGCCCTTTTTCTTTGCCCGCGGTTCGGGAAACCTGCACGTTTCCCCGCGCCCGGTTGGGGTTAGAATCAAGGCGGTACGCGTCCGCCGGTGCGGGCGCCGGGGCAGAGGGGGTGGATATGGATTTCTTCGGTTACGGGCTGCTGATCGCGCTGCTGGTGGTGGCGATCTACGGGGTGGCTATCTACAACCGGCTGGTCGCCCTGAAGCACAACGTCAAGAAGGCCTGGGGCAACATCGACGTACTGCTCAAGCAGCGGCACGACGAGCTGCCGAAACTGGTGGAGACCTGCCGGCAGTACATGACCTACGAGCAGGAGACCCTGGAGCGGGTGATCAGCGCCCGGAGCCAGGTGTCCGACGCGCGCGAGAGCGGTGATGTGGGGGCGCTGGGGGCGGCCGAGGGGCTGCTGCGGGCGGGGCTCGGCCGGTTGTTCGCCCTGGCCGAGAACTACCCGGACCTGAAGGCCAACGAGAGCTTCCGTCATCTGCAGATCCGCATCACCGGCCTCGAGGACGCCATCGCCGACCGGCGCGAGTTCTACAACGAGTCGGTCAACATCAACAACATCCGCATCGAGCAGTTCCCCGACCTCATCGTGGCCCGGATGTTCGCTTTCGGTCCCTTCGAGCTGCTGAAATTCGAGGAGAGCGAGAAGGCGGACGTGGACGTGCGCTCCCTGTTCAACGCCTGATCCGTGCCGGAATTCCTGCTGCGGCTGAAGGCCGACCTGCTGCACGGGGCCATGTCCGCCGGCTACCTGCTGGCGGGGCTGCTCCTGCTCCAGGCCCCCACCGCGGGTCTGCGCTTCGGCCTGCTGGGGGTGGTGGCCGCCGTGAGCCTGGTGGTGTGGCTGGCGGCCGGGCGGCGCTACCGCCTGGTGGCGGACACGCCCACCGCCCGGATCGCCTCCGCCCACCAGGGCTACGTGGAGCTGGTGGGCCGCAGCGAGCTCCATCCCGGGACCCCGGGGCTCGGCTTCTCCTCCATGCCGCCCAGCGTCTGGTTCCGCTACGTGGTGCACCAGCGGCGTCTCGACGGGAAGTGGGCGCGGGTGGACGGCGGCCGCTCCGATGAGACCTTCCTGCTGGTGGACCCGAGCGGCAGCTGCGTGGTGGATCCCGACGGGGCCGAGGTGATCGGCAGCCACCGCCGGGTCTACTACCAGGGGGATTACCGCCATACCGTGGAGTACCTGCTGCCCGGCGAGACGCTCTATGCCCTGGGCCTGCTGCGCACCGAGGGAGGCGCGTCGGCGCCGCTGGACCGGTCGGGTGACGTGCGCGACCTGCTGGCACGCTGGAAGCGGAACCGCCGCTCCCTGCTGTCCCGCTTCGACTTCGACGGCGACGGGGAGCTGGACCTGGCGGAATGGGAACAGGCCCGGCGCCAGGCGGAACGCCAGGTGGCGCAGGAGCATGGCGAGATCCGCCGCCAGCCCGGTGTGCACATCCTGCGGGCGCCGGCCGACGGACGCCCCTACCTGCTCTCCAACCGCGACCCGGACCGGCTCATGCGCCGCTTCCGCTGGTGGTCATGGTTCCACCTCGCGGTGTTCATGGCCGCGGCGGCGACGGCCCTGGCGGGGCTGGCGCGGCTCGGCTGAGCCGCGGGGCTGCGCCGGCGCGTCAGCCGGGGCGGTCCGGCGGCCAGCGGGCCCCGGGATAGATGCCGCCCAGCACCACCGGGTGGCCGGCACCGGTGACCGCGGGCAGGTTGCCGGGGCGTCCGGCCAGGGTCTCGCGGGCGAGCCAGGCGAAGGCCGCGGCTTCCACCCATTCCGGCGCCAGGCCGCAGGTGTCGGTGGTGGCGACGGCGAGTTCCGGCAGGGCCGCCGCCAGCGCGGCGAGGAGAACGGGGTTGCGCGCCCCGCCCCCGCATACCAGCAGCTCCTCGGTCCCGGCGGCGTGTTCCCGCACGGCCCGGGCCACGCTCCCGGCGGTGAGCGCCAGCAGCGTGGCCTGGATATCCTCGGGGGCATGGGCCGCGTGGGGGCCTTGCAGGTGCCGCTCCAGCCATTCCAGGTTGAACACCTCGCGCCCGGTGCTCTTGGGCGGCGCGGCGGCGAAGTAGGGATCGTCCAGCAGCCGTGCCAGCAACTCCCCGGCCACCCGGCCCGAGGCGGCCCAGCGGCCGTCCCGGTCGAAGTCATCGCCCCGGCTGCGGCTGATCCAGGCGTCCATCAGGCCGTTGGCGGGGCCGGTGTCGAAGCCGGTCACCGGCGCCGCGGGGTCGCCCGGAAGCACGGTGATGTTGGCGATGCCGCCGAGGTTCAGCACCACCCGGCTGCGACCCGGTGTCCGCAGCAGGGCGGCATGGAAGGCCGGGACCAGCGGCGCGCCCTCGCCGCCGGCGGCGAGATCGCGGCGCCGGAAATCGGCCACCGTGGTGATGCCGGTGCGCTCGGCGATGGTGCTGGGATCGCCGACCTGGAGGGTGAAGGGGAGGCGCGCCGCGGGGCGATGGCGCAGGGTCTGGCCATGGCTGCCGATGGCCCGCACCCGGCCGGGATCGATGTCATGCTCCCGGAGGAGGGCGACGGCGGCGTCGGCGAAGAGCCGTCCGACCGCGGTATCGAGCTCGCCGAGACGGTCCAGGTCCACGCTGCCGCCCTGGCCCAGGGCGAGCAGCTCCCGGCGCAGCGTCTCCGGCACCGGGTGGGCCCGGGCGGCGGTGATGCGGACCCCGGCCGCGCCGAACCCGACGGCGGCCGCGTCCACGGCGTCCACGCTGGTGCCCGAGATCAGGCCGACGTACAGCCCCTCGTCCATGGGACCGGCGACCCTGTCGCTCAACGGTCCTGCAGGGCCAGGGTGCTGTTCTTGTAGGTGTCGAGCTGCGCGATCGTGCGCTTGGCGTGACTGAGGAAATCCGCCCGGTAGGCCGCCTGGATGGGCTCGGCCTCGGGCAGCTTCACCGTGAGCGGGTTGCGGTGCACGCCGTCGACGCGGAACTCGTAGTGGAGATGGGGCCCGGTGGCCAGGCCGGTGGCGCCCACGTAGCCGATCACCTGGCCCTGGCGGACCCGGGTGCCGGCGTGGATGCCCTTGCCGAAGCGGGACATGTGGCCGTAGAGGGTGCTGTACTTCTCGCCATGCTGCAGGATGACGGCATTGCCGTAGCCGCCCTTGCGGCCGGCGAAGACCACCTTGCCGTCGCCCGCGGCCCAGATGGGCGTGCCGGTGCCGGCGGCGTAGTCCACGCCCTGGTGGGGACGCTTCTTGCCCAGCACGGGGTGGAAGCGCTCCCGGGTGAAGCGGGAGGAGATGCGGCGGAAGTCCACCGGTGCGCGCAGGAAGGCCTTGCGCATGCTCAGCCCTTCCGGGGTGTAGTAGTCGGTGTGGCCCGTTGCATCGGTGTAGCGCACGGCCTGGTACACGCGGCCCTGGTTGACGAACTCGGCGGCCAGGATGTCGCCGTCGCGGACCCACTCGCCGTCGAGATACTTCTGCTCGAAGGAGACGGCGAAGCTGTCTCCCTCGCGGATGTCGAGGGCGAAGTCCACGTCCCAGCCGAAAATGCCCGCCAGTTCCATGATGAGGGCATCGGAGAGGCCGGCGCGCTGGGCGCTCTGGTAGAGGGAGTCGGAGATGGAGCCGGCGCTGTGGCCGACGCGGATCTCCAGCGCGCGCTCCTCGGTGGCGGCGCGGAAGCCGTCGCCTTCCGGCCAGATGCGCAGGCTGTGGGTGATGTCCTCCTGGTAGACCAGTTCGCGCAACCCCTGGTCGGGATCGATGCGGAAACGGAGCGCCTGGCCGGGATAGATGCGGGTCAGGGAGCGGGTTTCGTCGCCCAGGCTGAGGATGCGGTGCAGGGTGGTGGCGCTCAGTCCCTGGCGGGAGAAGATGGCGGCCAGGGTGTCGCCGGACTTCACGGTGACTTCGGTCCAGGGCAGTTCGGAAGCGGCGGGGGCGGCGGACTCGGCGGCTGTCGTCTCCTGCGCCGGAACGGGGGTCTCCGCCAGGGGCTGGGCGGCCGCCGGCGGCGGGGCCGGAGCGTGCTCCCGGGCGGGTGCGGCAACGGGCACGTCCGGCGCGGCGAGTGTCGCGACCGGCTCTCCGGGGGTGGTGCCGGGCACCGGCAGGGCCAGGGTCACCCGCTGGCTGCCAGGTGCGGTGAAGCTCGGCGTTTCGCGGTTGGCGCCGGCTTCGTGGCTGGGGTAGAGGCCCAGGACGATGGCGGAAAGGCCGATGCCGACAGCCAGCAGGGTGGCGATCCGGTGGTGCGCCGGACGCCTGGAAGAGGTGAACGGGGCTTCGGCATCCTGGCCGAAAATTGAGCGACCGCGCTTCGAGCTGCGGGAGAACAGACGGTAATCCACGGAATTACCTCATGAAATTTGCAATAAACTTAGACCTGAACGGCGTCGGGATCAAATTTTGCGCGCCGCTGGCCCCCGGTTCCCCTGACTATGTTACTTTTTTTTGCCGCATTGGGTATCGTTCTGGGTTTTTAAACCAGACGCGGTTTCGGAGCAATAACAGATGTCAAAGATTGAAGAGGCCCTCTCCATCATCAAGCGCGGCACCGAAGAGATCCTGCTGGAGGATGATCTTCGCCAGCGGCTTGCCAGTGGCCGCCCGTTGCGGGTCAAGGCCGGCTTCGATCCCACCGCGCCGGATCTCCACCTGGGACACACGGTGCTCATCAACAAGCTGCGCCAGTTCCAGGACCTGGGCCATGAGGTGATGTTCCTCATCGGGGACTTCACCGGGATGATCGGCGATCCCACCGGCAAGAACGTCACCCGCCAGCCCCTTACCCGCGAACAGGTCATCGAGAACGCCCGCACCTACGAGCAGCAGATTTTCAAGATTCTCGATCCCGAGCGCACCCTGGTCATGTTCAACTCCAGCTGGATGGGCGAGATGAAGGCCGCCGACCTGATCCAGCTCGCCGCCCGGCACACCGTGGCGCGCATGCTCGAGCGCGAGGACTTCAGCAAGCGCTACGCCGGCGGCCAGCCCATCGCCATCCACGAGTTCCTCTATCCCCTCATCCAGGGCTACGATTCGGTGGCCATGCAGGCGGACGTGGAGCTCGGCGGCACCGACCAGAAGTTCAACCTGCTGGTGGGACGGCAGCTCCAGGAGAGCTTCGGCCAGAAGCCGCAGGTGGTGATCACGCTCCCCATCCTGGAGGGGCTCGACGGCGTGCAGAAGATGTCCAAGTCGCTGGGCAACTACATCGGCATCAACGAGGCGCCGGACGAGCAGTTCGGGAAGATCATGTCCATCTCCGATGACCTCATGTGGCGCTACCTGGAACTGCTCTCCTTCCGGCCGCTGACCGAGATCGAAAAGTGGCGGCGCGAGGTGGAGGAGGGGCTCAACCCGCGGGACGTGAAGTTCCGCCTGGCCGGCGAGATCGTCGAACGCTTCCACACCCGGGAGGCGGCCATGCAGGCCCAGGAGAACTTCGTCTCCCGGTTCCGTCACGGCGCCCTGCCGGAGGACATGCCGGAGCTCGAGCTGGGCGCCGACCCGGACAGCGGCGGACTGGCGCTCTCCACCCTGCTGAAGGAGGCCGGACTGACGCCGAGCACCTCCGAGGCGCTGCGCATGATCCGCCAGGGCGCCGTGCGGATCGACGGCGAGCGGGTGGAGGATGCCAAGGCGGTGATCCCGGCGGGCTCCAGCCACGTGGTGCAGGTGGGCAAGCGCCGCTTCGCCCGGGTCAGGGTGGCCTGAACAGGCCCTGTCCGCGCAGAGGCCGGAGCCGGTTGGCGGGGCGGACAACCCGGCCGTGCCCGGCTAACCCCTTGATCGTCCGTCGTCGCGGCGGGTCGGGCGGAAAATAGTTCATACCCCCTCTTGACCCGGCCGATTTCCGGCTTAAAATGCGCCGCTCTTCCGGTTGCCGAACCGGGAGCGGCCGGGAGGCCGGGGCCGGAAGGCCGGCTCGGCGAGGGGTTGACAACCGGACCTGGCCGGGTTTAAAATTACTTTCCCAATCAGATAGTTACATCGTCCTGTTGGGTGCTGTCGGGCAATCCCGCAGCAGGGGCGGAGGCGAAAAAAGGTGTTGACGCCCCGCTCGAAGAGCAGTTAAGATTCCACTTCTCCGCTGACGGGTTTTCGACGAGGCGGAACAGGGATGCGGCCAAGTGCGCAGCCCGACCGGTTCAGGCCAGTTCCTGACCGGGGCTCTTTAAAAATTTGACGATC